>Ga0247814_10000087_pt1 | contig 87241 bp, 92 predicted proteins | sample UWRJL179409R1_FD_179947 | JGI IMG/M metagenome (GOLD analysis project Ga0247814, IMG submission 179947) | Plant litter microbial communities from Arlington Agricultural Research Station in Wisconsin, United States - UWRJ-L179-409R-1 | ecosystem: Environmental > Terrestrial > Plant litter >... | reverse complement strand
CTTCGACGAGATCGGCAGCGCCGACAAGGCGTCGGAGTGGCTCGACACGGCGCTCGCCGAGAAGCGCAAGATCATGGGCTTCGGCCACCGGGTCTACAAGAAGGGCGACTCGCGGGTTCCGACAATGAAGGCCGCCCTCGACACTCTCGTCGCGCACTACGACCGCGCCGATCTCGGCGAGCTCTATGACGCCCTCGAGACGGCGATGACCGACCGCAAGGGAATCCTGCCCAACCTCGACTACCCGAGCGGACCGGCTTACCACCTCATGGGATTCGACACGCTCACCTTCACGCCGCTGTTCGTCGCGGCGCGGGTGAGTGGGTGGACGGCCCACGTGATGGAGCAGTTGGAGGCCAACTCGCTCATCCGTCCACTGTCTGTGTACAACGGCCCGGATGAGCGGCACATCTCGACAGCAGAGTAGCCGCAGCCCTAAACTGCCAACCACACCGAGCCGAAAGGAGAGACAGCATGAACACCGACTTTGTCGTGCCTTCTGCCGACCCTTTCCCCTGTGAGGCTGCTGTCTAAGTAGCCTCCGTATCTCGGAGATCTACTTTGAACGAATTCGCAGTACCCACTTTCACGCAGCTCGAGCCCGGCGAAGACCAGCGCTGGTCGACCTGGCAGGCGATCATCCCCAGTCAGAAGGGGCCAGAGCCGCGCCCGGACTGGGTGGTCACCTCTGCCGCCGCTTTCGACACTGAGCTCGGAATCGTCAAGACCGGCAAGGAGGCAGACGTCTTCTTGATCGAACGGGCGGTGCCCGGCTCTGCCGGCGCCGTCATGGCAGCGAAGCGCTACCGCTCGACCGAGCACCGTGATTTCACGCGCTCGTCGCAGTACGAGGAGGGGCGCCGCACTCGGCGCAGCCGCGACTCCCGCGCAATCGCGAACAAGTCGACCTATGGCCGTGCGATCGCCGCCGACCACTGGGCCTTCGCGGAGTTCGACGCGCTGTGCCGCATGTACACGGCGGGCGCGCCCGTGCCATACCCGGTGCAGGTCAACGGCACCGAGCTGCTCATGGAGTTCGTGGGCGACGGGGCTGTGGCCGCTCCGCGGCTCGCCCAGGTGCGCGACGGCCTCCCCGACCTGCTCGCGCAGGTGGTCGAGGCGATGCACCTCTTCGCTCGCGCGGGCTTCGCGCACGGTGATCTCTCGCCGTACAACATGCTCGTGCACAACGGTCGCGTTGTCGTCATCGACCTTCCCCAGATCGTGGATGCCGTGACGAATCCCAACGGACTCGACCTGCTGCACCGCGACTGCACCAACATCGCCGACTGGTTCACCCGCCAGCGCGTGCCCTGCGACGCCGAGGAGCTCTTTGCGTCGCTTCTCTCAGAGTTGTACTGAAGGATGTAGCTATGACTGTTCCCACCATCGTGCTCAATGACGGCACCTCCATTCCCCAGCTCGGCTTCGGCGTTTTCAAGGTTGACCCGGACGAGACGAAGCGCATCGTCAGCGATGCCCTCGAGGTCGGTTACCGGCACATCGACACCGCGAAGATCTACGGCAACGAGGCAGGCGTCGGCGAGGCCATCGCAGAGTCGGGGCTCGCGCGCGACGACCTGTTCGTCACGACGAAGCTGTGGAACTCCGACCAGGGCACGCAGTCGGCCCTCGACGCGATTGACCTCTCGCTCGCCAAGCTGGGGCTGGACTATGTGGACCTGTACCTCATCCACTGGCCGTCGGCCCACCGCGGAAAGTACGTGGAGTCATGGAAGGCCCTCGAGCAGATCGCGGCCTCAGGTCGCGCAAAGTCGATCGGCGTCTCGAACTTCACGCCAGAGCTGCTGCAGCCGCTGCTCGACGCCGCGGATGTGGTGCCCTCGGTCAATCAGATCGAGTACCACCCGTACTTTCAGCAGACGGCCTCGAAGGAGTTCAACGCCTCGCACGGCATCGTGACGGAGTCGTGGGGTCCGCTGGGGCAGGGCGACCTCGTGGCTGACGCGGGGGTGGATGCCATCGCCGCCAAGTACGGCAAAACGGTCGCCCAGGTGATCATCCGCTGGCACCTCGACATCGGCAACATCGTCATCCCCAAGTCGAACCGCAAAGAGCGGATGGCCGAGAATTTCGACGTCACCGATTTCGCCCTGACCCCGGATGAGGTCGCTGTAGTGAGCGCCGTCAACCGCGGCGAGGCGGGACGTAAGGGCAGCAACCCCGTCGGCGCGACCTTCTAAGCCGCGGCCCGCGACGCCCCAGCCTGCGCCGTCGGCTCGGCCCGTGGCGTCGCCCCGGCCCGTGGCGCCCCAGCCCGCGGCGGCAGCGGGTCCGCGTTTTTCATATCCCTCTCGCGCGTCAATTGACTCGCAAGTGGGATTTGAGTTTTGACGACCGGCGACTGGCGACTCGCGACCGGCGTCTGGCGAGTGGCGAGCGGCGACCGGCGACCGCGACTGGCTATCGGCGATCAGAGACTCGCGACTGGTGACCGCTACAGGTCGACGCGCACACCGCGCGGGGTGCGCGCGAGCAACCCCGTGCCCGCGAAAGCCGCCTCGAGGTCGGCGCGGGTCTCGGAGAAGTGCTCCCAGTCCTCGGTGTGGAGGCCGACCACCTGGGCGGCGTCGAGGATGCGGGCGGCTTCGACGGCATCCGCGCTGGTGAGGGTCAGGGGCGCGTCGATGGCGGGCACGCGGGCAGCGCCGGCGAAGAGCACGGCGTAGTCGATCGCCGGAAACTGCGCGGCGATCTCGCGCACGACGTCGAGTGAGGCGTTGTCGCCGCTGACATAAACGTTCGGTTCCTCCTCGCACTGCAGCACGAAGCCGGTGACCGTACCCACGAAAGGCTCGCTGCCGACCGGGCCGTGCAGGGCGGGCACCGCGGTGACCGTCACGTGCCCGACGGTCGTCTTCTCCCACGGGGCAAGACCGGTGACGTCGAGGTCGTGTCCCGCTTCGGGGGTGCTGAGCACGGGGCGGCCGACGAGCCACTCGCGGCCCGCGTTGTCGAGGTTGTCGGGGTGCTCGTGATGGCTCAGCAGCACCAGGTCGATCTGGCCGAGGTCGGCGGCATCCACTCCCGGTCCCCGGGTCTTGACGAGGGGTGTGCTGCCCGGGTCCGCGTAGGTCTGCGGCTCGTCGAAGGTGGGGTCGGTGAGAATCCGCATGCCGGCGTACTCGAGCACGGCGGTGGGGCCGCCAATGTAGGTGACTGCGAATCGCGACATAGTCTGAGGCTATGCCGAATCGCCTCGCGAGCGCGACGAGCCCCTACCTGCGGTCGCACGCCGACAACCCCGTCGACTGGTTCGAGTGGGGGCCGGAGCCGTTTGCACTTGCTGCCTCACGCGGTGTTCCCGTGCTCGTGTCGATCGGGTACTCAACCTGCCACTGGTGCCACGTCATGGCGCGCGAGAGCTTCAGCGACCCCACACTCGCCGTACAGCTGAACGAGAACTTCGTGGCAATCAAGGTCGACCGCGAGGAGCTTCCCGACGTCGACGCGAGCTATCTCGCCGCCGCCAGCGCCTTCACCCAGGATCTCGGCTGGCCACTCAACGTCTTCGTCACCCCCGACGGTGGCCCGTTCTTCGGTGGCACCTACTGGCCCCCGGAGCCGCTGCTGGGCCACCCCGCCTTTCGCGACGTGCTCGCCGCGGTCACCGACGCTTGGACCAACCGACGGGACGCGGTGCTCGCCAACGCGACCGGAATCACCACCGCACTCGCCGGCTACAGCCGCCCCTCCGGCGGCACGCTGCCCTCCAGCTTCGACGCCTATGTGCAGCGTCTCGAGGCGCTCGAAGACAGCGCGTTCGGCGGCTTCGGCACCGCGCCAAAGTTCCCCGTTGCGACAGTGCTGGGCTTCTTGTTGGATGCCGGCGGATCCGGCCTGGCGCGGCGCACGCTGGCGGCGATGGCCGAATCCGATCTGCGCGACCCGGTCGAGGGTGGTTTCTTTCGCTACTCGACGAAGCAGGACTGGTCAGAGCCGCACTACGAGCGCATGCTCTACGACAACGCGCTGCTGCTCGACGCGTATGCCCGTGTCGGCATGAACGACATTGCTGATGGCATCGCAGGTTTTCTCAGCGATGTAATGCGACTGCCCGGCGGCGCCTTCGCCAGCGCGCAGGACAGCGAGAGCGTCGTCGACGGCGTTCGCGTTGAGGGCACCTACTACGAACTCTCGGCGCAGCAGCGTGCAGAGCAGCCCGCTCCGGCGCTCGACGCGAAGGTGCTCACCGGCTGGAACGGCCTGGCGATCGGCTCCCTCGCCCGGTCTGGTCACGTCGATCAGGCCCGCGCGGCCGCCGACTACGTCATCGAGACGCACCTCGGCGACCGCCTCGCGCGCACGTCGATCGACGGCGCGGTCTCCGCGGCTCCCGCGACCCTCGAGGACTACGGCATGCTCGCCGACGGCCTGCTCGCGCTCGCCTTGGCGACGGGGGAGGTGCACTACGCGGTGGTCGCGCGGCGCTTGATTGACGAGTGCATGCCCGCGTTCGTGGTGCCCCACGGTCCAGAGCCCTTGCTCGCGAAACTCGGTCTCGCCCTCGAGACCGACCCCAGCGAGGGCGCTTACCCGAGCGGCCTTAGCGCCATGGCTTCTGCGGCCCACACCCTGTGGATGCTGACCTCCAACACCCGCTACCGCGCCGCCGCAGAAGATGCCATGGCCTCGGTCGCGGCCCTCGCCGACGAGCGGCCGATGTCGTTCGGTGCGGCGCTCAGCGTGATGGTGACGCTTGCGGCCGATCCGGTGCAGCTCGTGGTGGTCAGCGACGGGGATGACGACCTAGCGGCCTTCGGTCGCGCCTGGCGTCGGGCGGGTGCGGTCGCGTCCGTGGTGACCGCCGGTCAGGCGCGAGCTTTTGCGGCGGCCGGCTTCGACCTGTTTGAGGGCCGTACGGCTATCGGCGCGCGCGCGACCGCCTACGCCTGCCGCGAGTTCGTTTGCGACCTACCCGTGCACTCCGTTGAGGAGCTGCGGCTTCGTTGAGCTAGCCCTGCTCGCGACGCGTCAGCGGAATCCCGTGGCGGGTTGTCTGCTCGGTGAGCACGGCGATGAGCTCCTGCACTGCCTCGGCGCTGCGGCCGTGCTGGCCGACGTGCAGGTAGCCGGGATCGCCGAGCATGGGCTCGAACAGTGCGAGGCGCTGCACCTTCGACGTGGTGCGTGCCTTGACGGCCTTGAAGTCCTTGAGTCGCACCTTGAACGCCTTGGTCTCGGTGTCGATACCCGCGGCCTTGAAACCGGCGGCAGCAATGCCGCCGCCGAGCTGCGAGGTGAGGTTGCCCGACACCACCGGCTTCGACCACTCGTAGTAGATCTCAGAGATTTCGTTCCACGCGATGGCGGTGCCACCCTGACCGATCACTCCCTCGTCGGCGACAAGGATCTCGATGAGGTCGTCGCCCGTCCACGTTGATGCCACGCGATTGTTGACAGCCATGAGCACCCAGATGCCGACGGACAGCAATCCGAGAACCGCGAGAATCCAACCCGACCAGCTGATTCCGCTGATCGCGAGAGCGAGGCCAGCGACAGCGAAGAGCGCCGAGACCACGATCACGCCGATGGACTTGCCGGTCAGAGCCTTCAGCTCGGTCGGCTCGGAAATGCGTCGAAGCACGATGTTCCAGGAACCGGGTTGAGGCGTCGTGTCAGTCATGCTGCACACCTTAGCGATAATCAGGCGGTTACGAGAGGACTGCTCACATCTGCCGACCACTCGTTGAGCGACCCGTCGTAGATCGCCACGTTGCGGTGGCCGAGCAGGGTGAGCGCGAGCGCGTCCGACGCGGCGGCGATGCCGCCGGCGCAGTACGTCACGATGCGCTCGTCGCCGAGCACGGGGGCGAAGGTTGCCCGCAGGGCATCCTCGTCGAGGTAGGCGTTTGTCTCCCGGCTCACGAGGCGCCCGGCCGGAGCGCTGACGCTGCCGGGAATGTGCCCGAGGCGCGCGCGGTGCCCCGCCTCCCCGCTGAACTCGGCTGGCGGCAGACCGCAGACGAGCGTCGCGTCGGCATCGCCAGCGACCACGGACTCGACGAAGGCCTTGTCGACCCACAGCTCGGGGCGCTCGACAGCGGTGAACGTTGCCGCGGTCGGCTCCACGTGGCCGATGTCGGTCTCGCGCTCCTCTGCACGCCACTTCACGAGTCCGCCGTCGAGCACGGCGACGTTGTCATAGCCGAAGGCTCGAAACAGCCACCACACGCGCGAGGCCCACTGGCCGACGACGTTGTCGTAGACGACGACCGTCGTGCCGTTCGAGACACCGACGGATGCCGCCGCCTGCTCGAACTGCGCGACCGACGGCTTCGTGAAGGGGTAGCTGCCATCCACGTCGCTGAAGACCTCGGTGAGATCGGCGAACACGGCGCCGGGAATGTGGCCGTCGATGATGTACTGCTCGTGCCCGCTGAGGTAGCCGGGTCGTCCGTTCGGCTGCACGTAGGGCAGCACGGTCGCGTCCAGCACGACGAGATCGTCAGCGCCGAGGTGGTCAGCGAGCCACTGGGTCGAGACGAGGGGAGCGGTGAGCAGGGGGCCGGTCATGCCCCAACGCTAATCAGATACGGGTGCGAGGGCGCAAGCCCCCGCAACCTGCCGTAACGCGTGCCTAGGGTGGGGGCATGAGACGCACCGCGATTGTGACCCTGTTCGCCGCATCCGCCCTGGTTCTGTCGGGCTGTGTGACCGTCGTCGCCCCCGATAGAGGTGGGGACGACGACCGCCCCATCGCTGACGAACTCGACAACCGCAGCGATGTGCGCTGCGTGCCCGGCGAGGAGCTGCTCTTGAACGACCCCTCCACGCTCTACACCGTGATCGGACCCTGTGAGGATCTCACTGTGGAGGGCACCGACCTCGTCATTCGGGTCGAGGAGGTAGAGAACCTCGTGATTCGCGGTGACCGCAACCTTGTCGAGGGGCGCGAGATCGAGTCGGTCGAGATCAGCGGTCAAGACAACACAGTGAAGGCCGAGGTGATCGACGACGTGGAGATCGCGGGCGACCGCAACGCGGTCGAGTCAGACGAGCCGATTGACGATGCCGACGTGAGCGGCAACGACAACGACGTGGATTAGCTCGGAGCGAGGTTCGGAGCGAGGTGCGGGGCGACCGCCAAACTCAAATCCCACTTGCGCATCAATTGACGCGCAAGTGGGATATAAAAATTGCGAACCTTCCGCTTCTGCGGAGCGAAGAGAATCGACCTAGCGGACGGTCTTGCGTGAGGTGATGACGCCGGTGTCGAAGCCGAGCAGGTGCAGGCCGCCGTGGAAGCGGGCGTGCTCCACCTTGAGGCAGCGATCCATGACGACGGTCAGGCCCTTGGACTCGCCATAGATGGCAGCATCCTGGTTCCAGATGCCGAGCTGCACCCAGACAGTCTTTGCACCGACCTCGAGCACCTCATCGATGACCGACGGGATGTCGCTGGCCTTGCGAAAGACGTCAACGATGTCGGGCACCTCTGGCAGGTCCTTCAACGAGGCGTATGCCTTGTGGCCGAGAATCTCGTCGGCGTTCGGGTTGACGAAGTAGACGCGGTAGTCGCTCGACTGCAGCAGGTAAGTGCCAACGAAGTAGCTCGAGCGGGCGGAGTTCGGCGAGGCGCCGACGATCGCGATCGACTTGGCACCGCGCAGAATCGCCAGGCGCTCCTTGGCACTCGGGCCGACCCAGGTGCGCTGCGACTTGAGCAGCTTGGCCAGGGGCGAGCTCGCGGGGATGTCGCACGAGAGCCCGTTGGGCAGGTGGGTGGTTACTGTGTCGGCTACGAGAGTCATTACTTGCCTTCCACCGCGATTGTGAGTGCCTGGTCAAGGTCATAAACGATGTCGTCTGGGTCTTCTATTCCCACGCTAATGCGCACGAGACCGGGAAGCACTCCCGCTTCGAGCAGCTGGCTCTCGGTCAATTGGGCATGGGTTGTCGACGCGGGGTGGATAACGAGCGTCTTCGCGTCGCCGATGTTGGCGAGGTGCGAGGCGAGGTTGACGTTCTCGATGAACTTCTGACCGACGGCACGGCCGCCCTTGACGCCGAACGAGAAGACCGAGCCCGGCCCCTTCGGCAGGTACTTCTGCGCGCGGTCGAAGTGCTCGTGGTTCGGCAGGCCCGCCCAGTTGACGAACTCGATGCGGGGGTCGTTTTCGAGCCACTCGGCGACGATGCGGGCGTTGTCGACGTGCGCCTGCAGACGGAAGGGCAGCGTCTCGACGCCAGTGGCTAGCAGCCAGGCGGAGTGGGGCGAGAGGGCGGGCCCGATGTCGCGCAGCTGCTCTGCGCGAAGGCGGGTGAGGAAGGCGTACTCGCCGAAGTTGCCGTGCCAGTTGAGGCCGCCGTAGGAGGGCACCGGCTGGTCGAACAACGGAAAGTGCTCGTTGGCCCAGTGGAAGCGGCCCGACTCGACGACGACGCCACCGAGGGTGGTGCCCGCGCCGCCGAGGAATTTGGTCGCGGAGTGCACAACGACGTCGGCGCCCCACTCGATCGGACGGCTGAGGTAGGGGGTCGCCAGCGTCGAGTCGATGATGAGCGGGATGTTGGCGGCGTGCGCCACATCTGCAAGACCCTCGAGGTCTGCAACCTGGCCAGACGGGTTGGAGACGATCTCGGCGAAGATCAGTTTCGTCTTGTCGGTGATCGCGGCTGCGTAGTCCGCCGGGTCCGATGAGTTGACGAAGGTGGTCTCGACGCCGAAGCGGCGCAGGGTCACGTCGAGCTGCGTGATCGATCCACCGTAGAGGCTGGCCGCTGCGACGATGTGGTCGCCGGCTCCGGCGAGCGAGGCGAAGGTGATGAACTGAGCACTGAGGCCGCTCGCGGTGGCGACAGCGCCGAGTCCGCCCTCGAGGGACGCGACGCGCTCCTCGAAGCTGGCGACGGTCGGGTTGCCGAGGCGGCTGTAGATGTTGCCGTACTTCTGCAGGGCGAAGCGGGCCGCGGCATCCGCGGTGTCGTCGAAGACGAAGGCGCTCGTCTGGTAGATCGGCAGTGCACGGGATCCCGTCACTGCGTCGGGAATGTTGCCTGCGTGGATCGCGCGCGTGCGGAATCCGTACTCTCTGTCAGCCATGGTTCGAGAGTATCTGAGGGTTACGCGGTGAGTCGCCGCGTTACACGACTAGATCCAGCTCGGCAGCCACCAGTGCGCGCGGAGGTAGGTGTAGTCGATCGACTGGCCGGTCCAGAGCGGCCAGAAGAACACGCTCGCAGCCACCGCGAGCGCGAGAAAGACGGCGACGAAGCGCAGCCCAGACTCGCGCCGCCACGATGAGTCTTTGGCGGTGCCGAGAACCACCCCGATCGCGAAGGTCAAGGCCAGCAGCAGGTAGGGCTCGAAGGCGATTGAGTAGAACTGGAAGACCGTGCGGGTGGGGTAGAGCAGCCAAGGCAGGTATCCGGCCACCATGCCCGTGAGGATCAACCCGACTTTCCACCCGCGATAGCGCACGAGCCGGTAGACGAGGTAGAGCAGCGCGGCCGTCGCGGCCCACCAGATGAGCGGGTTGGCGAGCCCGGTGATCGACGCCCCGCAGTTGTCGGTGCCGCAGTCGGCGTCTGACGAGTAGTACATGCTCGTCGGCCGGATCATCAGCAGCCAGGTCAGCGGGTTCGCCTGGTAGCTATGGGGTCGCATCTCGCCCACGTGGTACTGGTAGATCGAGACTTGGTAGTGCCAGAAACTCTGCCAGTCGAGCGGCACCCACGAGAAGAACCCCGTCGCCGCGTTGCCCGGCTGGGTCGCCCACTGCCGGCTGTATCCACCGCTCGTCGTGAACCAGCTCGCCCAGCTCGCCAGCAGCGTGAGCGCGGCAATCGGCACGGTGAGCAGAAAGCTCGCCGGAGCCTGCCGCCAGATCGTTCCGCTGATAAAGAAGGTCACGCCCGCGCGCCGACGGGCGAGAACATCGGATGCCACCGAGTAGACCGCGAACACCGCAAGGAAGTAGAACCCGCTCCACTTCACTGAGCTCGTCAGCCCGAAGGCGAGACCGGCGGCGAGCAGCCACGGACGCCACCACAGCACCGGACCCCAGTCGGTCGACCGTTCTTCGGAACGCCGCGCCGCCATCCACGACTCGAGCCGCCCCCGCGACCACTCACGGTCGAGCAGGATCGCGCCGAAACCGAGCAGGGCGAACAGCATGACGAAGTTGTCGAGCAGCGCGACGCGGCTCATGACGATCGCGTTGCCCTCGATAGCCATGAGCCCGCCCGCGATGCCGCCGAGCAGCGTCGAGTGGAACAGCTTCTTCGCCACGAAGAACAGCACCAGCACCGCGAGGATGCCCGCGACAGCGGTCGCCGCCCGCCAACTCGCCGAGTTCTCTGGCCCGAACAGCGCCATCCCACCCCCGATGAGCCACTTGCCCAGCGGTGGGTGCACCACGTACGACCCGGTCTCGGTGAAGGTGTTGATCACACCGTTCTTGAAGCCGTCGTTGGCGGTCTCGGGCCACTGCGACGAGTAGCCGAGGTTGAACAGCGACCAGCCGTCCTTGACGTAAAAGGTCTCGTCGAAGACCAGCTCGCGAGGGTGGCCGAGGTTCCAGAGGCGAGTGGCAGCGGCAGTGAGGGTGACCACGGAGGGAACGCCCCAGGTGTAGGCGGCGCGGGCACGGGAATCCAGACTGATGCGTGCCCACCAGCGATCGAGGCGGGATCCGCGCGGTGCGTAATCGACGAGCTGCGTCTCGCCAGCGTCGAGCAGTTGCTCGAAGTCGCGGTCAGCCATGACGGCAATGTTATCCGCGACAATGGGGGAGTGATCATTCTCGCGGCGACGCCGATCGGCAACCTCGGTGACGCCTCTCGCCGGCTGATCGAGGCGCTCGGCAACGCCGAAGTGATCGCGGCAGAAGACACCCGCACCGCGATTCACCTCATGCGCGCACTCGGGGTCGAGAACCGGCCGCGGCTGATTCCGCTGCACGAGCACAACGAGCTGGAGAAGGCGGCAGAGATCGTTGCCCTCGCCCTCTCGAGTGATGTGCTCGTACTGTCGGATGCCGGCATGCCCGCCGTCAGCGACCCCGGCTTCGTTCTGGTGCAGGCTGCCATCGCGGCGGGGGTCACCGTCACGGCGATCCCCGGACCGAGTGCTGTGCTCACCGCCCTCGCCGTCAGTGGCCTGCCGACCGACCGCTTCAGCTTCGAGGGTTTTCTGCCGCGCAAGGGCCGCGTCGCCTACTTCACCGCGCTCGCCCGCGAGCCGCGCACGATGATCTTCTTCGAGAGCCCGCACCGCCTGCTCGACTCGCTGCGCGACCTGTCGACCGTGGTCGGAGACCGCCGCGTCGTGGTCTGCCGCGAGCTCACCAAGCTGCACGAGGAGGTTGCTCGGGGAACGGCTGACTCGCTCGCGTCTCATTTTGCCGAGGGAGTGCGCGGCGAAATCGTGCTGCTCGTCGAGGGCGCAGCGCCGGCCACCGCGTCTCTCGAGACCGGAGTCGCGCAGGTGCAGGCGCTCATCGCCGCGGGCGTGCGCATCAAAGAGGCCTCGGCCGAGGTTGCTCTCGAGACGGGGTTGTCGCGGCGTGAGCTCTACGAGGGCGCGCTCGCCGCGCGCTGATCTCGCCGGGTGCGCCCCGACCCGTGGGCGGGCGGCAGCCTCGTTTTTCCTATCCCACTTGCGCGTCAATTGACGCCGAAGTGAGATAAGGCGGCTGTGGAGGCGACAACTCCGCTGTCCAGTGCCACTTTCGAGTCAATTGTCGCGCAAGTGGGATGTGGTTTTTGCGAACCCGCCGGCAGCGCGCTGAGCTCGATGCGCCGGCCTAGTTCAGGCGGGCGAGCTGCTCCGGGGTGAGGGTGAGTGAAGCGGCGAGCGCAGAGTCCGCGATCGACTCCGGTCGCGAAGCACCGGGGATCGGGATGACCGAATCGCCGAGTGACAGCTCCCACGCGAGGGCGACCTGCTGGGCACTGACGCCGAGCTCAGCGCCGACCTCGGCAAAGGGGGAGGCGTCGAAGACGGCCGACCCGCGACCGATGCCGCCCAGCGGGCTCCACGGCAGGAACGCCATGCCGTTGGCGACGGTGTAGTCGAGCTCGGGGCGCGAGGAGCGGAAGATCGGGGAGAAGCGGTTCTGCACTGACACCAGCCGGCCATCCAGAATCGTGTTGAAGAGCGCGATCTGCTCGGTGATGGCGTTCGAGATGCCAGCCATCTGGATGAGGCCCTCGTCGAGCAGGTCCTTCATGGCACCGAGGGAGTCGGTGTAGGCGGTCGTGTAGTCCTCGCGGTGGTACTGGTAGAGGCCGATGGACTCGACGCCGAGACGGCGGGCGGAGTCGATGGCGGCCTGCCGAAGGTATTCGGGGCGGCCGTTGCGGTCCCAGTCGCGTCCGTTGCGGTAGATGAGCCCGCCCTTGGTCGCAACGAGGATGTTGCGAGCCTCGGTGGGGCGCAGGCGCAGCGCCTCGGCGATGAGCGACTCGTTGTGGCCCTGGCCGTCGGCCTCCATCGTGTACGAGTCGGCCGTGTCGATGAGGGTGACGCCCGCGTCGATCGCGGCGAGGATCGTTGCGAGGCCTTGCTCGCGATCCGGTCGTCCGTCGATCGAGAGCGGCATGCCGCCTAGGCCGATGGCGCTGACTCTGACGTTTCCTATGGTGCGGCTCTGCATGACGCCAGCGTAACGCGGAAGCCTGAGCCGTAGACTTGAGGGATGGCCGCCAGCGACTCCTTCTACCTGACGACCCCCATCTTCTACGTCAACGACGTGCCCCACATCGGGCACGCGTACACGGAGGTTGCGGCGGACGTTCTCACCCGATGGCACCGACAGTCGGGCGACGACACCTGGCTGCTCACCGGCACCGACGAGCACGGCCAGAAGATTTTGCGCACCGCGGTCGCAAACGACACGACGCCCAAGGAGTGGGCCGACAAGCTCGTGCACGACGCCTGGCTGCCGCTGCTCGAGACCATCAACATTCGCAACGACGACTTCATTCGCACGACAGACGAGCGCCACGAGAAGGGCGTGCTCATCTTTCTGCAGAAGCTCTACGACGACGGGTACATCTACTCGGGCGAGTACGAGGGCTACTACTGCGTCGGCTGCGAGGAATACAAGCAGCTGGATGACCTCGAAGAGACCCCCGACGGCGACTTCGCCGGCCAGAAGCTCTGCAAGATCCACTCCCGCCCGGTCGAGGTGCTCAAGGAGCGCAACTACTTCTTCCGCATGAGCGACTTTCAGGACCGCCTGCTCGACCTGTACGAGAGCAACCCGCAGTTCATTCAGCCGGAGAGCGTTCGCAACGAGATCATTCAGTTCGTCAAGCAGGGGCTCAGCGACCTCTCGGTCTCGCGCTCGAGCTTCGACTGGGGCATCAAGATTCCGTGGGATGAGAGCCACGTGCTCTACGTCTGGTTCGACGCGCTGCTCAACTACGCGACCGCCATCGGCTACGGCGTCGATCAGGAGCAGTTCGACCGTCGCTGGCCCGCCACCCACCTGGTCGGCAAAGACATCGCGCGCTTCCACGCCGTCATCTGGCCGGCCATGCTCATGGCCGCCGGCATCGAGGTGCCCAAGCAGATCTTCGGCCACGGCTGGCTGCTCGTCGGCGGAGAGAAGATGTCGAAGTCGAAGCTCACCGGCATCGCGCCGTCGCAGATCACCGAGACCTTCGGCGTCGACGCATTCCGCTACTACTTCATGAGCGCCATCAGCTTCGGTCAAGACGGCTCGTTCAGCTGGGAAGACCTGAGCGCGCGCTACCAGGCAGAACTCGCCAACGGTTTCGGCAACCTGGCGAGCCGCGTGGTGGCGATGGTCACGCGCTACTACGACGGCGTGCTGCCAACGCCCGCGGAGTACTCGGATGCCGACGTCGCCATTCAGGCGACGGTGGCGAAGGCCACGAAGGATGCCGACGCGGCGATCAACTCCCTTGCGATCCACGAGGCCATCTCGAGCATCTGGACGATCGTCGAGGAGCTCAACGGCTACATCACCATTCAGGAGCCGTGGGTGTTGGCCAAGTCCGACGAGACCCGCGAGCGCCTTGGCACTGTGCTGTACACGGCCTCAGAGGGTCTGCGCGCCCTCGCCGTGCTGCTCAGCCCGGTGATCCCTGAGGCGACCGCGAAGCTCTGGACCGCACTCGGCGCCGAGGGCTCGCTCGACGACCAGATCGTGCGTTCGGCTGGGGACTGGGGCCAGCTCGCCCCGGGCTCGCAGCTCGTGCCGCTGGAGCCGCTCTTTCCGAGGATCGAAGCAGAGGTCACTGCGTGACCGAAGCCGAGTTCATCCGCCAGCGCAGCGTCTCCACCGAGGCGGGCGCCAGCAGAGACCTTAGCTACGCGCCCCTTCCCGAGGCGCTCGTCGTGGGTGTCTACGACAACCACACGCACCTTGAGATCAGCGACGGCGACAATCCGATGGGCTACCGCGAGCACCTCGACAGGGCGTCGTCCGTTGGCATCCGTGGCGTCATCCAAGTAGGAAACGACCTCGAGACCTCGCGGTGGTCGGCGGCCGTCGCCGCGGTCGAGCCGCGCGTGCTCGCCGCCGTCGCCATTCACCCCAACGAGGCGCCGCGCTACGAGGCGGCCGGCGAGTTGGATGCCGCCCTCGCCGAAATCGACGAGCTGGCCGGCCGCCCCCGCGTGCGCGCCGTCGGCGAAACCGGACTCGACTTCTTTCGCACCGAGGGCGAGGGGCTGAAGGCCCAGCAGCGCTCCTTCGAGGCGCACATCGCCATCGCCAAGAAGCACCGCCTCGCCCTGCAGATTCACGACCGCGACGCGCACGGTGCCGTCGTCGAGACCCTGCGCCGCGTCGGTGCGCCAGAGAAGACGGTCTTCCACTGCTTCAGCGGAGAGACCGAGCTGGCCCGCATCTGCGCGGATGAGGGCTGGTACGTCTCCGTCGCGGGCACGAGCACCTTCAAGAACGCCGGCCCGCTTCGGGAGGCCCTCGCCGTCGTGCCGCGCAGCCTGCTGCTCATCGAGACCGATGCCCCCTACCTCACGCCGATGCCGTACCGCGGTCGCCCGAACTCGCCGTACATGATTCCGTACACGCTGCGGGCGCTCGCCGAGACCCTCGAGACGGATGTCTCGATGCTCGCCGCCCAGATCGCCAGCAACACAGAGCTCGTCTACGGCCTCTGGGATGATGAGCCCGTGACCACGCCGCGCAACCACCCAGAGGAGACCCTGTGACGTTGCTCGGCCCGGCCGAGATTCGGGACCTCGCCGAGCTGCTCGGAATCCAGCCGACCAAGAAGCTCGGCCAGAACTTTGTCATCGACGCCAACACCGTTCGGCGCATCGTCAAGGCCGCGGGCGTCACCGGAGGCACCGTGGTCGAGGTCGGCCCCGGGCTCGGCTCGCTCACCCTCGGACTGCTCGAGACCGGCGCGGAGGTCATCGCGGTCGAGATCGACAAGCGGCTGGCGGCGCAGCTGCCCATCACGGTGGGTGAGCTGGCTCCCGACGCGCGATTGACGGTGGTGACCGCAGACGCGATGACCGTCACGGAGCTGCCCGGTAATCCAACTGCCTTGGTTGCCAACCTGCCGTACAACATCTCGGTGCCGGTGTTGCTGCACTTTCTCGAGCACTTTCCGCTGCTCGAGCGCGGCCTCGTCATGGTGCAGGCCGAGGTGGGGGAGCGCATCGCCGCGACCCCTGGCTCGAAGGTCTATGGCAGCCCGAGCGCGAAGGCCGCGTGGTACGGCGAGTGGCGCACGGCCGGCAAGGTGAGCCGCCAGGTGTTCTGGCCGGTGCCCAACGTTGACTCGATCCTTGTCGGCTTCGAGCGGCGTGCGCAGCCGGGTACCGAGGCCGAGCGGGTTGCGACGTTCAAGCTCATCGACGCTGCCTTTCAGCAGCGGCGCAAGATGCTGCGGCAGGCGCTGTCGGAGGTTCTCGGAGACTCGGCCACGGCATCCGCCCGCATTGAAGCCGCGGGTCTCGCGCCGACGGCTCGCGGCGAAGAGCTGACCATTCTCGATTTTCTCGCTATCGCGCGCAGCTAGCGGCTAGGCGCACATCAAACCCCACTTGCGAGTCAATTGACTCGCAAGTGGGATGTGAAAATTGCGCACCTGTCGGAGCGTGCCGAGCTAGCTCGAGATTCCGAGCTGCTCCGTGGCGGCGCCGGCGCATCCGGCGTCTTCCCAGTGGTAGTCGGCACCGGTTCCGGTGTTGCCGCCGAGGGCGAGAGCGGCTGCTGCCAGGCGATCCTCGTCGTCGAAGGCGTCTGTCCAGCGACCGGTCGGCTGCTCCCAATATGCGGTGTAGTACCACTCCGGAAAACCGGCCGCGGTCATGCAGTCGTCGATCAGCCCTGACCATGTGAGCCACTCGACAGCGTGGTCGTACTCATCGGCGCTGAGGCCCTCGGGGATGTCCTCGATGGTCGGCAGCACGTGCTCCGTCGATGCGACAGTCTGCGGCTCGACGACCTGCGGCTCGACGGGCTGCGGTGGCGCACTGAATTCGGGGAGCGCATCATCGCCCACCGGTGCGATCGCATCGCGGTGGCCCACGCCGACGAGCACGAGTGCGGTGATGCCGAGAGCGATTGCTGCAGCGCCAAGGATGGCGACGAGACGAGTCTTCAAGAGATGGCCTTTCGTGATGGTGCCCAGAGCAGAGCTGCGCTGAGGAAGAGCAGAACGAGTGCCGCGATGAGGCAGGCGACGGCCGTGCTCCACTGCGGGGTGTACGAGAGAGCGCTGATGGTGGCGCTCTTGTTGAGCAGGTCGAAGAGGCCGAAGTGCACGAGCGCAGAACTGCCGGCCAGCGCGACAGCGCCGAGCGGCCGTGTCTTCTGCCGAACGAGCAGCAGCAGCCCGAAGACCGCAAGGCCGGTGAGTCCGAAGACCCAGAGCGCGGTCTCTGAGAACGGAAGAATCGCGCCACGCACGGCGAGGGCCGAGGTGCGGGTGATCACCGCGACACCGAAGACGACAAGTGCGGATGCCGCAGCAACCACCAGCGCCCCCACGCCCCCAGAGACAACCCGCTGCAGTCGCGGCACCCCGGCGAGCATGCGACGCTGCTGCTCGTACCGCCACGAGAGGTCTGCGGGCACCCCGCGGATCGCCCGCGAGAGCATTGCGGCGCCAGCCCGCGGCTCGTGGGCAGCGTGCTCCCACAGGTCGCTCGCCAGCTCGTCGCGGCGCGCGCCAGCGGCAGCCGGCTCAAGCCCGCGCGTGTAGATCTCTGCCCACCGCATCACCAGGTCGGCGGCCCTCACGCGAGACTCACCTTCGGGGTGGCGAGGGGCGCAGCGACCTGGGCCGCAGCGAGAGCGCGAGCGCCCTCACCGGTCACCCGGTAGAGGCGGCGGCGCGGGCGGCCCTCCGCCTCGGCGGGGGCGTGGTCCTCCCACTCGGCGTCGAGGAGTCCACTCTCGGTCATGCGGGCCAGCGCCTTGTATAGGGTGCCGTGGGCGGTGAGGGTGGGGGCGCCATCCGCAATGGATCGGGCGAGGGCGAATCCGTAGAAGCTCTCTGCGGCGATGCCGTGCTCGAGGATCGCGAGTTCGATAGGAATGAGGGTTCCGGCTTTGCGACGTGGCATGGTGCAAGTATAGGAAGATAGGTTCCTATTAAACAAGTGGGATCTCGTTCTCACGAACCCGCCGGGAACGCCCCCCATCTGGGGAGCAGGTAGGTTATTGGAATGACCCTCTCGGCCACACCTCGAATGGTGCACACGAGAGCGCCGGGCAAGATCAACGTCTTTCTCAAGGTCGGGCGCCTCGAAGACGACGGCTACCACGACGTCGCGATCGCCTACCAAGCAGTCTCGCTTTACGAAGAGGTGCGCGCCTGGCACGCCGACGACTTCAGCGTGAGCGTCAGCGGAACCGTCGAGCTCAGCCGAGTGCCGACCGATGCCTCCAACATCGCCATTAAGGCAGCCCAGCTGCTCGCGCACCACACCGGCTACCGCGGGGGAGTGCGCCTCGCGATCGAGAAGCACGTGCCCGTCACCGGCGGCATGGGCGGCGGATCAGCGGATGCCGCTGCCACCCTCCTCGCCTGCGACGCCCTGTGGGGAACGGCCCTCCCTCGCGACGAGATGCTGGGTCTCGCCGCGCAACTGGGAGCAGACGTGCCCTTCGCGTTGACCGGTGGCACGGCCATCGGCACCGGCCGCGGCGACCAGCTCAGCCCCGCCCTCGCCAAGGGCACCTTTCAGTGGGTGCTCGCGCTCGCCGACTTCGGCCTCTCGACCCCGGGGGTCTATCAGGAGCTCGACCGGCACCGCGACCGGCACGCGCAAGACATCTTTCCCGCTGACATCGCTCCGTCGGTCGACGCGGATGTGCTGCAAGCCTTGCGCGCCGGCGACCCGCACATGCTCGCCGAGACCCTCTACAACGACCTGCAGGCGCCCGCACTGCACCTCGAGCCCTCGCTCGCCGCGACCCTCGAGCTTGGCGAGCAGAACGGTGCCCTGGCCGGCATCGTCTCGGGCTCCGGACCGACCGTCGCCTTCCTCGCGGCCGACGTCGACAGCGCACTTGAGTTGCAGCAGGCGCTGAGCGCGTCGCACGCCACGGTCGTGCGGGCGACCGGTCCCGTGCACGGCGCCCGAATCGTGAACGACTGATTCGGCCCTCCGCTCCGAAGCACTCTCATGAGTCTCGGGTCTAGAGTGCGTTCATGAGCACGCGTCGCCGCACACTGCTGGCCGCACTCGTGGGTGTCGTCGCCGCGGTTGCGACCCTCGCAGTTGCCGAGGTTGTTGCCCTGTTTGTGGCTGCGGCATCCAGTCCTCTTGTCGCGGTCGGGTCGTTCGTCATCGACATCGTGCCGCCCTGGGTGAAGGATGCCGCCATCGCCCTCTTCGGCACCGGCGACAAGGTCGCGCTGCTGGTCGGCCTCGGTTTGCTCGTGCTGCTTCTTGCTCTCGCGATTGGCGTGCTCGAGTTGCGCCGACCGCCGATTGGATCCATCGGCCTTGCCGTGGTGGGGCTCATCGCCACCATCACCGCCCTCACTCGCGCGGAGGCCTCTGCGCTCTGGGCGCTGCCCACCGTGATCGGCGCGGCCATCGGAATCGTGGTGCTGCGCGTCGGCGTGCGGCGCCTTCGGCAGTGGGATGCGGCGCACACGAAACCCGGGCTAGCCGGGCTCAGCCGTCGCGGCTTCATTGGCTTCACCGGTGCCACGGCCGGTGCAGCGCTGCTCGTCGGCATCACCGCGCGCATGGTCAACGCGACCTCAAACGCGGTCAACACGGTGCGCGAGGCCCTCACCCTGCCCCGGCCCGCTCGAGCGGCACCCGCGCTGCCGGCGGAGCTCGACATCGACGGCATTGCACCGCTCGTCACCCCGAACGCCGAGTTCTATCGCATCGACACCGCCATCGTCGTGCCGGTCGTGCGCGCCGCTGACTGGCGGCTGCGCGTCGTCGGTGAGGTCGAGAACGAGATCGAGATCACCTTCGACGAGCTGCTTGCGCTGCCGCTGATCGAGACCTATGTCACCCTCGCCTGCGTCTCAAACGAGGTTGGCGGGGGACTCATCGGCAACGCGAAGTGGATGGGCTACCCGATTCGTTCCCTGTTGGAGCGGGCGAAGCCGAAGGCCGGGGCCGACATGGTGATGTCTCGCAGCGTTGACGGATTCACGGCCGGAACGCCGCTCAGCGTTCTGATGGAGGAGGACCGCGACAGCATCCTCGCCGTTGCCATGAACGGCGAGCCGCTGCCCCTCGAGCACGGATTTCCGGTGCGGATGGTCGTGCCCGGCCTCTACGGCTACGTCTCGGCTACGAAGTGGGTCACCGAGCTCAAGCTCACCCGCTTCTCACGGGAGACCGCCTACTGGACTGACCGCGGCTGGTCGGCGAAGGGCCCAATCAAGCTGTCGTCGCGCATCGATGTGCCCTCGTATACCGCGATCGTGCCGCTCGAGCAGCAGACCGTGGCGGGCGTCGCGTGGGCGCAGCACGTCGGCGTCTCATCTGTCGAGATCCGGGTCGACAAGGGCGACTGGATGCCGACCTCCCTCGCCGACGCCATCAGCGACGACACGTGGGTGCAGTGGTCAACCTCGTGGACCCCCACCCAAGAGAAGGTCTACCTCATCGAGGTGCGAGCGACCGACAAGAAGGGCCGCGTGCAGACCGGCGACTGGGCGCAGCCAGCCCCCGACGGTGCCCAGGGGTGGCACGCGATCACGATCGAAGCGCGAAAGTAACGTCACCTGTTGTCAGCACTCCGTCGGTGAGGGGTTCGCAGCGCATCCCGCCGTGGTTTCGCAGGGCTTTCATCGCGCCGGGAGCGAGTTGCTCGTCCATCCACGCGCAGGGGTTGGCGGGGCGGTGCGCGCGAAACCAGACCGGCCCGCTGCCGCTGTCGAGGCTGAACTCCTGCCCGCGAAGGCTGTCGACGTCGATACCGCGGGTGATGATGTTGCGGCGCGTTCTCGCCGGGTCGGCGTCGAGGCCTTCCAGACTCTCGACCGCCATAATCGTCACCGACTCTTGGATGTGCGCGCGGTGCCCAAAGAACCGGTCACCGACAACGCCGAGCCCCTTCTTTATGGTGATCTCGTCGAAGGTCTCACGCCCTTCGAACGGCACGGCGCCATCCTTCGGGCGCCCTTCGTACCGATGCAGTGGCGACGCCAGCAGCAGCAGGATCTCGGGCATGCAGCCACCCTACGTTTTTCTCCTTGGGTCGGGTCAAATTACGCATTTAGTGCCTCTAAAGCGCACGTATGACCCGACTCAACGCAGCCCCGCCGGGCGCGGGGCATGGCGGCCAGCATGAGGCGGGTCGAATTACCGATCTAGTCCGCAACAAGCGCACTTTTGACCCGAATCAATGACGGTGAAGAGGATTGGATGCGATCGCCGGCACCATTCCGCAATGACCGATTTCGAGATCCAACACCCCTATCGCGGCGCACCCTTTGGGGCGTCCGCAGCGCTCGCCGCTGGTGTGCCACCTCGCCGACTCCGCAGGCGCGACCTCGAGGTGCCCTTCCACGCGGTGCGAGCTGAGCGCGGAACCCTCGAGTCGCTTGTGGCGCTCTGCCGTGCCTACGCGATCCGCGCTGACGCCAACGAATTCTTCTCTCACGTGACGGCCGCGAGGCTGTGGCGCATACCGTTGCCAAGCTGTCTCGAGTTACGCCGAGACATCGACGTGGCGGTGTTCGTGCCCGGCCATCCGCCTCAGTCGCGCGGCGTGATCGGGCACCGCATCTCGAGGTCTGTTCCGTTGCGAGTGGTCAGCGGCGTGAGGGTCGCCCCGCCTGTCGAGACATGGTTGCAACTCGGGGGCGTACTTGAGCTTGACGATCTCATCGTCGCGGCTGACGCGCTTGTGCGCCGCAAGCATCCGCTGGCGACGGTCGCGGAGCTGCAGGCCGCGGTGAGGAAGGCCTACCGTCGGCCAGGACTTCGACTGCTGAAGCGCGCACTGCTGGAGGTGCGCCCAGGCACCGACTCCCCGCGAGAGACACTGACGCGGCTCATCGTTACGCGTGCTGGCCTTCCGGAGCCAGTGGTGCATTTCGAGGTGCACAACGAGCGCGGCGACTTTGTGGGCACGCCCGACCTCTTTTATCCCCAGTACCGGATCGCGCTCGAGTACGAGGGCGACGGGCACCGCACCGACATCCAGACTTTCAACGACGACATCGAGCGGGCCGAGCTGTTTCAGGAGGCCGGATGCCGCTACGTGCGCATCACGCGCGACCATGTCGACCATCCGCATCGTCTGGTGTCTCGGGTGCGCAATGTGCTCATCCAACGCGGTTGGACTCCTTGAGTCGGGTCATATTGTCGCCAGCCAAGCTGGCAGAAAGTAATTTGACCCGACTCAAAGAGAGGGCGGGTCTGAAGCGCCCGCGCACCCGGGTACCGTTATACAGATATGGCACACCTCCTCGGCGCTGAAGCGCTGCACCTCGAATACCCGACGCGGGTCATCTTCGACTCCCTGACGATCGGCCTCGACGAGGGGGATCGCATCGGCATCGTCGGCCGCAACGGCGACGGCAAGTCGACCCTGCTCAAGATGCTCAGCGGCAAGCTCGAGCCGAACTCCGGCCGCGTCACGCGCCGCGGCGGCGTGACTCTCGCCGTGCTGGACCAGTCGGATGACCTGGACGACACCAAGACCGTGCACCAGACGATCATCGGCGACATCGACGAGCACGTCTGGGCCGGAGACCCCAAGGTGCGCGACGTCATCGGCGGCCTCGCGGCCGATATTCCGTGGGAGGCTCTCGTCGGCGACCTCTCGGGAGGTCAACGGAGAAGGGTCGCCCTCGCCGCCCTGCTCATCGGCGACCACGACATCATTTTCTTGGATGAGCCAACCAACCACCTCGACGTTGAGGGCATCACCTGGCTCGCCGGGCACCTCAAGCGACGCTGGTCGCAGAACGCCGGAGCCCTCGTGGTCGTCACCCACGACCGGTGGTTCCTCGACGAGATCTGCACAGCGACGTGGGAGGTGCACGACCGCCTCATCGAGCCCTTCGAGGGCGGCTACGCGGCGTACATCCTGCAGCGCGTGGAGCGCGACCAGATGAACGCCACCATGGAGGCGAAGCGCCAGAACCTCATGAAGAAGGAGCTCGCGTGGCTGCGCCGCGGAGCTCCCGCGCGCACGGCGAAGCCCAAGTTCCGCATCGACGCCGCGAACGCCCTCATCGCGAACGAGCCGCCGGTGCGCGACTCGGTGTCGCTGGCGAGCATGGCCATGCAGCGACTGGGCAAGGATGTCGTCGACCTCGAGGATGTATCCGTCAGTTTCGGCGACAAGCACGTTCTCAAAAACGTGACCTGGCGCATCGCTCCGGGGGAGCGCACGGGAATCCTCGGCGTCAACGGGGCGGGAAAGTCGACGCTGCTGAGTCTGGTTGCGGGCAGTCTTCAGCCGACATCCGGCCGGGTCAAGCGGGGTAAGACGATCAAGGTCTCCACGCTCACCCAGCAGCTCGCCGAGCTCGAGGATGTCTGGAACGACCGCGTCAGCGACGTCATCGCGCGCCACAAGAGCAGCTATGTCGCCGGCGGCAAAGAGATGACGCCGACGCAGATGCTCGAGCGCGTTGGGTTTCAGAGCGCTCAGCTCGCAACCCCCGTCAAAGACCTGTCGGGTGGCCAGAAGCGCCGCCTGCAGCTGCTGCTGATTCTGCTCAGCGAGCCGAACGTGCTCATTCTCGATGAGCCCACCAACGACCTCGACACCGACATGCTCGCTGCCATCGAAGATCTGCTCGACACCTTCCCGGGCACGCTGCTCGTCGTCAGCCACGACCGGTACCTGCTCGAGCGCGTGACCGACAACCAGTACGCGGTGCTCGACGGGTCGCTGCGGCACCTGCCGCGCGGCGTAGACCAGTACCTCGAGCTGCGCGGTGCGCAGACCTCGTCGAAGCCGGCAGTCGCGGCGAAGCCCAAGGGCCTCGGCGGCGCCGAACTGCGCAACGCGCAGAAGGAGTTCGCCGCGGCAGGCCGCAAGATCGAGAAGCTCAATGCCCAGATCGCCGAGCTGCACCTCTCGATGGCCGCGCACGACCAGGCGGACTACGCCGGTCTCGGCAGCATCTCAACGCAGCTGAGCGACGTGCAGAAGCAGCTCGACGAGGTCGAGACCCGTTGGCTCGAGCTTGAGGAGCTGCTCGCCTAGCTCTCGTCGAAGTCGAGGCTGAGCTTTCTCAGCAGCGACGCCAGCCGCTCCTGATCGACCGGCGAGAGTGCGTCGAGCAGTGCCTGCTCGCCGTCGAGCAGTTCGCGGATGGCGCGGTCCACCCGCTGCTGACCCTCCGGCGTCATCACCACGAGAATTCCGCGACCATCGTTCGGGTCAGTTCGCCGCTCGACGAGCTCGCGCTCGACGAGCCGGTCGATGCGGTTCGTCATGGTGCCGCTCGAGACGAGAGTCTGCTGCAGCAGCGCCTTCGGGCTCAGCTGGTAGGGCGTGCCCGCGCGCCGCAGGGCGCTGAGCACGTCGAACTCCCACGATTCAAGATCGGATGCCGCAAAGGCCACCCGACGCGCCCGCTCGAGATGCCGCGATAGCCGTCCAACCCGCGAGAGCACCTGCAGCGGCGAGAAGTCCAGATCGGGCCGTTCGCGCGCCCACGCGTCGACGATGCGGTCGACTTCGTCGCTGGCGGGAGGCATCCGTCCATTATCGCGTGCGCCTTTCCTCGAGTCGGGTCATATTGCCGCGCGGGGCAGAGCAGAGTCGTCATATGACCCGACTCAACGAAGGGTGCCTCTCTGGCAGACTTGAGGGGCGCGATGCGCGGTCCGCCTTGGTGTAATGGCAGCACGACAGCCTTTGGAGCTGTTAGGTCTAGGTTCGAATCCTGGAGGCGGAGCTCAGGTATCGACGAGCAGTGGCCCGTTCAGCGAGAGAATAGACACATGACCGATTCCAATCTCGTCGTGATCGTGCTGGCAGCCGGCGCCGGAACCCGCATGAAGTCGGCCAAGCCGAAGATTCTGCACAGTCTCGCTGGCATCCCGCTCGTCGGCCACGTGCTCGCCACGGCCCGCGCGCTCGAGCCCGCGCAGGTCATCGCGGTGGTGCGCCACGAGCGCGACCTCGTCGTCGGCGTGATCAGCGACCTCATGCCCGAGATCACGATCGTTGACCAAGACGAGATTCCCGGAACCGGCCGTGCCGTCGAGGTGGCGCTCGCCGCCCTGCCCGCAGACTTCGCCGGCGAGGTCGTCATCGTCTCTGGAGACGTGCCCATGCTCGACGCCGGCACGCTGATCGAGCTGATCGCGCGCCATCGCTCAGAAAACGCTGGGGCGACCGTGCTCAGCGCGATCCTCGACGACGCAACTGGCTACGGCCGCGTCGTGCGCGGCACCGACGGACTGCTCGAGGGCATCGTCGAGCACAAGGACGCGGATGACGCCCAGCGCCTGATCACCGAGGTCAACTCTGGCACCTACGTCTTCTCCGTCGCGCCGCTGCGTGAGCAGCTGGCGCTCGTCGGCACGGCGAACTCGCAGAACGAGAAGTACCTCACCGATGTTGTGGCGTTGATTCGCGAGACCGGGCTGGTGGTTGCCGCTGTTCCCGCATCCGCGCCGTGGATTGTGGCTGGCATCAATGACCGGGTGCAGCTGAGTGAGGCGGCGCTGCGCATGAACGCGCTCATCGTTCGCGGTCACCAAATGAACGGCGTGACCGTGCACGACCCCGCGAGCACCTGGATCGACCTCAGCGTCAGCATCGGCGAAGACGTCGAGCTGCTGCCAGGCACCCAGCTGCTCGGCGCGACGAGCATCGAGCGCGACGCGATCATCGGGCCCGACACGACCCTGGTCGATACCGAGGTGCGGCAGGGCGCCGTCATCAAGCGAACGGATGCGACCCTCGCCGTCATCGGCGCTTGGGCCACCGTCGGCCCCTTCGCCTACCTCCGGCCCAACACGGTGCTCGAAGCAGACGGCAAGATCGGCACCTTCGTCGAGACGAAGAACTCGACGATCGGCAAGGGCAGCAAGGTTCCGCATCTCAGCTACATCGGCGACACAACGGTTGGCGAGCAGTCGAACGTCGGCGCGGGCACGATCACCGCGAACTACGACGGCGTGAACAAGGCGAAGACGGTTGTCGGTTCGCACGTGAGAACTGGCTCGCACAACGTGTTCGTCGCCCCCGTTAGAATTGGCGACGGAGCCTACACAGGCGCTGGCACCGTGGTCCGCAAGGATGTTCCCGCGGGGGCGCTGGCGATTAACGTGGCTCCGCAGCGCAACATGGTGGGCTGGGTCGAGGCCAACCGTGCGGGCACCGCAGCTGCTTCGGCGGCGGCAGCGTCCACTGAGTCTGAATAGACATCGAGACTGAGTAGAGAGTAGGGCCATTTGTCCGAGATCAAGATCGGCGGGCAAAAGCGCCTTGTCATCGTCAGTGGCCGCGCGCATCCCCAGCTCGCCATCGACGTTGCCGCAGCCCTCGAGACGGATGTCGTGCACACCGACGCCCGCACCTTCGCCAACGGCGAGATCTATGCCCGCTACGACGAGAGCGTTCGCGGAGCCGACGTCTTCGTGATCCAGTCGATGCCCGCCCCGCTCAACGAGTGGATCATGGAGCAGCTAATCATGGTCGACGCCCTCAAGCGCGCCTCGGTCAAGCGCATCACCGTCGTGGTGCCCTTCTACCCCTACGGCCGTCAAGATAAGAAGGGCCGCGGCCGCGAGCCGATCAGCGCCCGCCTCATGGCCGACCTCTACAAGGCCGCCGGCGCCGACCGCATCATGAGCGTCGACCTGCACGCCGCGCAGATTCAGGGCTTCTTCGACGGCCCCGTCGACCACCTCTTCGCCATGCCGGTGCTGCTCGAGCACTTCCAGGCGCTCAATGAGCCGAACCTCACGGTCGTCTCGCCCGACATGGGCCGCGTTCGCGTCGCGGATGTCTGGAGCGACAAGCTCGAGGCCCCGCTCGCGATCATCCACAAGCGCCGCGACCCCGCCGTCGCCAACCAGGTCTCGGTGCACGAGATCGTCGGCCAGGTAGATGGACGCGTCTGCCTCATCGTCGACGACCTCATCGACACCGGCCGCACCATCGCCAAGGCCGCGGAGGCCCTCAAGGAGGCCGGAGCCCTGAAGGTCATCGTCGCCGCGACGCACGCCGTCTTCAGCGACCCGGCCGTCGAGCTGCTGCAGAGCGACTTCATCGACTCGGTCGTCGTCACCGACACGCTGCCGCTGCCGCCAGAGAAGCGCTTCGAGAAGCTCACCGTGCTGCCGATCGCCCCACTGCTGGCCCGCGCGATCTACGAGGTCTTCGACGACGGCAGCGTCACGTCGATGTTCGACGGGGCTGCGTAGCCCTTCGCTGGTTGAGTAGCCGCGACGCGGCGTATCGAAACCACCCTTTGGAGCGCACTCCTGAAAACACGGAACTCTCGATCGACCTCCGTGTTTTCAGGAGGCCGGTGCCGGTGATCCCGCCGCCCCGACGGTGACCGACGCTAGACCAGCACTCGTCCGTCATCGAGGTTCGGCGGGCCGGGAATGATGCCGAGGTACCCGAGGTAGCGATCGCCACCGACGATGTTGGTTGCGTAGCACTCCCATCCGAAGAAGCCGGGGCCGAAGATCTCGAAGTTGGCATCCGGGGTGGCGGGCTCATTGATCTCGTAGGCGACCCACGTTGCGCACCAGTTCTGGGCTGATCTGGCCGCAACGCTCGCCTGGGAGGCAGCGATCGGCACGACGAGCAGCGCGATGCCCAGCAGTGCCGCCGCCTTGATCATGCGGTCGACCCAGCGGCGCCGGATCGGCTTCTGCTCGTAGGGCTCGTAGCCGTCGAGCTCGGGGTGTTCGTCCACGCAGGCAAGCTTAGAGTTAGCGCATGGGAGTGGAGTCTGAGCTCGTCGAGCGGTTCTGGTCGGCGGTGAGTGATCGGACGCATCCACCGGTTGAATTCGTCGGCACAGGCACGCTCGAGTCGCGCTACGCGGTCTCGGAGTTCGCCGCCGCAGCCATCGCGACCGCCGGCCTCGCTGCCGGAGCGACAGTCGTCGATCGGCCCCTCGCCGACGCGTGGTTTCGGCAGGCGCTGCGTCCGGTCGGGTGGGAGCTACCGAGCCCGTGGGACTCGCTCGCCGGCGACTACCGCACGGCCGACGGCTGGATTCGGCTGCACACCAACGCCCCGCACCACCGCCTCGCCGCGCTGCTGGTGCTCGGTGTCACCGAGCGCAGCGCGCCCCGTCGTGGCGCCGCGATCGTCGGCCAAGCCGTCGTCTCTGACGCCGACCTCGCCGCAGAGACGGAGCAAGAGAAGGCGGATGTCGCTGCCGTCGTCGCGCGATGGAACGGCACCGACCTCGAGACCGAGATTGTCGACGCCGGGGGAGCCGCCGCGGTGCTGCGCAGTCCAGCGGACTGGGCCGCGCACCCGCAGGGTCAGGCGCTGGCCGCCGAGCCGCTCATCCACTGGACCACCGCGGGGGAGTCCGACCGCATCCCCGGTTTCAAGGTGCTCGACCTCACCCGCGTGATCGCTGGCCCCGTCGCGACCCGCTTTCTCGCCGGCCTCGGCGCCGACGTGCTGCGCATCGATCCGCCCGACTGGGATGAGCCGGCGGTCGTTCCGGAGATGACCCTCGGCAAGCGGGCGGCGCGCGCCAACTTTCTCGACGCGGGCGGCCTGCGCAAGCTCGGATTGCTCATCGCCGAGGCCGACGTGATCGTGCACGGCTACCGTGCTGACGCCCTCGAGCGGCTCGGACTCGGTGCCGATGAGATTCGCGCGATAAACCCCGGAATAGTGGATGTCGCCATCGACGCCTACGGCTGGAGCGGCCCGTGGCGCAATCGGCGGGGCTTCGACTCGCTCGTGCAGATGTCGAGTGGGGTGGCGTTCGGCGACCCGCCCTCGCCGCTGCCCGTACAGGTGCTCGACCACGCCACGGGATACCTCGCCGCCGCTGCCGCCCTCGAGGGCCTTCGGCGTCGCCGCGAGTCGGGGCAGGGGAGTAGCGCGCGCCTCAGTCTCGCGCGCACCGCCCTCGAGCTGCCCCTCGGCGGCGCGTCGCCGGTGGTCGAGCCTGCGGTGCGGGTCGAGCCTGTCGAGACCCCCTGGGGCCCCGCCGAGCTGCTCGCGAGCCCGCTCACCATCGACGGCAACCCCCTGCAATGGGACAAGCCGCCCCGCCCCCTCGGGAGCGACAAGCCAAAGTTCTAGAGCGTCGACTCGAGGTGCCACACCTTCGCGACGATTTTCCATCCGTCCGGTCCGTCGACGAACGACAGGTGGTCAACGAAGATGCTGTCGAGCACCTGCAGGCGCACGTGCACAGACGCGGCCGTGTCAGAGAGCCACGAGACGCTGACGATCTCTTCCTTGCGCACCTGGTTGATCGATGCGGGCGACTTTCGCGCGGCGACGACCTCACGCCAGACGGGGTATGGGTCGACGACGACCGTGCCCTCATCCACGTCGAAGAGCGAGCTTGCGGGGTGAAAGACGGAGTCGAGCAGGTTCACGTCGCACGCATAGAGCGCGCGAAAGTAGACGTCGACAGCGGCGAGGAGTTCGGTTTCACGAGGCATGAGTGCATACTCGCAGCGCCGAGTGCGGGCAGACCAGCTTTGGCAGCATCTCGTGTAAATGCGACGATTAGCGCATGACGACACCCATCGCCTACCGCCTTGCCCGCATCACTCAGAGTACGTAGCTAGACCGCGGCTCCGTGTCGATGAGGTCGTACGCGATCGTCAGGCCGTGCGGTCGCAGCTGGTCGGCCAGCCCCTGCAGAAACGCGATGGCCGACTCTGGCGGCGTGTGAGCGAAGATCGTGCGGATCCACGGGGTCTCATACGAGGCCGGCTCGGCCTGCGGAAACACCTCGGCCAGCTGCCCGCTGTTGAGAAAGACCATGTAGCCGTTGAACTTGTCGGTCAGCGTCTCGAGGTGCAGGTCTTCGTCATCCCACTCGAGGTGGTCGTGAATGACCAGCTCGAGCTGGCCGTCATCGGGGCGAAACCCGATGGCGTCCAGCTTCTCCGGCTCGTCGACTGCCATGGTGGCTCCTTCTAGTAAGCGATCTCGTAGTCGGGGTGGAAGATTCCGGTGCTCGACCGGAGGTGCTTCTGCAGCGTCGTCCACACGCCCTCGTCGCCGACTTGAAACTCGCCGCCGATGGGTTCGCGCTCGTCGATGATGGCTGCCGCCTCATCCACTCGCTTGTCGAGAATGAGGCACAGCGTGAGGAGCAGCACGTGCATGTGCGACACGTCAGGGCGTTCGGCACGCAGGCCCTTGATGCGCGCAATGAAGGCAGCGATGTCGGGCACTTCTGCCTCGTATGCCCGCGTGGCCGCGAGAAACTCGTCGAGTTGCTGTGCCGCAGGCATCGAGCTATCGCTGTTGGCATAGTCGAATCTCTCGCCATGCGCCTGGAAGGCGCCGATCGCCCGCAGCCCGGTGCGCTTGCGCGTGCCGCCCATGTTGCCGCCCAGGGTCGTCCACAGCAGGCTGTCGACCGCCCACGGCTTGGCGGTGAAAGCGAGGCTCGCCGTGTAGGTGCCTTGCGCGTTCTTCTTCGGATTCACGTGGCCCGTGGCGCTGAAATACAGCGGTTCGCTCAGGCGTGCTGCCCAGAACGACGCGCAGGGAAGTCCGCGCTGCCGCGCTTCATCCTGAAAGCTGGCGAACCACTGCTTGCTGGCCTCCGTGTACGCCGACATCGCTAGTGGCTGTCGACCGCTTCGATCTCGGTGCGGTCGCCCGACCACAGGGTGTGGAAGGTGCCGTCCTTGTCGACGCGCTTGTAGGTGTGCGCTCCGAAGAAGTCGCGCTGGCCCTGCACGAGCGCGGCCGGAAGGCGGTCGGCGCGCAGTCCGTCGTAGTACGACAGCGACGACGAGAAGGCGGGGGCGGGGATTCCGGCCTTGGCGGCATCCGCAACGACGTTGCGCCACGCGGTCTGTGCCTGCGCCATGACGTCGGCGAAGAACGGGGCGGTGACGAGGGCGACGAGGCCCGGGTCCGCCGCGTAGGCCTCGGTGATGCGGTTGAGGAAGCGGGCGCGGATGATGCAGCCGCCACGCCAGATCTTGGCGATCTCGCCCTTCTTGATGTCCCATCCGTACTGCTCCGCACCGGCGACGATCGCGTCGAAGCCCTGCGAGTAGGCGATGACCTTCGAGGCATAGAGCGCGAGGCGCACACCCTCGATGAAGGCGTCGGGGTCGGCGGGCTTGAAGTCATCAGACGACGGACCAGCAAGAGTGGATGCCGCAGCACGCTGCGCAGGCTTCGACGACAGCGACCGTGCGAAGACGGCCTCCGCGATTCCCGAGACGGGGATGCCGAGGTCGAGCGCGGTCTGCACCGTCCAGACGCCGGTGCCCTTCGACCCGGCCTGGTCGAGAATCAGGTCGACGAGCGGGGTGCCGGTCTCGGCATCCACCTGCTTGAGAACCTCGGCGGTGATCTCGATGAGGTAGCTCTCGAGCTCGCCCTTGTTCCACTCTGTGAAGATGGCGCTGATCTCGGCGGGGGTCTTGCCCGTGCCGCGGCGGATGAGGTCGTAGGCCTCGGCGATGAGCTGCATGTCGGCGTACTCGATGCCGTTGTGGATCATCTTGACGAAGTGGCCGGCGCCGTCGGTGCCGACGTGGGTGACGCAGGGCTCGCCCTCGGCGACCGCGGCGATGGACTTGAGAATCGGTCCAAGGGTCTCCCACGCCTCGGCGCTGCCGCCGGGCATGATCGACGGGCCGAGCAGTGCGCCCTCCTCGCCGCCCGAGATGCCGGCGCCGACGAAGTTGATTCCGGTCTCGCGCACCGCCTTTTCGCGGCGGATGGTGTCGGTGAAGAGCGCGTTGCCGCCGTCGACGATGATGTCGCCGGGCTCAAAAACAGAGGTCAGCGCGTCGATGACGGCATCCGTGCCCTTGCCGGCCTGCACCATGATGATCGCGGTGCGCGGCTTCGAGAGGGAGGCGGCGAACTCCTCGTAGGTGTGGGCGGGCACGAAGTTGGCCTCGGGGTGCTCGTCGAGCACGGTCTGGGTCTTCTCGAACGAGCGGTTGAAGATCGCAACAGTGTTGCCCTCACGGCTCGCGAGGTTGCGGGCGAGGTTCGACCCCATGACCGCCATGCCGACTACGCCGATGTTTGCCGCTGCACTCACTGAAGTCTCCTTGTTCGCTTCGGGTTAACCCCATCAAGGTTAGCGGTGTATCGTAAGCAGGTACTTCGGCGAGGGAATCGCACATGCGGTTCCGTTATCGACGCGGTGGATCAGTCATCTGTTTCCTCACGTTGTCTTTGCGTTCGAGTTGAAACTAAGGAGAAATCATGGCTGAAGCAGTCAGCAACCACCTCACGACTGAGGCCCGCACCACCTTCGGCAAGGGCGTTGCTCGCAAGATCCGCGCGACTGGCAAGATTCCGGCCGTCATCTACGGTCACGGCACCGAGCCGCAGCACGTCACGCTGCCCGGCCACGAGACCGCTCTGATTCTGCGCAAGTCGAACCAGGTGCTCGAGCTCGACATCGACGGCAAGATCCAGCTCGCGCTGGTGAAGGACGTTCAGAAGGACCCGGTTCGCCAGATCATCGAGCACATCGACCTCATCGTCGTGCGCAAGGGCGAGAAGGTCACCATCGACGTCTCGATTCACCTCGAGGGCGAGGCCGCCCCCGGCACGACCATCAACCAGGACGCGAACACCATTTCGCTCGAGGCCGAGGCCACCCACATTCCCGAGTCGATCGTCGTGTCGATCGAGGGCGCTGAGGATGGCTTCCACGTCTACGCGAAGGACGTCGTTCTTCCCTCGGGCTCGACCCTCATCACCGACCCCGACACCCTCATCGTCGCGGTCAGCGCTGCCGGCGAGCAGGACCTCGGCGACGAGCCCGAGGCCGCTGCGGCCGACGAGGCTGCCGCTCCCGCTGAGGGCGCTGAGTAACAACTGAACGACACTGTGTGGCTCGTAGTCGGGCTCGGCAACCCCGGGCCCGACTACGCCGGCAACCGTCACAACGTGGGTCAGATGGCTCTCGCCGAGCTCGCTGACCGCATGCGCGCGACGTTCAAGAGCCACAAGGCGAACGCGGCGGTCGCTGAGGGCCGCACCGGATCCGACGCCCCGCGCCTGATTCTCGCGAAGCCGAACACCTACATGAACGTGTCGGGTGGGCCGGTTGCCGCTCTCATGCGGTTCTACAAGGTGCTGCCAGAAAACCTCATCGTCGTGCACGACGAGCTCGACATTCCCTTCGACTCGATCAAGCTGAAGACCGGCGGTGGCCACGGCGGCCACAACGGCGTACGCGACATCGCCGCGGCCATCGGCACCCCCGACTTCGTGCGGGTGCGCGTCGGCATCGGCCGCCCTCCGGGTCGCCAACCCGCCGCCGACTTCGTGCTGCGCGACTTCGGCGCAGAGGAGCGCAAGACGCTTCCCAACCTGCTTGCCGACGCAGCGGATGCTGTCGAGCTGGTCGCGAACGACGGCCTGATCGCGGCGCAGCTGCGCTTTCACACCGCCCGCGAGTAGCCTCGACAAAAACTCAGCCGATGCCAAGTAGTCTCGGTGGAATGCGGGTTCTACTGGCTGGTGCGACGGGTGTCATTGGCACGCCGCTGCGCCGTCAACTGCTGGATGCCGGCCACGACGTCACCGGCATCGCCCGCACCGCAGGCCCGCGCGCCACGATCGGCGCCGACCTGCTCGACCGCGAGGCCGTGCTGCGCGCGGTGGACGGCCTCGGTTTCGACGCGGTCATCCACCAGGCGACCGCCCTTCGGCGCACGCCTCTGACCGCGGCCCACATGACGCGCACGAACCGGTTGCGCACGGAGGCCACGAGCACTCTGCTCGCCGCGGCGCGCGAGACGGGGGCGAAGCGGTTTGTGACGGCATCCGTCTTCTATGGCTACGGGTTCAGCGATCACGGTGAGCTGCCGCTCGACGAGTCCGAGCCCTTCGCCGCGCAGACCAAGTCGAATCTCGATGCGGTGCAGTTCGCGCTGCTGAGCAACGAGCAGCAGGTGCGCGCCTTCGGTGGCATCGCGCTGCGCTACGGGCTGCTCTACGGCACGGGCGGCTCGCCGCTGGTGACCGCGGGCTGGGAGGGGCTGCTGCCGCTGCTGCACCCGGAGGATGCCGCATCCGCCGCGCTCGCCGCTCTCACCCGAGGCAAGCGGGGCGAGGCATACAACATCGCCGATGACACGGCGGCGAGCTGGCGTGAGCTGCAGGAGGCCACCGCGATTGCGGAGGGGCGCAGCCTGCCGCGGGCGGTTCCGGCCTGGCTGCTGCGCACATCCGCACCGTTTGCCGCCGAGCTGATCGCAGGAACCTCGATGCGGCTCTCAACGGTGCGGGCGAAGCGCGAGCTGCGCTGGAAGCCGCAGTACCCGAGCTTTGCCGAGGGTCTGGCCTCGACGGTGGACGTCGGGGCAACTGCGTAGACTCATTGGGTGACTCTCGAAGGAATTATTGCCGGGCTTTCGCGCGCCCGCGACTTCGAGAGGGCACTCACTTTCGGCCGCAACAGCGCCGATTTCTCGCTCGTTGACGGGCTGCGGGCGCCCCTGCTGGCGGGTCTCATGCGCAAGCGCAGCGTGCTGTTTGCCGTGGTGGCGACGGGTCGCGAGTCCGAGGCGCTGCGATCCGCTCTCGGCAGCTACCTGCCCGACGCGACGATCGTCGATTTTCCCTCGTGGGAGACCCTGCCGCACGAGCGCCTGAGCCCGAGCGCAGAGACGGTCGGCAAGCGGGCGGCCGCACTGCGCCTGCTCAATGACCATAAACAGGGGATGCTGGTGGTCGTCGCCTCCGTTCGTGCCGCCCTGCAGCCCATGGCCGACAACCTCGTCGCCTTCGAGCCGGTCGTGCTGACCGCTGGAGCGCGGGGTTACGACCTCGCGCAGCTCTCGTCGCGTCTCGTCGACCTTGCCTACTCGCGAGTTGATCTCGTGACCCGACGAGGCGAGTTCGCGGTTCGCGGTGGAATCCTCGATGTGTTCCCGCCCACCGACGACCACCCCGTGCGGGTGGAGTTCTTCGGCGACGAGCTCGAGCAGCTGCGGCAGTTCTCGGTGAGCGACCAGCGCTCCTTGCCCGAGGTCGTCGAGTCGGTGGCGCTGCCGCCGAGCCGCGAACTGCTGTTGAGCCCCGCGGTGCGCCAGCGCGCGCGCGAGATGCAGCACGAGTTTCCGTCGCTGGCGACGCTGCTCGCGAAGATCGCTGAGGGCATCCCGGTCGAGGGCATGGAGTCGCTCGCCCCCGCCCTGCTCGACCGGCTCGTGCCGATCACTCACTACCTGCCGTCGGATGCCGCCATCGCGATTCTCTCTCCGGAGCGCGTCGCCGACCGGGCCCACAACCTCGTCGAGACGAACAAAGAGTTTCTCAGCGCCGCGTGGAACGCCGCCACCGTCGGAGCAGAGGCGCCGATCGACCTGGACGCCGGCGAGTTTCTCACCCTCGGCGCCCTGCGCGATGCGGCCGGCGGTCGACCGTGGTGGACCTTCTCGCAGTTCAACGCGGGCGCGCTGCCAGAGGAAGACGCGGGGGAGTTTCTACGCATCGTCGCCGCACCCGTGCCCAGCTTCGCCGGCGTCGCGGATGGCGCCCTCGCCCACGTCGAGACCCTGCTGAAAGACGGCTGGTCGGTTGCCGTCGCGGCGCAGGGCTCTGGTCTGGTGGAGCGTGCCGCCGATGTGCTCAGCGAGCGCGGGCTGGCAGCGCGTGTGGTTGAGGCCCTGCCGAGCGTGCTCGAGGGTGGCGTCGCTTACATCGTCAAGGCATCCGTCGAGCAGGGCTTCGAGCTTGCGGGTGTGAAGCTCGCGCTGCTCAGCGAGTCGGAGTTCTTCGGTCGCAGCGCGGGCTACGACTCCCGGCAGCCCAAGCGGCTGGCGACGAAGCGCAAGAACGTCGTCGACCCCCTGCAGCTCAAGGCCGGTGACTTCGTCGTGCACCAGACGCACGGTGTCGGCAAGTTCATCGAGCTGGTCAGTCGTGAAGTGAGCAGTGGCGGCCGCAACCCGGTGAAGCGGCAGCGCGAGTTTCTCGTGCTCGAGTACGCCCCCAACAAGCGCGGCTACCCGGGTGACAAGCTCTACGTTCCCACCGACCAACTCGACCTCATCACCCGTTACGTCGGCGGCGAGGCCCCGACCCTGAGCAAGATGGGCGGCAGTGACTGGGCGGCCGCGAAGGGCAAGGCGCGCAAGGCGGTGCGCGACATCGCCGTCGAGCTCGTGAAGCTCTACAGCGCGCGCATGGCGAGCAAGGGCCACGCCTTCGCGAAAGACACCCCGTGGCAGCGCGAGCTCGAAGACGCCTTCCAGTTCGCCGAGACGAACGATCAGCTGACGACCATCGACGAGGTCAAGGCCGACATGGAGCGGCCGATCCCGATGGACCGCCTGCTCTCGGGCGACGTCGGCTATGGCAAGACCGAGGTCGCGGTGCGCGCCGCCTTCAAGGCCGTGCAAGACGGCAAGCAGGTCGCGATGATCGTGCCGACCACGCTGCTGGTGCGGCAGCACATGGAGACTTTCGCCGAGCGGTTCGCGGGGTTCCCCGTGCACCTGCGGGCGCTGTCCCGTTTTCAGACCGAAAAGGAGTCGAAGGAGACCCTGGCCGGCATGGCCGACGGCACAGTCGACGTCGTCATCGGCACGCACCGCCTGCTCGGCGCGAACGTCGCCTTCAAAGACCTAGGCCTCGTCATCATCGACGAGGAGCAGCGCTTCGGTGTTGAACACAAGGATGCGCTCAAGAAGCTGAAGACGAACGTCGACATTCTCGCGATGACGGCAACCCCGATTCCGCGCACGCTCGAGATGGCGGTCACGGGCATTCGCGAGATGTCGACCCTCGCCACCCCGCCGGAGGATCGCCACCCGATTCTCACCTTCGTCGGCCCGCACAGCGACCGGCAGATCACCGCGGCTATTCGCCGCGAGCTGCTGCGCGAAGGCCAGCTCTTCTACGTGCACAACCGCGTGAGCTCGATCACCCGCGTCGCCGCGCAGATCAAAGAGCTCGTGCCCGAGGCTCGCGTGGCGATCGCCCACGGGCAGATGAGCGAGGGCGACCTCGAGCAGGTCATGGTCGACTTCTGGGAGCGCCGCTTCGACGTGCTCGTCTCGACCACGATCATTGAAACCGGGTTGGATATCGCCAACGCGAACACGCTCATCATCGACCGCGCCGACAAGTTCGGCCTCTCGCAGCTGCACCAGCTGCGTGGGCGGGTCGGCCGCGGCCGCGAGCGCGCCTACGCCTACTTTCTCTACGACGCCGAGAAGCCGCTGAGCGAGACCGCTCACGAGCGCCTCGCCACGATTGCGGCGAACAACGAGCTCGGTGCGGGCATGCAGATTGCCCTCAAGGACCTCGAGATTCGCGGCGCCGGCAACCTGCTCGGCGGCGAGCAGTCGGGCTTCATCGCGGGCGTCGGCTTCGACCTCTACCTGCGCATGATCGGCGAGGCCGTCAACGCCTTCCGCGGCGATGTGGCCGAGGGCCAGACCGAGCTGCGGCTCGAGCTGCCCGTCGACGCGCATATTCCCGAGGAGTACGTGGAGAGCGAGCGCCTGCGGTTGGAGGCGTACCAGAAGCTGTCGACGGCATCCAGCCCGCTGTCGACACCGGAGCAGATCGACCAGGTGCTCGACGAGCTGGCGGACCGCTACGGCGATCCGCCAGAGCAGGTGACGGCCCTCGTTGCCGTCAGCCGATTGCGACGGATGGCCGTGAAGGCCGGTCTGAGCGAGGTCGTCTCGATGGGCTCCAACCTGCGCATCGCCCCTGCCGAGCTGCTCGACAGCGTGCAGATTCGGCTGCAGCGCATGTACCCCGGCTCGCGCTACACGGCGGCCGCCCGCGCCGTGACGATTCCGCTGCCCGTCGGCAAGAGTGATGCAGAGCTCATCGACTGGGCTGGCGGCGTCTTGACCGCCATCTTCGGCGCTGTCGTCATCGATCAGAAGGAACCCAATGCCTGAGTGCATCCACGGCCTCGAATTCGCCTCGTGCGACGTGTGCAACCCGCCCGCTCGGCCTGTCGCCCCTGCACCCGTGAAGCGTGCCCCCGCGGTGCGAACCACCCGCCCCGCCCCGCTGAAGGCGCGCTCTGAGGTGCGCTTGCACGTGGTGATTCCGCTCGACGACCTCGGCGACCTGCTGGCCGACGGCGAGCTCGCCGACCCGATCTACTTTCACGGACCAGAGGAGCTCGCCTGGGGCGAGCGCCGTCGCGCTGCGGATGCCTCCCGTAACGTCGTGCTCGTCACCACCCAGGCCGCGGTCGCCGGCAATGACGTGCTACCGCTCTCGGCCGTGCAGCTCATCGCCGTCGCCAACACCCTCACGCAGGAGCGCGTGCGCGAGCTGCTCGCGCTCACTGACTACGCGCCGCGCGTCTCGGTCTTTCCGCCGTGGTTCGTCGCGAACGACTAGCCCGCGAGCACGTCGATCGCGAGCCCCCGCGACGCGGTCGCAAGGCGCGAGTCGTTCGTCCACAGCTCGTCAGCTGATCCGAGCTGCGCGGTGGCGAGGTGGATGGCATCTGGAGTGCGCAATCCCGTCAGCGCTCGCAGCTCGGCGGCCCGTGCGAACTCGGCGACACCGCTGGGAAGCATCCGAAACTGCGTTAGTGCGCGCTGGTAGTGGTCCCGAAGCCCGGGGTTGCCTGACCGTAACGGCCCGACGAGGCATTCCAGCATGACCAGCGGAGAGACAGCGAACTCAGAGTTGGCCTTGCTGGCCATGCGCTGTCGCACTCGGTGGCCGCGCTCTGAGTCATCTTCGACCGCATAGATGACGATGCACGAGTCGAGGTAGATCACTCCCACCCCTCGCGCTCAGCGGCGATCTGGGCATCGATCTCTGAGAGCGGCCGGGCGGCGTGCGCAGGAACCGGGTTGAGAGTGAGCCACCGAGCTATGGCGTCCCCCGTGGGCGGCGCGTTTTCGATGGCAACCAGTCGCACCACCGGCTTGCCCCGCTTGGCGATGATGACATCGTCGCCATTGGTCGCAGCGCTGACGAGCTGCGAGAGGCTATTGCGCGCATCGAGAATGTTGACGGGTTCCATTTCTTGATTCTAGCCAGAAACATGGCTAGAAGTGTTTTCTCTTCTGCAAGCGCATGAAGGCTGTAGACGCTCTGTTCTAGATACGATCGGCAGATGCTGGTTTTCGAGCGCCCCGGTGTCTTTCTGGGCAAAGCCCACAACAACGAGTCTTGGTACGTCGTTGACACGACTTACGCGAAGTTCGAGAAGCAGGTCATTTCCGAGTGGCGAGCGCGCTACAAGCCGACCAATAGGCCCAAGTGGGTGCGACCGATTGCGAGTTTCGGCATCCCGCTGCTGGTGCTTGCCGGCATGACTGCGGCCGTCTTCTTGATTCCGTCTGATGGCTGGACCCAGACGTTCCTGCTCTTGCTGGCCCTCGGAGTCGTGCTGCTGATCTTTCTTTTGCGGCTCTCTGCCCACTTCTGGCCAGGCATGCCAGCGGTGGATGGGCACATACACGCGGTGGTTCCAGTGCACCCAGACATTGCCGCCACAGCCTCGGATTCGACGGGCTGGCTGGAACTCTGGGAGGTAAGTCAGGCTTACTATCGAGCGAGCCAGGCGGCAGAGCTCGGCTTAGTTCTGCAGCGCTACCTTGAAGTGCTGCACGCTCCAGAGGAGCGCAAGGTGGTGACCGAAGCGCGCGAGCTGATCTTGTCGCTAAGTGAGCAGCGCCTCGAAGATTTCCACACGGTCGCCGACTGGTCGACACTGTTTTACACGCGCGGCGACGAGCCAGTCACAGACGACGACTAGACCTTTGGCACCCGCAACACGATCAGCGGGATGAACACGAAGGTGCGCAGGTCGATGAGCGCGTGCACGACGATCGGCACGAGTATCGATCCGGTCGCGAGGTAGAGCGCCAGCAAAAAGGCGCCGATGATCATCGTTCCGATGATGCCGGCGGCACCCTGGTAGGCGTGCAGCGCCCCGAAGACGAGCACGCTGACGACGCACGCGAAGAACGCGTTGCCGAAGGCACCGAGCAGCAGCGCGGGCAGGGCGAGGCGAAAGAGCAGTTCCTCGACGATGCCGGCGTTGATCGAGAGCAGTGCCCCGAGGCGCACCTCGGCACGGTTGCGGGGGATCAGCGATTGGATGTCGCCGATCGAGGTGAGGTCTTCGTCACTGTTGCCCGCGAGAAAGAGCACGGCGATCGGCAGCACGACGATGAGCAGTGCGAGCAGCACGGTCAGAGCGATGGCAAGGCCGCCGAGGCTGGCGTACCAGTCGCGTGTGGAGCGCACCCAGTCCCATCCGTTCACGTCGTTGAGAACGCGCGGAACGAACTGCCAGACCAGAACGAGCAGGATCGCCGAGAGACCCCCGAAGACGAGGAACGACTCGCGCAGCCACTTGCGATACATCGCCTGGCGCCGCACGGTCGAGCGGTAGCGCTTGAAGCGCTGAAACTCGCGTCGATCCTTGCGGCGTGCGCGGATGCCGAGAAAGGCAAGCAGACCGATAAACAGTGCGGTGAACACCCACGACACGAACGGCAGGTCGGGAGGGAGCACGCTCCAGTCTCTCGTGTTACGCGCCTCTATTGCTGTGAGGTCACGAACCAATAACATGAGGCGCGCACCTTTGCAGCGCAATCCAACCTCATAGGAGAAACCTCATGGACGACTACTCCGTCTCGTACTCTGCTGACTTCAGCAGCAACCCGGTCTTCTGGGCCATCTACGCCGTTGTACTCATCGTGGGCATCATCGCCCTCTGGCGCGTCTTCACCAAGGCCGGCCGCCCGGGTTGGGCCGCGATCGTTCCGATCTACAACATCTACACGCTGGTGAAAATCTCGGGCAACTCGGGCTGGTTCACGCTGCTCTACTTCATCCCGATCGTCAACGTAATCATTGCGGTCGTCGTCGCCCTCGGTGTCGCGAAGAACTTCGGCAAGTCGTCGGTGTTCGGCTTCATCGGCCTGTTCATCTTCGCCTTCGTCGGCTACCTGATCCTCGCCTTCGGCAAGGCCGAGTACGTCGGCGTCAAGCCGTAACCACTGCTTCACCGTCAGCGGCGCGCTCCTTCGGGGGTGCGCCGCTTTCGTTGGTCGAGTAGCGCGAAGCGCGTATCGAGACCAAGGAATGCCTGTCGTACCCAAATGCTTGACTTATAGCAATGACTACGAACGTCGGCCTGCGATCTGAGCGCGGCCCCATCCTTCTCGCCCTCATGGTCACGACCGGCCTCATCGCCATCGACGCCACCATTCTGGCGACCGCCGTGCCGACCATCACGAAGGACCTCGGCGACTTCGCCCTGTTTCCGTGGCTGTTCTCGATCTATCTGCTGGCTCAGGCGGTGTCGGTGCCGATTTATTCGAAGCTGTCGGATGTGATTGGACGCAAGCCGATCATCCTCATCGGAATCGGCCTGTTTCTTCTCGGCTCCGTGCTGTGCGGTCTGGCGATGAGCATGCCGGCGCTGATCGCGTTCCGCGCGATTCAGGGCCTCGGCGCTGGCGCCGTGCAGCCGATGGGCATCACGATCGCGGGCGACATCTACACGCTCGCCGAGCGCGCGAAGACGCAGGGCTACCTGGCGAGCGTCTGGGGCATCTCGTCGGTCGTCGGGCCGTCGCTGGGCGGCCTGTTCAGCGCGTTGGATGCGTGGCGATGGATCTTCTTCGTCAACGTGCCGCTGGGGGCGTTGGCGGCGTTTCTCATCATCCGCAATTTTCACGAGGTGGTCGAGAAGCGGCAGCACAAGGTGGACTACCTTGGCGCCGTGCTGCTGACCGTGTCGCTGTCGCTGCTGATTCTCGCGCTGCTCGAGGGCGGGCAGGCGTGGGCGTGGAACTCGTGGCAGAGCGTGAGCGCCTTCGCGCTTGGCGGCGTGCTGCTGGTCTTGTTCACTCTCGCGGAGCGCCGCGCGGCCGAGCCGATCCTGCCCCTCTGGGTCTTCAGCCGACGTCTGCTGCTCACCACCTCGCTCATCGGGCTGGGTGTGGGTGCCGTGCTCATCGGGCTCACGTCGTACGTGCCGACCTACCTCGAAGGCTCCCTCCAGGTGTCGCCACTACTCGCGGGTCTGGCCCTCGCCGCGCTCACTCTCGGGTGGCCTCTCGCCGCGGGCTTCAGCGGACGGCTCTACCTGCGCTGGGGTTTCAAGACCACGATTCTCATCGGAATGTTCTTCGTGCTTCTCGGCGCCGTCTCGATCGCGTCCTTCGCCTCGCAGCCCTCCGTCGTCATCGTCGCCATCTCGTGCTTCGTCATCGGCGTCGGCATGGGCCTCGTCGCCACCCCCTCGGTGATCGCCGCCCAGTCGTCAGTGCCGTGGAACGAGCGCGGCGTCGTCACCGGAACCGGCCAGTTCGCCCGCTCCATCGGATCCGCGGTCGGCGTGGCCATCTTCGGCGCCATCGCAAACAGCATCTTCGGGGCGGAGCCGGTGGCGGTGTCGCGGCTGGTCGAGGGATCTGGCGCGGTGTTTGTTGCGGTGGTGGTGGCTGGGGTTGTGACGCTGGTTGCGGCTTTGGGGATGCCGCGGACGCCGGTTGGGAGTGCTGAGTCGGGCGTGGTTGGGGACTTGGCCCCCAAAATCTAGGTGCGCTCAATCACACAGCTGGATGCGCCGTCGACCGAACGAGCCCATCGGCCGCACTATCGCGCGCCCTCATTGGTCGACGAGACGCTCACGGGTGGTAGCTCTTACCTAAGGCGCGCTCGGATGTGTTCCTCTACGTCTTGCATAATATTCGCGGCAAGCTGAGTCCTTGAAGCCAGGTCGAGGCTCCACCCTCGTCCCGGGTGGAGGACGTCCCAAAGAGGTATCTTCCCGGCCGCGCGCCCCGAGCCCGGCGCGTGGTTCCCAAATCCCTCGGCGATGAGATTCCATACAGGTGCATAGCGACCGATCATCAAAGTTTCTCCGAGAGAAATCCACACGGGGTCGAGTACCAGCCATCTTGCTGAGAAGTGGTCGATGTCCAGGTTCTCCGCGCTAACGATGCTTGAACGATGTTCGTTCAGCCTTTTATAGAGCGCCGTGTTCGTCATTGCTTCGCCTGTAGACGCTCCCTTCCGGCCACCAGCCGGAATCGCTTTTCCTACGTATAGAGGGAAGGTGGCCTCTGCATCGTTTGCAGCGGAGAGCTCAGCGTAGGAAGGAAACGTGCCTTTGTAGTAAAGGGCGTATATCCCGGGGCCAGAGAATTTCTTGAGGTCTTTCAGCGGGACGGCCGGATCGCTCATGATCGCACCGTGAATACTCTCGGCGATGTTCTTCATGTTGAGAGGGTCAAATGGCGTCGCGCTCATGCGCTCACACGATGTTCGGTCGCCGAGCTTCGGTCGCGAACAGCTGCCAAGGCAAGGTGCTCCGCCACGCTGGCAGCTACCCTCTGCGCCAAGAGGACCGGCACTGCGTTTCCTATCTGCCTCATCGCCTCACTCCAGGATCCGTGCAGTTCGTACCTGTCGGGGAAGGTCTGGAGGCGCGCGCTTTCACGTATCGAGAAATATCTCACGGAGCCGTCTGGGTATCGAATCATGTTCTCGCCCCCTGGAACTCCATGGCCGCCCGCCTTCAGTGTTTTTGCTGGTTCATCTATGGGACTGCCCGTGTGTCCTGGATACGCGCGCGCGCCTGGCTGCGCAATGTGATTTAAGTAGGTGGTGCTAGATCGCGTCGTCGGGGTTGGCAGTCCCACGAGTGCGTCTCGTACAGTTCGCCATGGCTTGGATACACCGTCCCAATTCTCGTCAACGATTCGGCGCACCTCCAGCTCTGACCGGGTCTGTGAGGGACGTGCCTTCTTGGCCACTCGATGCATGTCCCAGTAATCGCCAGTGACCCATTGGCTTTTAGTCAACGCTGCAGACGAATGCGTGGAAGAGGGAAAGCACCACTCAGCATCTACGTCAGACCTGAAGCCGACCATGAAAACGCGATGTCTCTTCTGGGGCACGCCATAGTCCGCAGCGTTTACGAGAGTTGAGGAAACGTTGTAAGTGAGTCCGTGGTCACCTGTAGAGGTCGCCTCGGCCTGAAGGCGCTGAAGATGATCGAACCAGCTTTCGCCTTCCCTGCTTACGATCTCTGGAAACTGCAAGCGGAGCATCACCAACTGGAAGTAGTTAGCAAAACTCGCTCGGGTGAGACCCCTCACGTTCTCGAGAATGAACGCTCTTGGTTTCACGGCGCGAATGACCTCGGCTGCGGCTGGAAACATATCGCGTCGATCGTCGGAAGCCTTTGCCCTGCCGCCCATGCTGAATGGCTGGCAAGGTGGGCCGCCTGAAACTAGATCAACCTTGTCTTCAAGAGACGCCCAATCGAACTTTCTGACGTCTCCTTCAAAAACAGGCCAGTCCGCGACCAAAGGATATCCAGCGGACTTGTTCTCTCTGACGGTGTCACAAGCCCACTTGTCCCATTCGACAAAGACTTGCGGTCGGAAGCCCGCCATCTCTGTACCGAGGGCAAGCCCACCCGCGCCACCAAACAATTCCACCGATCGCATGTGTTGATGGTACCTAGCGCCACGGTCATCGGCCCGTTGGCAATGTAGGAATTTCGGCGCGAGGCGCGTTTGAGAAGCCAGATATGACTAGCAGCTGCCCCAGATGCCACGCCCAGCATCCTGAGCCGCGCCCTCGGCTGCCTCGACTTCATCCTCGTAGAGCCGGTTGCCCCCGATGAACACCGCCTCCGCGTATCCCTGCTCGACGAGGTCGAGGTTCACCAGGGTGCCGGTTGCGGTCCAGATGAAGAGAAGGGAGCGTCCGTATTGGTCGGTGGGTTCCGCATCCGCCAGTGTGTAGACGGTTGAGCCCTCGGGCAGCAGCTCGCGCAGGTAGGAGCGGGCCTCGCTGCCCATGCATTCCGCGTTCTCGCCGACCTCGGGGGTGTCGACGGCGAGCAGGCGCACCTTCGTGCCGTCGGTGAGAAAGAGGGTGTCGCCGTCGTGCACGTAGTCGATGGTGGCGGGGGTGGCATCCGTGGGGATTCCGTCGGAGGCGGAGGCGGGCACGGCCACCGGGGGCGTGGTCGCCACGGGTTCGCTGCCCGACGACGCCGACAGGTCGGGCAGCTCATCGGGGGCAACCCACCAGACGAGGGCGGCGATCACCAGGATCGCGATGATGATCGGAAGGGCCCTGCGCACATCCACAGGTTAGCGGTGCAGGGTGCCGTGCTGGTCGTCGGGCAGCGGCGTCCTCGCGACGGTTAGTGCCGCGAGGGAGTGGCCTGATAGTGCTTGTCGAAGAACTCTGCGCGGTGCTTCTCCATCCACAACTGGTGGTCTCGCATGCCGCGAGCGACGGCAACGCGGATGATCCCGTAGAGCAGGAGCAGAGAGACCGCCCCGGCCAACACGGGGATGAGCAACGTTCCGAAGAGAGTGAGGCCGAGGATGCCGTCTGATTCCATGAAGTGAGCATCGCACCCCGGGGCATACGCTGACCACATGAGCGGTCGATTCGAGGAGCTGGACTTTGTCGAGACACCCATGGGCGACCTCACCCTGTGGCGGCGGTCGTTCAACGGCTCCGATGTGTTCGAGGTGAAGCTTGGCGATGAATACCTCATGTCGTCGCTGTTCGTCGTCGCCGAGGAGGAGCTGTCGCGGCTCGGCCTCGCCGCCCATGCGGGCGAGGGGCTCGACGTGATGGTCGGCGGACTCGGGCTCGGCTACACGGCGGTCGCGGCGCTCGAGCCCCGCGTGGGCTCCCTGACCGTGGTTGAGACTATGGCCGCGGTGATCGGGTGGCACGAGCGCAAGTTGCTGCCGGTGTCCGCTGTTCTTATAGACGACCCACGCACGACGCTGCAGCAGGCAGACTTCTTTGCCCTGGTGCGGGGGCTGCCCGACCGCATGTGGGACGCCATACTCGTCGACATCGACCACTCGACCGAACACCAATTGGATGCCTCGCACGCCGACCTCTACACCGTCGCCGGACTGCGACGCCTCGCGCTTCACCTTCGCCCCGGGGGAGTCTTCGCGCTCTGGTCTGACGACCCGCCCCTGCCCTCGTTCCTCGACGACCTTCGACAGGTGTTCTCGTTCGTCGAGGCGCACGTGGTGCCTTTCGACAACTTTCTCACCGGGGGAGTCTCGACGAACTCGGTGTATGTGGCGCGGGTCTAGTCCTGCACAGGGGGTTGGTGTACGCGGGGTGGTCGCGACTTTCCCCTTGACGGTGTGGTGCGTCGAGCATTGGCCGCGTGACGAGGTCAATAACCACAGAGTTTGCCCGCTATCTCAGAAAGGGCGCGTTTCATCCCGAGTTCGACGACATTCCGCTGTTCGTCGAGCGCGCAGTCGAGTGGAGCGACGAAGAGTTTCTCGAGTCGGCGGCTCTGCTGCTCTATCTGGTGCAGGGCACGGAAGCCCGCGACGCCACGCTGCTGCAGTGGGCGACGAGCTTCGAAACGGGGGATGAGCTGTGGCAGTTCAGCGGACTGCCCGTCGGTGATCTCGCGCTCGGCAGGGGGCCGCGGCCCGAGCTCTCGCGACTACGGCAGGCGGTTGCCCTGCTCGAGCGGCTCGCTGCGGTAGCCGAGCCGCGGGCGCGGCCGGCTGTGCTGAGCATGCTCGCGTGGTTGAACTGGGTGGTGGGTGATTCTGTTGAGGCTTCCGCGCATCTCGATGCGGTTGCGGCGATTGACCCGGGGTATCGCATGGCGGTGGTGGTGCGAGGGCATCTTGTTGATGGGGTATTGCCCGATTGGGCGTTCGAGGTTGTTGAATAAGTACAGAAATATGTACATATAATGACGAGCATGACGCTCCTTCCGAACGCCGTGACCACCGTTGCTGACGCACGCGCGGGGCTGTCGCGCACGTTGCGTGTGTTTCGGCAGCATCCGCGATCCGAGGCTGTCATTCTCGGCTCGCATCGCAAGGCGGAAGCGGCACTCGTGCCAATTGGGGTTTACGCGCGTCTCTCGCAGCAAGGAGGGGGCGAGCCAGTGCTGGCTGTGTTGCGACGCAAGCGGCAATTGATCGCGCGACTCGCCTCACTCAGCAACATTGAGTCGGTGAGCGTGTTCGGCTCGGTCGCCCGCGGTGATGAGTCGGCGACGAGTGACATCGATCTGCTCGTGACGCCGGCTCACGGAGCCAGCCTGTTTGACCTTGCGCAGTTCGGCTCCGACGTGGAACTGCTGATGGATCGCCCCGTCGACGTTGTCAGCGCGAAGGGGATCGATGCGTTGTCTGCGGCGGGGCGGGGGATTCTTGCCGAGGCTGTTCTGTTGTGAGTTTGGGTCACAACGATCGCGTTGCGGGTTGGGTGATTGAGCTCAGAGCGACCCTTGCTGACGGGCTACTGGTCGATCGCGGTCGCACGGCGTTCGACAGCGATCGAGCGCTGCCTCTCGCATTCGAGGCGTTATGCAATCGCGTGGGGGAACTTTGCAAGAAGCTCGTGGAGTCGCAGCCTGAGGCGTTTCAGCATCCCGTCTTTCGTCAGGCGATTCGCAATCGCAACTTCGTGGTGCACCAGTACCACCAGATCGACCTCGATGCGCTCTGGGCTACGGTTACCGACGGGTTCGCCGAGCTGGCTCGAGAACTCGAAGACGCGAGAATCTAGGCTTGCCCCATGCGGCATCCCAAGCTTGAAGAACTGATCGCCACGCTCGAGCAGCTGCGCGCCCCCGGCGGCTGCGCCTGGGACCGAGAGCAGACCCACGAGTCGCTCGTGCGCTACCTGCTCGAGGAGACCTACGAGCTCGTCGACGCGATCGAGTCGGGTTCAGACCAAGCGCTGATTGAAGAGCTGGGCGACGTGCTCTATCAGGTGATTTTTCACTCCGATATTGCGGCCTCAGAGAACAGGTTCACGCTCGAAGACGTCGCGGCCTACATGAACGCGAAGATGATTGGGCGGCACCCGCACGTCTTCGGCGACCGGGTGGCCGAGACCGCGGATGACGTGGTCGCCATGTGGGACGACCTCAAGAAGGTCGAGAAGCCGGGTCGAACGTCCGTGCTCGATGGTGTGCCGCAGGCGATGCCGTCGCTGCTGCTGGCCGACAAGCTGTTGGGCAAGACGGTCTTCGATGCGCCCGCTATTTCGTGGGAGTCGGAGGAGGTACTCGGGGCCGAGCTTCTCGGTATCGTCGCAGCTGCGAAGGCCCAGGGGTTGGATGCGGAGCGGGCTCTGCGTGGTGCGTTGCGTTCTCTCCAAGACGACATTCGCGCGTCGGAGTCTTCGGTCGAGTAGCCGGCTTTGCGCCTCCTGTGGAGAGAACGAGTTCTCCACAGGTTGCTCTAGACTATCGAACATACGTTCGATTTCTGCGAGAATAGTGTCATGAAAAACCTCGCGGGGCTCGACGATGCGGCGCTTCTCGCGCGCCACACGCGCCTTGCCGAGGCGCGCCGTCGCATTGACGCGGCGATGGCTGCATCGTCCGCCGAGATTCAGCGGCGCTCCGATCGATCGCTCGGCTACGACGGGCTCGCGCAGCGTCTTGGCGACCGCACGCCCGAACTGTTGGTTGAGCGCATCTCAGGCGTCAACCGCCGTGAGGCCGCCGCGCTCGTGCGGGTTGGCGCGATGCTCGATACCGACTCCCCACTCGCTGCCCCGGTCACGCAGGGCACTCTCTCCATTGAAGCAGCGGATGTCATTGGGGCTGCCATGGGGCAGGTCACCTCGGCAGCAGATCCGGTTGCAATCGCGCAGGCGACAGAGCGGCTCGCCGCCGAGGCTCCGACCCTGTCGCTCACCCACCTCGCGGCGCGCGCCCGGGAGCTGCGTGACGAGCTCGACGCCCACAGCGTCGCCGACCACGAGCGCGAGCTGCGTGAGCGTCGCTACCTGCGCCTCGTGCCACAGAGCGACGGAGCCGTGCGGCTCACCGGCCTGCTTGACCCCGAGTCCGCCGCCCTCGTCACCGCTGCCTTCGGCGCGGTGACGTCGCCGCGCCGGCCGAGTTTCGCGGCGCCCGCCGCACCGCGCGACGACCGCACTCACGACCAGCTCCTCGCCGACACCTTCGTCGACATCGTGCGACTCGCCACCCAGGCCGACCCCGGCACCCTCTTCGGTGAGCGGCGCCCGGCGGTGCGCGTGCTGGTCGCCGAGCGTGACCTGGCCAGTGGCACGGGCAGCGCCCAGTTCGAAGGGTCAAGCGCGACCGTCTCGATCGCGACGGCGGCTCGGCACGCGTGCGACGCGGGCATCCAGCCGATTGTGGTCGGCGACGTGCTGCGGCTCGGCCGGGCTCAGCGGCTCTACACCTCGCAGCAGCGCATGGTGCTCTCCGCTCGCGATGGCGGATGCCGCTTCCCCGGCTGCGACCGCCCACCCTCGTGGTGTGAGGCCCACCACATCGTTCCGTGGAGTTCTGGCGGCCGCACCGACCTCGACGACGGAATGCTGCTTTGCCGACATCACCACCTGCTCATACACAACAACGGGTGGCAGATCACGCGGCGGGGCGCCGACTATTGGGTGGCGCCACCCGGTGGAGAGGCGATGCCCATGCCGACAAAGAGTCGAGTGTTTGAGCGAGTGGCGGGGTAGGAGGTGTGCGGCGAAACATGCCCGAAGCGCGGCGAAAGTAGCATGGAGCCATGACGAGCCTGCCGATCAACCCACCGCCCCGGCTGTTGATGGGCCCCGGCCCGATCAACGCCGACCCGCGGGTGCTGCGCGCGATGTCGGCCCAGCTCGTCGGGCAGTACGACCCCGCGATGACGGCGTACATGAACGAGACGATGGAGCTCTATCGCGGGGTGTTCCGCACGGCGAACGAGGCAACCCTCGTCGTCGATGGCACGAGCCGCGCCGGAATCGAGGCGGCCTTCGTCAGCCTCATCGAGCCGGGGGATGTAGTGCTCATCCCGATCTTCGGTCGCTTCGGGCACCTGCTGCACGAGATCGCGTCGCGCTGCGGCGCCGACGTGCGCGTGATCGAGCGGGAGTGGGGCACCGTCTTCACCCCGGCCGAGATCGAGGCGGCGCTGCAAGAGCACAGCCCGAAACTGCTGGCGGTGGTGCACGGCGACACGTCGACGACGGTCGCGCAGCCCTTCGACGAGCTCGGAGCCCTCGCCGAGAAGTACGGCGCCCTGCTCTACAGCGACACCACGGCATCCCTCGGTGGCAACACCTTCGAGACCGACGCCTGGGGGCTGGATGCCGTCACCAGCGGCCTGCAGAAGTGCCTCGCCGGTCCGAGTGGCAGTAGCCCGATCACGCTCAGCGAGAAGGCCGTCGCCGTGATCAACGCGCGCAAGAGCATCGAGGCTGGAATTCGGGTTGCGGGGGATGCCGTCAATGCGGCGCCCATTCGGTCCAACTATTTCGACCTCAGCCAGATTCTCGACTACTGGGGTCCGAAGCGGCTCAACCACCACACCGAGGCGACGAGCATGCTCTACGCGGCGCGGGAGTGCGCTCGCCTGCTCGTCGACGAGGGCATGCCGGCCGCGGTCGAGCGCCACCGGCTGCACGGAACGGCGATGGTGACCGGGCTTACCGCGATGGGGCTCGAGCTGTTCGGCGACCAGAGCGTGCGTATGAACAACGTGGTGGGGGTGAAGATCCCCGACGGGATCGACGGCGACAGGCTGCGGTCGACCATGCTCGGCGACTTCGGCATCGAGATCGGCACGTCGTTCGGGCCGATGGCGGGCAAGGTGTGGCGCATCGGCACGATGGGCTACAACGCGCGGCGCGACGCGGTGCTGACCACGCTGGCGGCGCTCGAGGTAGTGCTGCGGCGCGGTGGTCTGAGCGTTACCGCGGGAAGCGGCGCTGGTGCGGCATTGGATTTCTATGCATGACGCGAAGCTGATTCTGGATCGCTGCGACGAGCTGGCCGCGCTGTCGAGTAGCGACGAATATCTAGAGCGCGTTCACCTGTCACCGCAGCACAAGGCGGCTAACGAGCTCGTCGCCGGATGGATGGAAGAGGCCGGGCTGCACACGTGGCAGGACGCCGCGGGCAACCAGTGCGGGCGCATCGAAGGTCGCGAGAATGGCCTGCCGGCATTGCTGCTCGGGTCGCACATCGACACCGTTCCCGACGCGGGGCGCTACGACGGCATGCTCGGCGTGCTGCTCGCCATCCAGGTGGCCAGTCGCATCGAGCCGGGCACCCTGCCCTTCGCCCTCGAGGTCGTCGCGTTCAGCGACGAGGAGGGCACCCGCTTCGGCACCGCCCTGCTCGGCAGCCGCGCGCTCGCCGGCACCTGGGACGACGAGTGGTGGAACCTCACCGACAAAGACGGCATCACCCTGTTCGAAGCCTTCCAAGACTTCGGCCTTGACCCTGCCCGCCTGCCGGGTGCGTTTAGGCGCCCAGAGACCCTCGTCGGCTACCTCGAGGCGCACATCGAGCAGGGTCCGATTCTCGAGGATGCCGACCGCCACCTCGCCGTAGTCACCTCAATCGCCGGCGCGCGCCGCTTCGCGCTCACCATGCACGGCAAGGCCGGCCACGCCGGCGGCACCCCGTTCGACCGACGGCGCGACGCCCTCGTCGGAGCCAGCGAGCTCGTCGTCGAGATCGAGCGCCTCTCGAAGCTGCACGGCGTGATCGGCACGGTCGGCAAGCTCGAGGCTTTTCCGGGTGGGGTCAACGTGATACCCGGCCGCGCCGAGTTCAGCCTCGACCTGCGGGCCGAGTTCGACGCCGACCGCGACGAGGTGCTGCGGCTCATCGATCAGGCCGCGGGTTCCATCGCCGATCGGCGGGGCTTGCAGTTCGAGCAGCACGAGATCTACCGGGCGGATGCCGTGGTCTGCGATCTTGACCTGCGGGCGGCGATCGAGGCCGGCATCCGCGCTACCGGTGACGACGATCCGATGGCGTTCTGGAGCCGCGCTGGCCACGACGGCATGGCCGTTGTCGCCGCCACTCCGATCGCGATGCTGTTTCTGCGCTGCACGGGTGGCGTCAGCCACCACCCCGACGAGGCAGTGAAGCAGGCGGATGTCGCCGCCGCCCTCGAGGCCTTCGAGGCGGCCGTGCGGTCGCTAGCCGAGAGCTACTAACAGGCTCAGCACCGCGAGCACGAGCACGACCGGGGTCATGACGAGGCGCTCCGGTTTGCTGCGCGAGATCGCGTTGAGCACGATGCCGAGGGCGAAGTAGCCGAAGACCACCCATGCGGCGACGACGTCAAACGGAATGACCTCGATGATGCCAGCCCGGTCGAGCAGCACGACCGCGATGAGCGCGTAGATGAGAATCGACGCGACGCTGCCGACCCGCAGGTTGCGCGGCAGCACCCGGTGCTGGCCGCCCCAGGCGAAGTGGCCGAGCGGTGCGCCGGCGGCAAGAGACACCTGAAAGACGGCGAGCAGGGCGAGGATGACGACGGCGATGACGGCAGGCACGCGCCTACCCTAGCGGGGTGTCGATGTCGTGGCCGTCCCACAGATCCTCACAGGGCACCTCGGTCACACCGTTGTCGACCAGGTAGTCTCGCGCGCCGCGATCGCCGTGAACCGGCAGGTTCCAGTGCGACGCCGCGATATAGACCGGATGCCCGGGCCGGTCGCCGAAGACCGCCTGCCTGAGCGAGCCTGACGCGGCCAGCACGCGCCGCACCACGCTGACCGGCAGGCCGGGCAGGTCGACTAGGGTGACGAGGGCGGCCTCCCCAGTTGCGGCGTCGAGTCCTGCGCGCAGCGAGTGGGAGATGCCCGACGACCAGTCGGCGGCGACGGTTGAGGTGATGCGTTCATCCGCGGGGATAGGTGCGTCGGGGGCGGCACCGAGCACGACGATTACCCGTGCGCAGCCGCCGTCGAGCAGGGCGGTGCAGGCGGCGGCGATCCAGCCGGGGCGCAGCGCCTTCGGGCCGCCGGCGCGGGTGCCGGCGCCCGCCGCGAGCACGATCCCAGTGACGGCCATGGGTAATGTTAGGCACACGATGATCGAGACCACTCCCGCAGACCTGCGTGCCGCCCTCGGGGTAGAGCGCTGGGTGACCGACCTCACCGCCGCGAGCCCGTATGACTCGCTCGAGGCGCTGCTCTCGACCGCTCACACCGCGGCGACTCCGCTCGCCCCCACGGAGATCGACGAGGCCATCTCGCACCACCCGCGCATCGGCGAGAAGCCGGTCGGCCAGGGCACGGCACAGGATTTCAGCCGCCGCGAACAGGGCGACGACGGCGACGCGGCGACCCTCGCGGCCATCGCCGACGGCAATGCCGCCTATGAGGAGCGCTTTGGCCGCATCTTCATCATTCGCGCGGCCGGGCGGTCGAAAGAAGAAATTCTTGCCGAGCTGCACCGCCGGCTGACCCTGCCGGCCGACGAGGAGCTCAGCATCGTCGGCGAGCAGCTGCGCGACATCGCGCTGCTGCGCCTAGAGAAGCTGTACTCGGAGGAAGCATGAGCCACCTCAGCACCCACGTGCTCGACACCGCCCTCGGCAAGCCGGCCCCGGGAATCCCGGTCGCGCTGTTTCAGAACGGCGAGCTGATCGCCGACGGACGAACGGATGCCGACGGCCGCGTCTCATCCCTCGGCCCCGACCTGCTCGAGAGCGGCGGGTACACCCTGCTCTTCGACACCGCCGCCTACTTCAGTGAGAAGCCGGCCTTCTACCCGCGCGTGATCGTGGATTTCACGATCACCGGGCCGGAGCACTACCACGTGCCCGTGCTGCTCAGCCCGTTCGGGTACTCGACGTACCGCGGTAGCTAGTAGTCGGTAGCTAGTAGTCAGTACGGCCCTCGTGCTTGAGCCAGGCGTCGAAGGGCTCGGCGGCGTTGGCCGGGCGAATGGCTTCGACGCGTACGTCCCAGCTCTCGCGCGGGCGCGAGAAGAGCTCGTAGAACTCTCGGTCGTCGAATCCGCCGATCGCGGCATCGTCGCGGTTCGCCGCGAAGACGACGCGGTCCACGCGGGCCCAGAGCGCCGCTGAGAGGCACAGCGGGCACGGTTCGCACGAGGTGTAGAGAGTCGCACCCTCGAGGCTGAACGACTTGGCGATCTGGCAGGCTGCGCGAATAGCGACGACCTCCGCGTGAGCGGTGGGGTCGAACGTCGCGGTAACCCGGTTCTGGCCCTCGGCAAGAACGCGACCATCGCGAACGATGAGCGCGCCGAAAGGCCCACCGAGGTTAGCGACGTTCTCGGTCGCCAGTTCGATGGTTCGCGCGAGAAAGAGCTCGTCTTGAGAGATCATGCAAGCCCTGCGGCACTGCGCCACGCCTCGCCGGCGGGCGGGGCGTCGTCGCGGGTGACCGTCGTCTGAATCAAGCCATAGGGGCGATCGGCGGCGATGAACACCTCGTTGGAGTTCTCGAGGCCGAAGCGCGAGAGGTCAACGGTGAAGTGGTGCTTGTTCGGGGCGCTCAGGCGAATCTCGACGATCGACGGCACCGCCTCGAGCACGGCGCGGCCGATGTCCCACAGGGTCTCTTGCAGGGCGCGGGATTGCAGCGTGGCGAACTGGCGAATGGTGATCGCTTTCACCTGGGTGAAGGTTGCGTCCCAGTCGATATCGCTGCCGTTGTAGCGCCACTTGGCGTCGAGGGAGGTCGCCATGACCCGGTCGGCGGTCTCGGGCAGGGTCGTGTACTCGTCGACGAGAAAGTCGTGAAACTCGCTGCCCGTCGACTTGAGCAGCACGAGGTCTTTGATGCCGCCGATGACGTACTCGCCGGTGGCATCAACGGTGACGGCCGCGGTGCGGATCTCTGGACCGCGGCGGGTCCAGGTGTGGTCGTGCTCGACGCCGTCGACGATCGCGCGATCCCAGGCGTACTCCTCCACCTCGATGCGCGCGCCTTCGACGGGCTCGACGTCGTTGACGAAGTGGCGGGCGAGGGTGAGTGCGTAGTCTTCGATGGCGCCGACGCCGTGCAGCTTCGCGAAGGCGAAGGCGGTGTTCTTCTGCGCATCCGTCGTCAGCAGTCGCGTGTTGTCGCCGTGGGTGTGCGCCGCCTCGAAGGTGCCGCGCAGTGCGGTTGAGACGTTGAGGTCGCGAATCTCGTGCCGCGGAGCGTCGCGGTAGATGCGCACGACGCGGCTCTCTGCCTTGCCGTACTGGTTGTCGCCCATGATGATCGCCATGGGTCAAGTCTAGAAAAGGTTTATGACCGCGATGTTTCTAGCAGGGCACCCACCGTCGCATCACCGATTGGATGCCCGCGCAGCCACGCCCGCCGGGCCACCCCGCGCAGGTCGCGCCCCTCAAACGCGCTGATCGGGTTCTTGTGGCGCAGCTCTGCGGCGTGCACGGTAAACCGCTCGTCGGGAGCGAAGGCGACGAGGTCCGCATCGGCGCCGACGGTGATGCGGCCCTTCTGGGCGAGGCCGACGAGGTCGGCGGTGCCTGTCGACATCCACTGCAGCACGCGGTCGAGGGGGATGCCGCGGGCGGCCGCCTCCGTCCAGACGGAGGCGAACCCGGTCTGCAGGCCCGCGATGCCGCCCCACGCCACCTGAAAGTCGCCGTCTCCCGCGAACTTGAGGTCGGCGGTTGCGGGGGAGTGGTCGGTGACGATGACGTCGATGTCGCCGTCGAGCAGCGCCTGCCAGAGGGCCTCGCGGTTGGCCTCGCCGCGAATCGGCGGGCAGCACTTGAACTGGGTGGCACCGTCATCGATGCTCTCTGCCGAGAGCACGAGGTAGTGCGGGCAAGTCTCGACGGTGATCGGCAGGCCCTCGGCACGGGCGGCTCTCAGGGCGGGCAGGGCCGCAGCAGAACTCAGATGGAGAATATGCGCGCGGGCCCCGGTGCGGCGCACGCCGGCGATGACGCGGTCGATTGCGGTGGTCTCTGCCTCATCCGGTCGGGATTCGACGAAGGCGGCGTACGAGGTGCCGCCCTGGTTGGCGTGCGCGTCGAGCACCGCGGGGTCTTCGGCGTGCACGATGAGCAGGCTGCCGAGCGCGGCGATCTCGTCGAGAGCGAGCTCGAGCTGGGCAGCGTCGAGGTGACCGAACTCGTCGATGCCGCTCGGTGCGAGGAAGGCCTTGAAGCCGAAGACACCGGCGTCGTGCAGCTCGCGAAGGCGGCCGAGGTTCTCTGGCACTGCGCCGCCCCAGAATCCGGTGTCGACGACAACCTTGTCGGCGGCCACGGTTCTCTTCACGGCCAGCGCCTCGGCCGAGATCGTTGTCGGAATCGAGTTGAGCGGCATGTCGATGATCGTCGTCACCACGCCGGCGGCCGCGGCGCGGGTGGCGCTGGCGAAGCCCTCCCACTCGGTGCGGCCGGGCTCGTTGACGTGCACGTGGGTGTCGACGATGCCGGGAATCAGCACCTCGTCGTCGGCGAGCTCGACAACAGGGCCGGCGAGGTCGACTCCGATGGCGGCGATGCGGCCATCCGTGATTCCGATCTCGACCGGCTGAAAGCGGCCGTCGACGAAGGCGGACGCGGCGCGAATGACGAGGTCGAAGCTCATGCGCCTACGGTACGGGGTTGAGCGCGTCGTAGTCGTGGAAGCTGCGGTAGTGCCGCACCAGCAGGTAGACGAGAGCGATGATGAGTACACCGCCGAGCAGTGACGGCAGCCAGAGCAGCGCGGTGGCGGCGACCAGCCCGACGTAGGCGTCGCCGACGCGCGGGCCGCCGGTGACGACGACGATGAAGACGCCCTGCACTCGGCCCCGCATGTTGTCAGGGGCCGCGGCCTGCAGCATCGTCGAGCGGAACACGGCGCTCACCTGGTCGGCTCCGCCGGCTCCGGCGAGTACGACGCAGCTCGCAGCGAGGGCTGCGACGTTGAGGGGGGCATCCTCGCGATTGCCGGTCAGCAGCAGCACGACGCCGAAGGCAAGAACGAAGCCACCGAAGACCATGATCGCGTTGCGAATCGCCCTGCCATGCCAGCGCACCCCGCCGAGGCGCCCAGAGAAGACACCGACGAGAAGCGTTCCAGCGGCGAACGAAGCCGAGAGAATGCCGACGGTCACCGCGCCGCCGCCGATGACGAGGGCACCGACCGCGGGCAGAATCACTCGCGGCATGCCGAAGGTCATCGCCACGATGTCGACAAGGAACGACAGGCGGATGTTGGCCGCGCCCCGCAAAAATCGCAGCCCCTCGACCACGCCGGCAATCCCGCGAAAACCATTCGCGCCTTCCGGCTTGATCGGGGGGAGAGTCAGCACACCGGTGAAGGCAGCGACGAAGAGGATGGCATCGATCGTGTACGTCCATTGAACGCCAACCGACGCAACCAGCAGGCCCGCAATCGCCGGCCCGACGATCACCTGAAAGCCGAAGCTGATGCCGTTGAGGCCGCCCGCTGCGGGCAGCAGGCGGGTGGGCAGCAGCCGAGGCACGATCGCCGAGCGCGCCGCGGAGACAATGGTGACGGCGACCGCGTTGACGGTGGTGAGCGCGTAATAGAACCACAGGGTGTCGTTGTGCGTCCAGGCGAGCACGGCGAGGCCGACGACGCTGAACCACGCGATTGTCTCGGCCAGGATCGCGACGGTGCGGCGGTCGAAGGTGTCGACGAGCAGTCCACCGTAGATGCCGGCGATGATCATCGGCACGAGCGAGATGACGCCGACGAGGGCAACAGCGGCCGTTGACTCGGTGATGTCGTAGATGTGCAGGCCGACGGCGACGATCGTCATCTGGCTTCCGACACCAGCAAGGGTGCTGCCGAGCCATAGGCGCAAGAAGGCGGGGCTCTCGCGAAACGGCGTGAGGTCGGCGAAGTGGGAGCGTCGTGCGGTGGGTTCTGGCTCGCTCACTTGCCTAATCGTAACCGCGCCGAAACTACCCCGTGCGAAGCTAGTCGCATGTTCGAGATCGCCGATCGCCTGCTCGCTGCGGTCGATGCCGGTCGCACGCTGGTGGTCGCGACGGCGGTGCAGATCGACGGCAGCGCCCCGCGCACGGTCGGCACCTCGATGGCCTTCGACGGCAGTGCCGTCATCGGCAGCATTGCCGGCGGCTGCGTTGAGGGTGCGATCGTCGAGGTGGCGTCACGCGTGCTCGAGACTGGCCAGCCCGAGACCGTCGATTTCGGCGTGGATGACGAGACCGCCTTCTCTGTCGGCCTCACCTGCGGCGGCGCGATCCGCGTGCACGTGCAGCCGCTCTCGCCCGACCTCGTCGACCGCCTGCGCGCCAGCGAGGCGATCGAGGTCTGCGGCTATGTCGACCGACCGCCGGTGGAGCGACAGTTCATCATCGTCGGCGCCATGGATTTCAGCGTGGCGCTCGCCGAAGCCGCAAACCTGCTCGGCTACCGGGTGACAGTTGTCGACCCGCGGTCGCTGTTTGCGACGGCGGAGCGGTTTGCGACATCCACCGTTGTCGTGCAGTGGCCCACCACTTATCTCGAGTCGGCGGCGATCGACGAGAACACCGTCATCTGCGTGCTCAGCCACGACTGGCGCTTCGATGCCGAGTCGCTAGCCATCGCCCTTCGCAGCCCGGCGGGCTACGTCGGTGCGATGGGATCGCGGGTGACAGACGCACGGCGCCGAGCGTCGCTCGACGAGCTGGGCGTCTCGCATGAGCGCCTGCACTCGCCGATCGGACTCGACCTCGGGGCATCGACCCCGCAGGAGACCGCGGTGTCGATTCTTGCCGAAGTGCTCGCGGCTCGACGCGGCTCAACGACCGTGCCGCTGACGCAGCGAGAGGGCTCGATTCACGCGTGAGAACCGTCATTGAGAACGCCTATGTTGCGACGGTCGACTCGGTCGACACGGAGCATGAGCGCGGCCACGTCGTCATCGACGGCACGCGCATCGTCGCCGTCGGCGCCGGTGACGCACCCGCGTCGCTGGTGAGCGGCGCTGCTCGCGTCGATGGCACGGGCCACCTCGTGACTCCCGGCCTGGTGAACACGCACCACCACCTCTACCAGTGGCTGACGCGGGGCATAGCGCAAGACAGCATCCTCTTCGACTGGCTGGTCGCGCTCTACCCGTCATGGAGCAAAATCGACGAGGATCTCGTGCGCGACGGCGCGGCTGGCGCCATGGCGGTGCTCGCGCGCAGCGGCTGCACGACCGTTGGCGACCACCACTACGTCTTTCCGCAGGGCTCGGGCGACATCCTCGGCGGCATCATCGAGAGCGCTAGTGACATCGGGCTTCGCCTGCACGCGACCCGCGGCTCGATGGACCTCGGTGAGTCGCAGGGCGGCCTGCCGCCGGACTTCGCCGTCGAGACAACGGATGCTGCCCTGCAGGCGAGCGCCGACGCCGTTGCGCGCTACCACGACGCGGCCTTCGACTCCATGGTGCGGGTTGCGATCGCGCCGTGTTCTCCGTTTTCGGTCACTGCGGACCTGCTGCGGGAATCCGCTGTGCTTGCCCGTTCTCTGAACGTGCGGCTGCACTCCCATGGCGCAGAGACGGTCGAAGAGGAGGCGTTCTGCCGCGAGCGTTTCGGCATGAGCCCGACCGACTACATCGAATCGCTCGGCTGGCTCGGCGATGACGTCTGGCTCGCGCACTGCGTGCACCTCGACGAGAACGCGATTGGCAAGTTCGCGGCGACTGGCACGGGGGTAGCCCACTGCCCGTCGTCGAACGCCCGCCTCGCCGCGGGCACGGCGCCGGTCGTCGAGCTGCTGCGGGCGGGAGCTGCCGTTGGTCTCGGGGTCGATGGGGCGGCATCCAACGAGTCCGGGCAGTTGGGCACCGAGGTGCGCAACGCCCTGCTCATGCAGCGCCTGCGCTACGGAGCCGACCAATTTTCTGGGCGGGACGCTCTGCGTCTTGCAACCATGGGCGGCGCACGCGTGCTCGGCCGCGACCAGGAGCTCGGCTCGCTCGAGCCCGGCAAGCTCGCCGATCTGGCGATGTGGCGCATCGACGACGTCGAGCACGCCGGCATCGCCGACCCGCTCGCTGCGCTCACTCTCGGCGGCCTGCCTCCCGTGAGCAAGCTGTTCGTCAACGGATCGCTGACCGTCGACGGGGGTGAGCTGACCAATGTCGATCAACGCGAGGTCGCTCGCACCGCGGCCGCGGCCGCCCGGGAGCTAGCCGGTCGCTAGCTGCGCCGCGAAGTTGTCGAGCGCGCTCTCCCAGCCGTCGAAGTACGAGTCGTCGCCGCTGACGCCGTCGACGCCGCGCAGGTCGAAGGTCATGCGGGTGAGCTCGCCGAGATCCTCGATGGTGATCGTCACGACGGGGGCGTCCGCGTCACCGGGCGTGCCCCAGGTGAAAACGAGTCGCTTGTTCTCGACCACCTCGAGGTAGACGCCGCCCGTCGGATACTGCTCACCGCTGAGGTCGTGCACCATCGTGTAGCGGTACTCGCCGCCCACCCGCGCGTCGATGCTCACCGAGTCGCGGGGAGTCGTCAGACCGCGTGGATGCCACCACCGGGCCGCCTTGTCAGGGTCGGTCCACGCTCGCCAGACCTGCGCGGGCGTTGCGTCGAACACACGGGAGAACGTGAAGCCTGCTTCGTTGTCAGCCATGCGGGCACCTTACGACCCGCGGCTGTGGATCACCAGCCCGTGCGTGCCTTGCGGCGTGCGGAGGCGATGACGGCGACGGCGCCGAGGGCCAGCAGGGCCGCGGCGAGGGTGCCCCATCCGCCGCTGTCGGTACCGGTTCGTGGGAGGGCAGCAGGAGCGATGCCGACCGTGAAGGCAGCGGAGCCGTAGAGGCCACCGAAGCTATCGAGCACGGCAATGCGATGCGCGCCACTGGGCAGACCCGCACCCGAGATGGACCACGAGACGAAGCCGGCGGCGTTGACTTGGGCCCAGCCGAGGGCGGTCGGAGTGGAGTGCGCGTAGCCGAAGACCCAGGTGCCCTCATCGACGCCGTCGAGATGCGCGGTGAGGGTCGAGCCAGTGAGCGACACGGTGACCCCGGCGAAGTTGCCGAACGCATCCAGCTGGTCGGCGGTGTAGGCGGGCGGTGTGGCGCCGTTGGTGCGGATCGGCGCGCGGGTGCTCTCTGGCGAGGTTCCGCCGCTGTTGGTGAACGTGACGCCGACGGTGTAGTCGGTGTCGTTGGGCAGGTGGTAGAAGATCGCACCGGTGACACCTGTGCCGGCGTTGAGGTGCTGGGTCTCAACCACGGCGCCGAGGCTGTCGTAGAGGGTCACGTCGATCCACTCGATGTCGGTGCCCAAGGTCTCCGGGCTCCAGGAGGTGTAGATCATCGGGTCCTTGTAGCCGTCGGCCGAGGGGAGAGCCACCGGGGCGTCGGGGGCGCTCCCGCGCGTCACGGTGTTGGATGCGGCGCCCGGGGTGGTTCCTCCGGCGCCGTAAGCCCGAATGACCACGTAGTACGGCACACCGGACTGGGCGGTCGTTGCGAGGGTGTGGCTGGTCGATGTCGCATTCGCGTTGCCGACGAGATTGCCGGATGCGTACAGGTAAACGTCATAGTTGAGCACGCCGCCGCCAGAGTAGGCGGGAGCGGTCCATGTCGCTGAGAGGGTGCCGTTGGATTGGGTCAGCACGATGTTCGTGACCTCGAGTGGCATCGTGGCGAGGAGCGTCCTGGTGGTGGTCGCGGCATCGCTTTGCTCGTCGTTCTCTGCAACTGCGGTGACCGTGAACGTGTATTCCTCCCCGATCTGCAAGTCGGATGCCCGGTATGAGGTGGTCGTCACCTCGGTGCTCTCAAGGAACCCGTCAGTCGCGGAGCTCACCTCAACCGTGTAGCTGACCACCGCGTTGCCGCCGCCAGCTACCGACGGCGCCCACGAGAGGTCGAAGGCGTTTGCGTCGGCGGCACGAGTTGCGGTGAGCGCGGTGGGCGCGCCAGGGGTGGTGTACGCGGCGAAGACAGTGTTGGATTCGGTGCCCACGGTGGACCCCCCTCCAACGTTGTAGGCCCGAACGAGTGCGTAGTACGGGACACCGTACTGGACGTTCGTCGCGAACGTGTAGCTTGTCGAGATCGCATTCTCATTGCTGACGAGGGCGCCGTTCTCCCACAGGTAGACGTCGTAGTAGACGTCGCCGCCGCCAGAGTAGGCGGGGGCGGACCAGCTCGCTGAGAGGGTTCCGTTGGATTGGGTCAGCACGACGTTCGTGACCTCGAGCGGCACTTTGATTAGGAGCGTCTTGGTGATGCTCGCAGCATCGCTGTCCTCGTCGTTTTCGGCCACGGCGGTGACGGTGAACGTGTAAGACTCGCCGATCTCCAAGCCGGATGCCCGATAGAAGGTGCTCGTCACCGAGTTGCTCGACAGAAGTCCGTCAGTCGCGGAGCTCACCTCCACCGTGTAGCTGGCCACCGGGTTGCCGTCGACAGCTACCGACGGCGCCCACGCGAGGTCGAAGGCGTTCGCATCAGCAGCACGTGTTGCGGTGAGCGCGGTGGGGGCTTCCGGCGCGAGGATGCCCGCTGCCGCGGCGGGGGCTGCCAGCGGGGCAAAGGCCAGTGCCGAGACAAGGGCGAGGGCGGCAACGCCCTGTCGGGTGAACGTGCGCATGGAAGCCAATCGGGGGAATCGGGAAGGTGCTCTGAAATTGTCCCGAGTTTATTTCGCTACAACCATTCCCCTTTTGGGGTGACACGCGAGCCAGGGCCACGGGATTGGACCGCGCGCAACGTCGTCGGTCACTGGCAGAGTCGTGGAGTGACCAACGACACCCGGGCGGCCGTGCGAGCAGGCATCCGCGATGCCTTGCTCATCGCGCTCGGCTACATCCCGTTCGGGCTCGCCGCGGGGGCGGCAATGGCGCAGACCAGCGTTGACCCTGCTCTGTCGATCCTCAGCTCTCCGATCCTCTATGCGGGTGCGGCGCAGCTGGTCGCGATTCAGCTCATGGACTCGGGAGCCGGCCTGTTTCTCGTCGTGTTCTCCGTGCTCATCGTCAACGCGCGGCACCTGCTCTACAGCGCCTCGCTCGAGCCGCACATCGCCGACTGGAGTCGTGGGCAGCGCCTCGGTGGGGCCTTCCTGCTCTCTGATCCCGTGTACGCGATGGCCATCTCGCGCTTCGAGCGCCCCGGTGGAGCGGGCGCGCGCAGCGCGCAGCTCGGTTACTACTTCGCCGCGGGCGTGACCAACTATCTCGGCTGGGCCATTCTCACGACGATTGGCGTGCTGCTTGGCGGCTTCATCCCGACGTGGGTGCCGCTCGAGCTGGCGATTCCGCTCACCTTCCTACTTCTGCTGCTGCCGCTCATCAAAGACCGTGCAGGGCTAGTTGCCGCCGCGGTTGGCGGGCTCGCGGCGTTCATAGCGCATCCGCTGCCCTTCGGCTCTGGACTCATGGTCGGTGCCGTGGCCGGGCTCATCGCCGGTGGCATCGTGCTCGCCCGAACGAGTGAGGAGCCGGCGGATGCTTGAACTGCTGCTCTCCGGGCTCGTCACCTTCTTCGAGCGCGCCATCTTCTTGATCAGCAAGAAGGTGCGCCCGCCAAAGCGCGTGCTGCGCTACCTGCCCCTCGTCGGCCCGGCTGTGCTCGGGGCGATTGCTGTTCCGGGCATCCTCGCGCCCACTGGGGTTTTCTCGCTCGTCGAGACCATCCCGCCGGTGATCGCAGCGGTGCTCTCTGTGCTGGCGTGGCGGTGGACCAAGCAGGTCGTCGTCGGGCTGGTAGTCGGGCTTGGCGTGTGGTGGGGGCTGATCTTCGCGCTCACGCAGCTAGGGCTGCGATAGCTTCCAGACCCGATCGCGCGACATTGGCAGGTTGTAGGGCCGCACGCCGATGGCATCGCGAATCGCGTTGGCCAGCGCGGGAGCGACCGGGTTGTACGGCGCCTCGCTCATTGACTTCGCCCCGAGCGGCCCCAGGTCGTCGTGCGTGTTGGCGAACAGCACCTCGGTGCGCGGCACGTCGGCAAACTGGGGCACGTGGTAGTTGCGCAGCGCCCGCGTGGTGACGGTGCCGTCGACGACCGTCAGCTGCTCGTAGAGCGCGGTGCCGATGGCCTGCGCGGTGCCGCCCTCGATCTGGCCGCGCAGCTGCTCTGGATTCATTACGGTGCCGGCATCCGCTGCCTGGATCGACTGCAGGATTCGCACCTCGCCGGTGCCCGGGTTCACCGCCACCCGAAAGCCCTGCACGTTGAAGGCGACCGAGCGCGGGGTGCCGTCGTGGCGTCCGGTGGCCGAGAGGCCGACAACAGGGCCGGATGCCGCGATCTTCTCTGCGAGAGCCGTCGCCGCAGCGAAGACCGCCTTGCCCGCAACCACGACGCCCGCCGAGCCGAAGGCGCCGGTGTCGTAGGTGCCGGTCGCGGTGTCCGACTGCAGAATGCGGATGCGGTCGGTCGTGACCCCGAGCGCCGTCGCCGCGAGCTGCGCGTGCACGGTCGTGGTGCCGTTGCCGAACTCGGCCGTACCCACCTCGATCTCGAACAAGCCGTCGGAGGCAACGGTGATGATCGTCTCTGCGACGTGGCCGCGCGGCGGAAGCGAGGCAATCATGGCGAGAGCCATGCCGTTGCCGGTCACCCATCCATCGGGGCCTTCCTCGTCACCGAGCGCGTTCTGCACGAGGTCGAGGCACTGGTCGAGGCCGTAGCTGCCGTAGAGCAGATCGTGCTCCTCGTCGGCTTCGGTGACGACGATGGGGTCGCCGGGCACGATGACGTTGCGGCGCCGCAGCTCGAAGGGGTCGATGTCGAGCTCGCGGGCGAGGTCGTCCATCGCCGACTCGATAGCGAAGATCACCTGGCCGAGACCGTAGCCGCGGAAGGCGCCCGACGGCAGGTTGTTTGTGTAGACGCTCTCGGCATCCACGCGCTTGTTGGCACAGCGGTAGACCGCCAGGGACTCGCCGACGCCGTGAAACATGACCCCGATGCCGTGGTTGCCGTAGGCGCCGGTGTCGAGCAGCTCGTCGACCTTGATGGCGGTGAGCTGGCCGTCGGCGGTCGCGCCGAGGGTGACGGTCAGGCGCGCGGGGTGACGAGTCGGGGCGATGGTGAACTCGTCTTCGCGGGTGAACTCGTACTGCACTGCGCGGCCGGTTTTCAGCACGGCGAGCGTGACGAGGTCTTCGGTGAGAATCTCCTGCTTGCCGCCGAAGCCGCCGCCGACCCGGGCGGTGAAGACGCGCACGGCCTCGGGGGCGAGGTCGAAGATATGGCAGAGCTCGTCGCGCACGAGGTAGGGCACCTGCGACGAGGTGCGCAGCACGAGGCCACCGTCGGCGCCGAGCCAGCCGCGCGTCGCGTGAGTCTCGAGGGCGACGTGACTGACGCGCTGCGTCGTCCAGGTGCCGGTGACGATCGTGTCGGCCTGTTCAAGGCCAGCCTCGACCGAACCCATCTCGCCGTGCAGCTGCGCGAGCACGTTGCGCTGCGGCTCACCGATGCGCGACTCCGCACCCTTCTCGCCGTGCAGCAGGGGGGCGCCAGCCGAGCGCGCCTGCTCCGGATCGAAGACCGCTGGCAGCACCTCGTAGTCGACCTCAATGAGGGCGAGGGCGTTCTGCGCGATGGCGACCGTGTCGGCGACGACCGCCGCGACGCGCTGGCCTTTGAAGCGCAGCACCCGGTCCATGACGAGCGTGTCGTCGGGGTCGTCGGTGCGGTGCTCGTGCCGCGCGGTCGAGAACAGCACGGCGGGCGAGTCGAGATGCGTCAGCACCGCGTGCACGCCATCCAGCTCGAGTGCCTTTTCGAATGCAATAGAGCGGATGCGCGCGTGCGAATGCGGCGACCCGAGAACCGCAAGGTGCAGTAGCGACGTCGTGGCAAAGTCGAGCGTGTATGCCTCGCTGCCCGTGGCCACCCGCATGCCCGCCGGGGCTTTGGTGGATTCGCCGGCCTGTGACGACGTCGACGTGTTCGAGACCCCACAGATGGCGTCTTCGATCGAGCGGTAGCCGGTGCAGCGGCACAGGTTGCCCTTGAGTTTGGTGTTGAGGTCGTCGCCGGGCTCGAGGGTCGAGGCGGTGACGATCATGCCGGCCGTGCAGAAGCCGCACTGGAATCCAGCGGCGTCGACGAACGCCTGCTGCAGCGGATGCGGGTGCTCGACCGATCCGAGCCCGGCCACCGTCGTGACGGCCGCACCCTCGAGCCGGTGCGCCGGGTAGATGCATGAGTGAAACGGCGTTCCGTCGACGAGCACGGAGCAGGCGCCGCAGTCGCCAGAGTCGCAGCCCTTCTTCACCTCGAAGTGGTCGTGCTCGCGCAGCAGGGTGCGCAGCACCTGCCCGGGCTGGGGCGTCGCCTCGATGGGGGAGCCGTTGACGGTGAACCTCACGAGAGCTCCTTGGTGAGCTCATCGACGAAGCGCTCGCTCATTGCGCGGCGCCAGTCGGCCGCGCCGTGGGCGTCGGTGAACCAGTCGTCGGTGTCGAGGGAGGTGTGGGGGCGTAGCGTGCCACCCGTGATGCCGAAGGCAAGGCCAGCGGGAGTGGTGCGTGCCGTGACGAGGGTGCCCGTGCGGCCGAGGGGGCTGAGCGCGATGCGTCGAAAGCCGGTGCGCGCCGTCAGCGACGTGAGCGGAATGTGCAGCGACCGCAGCACCTCGCCGTGCTGCAGCACGTTCGTGTGGTTGCCGGTGACGAAGTCGACCACGGGCACGTCGCGGTCGGGCGTGCCCCAGATGTGAGCCGTGCCGCCGAGACCGACTAGTAGCGATGTCAGAGAACCGGCGGGCAGTGACATGCAGATGTTGCCGCCGACCGTCGCGAGGTTGAAGATCTTGAACGACGCCAGCAGCGAATTCACGCACTGCGACACGAGCGGCCACGCGGTCCACTCTGCGGGGGCATCGAAGGCGAGCAGCTGCGCGAGGGTGCAGGTCGCGGCGATCTCTAGGCCGTCATCCGTCACTGTCAACGGCGGCCAGCCGAGGGCCATGAGGTCGACGAGGCCGGTGAGCCCGGGTTGCGGCTCGGAGTAGAGCCAGGTGCCTCCGCCAAGGGGGCGCTCGCCCTCACCGAACACGAGCTCGTCACGGGTGCGGGGCACCCGCACGTCGCGCACGGTGATGAGGTCCATTTGCTGATTCAACAACACAGTTGTGACGAGTGTGTAACGACCTGCTGTTGCGCAACACGATTCGCCCCGTTAACCGTCGGGCTACCTTGACCTCGGATGCTGTGAGCGTGCGTCGAAGCCTTGCTGCGTCTCTGATCGTCATCACTCTCGCCACCGGTCTTGCGACCCCGGCTCACGCCGAGACGATCGACGGTGAGTCGACGGGCCTCGTGCTCATCAACGAGCTGACGAACGGCGGGGTCGGCTCCGACGCCGACACCTTCTTCGAGCTGCGCAACTTCGATGATCACGCCATCGACCTCACCGGCTGGCAGGTGTTTCGCTGCAGTGCCCAGGGGCTGCGCAGCAACGTGGGTCGCCCCGAGGGCGATCTCACCGGCATCGTGCTGGAGCCGGGCGGCATCGTCACGGTGAGCCGCGTCGGTATGGCCGGTGAGGTGCACACGACCATGCCCTACGACACGAGCGGTTTCGGTCTGTACCTCGAGAACCCCGAGGACACCCTCGTTGACCGGGTCGGCGTCTACCCGAATAACCCGTGGCCGACGCAGAGCGAGTGCTCTGGCGAGCGCAACCTGCCGAACAGCCTCAACTTCGCCCGTGGTGAGAGCTGGCAGCGCACCGGCACGGGCAGTGCCGACTTCGTTGCGGCACCGGCCACTCCGATGGAGCAGAACGCCACCAGCGGGGTCACCCGCGCGCAGACCACCGTCATCATCAACGAGTTCACCGCGAGCGGCCCGGCCTCGGTCGACGACGAGTTCGTCGAGCTGCGCAACCTCGGCAGCACGGCCGTCAATCTGGGTGGCTGGCAGCTGTCGCGCTGCACCAGCACGGGCCGTCTTCGCTCGAACACCCACGAGCTGACCATCGCGAGCGGCACCATGCTCGAGCCGGGCGGCTACTACGTCATCGGTGGCCCCGGCTTCACCGGAAAGGCGGATGCCACCTACGGCACCCAGCTCGCCGACATCACCAGCGGCCTCTACCTCGCCACCGGCACGGGAGAGCTCGTCGACCGAATCAGCGTCAGCGCCTACGCCGACAGCGCCTGCCAGGAGGGCGACGACAAGCTGCCCGCGATTCTCGACTACGTCGCGGCGGAGTCGTACAGCCAAGGTTCGAAGGGCTTCGTCGTCACGCACCGCAGCCCGGGCACCGCCAACGTCACGACCGACTCCAGTGTCTTTCGGCAACAGTTCGAGTACAGCGACGTCGCCATCAGCGAGCTCGGCACCGACCCGGGCGACGGCCCCGGCGCGCAGCAGCACAACTTCGTGGAGCTCGGAAACTACGGAACAGAGAAGGTCGATATCTCTGGTTGGACCATTCGGCGCTGTGAGGCGACCGGCATCCGCTCCCGTGAACTGCAGTTGACCATCGCCGACGGCACCTCCCTCGAGCCCGGGGCGACCTTTGTCGCCGCCAAGCAGGGCACGATCGACGCGGACGCCACCTACGCCACCACGCTCAACTTTCTCGGCACCGGAATCTGGGTCGAGAACGAGGTTGGGCAGCGCGTCGACAGCATCGGCGTCTATGCCATGAATGAGATGGACCAGAGCCACGTCACCCTCAGCCCGTGCAGCAAGGGGATGCCGCTGACCACCTACCAGCCCGACCGCACCCTCGGCGAGACCTTTCAGCGCACCCGCTTCACCGGCGAGGACTCGGCCGACTTCATCGTCGCCCCGGCCACCCCCGGCGAGCTCGACGAGCACGAGTGGGTCGACCCGACGCTCTACGTTCAGGGAGCGGTCGAGGAGTTCCCCGAGCAGGTCGATCCCGTCGAGACCCTGCCCGCAGCGGCGACCGACGCTACTGTGCTCGAACACTGGTCGGGGGTCTCCGACGTGCCGCTGACCGCCGAGATCGGCCCCGCCGAAACCCTGTCAACCGGCGAGGTCGGCGACGACGCGTGGGCGTACCCCTACGAGCGCATCGTGCTCGACGCGAGCGCGCTCGAGGCCGGGTCGCGGGTGTTCTGGACGGGCTCCACGGTGAGCCGCAATGAGCTGCAGTTGTCAGTGTGGAGCCCGGCCACCTCGAGTTGGCGACTGCTCGATGCTGGCAGCGGTAGCGGCATCCAACTGTCAGGAAAACTCGAGCAGAACGAGCTCGACGACGGGCGAGTGGCTCTGCTCGTGCAGGACGGCCCGCGCACGGAGGCGACCCTCACCGGCACGATCGACGGTGAGCTCGAGAACCCCAACGACTACGACCTGGCGATCTCGCACATCACCGACACGCAGTACCTCAGCGAAAGCTACCCGGAGGTCTACGCGCAGGCGCTCAGCTGGATCGCCGACAACGCCGAGTCGCGCGACATCGCCTTCGCGACGCACACCGGCGACCTCATTCAGAACTGGGTCGACCCCGACCAGGGCGAGGACCGCGCGCGTGTCGAGTACGAGCGGGCGTCTGACATTCAGTCGATCCTCGACGACGCGGGCGTGCCGAACAGCGTGCTGCCGGGCAACCACGACAACAAGCGCGGTGTCGACGGGGCGCTGTTCAACGAGTACTTCGCGCCTGATCGCTATGCAAACTCCGTGCCGATCGCCGAGGGTGACAACACGTCGAACTACACGACCTTCGAGCACGAGGGCGCGAAATTTCTTATGCTCTCGCTCGGCTACGCCTACGGCGAGCGCGAGATCGCCTGGGCGTCGCAGGTGGTCACCAGCCACCCCGACCACAACGTCGTCATCTCGACCCACGAGCACGTGACACCGATGACCCTGATCGAGGAGGCGCACCGCTCGGTCAACTCGCGCTGGATCTCGCACGGGCAGGACCTCTGGGATCGCGTGATCGCCCCCAACCGCAACGTCATCGTCGTGCTCAGCGGGCACTTTCACGGGCTCGGCAAGATTGTGACTGAGAACGCGGGCGGCATCGAGGGGCACGACGTGGTCGAGCTGCTCGCCGACTACCAGGAGTTCCGCACTCACGACGGCGAACGGGCGACCGGATTCCAGCGCCTGCTGCAGATCGACCTCGCCAGCCAGACGGTCGCCGTCGACACCTTCTCAGCGACCCTCGGTGAAAGCTCGAGCGCGGAGCACGACTACCCGCAGTTCGTGCCAGACACCGGCCTCTCGACCTCACCGAGCAACATGCGCCCCTGGAACATCGTCGCCATCGGCACGCAAGACAGGTACACGGATGAGGATGACGAGTTCACCGCCTCCGCCGGCTTCCAGTACCCCAAGCTCGTCTCGACCGCCCAGGTCTCAACCGCGCCACCCGTGCCCGTCGCGCCGGAGTCGACGACCAGCGCCGGCTCGCACCGCGACTGGCTCGACTACTTCGCGGCCGTGCCCGCCTAGGGCGCCGCTGCTAGTGTTTCGCCATGGTTGGTGACGACGAGAAGGCCCTCAGCTGGGACGAGGTGAGCGACCCGACCCACGTCGACTCGGTGGTCGAGCCCGCCCCCAAGGGTGTCGAGCCGGCCTCGCCCGCGGTCGAGCCCGCCGCAGCGGTGGTCGAGCCCGTCGAGACCCCCGTCAAACCCGCCACCGGCTCCTTCCTTCTGGTCAGCTACGGAATCCTCGGCGGTGTCGTGCTGCTGTATACGGTGGGCTGGTTGCTCGGAATCCGCGACGTCGTCTTCGTCTCCCGTGACACCCTCTCGGCCGTCGCCAGCACCATCGCGCAGGTGCTCGCCATTGCTGCCCCCGCCATTTGGTTCGGCGGCAGCTTCGTTCTCACCCGTGCCTCCAAGCCGATCGTGCGACTGCTCGTGCTGCTGCTCGGTCTTGTCGCGACGATTCCGCTGCCGTTCATTCTGCTGGGGGCATCATCATGAGCGCGATCGAGACGCCGCCGGAGCAGCCGCAGAGCATTCTCGCGCCGAAGAAGCCCATCTCTGTGCTCACCCTCATCATCGCGGCGGTCTTCGGCCTGCTGTTCGCCTACTTCGTTTACCAAGCGATCGCGAACCTCATCGAGCTGCCGAAGTCCTACGCGGCGATCGGGCTGGCCGACTCGGTGCCGTGGGCGGTGCTCGTGATCGGCCTCGCCATCCCGGTCATTCTCTATGTCGTCGCCTTCGCCATCGCCCTGCGCCGCCCGGTGCTCGACACCGTGGTCATCTTCGTGATGGCGCTAGCCACTGTCGCGGCATTTGGCTACGGCATCGTCGCGATCCACCGCGTCACCTTCGACCTGCTCATCGCGTCGCTATAGGGCCACGAACAGCAGCAGACCTGCGAGAGCCACCTGCCCGGCCAGCCGCGGCCAGAACGGAATCGCAGCTTTGCCGAATCTCTCTGGGTGCTTCGCCGCGTAGGCGTTCGCCGGAAACACCGCCACGAGAAAGACGATCAGCGCGATAGCCGCAATCGGCCGCAGTGGCGTGAGCAGGCCAATGCCGCCGGCAATCTCGCAGAGACCGGTGAACTGCACGAGGCGGCGCGCGCTGACGAAGCGCAGGCGCTGCGGAATCATTGCCGCCATCGTGCGAGCGCTCGCCGGAACGAAGTGGGCCACACCCATGAACACGAAGACGGCGGCGAGTGCGATCGAGACGACTAAGCGGGCGATGTCCATGTCTCATTGTCATCCGCTGGGCTGAGTGCGGGGCTACCCGCGCCCGATGCCGCGGGCCGCGCGCCGAGCGAGGCTGGGGGCATGAAGATTCTTGCCATCATCCCGTTGCTCGCTCTGCTCACACTGCTCAGTGGCTGCTCCGCCATCATGGATGTCGTACGCAGCGAGAGCGAGTCGCACTTCGGCGACGGGGCCGCGCTCTTCGACTCCGGCGCGCTGTCGACCGACGAGGCGACCTGGCTGCCGACGGATGCCAGCGACATCACCCTGCGCGAGTCGACAAAGACCGACGTAGCCGCAACCGCCGTGATCGGGTTCAGCAGCGCATCCGCTCTGGTGGGTTGCGACCTGACCGACCGGCTCTCGTTGCCGTCGTACGCGGTCGAGTGGGGGCCGAAAGACACCGACATCGTGGCCGAGACCGTGGTGCAGAGTTGCGGTGACTGGGTCTTCATTCCAACCGCTGACGGCTGGTTCGGTTGGACCCCGAGTGCTCCCGGGGAGAAGAGCGCGACGTAACGGGGTAAAGGGGTGCAGTAAACTCGCCAGCGTTGTGCCCCCGCAACCCGCACCTGTTAGGAACGATTCGTGGCCAAGCCGATCGTGCTCATCGCCGAAGAACTCTCCCCAGCTACTGTCGAGGCCCTCGGCCCCGACTTCGACGTTCGTAACGTCGACGGCACTGACCGCCCCGCGCTGCTCGCGGCGCTCGCCGATGCGAGCGCGGTGCTCATCCGCTCCGCGACGCAGGTCGACGCCGAGGCAATCGCCGCTGCGCCGCAGCTCAAGGTCATCGCCCGCGCGGGCGTCGGTCTCGACAACGTGGATGTGAAGTCGGCCACCACCGCGGGCGTCATGGTCGTCAACGCCCCCACCAGCAACATCATCTCGGCCGCGGAGCTCACCGTTGGCCACATTCTCTCGCTCGCCCGCCACATTCCGGCCGCCCACGGCGCGCTCGCGCAGGGCCAGTGGAAGCGCTCGAAGTACACCGGCGTCGAGCTCTATGAGAAGACCATCGGCATCATCGGCCTCGGCCGCATCGGCGCCCTCATCACCGCGCGCATGCAGGCCTTCGGCACCAACGTCGTCGCCTACGACCCCTACGTCACCGCCGCGCGGGCACAGCAGCTGGGCGTGACGCTGCTCAGCCTCGATGAGCTGCTGGCGCAGTCTGACTTCATCACGATCCACATGCCGAAGACCCCAGAGACGACCGGCATGATCTCGACAGAGCAGCTTGGTCTGATGAAGCCAAGTGCCTTCATCGTCAACGTCGCCCGCGGTGGCCTCATCGACGAGGACGCCCTCTTCGCCGCTCTCAAGTCGGGTCGCATCGCTGGCGCAGGCCTTGACGTGTTTGTCAGCGAGCCGCCGACCGACTCGCCGCTGCTCGCCCTCGAGAACGTCATCGTCACGCCCCACCTCGGAGCATCGACGGATGAAGCCCAGGAGAAGGCCGGAGTCAGCGTCGCCAAATCGGTGCGCCTCGCCCTCGGCGGCGAGCTCGTGCCCGACGCCGTCAACGTCGCCGGCGGAGTCATCGACCCGACCGTTCGCCCGGGAATCCCGCTCATGGAAAAGCTCGGTCAGGTCTTCGCCGGCATCGCCGACGGACCGATCACGAGCATCGATGTCGAGGTGCGCGGCGAGATCGCCGAGCTCGACGTCAGCGTGCTCAAGCTCAGCGCCCTCAAGGGCATCTTCTCGAACACCATCAGCGAGTCGGTCAGCTACGTCAACGCGCCGCTGTTCGCCGAGCAGCGCGGCATCGCCGTTCGACTCATCACCGATGTCGAGAGCGACGAGTACCGCAACCTGCTCACCATTCGTGGCACGACGAGCGACGGCGCGCAGGTCTCGGTCTCTGGCACCCTCACCGGCACCAAGCAGATCGAGAAGATCGTCGAGATCAACGGCTACGACGTCGAGGTTCCCGTTGCCAAGCACCTCATCGTCATGATCTACACCGACCGCCCCGGCATCGTCGCTATCTACGGCAAGGAGTTCGGCGACGCGTCGATCAACATCGCCGGCATGCAGATCGCCCGCCGCAACGCCGGCGGCCAGGCGCTCAGCGTGCTGACGGTCGACTCGCCCGTCGATGAGGCTCTGCTCGAGAAGGTTCGGGTCGCGATTGACGCCGACCTGCTTCGCGAGATTGATATCACCGTCTAGCTGTCGATTTCATCCGGTCCTGTTCGTCGTGAGGTAAAGACGAAAGGATCGCTACATGGAAACTGTGCCTCTGGAATACATGCTCCTCATCACCGAGCGCGAAGACCACTTCACCGACTTCACGAAAGAGCAGTGGGACGTTCTCGATGAGCGCCACCGCGTCTTCGCCAAGCAGATAGTGGATGCCGGCGCCGAGATCGTCTTCTCCGACCCGCTGGCTGCCCCCGAGCCGCAATCGCGCTTCACCCCGACCGCCGATGGCGTTCTGGTGACCGACGGCCCCTTCGCAGAGACGAAAGAGGTTGTGCTCGGCTACTACAAGATTCGGGTCGAGAGCGCAGAGATTGCCCGCGAACTCGCGGCACTCTGCCCGACGGCCGGGTACGTCGACCTCCGCCGCGTGGGGCTGGGTTAGACGACAGATGCCCCGGGCCTGTGCAGGCCCGGGGCATCAAGGTCGGGGTGCTGTTACAGCACCGGGGTGTCGTTGCTCTCTGCAGTGCGACGCTCAGTAACGGCACCGCCGTTGGCGTCGGTTCCCGAGTGAACGGTGGTGACCGACTGACGCTTACGCATCATGAAGGTCAGGCCGATGATGAAGACCACGAGTCCGGCACCCATCAGGATGTAGCCGATGAGGTTGATGTTCACCACACCGCCAAGGCTGTCCGGGCCGATCGCGAACGACAGGATCGCGCCGATGACAAACAATACGATTCCAGTTCCAATACTCATGTGCACGAACCTAGGCGCATGACCCCCGATTGGGTGTCCTATTGCGCTTGTCGGCCAGCAGTGCTAGCGAGGCGATAACCTCGAAGGCATGGCACCAGCAATCGACCTCGCAGTAATCCCCGGCGACGGAATCGGCCCGGAGGTGATCGCCGAGGCTCTCAAAGTGCTCGGTGCGGTCACCGACGTAACGGCCACCCATTACCCCTTTGGGGCCGGTCACTTTCTCGAGACCGGCGAGATTCTCACCGAGTCCGATCTCGATGCTCTCAAGAAGCACGACGCGATTCTGCTCGGTGCGGTCGGCGGCGACCCGCGTGACGCGCGCCTCGCCGGCGGCATCATCGAGCGCGGACTGCTGCTCAAGCTGCGCTTCGCCCTCGACCACTACGTCAACCTGCGGCCCACCGCACTGTTTCCCGGTGTCGAGTCGCCGTTGAGCGCCCCCGGCGATGTCGACTTTGTCGTGGTGCGGGAGGGCACGGAGGGACCGTATGTCGGCAACGGCGGCGCCATCCGTGTCGGTACGCCGGCCGAGGTTGCGAACGAGGTCTCTGTAAACACGGCCTTCGGCGTCGAGCGCCTCGTGCGCTACGGCTTCGAGGTCGCGGCCAAGCGGGACCGCAAGAAGCTCACCCTCGTGCACAAGACCAACGTGCTCACCCACGCGGGCGGCCTGTGGCAGCGCACGGTGGATCGTGTCGCGGCCGAGTACCCCGCGATTGCCGTCGACTACCTGCATGTCGATGCGGCCACTATCTTCTTGGTGACGAATCCGGCTAGATTTGACGTCATCGTCACAGACAACCTCTTTGGCGATATTCTCACCGATCTCGCGGCCGCTATCAGCGGAGGCATCGGACTGGCTGCTTCGGGCAACATCAACCCCGACGGCACCTTCCCCAGCATGTTCGAGCCCGTGCACGGCTCTGCGCCCGACATTGCTGGACAGCAGAAGGCCGACCCCACCGCGGCCATCCTCTCTGTCGCCCTGCTGCTCGACCACCTCGGTCTCGCAGCGCAGGCGACGAGAGTGACGGATGCGGTGTCGGCCGATCTGGCAGCCCGCACCTCCACCGCGCGCAGCACCTCCGAGATCGGCGACGCGATCGCGGCACTGCTGGCGTAGCGTTGGCAATAGCTTTCGACTAAGGAATCCCGTTGAAGAACCTTCTCGCACCACAGACCCTGCAGTTCAGCCGCACCGCCAACGAGAACGCCGCGAGTGAGGCCGATCGTGACGCGATCCTGGCCGACCCCGGCTTCGGCAAGCACTTCACCGACCACATGGTCGACATCTGCTGGTCGGCAATGGGCGGCTGGCACCGCCCGCGCGTGCAGCCCTACGGCCCGATCTCGCTCGACCCCGCCGCCGCAGTGCTGCACTACGGTCAGGAGATCTTCGAGGGGCTCAAGGCCTACCGTCACGCCGACGGGTCGATCTGGAGCTTCCGCCCCGAGGCGAACGCGGAGCGGCTTCAGCGCTCCGCTGTGCGCATGGCGCTGCCGGAGCTGCCGACCGAGTACTTCCTTGACGCGCTCAAGGAGCTGATCGCCGCGGATGGAAGCTGGGTGCCGTCCGCGCCGGATACCAGCCTCTACCTCCGCCCCTTCATGTTCGCGAAGGAGGCTTTTCTCGGGGTGCGCCCCGCGCAGAAGGTCAACTTCTACATCATCGCCAGCCCGGCCGCCGCGTACTTCAAGGGTGGCCTCGCCCCGGTGTCGATCTGGCTGTCGACGAACTACTCGCGAGCGGGCAAGGGCGGCACTGGCGCGGCCAAGACCGGCGGCAACTACGCGTCGTCGCTCGTCGCCCAGGCCGAGGCCTATGACAACGGATGCGACCAGGTGCTCTTCCTCGACTCGGTCGAGGAGAAGTGGCTTGAGGAGCTCGGCGGCATGAACATCGTGCTCGTCAAGAAAGACGGCACGCTGCTCACCCCCGCCTCCGACTCGATCCTCGAGGGCATCACCCGCGACTCGATCCTGCAGCTCGCCGCCGACCGCGGCCACGCGATCGAGCGCCGCCCGATCAGCCTGCAGGAGTGGAAAGACGGCGCAGCATCCGGCGACATCGTCGAGGCCTTCGCCTGCGGCACCGCCGCGGTGGTCGCCCCGATCGGCCTGCTCAAGGGCGCCGACTTCGAGATCGTGCACGAGGCCCGCGATGAGAGCGTCGCGCTGTCGCTTCGGGCGCAGCTGACCGGCATCCAGTACGGAACAGAAGAAGACACGCACGGCTGGATGATGCGGCTCGACGCGTAATGAAGGTCGCACGCTTCAGCACCGAGGGCCGCGACCCGCGCTACGGGATCGTCGACGGCGACGAGATCGTCGTGCTCGCCGGCGACCCGATGTTCAGCGGTTTTGAGACGCTCGACGAGCGCGTGGCGCTCGCCGACGTCAAGCTGCTCGCCCCGGTGATTCCGCGGTCGAAGGTGGTCTGCGTCGGACTCAACTACATGGATCACCGCAACGACATGGCGACGCCAGCGCCCGATTCGCCGCTGATCTTCTTGAAGCCGAACACGTCGGTCGTCGGGCCGGGCGATGCGATTCGCATCCCGCCGGTCGCCGGTCGCATTGTGCACGAGGGCGAGCTCGCCGTCGTCATCGGCAAGATTGCCAGCCAGGTTCCGGCCGAGCGCGCCCTCGACTATGTATTCGGCTTCACGATCGCCAACGACGTCTCGGCGCGTGACGAGATGTTCCGCGACGGCCAGTGGGCGCGCGCCAAGGGCTACGACACCTTCTGCCCGACCGGCCCGTGGATCGAGACAGAGCTCGACCACCGCAACCTCGATATCTCGACCTTCGTCGACGGCGAGCCCCGTCGCCACGGCAACACCAGAGACATGGTTTACGGCGTGGAAGAGATCATCGCCTTCGCCTCCGACGTCTGGACGCTGCTGCCCGGCGACCTCATTCTCATGGGAACCCCGGCCGGCCTCGGCGGCTTCGTCGACGGCCAGACCGTCGACATCACGATTGAGGGCATCGGCACGCTGAGCAACCCGGCACGCAACCGCTAGTCGGTAGAGTTGCAGGCGATGTCTGCCCCATTCTCCACCGCCACCGGAACCGACGTACGCGTTCGCTTCTGCCCTTCGCCGACCGGTACGCCGCACGTCGGCCTCATCCGCACCGCCCTGTTCAACTGGGCCTACGCGCGCCACACGGGCGGCAAGCTCGTGTTCCGCATCGAAGACACGGATGCCGCCCGCGACAGCGAGGAGAGCTATCTGCAGCTGCTCGACGCCATGCGCTGGCTCGGCATCAACTGGGACGAGGGCGTCGAGACCGGCGGGCCGCACGAGCCGTACCGGCAGTCGAAGCGCACCGAGATCTATCGCGACGTGATCGACCAGCTGCTCGCATCCGGTCATCTGTATGAGTCTTTCGTCACCCCGGACGAGATGGAGGCGCGCAACGTCGCCGCCGGTCGCGACCCCAAGCAGGGGTACGACAACTTCGAGCGCTCGCTGACTGCCGCTGAAAGGGAAGCGTTCAAGGCCGAGGGCCGCCAGCCCGCGCTGCGCCTCAAGGTGCCCGACAGCGACCTCAGCTTCGACGACCTCGTGCGCGGCGAGATCACCTTTCCGCAGGGATCGTTCACCGACTTCGTCGTCGTGCGGCCCAACGGCGCCCCGCTCTACACCTTCGTCAACCCGGTCGACGACGCACTCATGGGAATCACCCACGTGCTGCGCGGCGAAGACCTCTTGTCGAGCACCCCGCGCCAGATCGCGCTCTACACGGCGCTCATCGAGATCGGTGTCGCCACCGCTATTCCGCGCTTCGGCCACCTGCCATACGTCATGGGCGAGGGCAACAAGAAGCTGTCGAAGCGTGACCCGGAGGCCAACCTCTTCCACCACCGCGACCGCGGCTTCATTCCCGAGGGGCTGCTCAACTACCTGTCGCTGCTCGGCTGGTCGCTCACCCACGACCGCGACGTGTTCTCGAGCGACGAGATGGTTGCCGCCTTCGACGTCGTCAACGTCAACCCGAACCCGGCCCGCTTCGACCAGAAGAAGGCGGAGTCGATCAACGGCGACCACATCCGCCTGCTCACCGTCGACGACCTGGCGACCCGCCTCGAGCCGTACCTCGCCGACCTCGTGAAGACCGACGACGATCGCGCGCTGCTGCGTCTGGCGACCCCGCTCGTGCAGGAGCGCATGCAGCTGCTCGGCGAAGCGCCCGACCTGCTGGCCTTCCTCTTCGACGCGGACTTCGAATACCAGACGGATGCCCTGCCGGGCCCCGAGGCCCCCCAGGTTCTCGACGCCGCCCTTGCTGCCCTCCAGCCGCTCAGCCACTGGGAGCACGAGAACATCGAGGCGGCCCTGCGCGTCGCGCTCATCGATCAGCTCGGGCTCAAGCCCCGCCTCGCCTTCGGCGCGCTGCGCACCGCGCTGAGCGGTCGCCGCATCAGCCCGCCGCTGTTTGAGTCGATGGAGCTGCTCGGCAAGGAGTCCACGATCGCGCGACTTGAGCGTCTGAAGGCGTTCGTCAACGCCTAAGTCATACGCTAAAGTAGACAGTCGGCTGAGCTTCGGTTCAGCCCATTGGGGTATGGTGTAATTGGCAACACGGAAGATTCTGATTCTTTTGTTCTTGGTTCGAGTCCAGGTACCCCAGCTTCGAAAGCCGCTCTGCTGAGCGGCTTTTTTGCTTTAAGGTGAACATCGTGCCTGCTCCCACTGCCGTGATGGACGTCGGCGGGAGCCACGTCACCGCCGCCCTCGTCAAGGACGGTCGCGTTGCCCAACGCGCCGATGCCGACCTCGACCCCCACGGCAGCGCTGAGCAGATTCTCGACACCATCGCCAGTGTTGGCCGCGAGCTCGGTGCGCACGCCTCGTGGACCCTCGCCTTTCCCGGCCCCTTCGACTACGCCCGCGGCATCGGCACCTTCGAGGGCGTCGCCAAGTTCGGCGCGATTGCCGGCCTCGACCTTCGGGCGGAATTCGGCAGGCGCCTCGACGCTGAGGTGCGCTTCGTCGACGACGCGGACGCCTACATCATGGGGGAGTGGGCGGCAGGTGCGGCGCGGGGGCATGACCGGGTCATCGGCGTGACGCTCGGCACCGGCGTGGGGGCCGCTTTTCTCGTGGATGGGCGTCCACAGGCGGGCGGGCCGGGCGTGCCCGCTGGCGGAAACCTGTATCCCTTCGATTACCTCGGGCGGCCGATTGAAGACACCGTCTCGACGCGAGCCCTGCTGGCGTTGTACGGCGCTGACGCAGTGAGCGTGCGCGAGGTGTTCGAGCGGGCGCGGGCGGGGGAGGCATCCGCACTGTCTGTCGTCGGCAGCACCATGGAGCACCTTGGTCGTTTCGTCGCGCCCTTCATCGAGGACTTCGGCGCGACGGTATTCGTGGTCGGCGGGTCGATCTCGCAGTCATGGGATCTCATCGAGCCGGCCCTGCGCAGTGGTCTGGCCGGCACATCCGTCGACATCGCACCGAGTGTGCTGCTCGCAGATGCGCCCCTCATCGGGGCTGCGACGCTCTCTTAGAGGTCGAGTGACTCGCCCGGCTCGAGCACGAAGTACTCGCCGCCGCCCTGCTCTGCCGCCCAGGTGAGGCGCTCGTTCGACAGGTTCTTGCCCGCCACTGAGAGCACCATCTCGTGCACCGGGAACACGCGCTTCGGCGCGACCGCGACCACGTAGTCCATCGCCTCGCCGATCTTCAGCCACGGGGCTCCCGCGGGGGCCGCGAGCGTCGTCACCGCGACCGGTGGTGCAACCAGCGCGTCGCCGCCGTAAAACAGCGCATCGTTGACGAGTACGCCCACGTTGTCGATCACCGGAATAGACGAGTGGATGACCGCGTGCTTCTCACCAAAGAACTTGAGCGAGAAGGCCCCAACCTCAATCTCGTCCCCGTGCGACACGGCCGTGACAGCGATCTCGCCGGCGGCCGCGACAACCCCCGCCGGACCGTAGATCACAACATCGGGGTTGCGGTCGATGATGCGCTCGAGCTGCTCGGTCGTCCAGTGGTCGCCGTGCTCGTGGGTGATGACGACCGCGGCAACGTCGCCGAGATCGCCGAGGGGCATGGTGAAAACACCCGGATCGATGATGAGGCGCTCACCGGCTACCTCGAGGATCAGACAGGAGTGCTCGAACTTCGTCAGCTTCATGGGGAAACACTAGATGCGGGAATACCCCCGGGGGGTATGCTATTGACATGATCGACGACCTGAAGAAGCGGGCACTGCACCGTACGAAGATTCTCGAGGGGCAAATGCGCGGCCTCGAGAAGATGATCGAGAACGAGGAGTACTGCATGGACATCATCACGCAGTCCCTCGCCATTCAGAAGTCGTTGCGCAGCCTCAACAAGCTGCTCGTTGAGAACCACCTACGCACCCACGTCAGCCACATGTATGCCGCCGGGGGAGAGCAGAAAGACCTCGCCATCGAGGAGCTGCTGCGCGTGTACGAGATCGGAAACCGGGAATGACCATGGACCACAGCCAGCACAACCACCTCGACCACAAGCACCACGAGCCGGTCTCGCCGGCCCCCGAGGCGCACGATCACCACGATCACGCTGCCCATGATCACAGCGCGCACGACCACAGCGCCCATGACCACAGCGCGCACGACCACAGCGCCCATGACCACAGCGCGCACGACCCCGCCCAGTTCAAGCGCAAGTTCTGGATCAGCCTCGCGCTGACGATTCCCACCCTCGTCTTCTCAACGGGGTTGCAAGACATTCTCGGACTCACCGGCCCGCGTTTTGCGGGCAGTGAGTTCATTCCCGCGGTCTTCGGCACCGCTCTGTTCTTCTACGGCGGCCTCGTGTTCCTGAGAGGTGCGCTGACCGAGCTGCGCTCGCGCAAGCCCGGCATGATGACCCTGATCTCGCTCGCGATCGTCGTCGCCTTCGGCTACTCGATCGCCGTGCTCGTCGGCTTCCCCGGCATGGACTTCTGGTGGGAGCTCGCCACCCTCATCACGATCATGCTGCTCGGACACTGGATCGAGATGTCTGCCGTCATGGGCGCGCAGAACGCTCTCGGCGAGCTCGCAAAGCTGATCCCCGACGAGGCGACGATGGTGCACGGCGACCACCTCATGACCGTTGCCGTCGGTCGGTTGAAGGTCGACGACCACGTGCTCGTGCGGCCTGGCGAGGCGATCCCGGTTGACGGTGTTGTCGTCGACGGTGAGTCTGACGTCGACGAGGCGCTGCTCACCGGTGAGTCGACAGACGTCGCTAAGCAGCCGAAAGACCTCGTGGTTGCTGGCAGCATCAACCGCACTGGCTCACTCACCATCCAAGTCACCAAGACCGGATCGGACACCGCCCTGGCCGGCGTCATGAAGCTCGTCGCCGACGCCCAGGCCTCCAAGTCCGCGGTGCAGGTGCTCGCCGACCGGGCCGCGTCATTGCTGTTCTACGTCGCTCTGGGTGCCGCGGTACTCACGCTCGCAGCGTGGTGGCTCATCGACCCCTCCGACCCGGCCTTCGTCATCGAGCGGGTTGTCACCGTTCTCGTCATTGCATGCCCGCACGCCCTCGGCCTGGCGATCCCGCTGGTCGCGCAGATCTCGACGGCGCTGGGTGCAAAGAACGGAATTCTCGTGCGCAGCCGCGCTGCCCTCGAAGACGCCCGCCGCGTGCAGGTCGTGCTCTTCGACAAGACGGGCACCCTCACCGAGGGACGCCCGGGAGTCACTGGCGTCACCGTCGCCAACGGACAGGATGCCGACGCGGTGCTCGCACTCGCGGCCGCCGTCGAGGCGAAGAGCGAGCACCCCATCGCCGGCGCCATCGTCGCCGAGGCGAAGTCGCGCACGCTCAAGGTCGCTCGATCGAGCAAGTTCGCCGCCCTCGCCGGCCTCGGCGCCGAGGCCACGGTCGCTGAGCAGCAGGTCACCGTCGCAAGCCAGCGGCACGTGACGGCACGGGGGCTGAGCGCGCCCTCCGAGCTCGTGCACGCGGCCGCCGACGCGCGGCAGGCAGGGTCGGGCTACGTGTTCGTCGTGGTTGACGACCAGGTTGTCGGGCTGGTGACGGTCGCGGATGTCGTGCGGCCGGAGTCCGCCGAGGCCGTGCGAAAGCTGCGCAAGGCCGGCATTCGCGTGGCAATGCTCACGGGCGACTCCCACGCGGTGGCCCACTCGGTCGCTGCCCAGCTCGGCATCGACGAGGTCTTCGCCGAGGTGTTGCCCGGCCAGAAGGCCGAGGTGGTTGCCGGCCTGCAGGAGGACGACACCCGCGTCGCGATGGTCGGCGACGGCATCAACGACGCACCCGCGCTCGCACGTGCCGACGTCGGCATCGCGATCGGTGCTGGCACGGATGTCGCCATCGAGTCCGCCGGAATCGTGCTCGCCTCGAGTGACCCTCGTGGTGTGCTCGGCGCGATCCGGCTGAGTAAGGCGACCTACCGCAAGATGCAGCAGAACCTGTTCTGGGCGACCGGCTACAACGTCGTGGGAATCCCGCTCGCTGCCGGTGTGCTGTTCGGCGCGGGAATCCTGCTGTCGCCAGCCCTCGGTGCGGTCTTCATGTCGGTCTCGACGATCATCGTCGCGCTCAACGCACAGTTGCTGAGGCGTCTGCGGTTGGCGGCGTAGAGCCGCCATAATGAGCGCATGTCTGCGAAGTCGCTGAAGCTCGTCGTTGCCATCAACCCGTCGGCCTCGTTCGGCAACCGGGCGGCGGTCGGGCCGGCAGTCGTCAGCACCCTGCGCGGTCTCGGGCACGACGTCACCGCGCTGACTGAGCCGACCTTCGCCGAGCTGGTCGAGGCTGGCCGCAAGGCCGTCGCGAAGAAGCCGGATGCCCTCGTCGTCGTCGGCGGCGACGGCATGGTCAGCCTCGGCGTCAACCTCGTCGCGAAGACCAAGGTGCCGCTCGGCATCGTGCCGTCGGGCACCGGCAACGACATGGCGCGGGCGCTCGGCATTCCCTTCGACAACACGGAGGCCGCGGTCGAGTCGCTCGTCGCATCCTTGGCCGCCGGTCCGCGCACGATCGATCTCGGTCTCATCCGTCACCAGGACGACGACGGTGCTCCCGTGCAGACGTGGTTCGCCTGCGCGATCTCGGCCGGCTTTGACGCGATCGTCAACGAGCGGGCCAACAGCATGACCTACCCGAAGGGGCCGAGCCGCTACATCGCCGCCCTAGTCATCGAGGTGGCGAAGCTCAAGCCGATTGAATACACGCTCACCGTGGATGGCGTGGTGACGACCACCAAGGCCGCCCTCGTCTCGGTCGGCAACGGGCAATCGCTCGGCGGCGGCATGAAGATCACGCCCGACGCCCAGCTCGACGACGGGCTGCTCGACGTGCTCGTAGTGAAGCCGCTGTCACGGATCGCCTTTCTGCGCATCTTTCCCCGGGTGTTCAAGGGCGAGCACGTGACCGACCCGCGAGTATCGATCACGCGGGCGAAGCGAGTGCGCATCGAGTCGGCTGGCATTGCCGCATTCGCCGATGGTGAGCGTCTCGGCCTGCTGCCGATCGACGTCGAGGTCGTGCCCGGGGCGCTGCGGGTGTTCTCTTCGCAGCCCTGATTGGCGAGTCGCGAAATCGTATGGCATACTCGTAAAGTTGTCGCGACGGCCCCATCGTATAGCGGCCTAGTACGCTGCCCTCTCACGGCGGTAACACCGGTTCGAATCCGGTTGGGGTCACCAACAAGAAACGCCCACTCGTTTGAGTGGGCGTTTTCGCTTGAGAGGCCAGATTTTAGAGGCCAGAGTTGCGGCGCTGAATGCGCTCCACCTCTGCGTCGATGTCGGCCTCGGTGATGCCGCGCTGGCCGGGGCCGTAGGCGTCGAGCCCGAGGAAGAACGCGGCGACGCCCATGCCACCGATCGGCCAGGCCGGCCAGAAGTAGAGCGGGTGGCCGATGCTGAACGACGTGAAGGCCCAGATGGCCAGAAGCAGCAGCGAGACACCGACCCAGATGCCGAGAAACTGCTTGAAGTCAGCCTGAGCCTTGAGGCGCTTCTTGGCGATCTTGCGAAGGTCGTCGGCCGCGGTGGTGGGGGTGCTCTCGCTGTTTGTCATAGCTCCACGGTAGGGCGGCGGTCGCATCCGCCGCGTCAACCAGTCGGTTGACCCAGCCCTCAGTCGGCTAGCATTGCCGAAGCGAAGGGGAGTATCCCACCTCGCCGTGATCGTCAGCACGGGTTCCAGCGTCGAAGCCCCGGACACGGCGGCATCCGTTCTTATTGAGACGGATGCGGGAGAGACCTTCGGGTTCGCCCCTGCCCGCTCTTCACCGAAAGAGATCTTCGTGACCTCACTTATCACCCTCGTCAGCGAGACTGCCGCCGCGACAACCGAGGAGGCCCCGCTGCCCGCCTGGTTCGAGCTGACCTCCTTTGTGGTACTGCTGCTGATTCTCGCGATCGACCTGTTTCTCGCCTACAAGCGCCCACACATTCCCTCGACGCGGGAGTCGGCGCTTTGGGTCGGCTTCTATGTCGTGCTCGCCCTCATCTTCGCGGGGCTCATGCTCTGGCAGGGTTCGACAGAGCACGCGGTGCAGTTCATCACCGGCTGGGCGACCGAATACAGCCTGAGCATCGATAACCTCTTCGTCTTCGTCATCATCATGGCGCGGTTTTCTGTGCCGAGAAAGTATCAGCAGGAGGTGCTCATGGTGGGCATCATCATCGCGCTGGTGCTGCGAGGCATCTTCATCCTGCTGGGCGCGCAGCTCATCGAGAACTTCTCCTGGATCTTCTACCTCTTCGGCCTTTTTCTCATCTACACCGCCATTCAGCAGGCGCGCGAGAACCACGACGACATGGAGGAGACAGAGAACGGATTCATCCGCTTCCTTCGCCGACGCGTCGAGATCACCGACGCCTACGACGGTGTCAAGTTGCGCACCCTCGTCGACGGTCGGAAGGTTTTCACGCCGATTCTCGTGGTGTTCATTGCCCTCGGAACGACCGACCTGCTCTTCGCGCTCGACTCGATTCCCGCGATCTTTGGCATCACGCAAGACCCGTTCATCGTCTTCACGGCGAACATCTTCGCGCTCATGGGCCTTCGCCAGCTGTACTTCTTGCTCGGCGACCTCATCGACAAGCTGGAGTACCTGCACTACGGCATCGCGTTTATCCTCGCCTTCATCGGTGTGAAGCTGTTCTTCCACGCTCTGTCGCACAACGAGGTTCCCTTCATCAACGGCGGCCAGCCGGTGGAGTGGGCGCCCGATATCGACACCTTCGTCTCACTGGGCGTGATCATCGCGTCGATGGCGGTGGCGACGATCGCGAGCCTGGTGAAGATTCGAATCGACGCGAAGCGCGGTCTGTAGGTTACGGTTCAGCGTTCTCGGCTGGTTTCGAGGGTTGCCGCGTAGCGTTTGCGCATGGAGCAGCATGAGAATGAGCCGCGGTCACTGGACTGGGTGACCAGTTTCGATGATCCCGTGGTCAGTGCCGCAGAGCGCACGCAGCGCAGCCGGGTGGCGACGCTTGGCCTCGGCCTGCTGTTCGGCGGCGGCGCTATCGCGGCGGTGGCGTTCCTTGTGACGGCGTTGACTCGTCCTGCCGTCGAAGAGAGCGGACTTGGCGCGGCGACCTCCGCACCCCCCACGTCCCCGGTGCCAACGGTCACGCAGTCCGCGAGCGCCGAGCCGAGCCTGATTCCTGCCGGATGCGACCAGCTGTTCAGCGAGAACATGGCCGCAACCCTGCAGGGTGTCGGCCTCGAGCTCGGCGAAGACTGGGATGGCCCGTGGTCGTCGGGCTCTGCCGACGCGGAGCTGCAGCAGCTGCTTGACGATGCCGCCCTCGATTGCCACTGGTCACAGGATGACCCCGAGGGTGTTGCGCTGCTCACCCAAGTCTCTGAGGTCACCAACCACGAGACTGAGATCGCGACAGCCCGGCTCGCCGAGCTGGGTTTCAACCAGCTGAGCGAGCATGGCGGGGTGCGCTACGTGCTCGAGCAGCGCACGGGTGATGCGCTCAGTGGTGAGTCACACTTCTTTCGCGAGGGGCTGTGGTTCGCCACCCACTGGCGGGGGCACGGCCAGTTCGGCTACACCGCAGATATGGTGCAGAGCGTCTTCGGCTGAGTGCGTCGTCACGCGTCTGCCCGAAGGCTTGCTACCGTGGGACTGTTCTGTTGTCGGGCCGACGGCCTCCCGAGACGACAGCGCTGAAAGGACAACGCTCTGATGCTGTGCCCATCGTGTGGGCAGCCGATTCGACTCGGGTCTCGACTGTGCACAAGCTGCGGAACGTGGCTTCTCGAAGAGGATGCCCGAATGAGCGAGCAGTCCCGCTCCATGCCGCCGCCTCCCCAGCAGGCCGCGCCGTCGTCGTCATCGTGGGCCCCGCCGAGTGCATCCCAGCGGGTTGACCAGCCGCCGCCTGGGGGAGTAGATGGCTCCGGCGGTTTCTCCGCGCCGCCGCCGAGCCAGCCGTCGTACATTCCGCCGCCGCCCAGCTCGAACATCTTTACCGTGCCGCCGCCGCAGCGCACACCCCCCGCCGCGCCGAGTGCTCCGCTGTTCGATGCGCCGCCGCCGAGTGCTCCGCTGTTCGATGCGCCGCCCCCGAGCTCGCCGATCTTCAATGCGCCGCCTCCCACGTCGCCCAGTTTTCCCGCGCCGCCGCCCGCTTCGCCCAACTACGCGCCGCCACCGAGCAGCTTCAGCGTTCCCGTCGACGACTCGGTCGACGAGCACACCACCCTCTCGGCTCGCCGCAGCAAGTCGGCGGCCTTCTGGACGCTGTCGATGCCCAACGGTGCCGTTGAGCTGGTGACCGATCGGGCGATCGTCGTGGGCCGCGAGCCGCAGTTCATGCCAGCGCTTCCGCAGGCGCGCCTGATTCCCGTGCCTGATCCGACCCGATCCGTGTCGAAGAATCACGCCTGCTTCTCGCTGTACGGGGCAACCCTGGTCGTTGAGGACCTCGGCTCGACCAACGGCATCATCGTCACACGCCCCGATGGGCGCGAACACGACATCGGCGTCGGTGGCCGCACAGAGCTCGAGGTGGGCGCCCGGGTCGAACTCGGCGACACGGTGATCCGCATCGGTCGCGCCTGACGACTAACGCTGAGGCTCAGTCAGTTGTTACCGTAGGGACTGACCGCGCAAAGAACAGGGACCGGGAGCCGTGAAACCGACGTTCACCTTTGCCCTGCCCTTCGGATCTGTGGCGTTCGATGTTTCTGCCTCGAGCGCGATCGGATCAGTGCGCGCCGTCAACGAAGACAGCTACATCGCCGAACCCCCGCTGTTCGTCGTCGCCGACGGCATGGGCGGTCACGACCGTGGCGACCGCGCGAGCCAGACGGCCGTCGCCGTGCTGCGCGAGCGCCTGCTCGATGGAACGCTGCCGACCGCTGCTGCGGTGCTCGCAGCCATCACCGCCGCCAACGATGCCGTGCGATCACTTACCGC
>Ga0247814_10000085_pt1 | contig 87617 bp, 95 predicted proteins | sample UWRJL179409R1_FD_179947 | JGI IMG/M metagenome (GOLD analysis project Ga0247814, IMG submission 179947) | Plant litter microbial communities from Arlington Agricultural Research Station in Wisconsin, United States - UWRJ-L179-409R-1 | ecosystem: Environmental > Terrestrial > Plant litter >... | reverse complement strand
GAACTCACCAACCACACACTCGCCACCGCGCTCGTACACACGGATTCCGTGCTCGTATCGCGACAAAGGCTGGACGGCTTCTTCTTAAGCGCCGCCGCAACAAGGGCCGCGCTCAACTAACTGTCTAGTAAAAATTACCGTGTCGAAAGATGCGGTATTTTTTAATAGACACAAATATACAAACATTAATCGACTATACTATTTACATGATCCCCTCACCCTTTCGTTTTCACGGTCACAATAGCCTGCGCTATGTGTATACCAACGGTAAAGCCGTCCGTTCACAACCACTGACCATTAAATGGGTGCAAAACACTCACCGTACAAAGTTACGTTTTTCAGTTGTGGTAAGTAAAAAAGTTATCAAGAGTGCGATTGGTCGTAACCGAATTCGTCGTCGTCTCTATGAATACCTGCGCACCCACATTGAAACCTTTAATGATGTCTATGATGTTGTTGTGATCTGTACATCACCTGATTTGAAAGATATCCCCTATTCTGAGCTCTCTGGTCAGATGGATACGCTCCTCGAGAAGGCCGGACTGTATAAAACCGCCTAAAAATGGTATAATTTTACAGATATAGCATCAGAGATGCACCAGATTTACCAATAAGAGGTCCACTTTTTTTATGAACATTTTCGAGACAATCATTGTCCAACCAATCTTTAACCTGTTGATGGGGCTGTATAGTATTATCCCCGGCGGTGACTTCGGTGTCGCCCTGATTATCTTTACGATCTTGATCCGTTTCGCTCTTTGGCCACTGGTTGTGCGTCAGCTGCACCAAGTAAAGGCAATGCGAAAGCTACAGCCTGAACTGGCTAAGATTAAGAAGGCCACCAAGGGTAACCGACAGATGGAAAGCATGCAAATGCTCGAGCTGTACAAGAAGCACGACGTTAAACCGTTCCGTTCAATCCTTATCCTATTGATCCAGCTGCCTATCTTTATCGCCCTCTATCAGGTGATTCAGATCTTTACGTTGCACCGTGACCAGGTTGCGAAGTTTACTTATGACTTCCTTGAGCACATTGGTCCAATCAAAGCACTGATCGAAAACCCAGCCGGCTTTAACGAAAAGCTATTTGGTCTAGTTGACCTGACTGCCCACGCTGTCAGCCCCGAAGGAATTAACATTTTCCTCATTGTATTGGCATTAGTTGCCGCCTTTACGCAGTACATTATTACAAAGCAAACCTCACCACAGTCTGGTCCTACGAAGCGCTTCCGCGATGTTATGGCTGAAGCGGCTGAAGGCAAGCAAGCTGATCAAGCTGAATTGAACGCCGTTATGATGAGTAAGATGATGAAGATCCTGCCATTCTTTATGCTGTTTATTATGCTATCCCTCCCTGGTGCCTTGGCACTCTACTACGCGACATCAAACATCTTTGCCGCTGTGCAACAACACTACTTATTAAAGCGTGACGCTGACGAAATGGATAAGATTGCCGACCAAGCTATTAAAAAAGAAGGTAAAAAAGCAACCGCTAAAGCCCGTGCGAAACAGGCAACTGAAGCCTCTGTTACCAAGGTAACCCGTATTACTGCGAAAGATTCTCCACGTAAAAATAAGGAGGCGTAATGAACAAAGAACAATCAACTGAGTTTGCACAGAAATACCTGGCAGATTTGCTGACATTTTTTGGCATTAACGTACAGGTTATTGCGTCAACCGAAGATGACGTGATTGAACTAGCCGTTCCTTCGACGGACCTGAATAGCCTCTTAATTGGCCGTAACGCTGAAACGCTGCGTAGTTTGCAGTATATTGTTTCGACAGTCCTTCGTAACAAAGATGCCGCTATCTGGCGGGTAAACATTGATATCGCTGACTATAAAAAATTACGAGCTGAACGTGTCGCAAAAGAAGCCCGTGTTTGGATCGAAGAAGTTCGCCGAACTGGGGATTCACATATTGCACACTTAAACCCAGCAGATCGCCGCATTGTCCACCAAGTGGCGACCGAATACGCTGATATCCGAACTTTCTCTGAAGGTGAAGGTACTGATCGTACAATAACGATCGCTCAAGCTAGCTCTTAAGGATGTCTTCATAGACGGCGTGGGTTTGTTCAGCCATCTTCTTCCAGGAATACTTTTTAATCTGTTCGTAGCCGCTCTTAGATAGCTCTCGGCGTAGTTTACTGTTACCAAGGACTTCGGTGATCGCTCGGGCGATATCGTCAGTGTTGGTTGGATCGAAATAGTGCGCAGCGTTACCGTAGATTTCGGGTAGGCAGGTAGCATTACTACTGATAACGGGTGTGCCGTGACCCATTGCTTCTAGACCGGGCAGGCCAAAGCCTTCCATGAGTGATGGAAATACATAGGCTGTGGCATGTGAATATAGCCAGTTCAGTTCATCGTCTTCGACGAAATCGGTAAAGAGGATGTTTTTGTACTTTTTAGAGTTAAAGTATTCTTCGTTTCCAAGGATGCTGGCGTTCTTTTTACCAACTAATACGAGGCCTAGGTCAGGGTACATTTTTAAAAGTTTTTGGTGCGCATCACCGAGGCGTTTAATGTTTTTGTAGTCAGATTGCTGCCCGACATATAGAAGGTAGTTTTTGTAGGGAAGTTTATACGTTTTCGAGGCTCCGAGCGCGACGTCAGTCGATTCGTAGATAACGCTAATTCTTTCATCAGATACTGGGGTGAATGCTTGCAGTTCTTTTTTGGTGAATTCACTGATGGCGATGATGTGATCGCTATCACGGGCGACTTTTTTGAAAACGAACTTACCGACGAATTGTTTGGCGTGGAAGATCAGCCAGTTTTTGTCTGAATTGTACGTTTTCACCAGTGTTAAGTCGTGGAAGGTTGTCACCTTTTTGCCTGTATACCAGATAGGCTGCTGGGGCATACAAAAGTGAACGAGGTCAGGTTTTAGGGTATTCAATAGTTTCTTAAACCCAATTTGTTCGGCTACTGAGTAGTTGTCGAAATCAGCAACTAATACGTAAAAATTCTTGTTAGTTGGTGTCCAGTAATTCTCGTCTTTGGAACGAACTAAAACGGTATAAGTATTGGTGTGATCGACTTCCTGGAGGTAGGTCAGTAGTCGTTCAACGTAGCGACCAGTCGTCGAGCTAATGATGCGAGCGTCAATGGCGATATGCATTACTTTGTCTCCTTAGCAGGTGCTTTTTTAAAGACTAGACGCGAGTAGAACAGGTAGTTCCAGATCAGTGATGCGACCGTCGCGATAATCTTGGCGATAAACAGCATAACGCCTTCAGCCCAGCCGGTCCCGGCTAATGCGTGAGTGATTCCGGCGATAATAATTGGTTGAATAACCCATAGTCCGATAATTGTAACGATGATAAATAGGCCGAATTGTTTTTTGGCATTACCGGTCGTTGATTTAAACGTGAATTTCTTATTAACAAAGAAGCTAAAGATAAACGATGAGCCGGTAGAAATATAGTTAGCCACAATCTTGTCGAAACCGAGGGCGACAAGAACAAAGAGGATAACAAAGTCGAGCGCAGTGTTGGCGATACCAACGATGCCAAACTTAATTTTTTCAGCGTGTTTTTTTGCTAGTTCCAATGTGAAGTTCCTCGATTAGGTAAAGTGGGCGTTGCTTCGTCTCGTTAAAGATCCGGCCGATGTATTCGCCGATGATCCCGAGAGACAAGAGTTGGGCACCACCAAGGAAGAGGATGACAGCCATAGTTGATGGATACCCGGCCAGGTCGGTCCCGAAAGCAATAGTCCGGATGATGATATAGACCAGGTAGACGAAAGTCGCGAGGGCAACGAAGCTCCCGATAAAGGTAGCAACGCGGAGTGGGGCGGTACTGAACGAGACGATACCTTCGATAGCGAGGTCGAATAATTTAAAGTAATTCCATTTACTGACGCCAGCCGCACGAGCATCACGTTTGTAGGTGATTTCTTTTTTCTTAAACCCGATCCAGCTGAAGTATCCCTTGGTGTAGCGCTGTGATTCACGGATTTGCTTTAGGGCTTCAACGGCGCGGCGATCAAGCAGACGGAAATCGCCGGTATCTTTTTGGATTGGGATACGTGTAATGCTTTGAAGTGTCGTATAGAACATTTTTGAAGTTAATTTCTTAAGCCACGATTCACCAAGGCGGCTACTGCGTTTAGCATAGACGTCGTCGAAGCCTTTTTCCCACCAGGTAATCATTTCAGGCACGAGTTCTGGTGGATCTTGTAGGTCAGCATCAAGGATAACGACGGCATCTCCGGTGACGTTATCAAGGCCAGCGATCATGGCGATTTCCTTACCGAAGTTGCGAGACAAGTTGAGGTAGGCGACACGTTCGTCTTTGCTGGCGTAATCTTTGATGATCTCAAGGGTATCATCACGGCTACCGTCATTAACGAAGAAGAATTCAAATTCGTATTTTTTATTGTCGTTAGCAAGTTTTCCAAGGCGTGAGAACAGTTTTTCGAGCACGGCCTCTTCGTTGTACGCGGGGATGAGAATGCTGATTTTTTTCATTGTCATAAGTATATCACTTACAGAGGTTATTTTGCTACGACAAGCGCAATCAGCTCGGTGATGCTGTTTGCGGTTTGGGCGCCCGATTTGGCTAGTTTTTGGGTCTTTGCATCCGCAGATTCGGCGGCCGAACCCAGGATGGCGCCGGCGTGTCCAAGTTGGACGCCTTCAGGGGCGTGATGCCCGGCGATATACGCGAAGACAGGTTTGGTAATGTTGACTTTAATATAGTCCGCTGCCGCGATTTCTTCTTGGCCACCGATTTCCCCAATGAGGATAATCTGGTCGACGTCAGGATCGTTTTCGAACAATTGCAGGCATTCGATATAGCCCATGTCGTGAATAACGTCACCACCGATGCCGATGACATATTTCTGGCCGATACCTTGTTCGGTTAGGCCGGCCATTGTTTCATAGGTCAGGGTGCCAGAGCGGCTAACAATTGCCGCACTACCTTTGCGCGACATACTGGCCGGGATAATGCCGAGCTTGTTGATACCAGGTAGTAATGCACCGGGAGAGTTTGGTCCTAACAAGGTTGATTGGGAATCTTTTAATTTCTGGTGAACGATCAGCATGTCGTGGACGGGGATATTTTCGGTAATACAAACGATCAATGGAACGTTGGTAGCAATCGCTTCCAGAATCGCACCCTTCGCGTAAGGTGCAGGGACGAAGATTACCGAGATATTGACTTCGTGGTCTCGTTGAATGTCTGTAATAGAATCGTAGACTGGAACGCCTTCGACTTGTTGGCCAGCTTTGCCTGGCGTGGTGCCGGCAATGATATTTGTTCCAGCTACCAACATTGCTTTGGTTTGGAAACTGCCGTGGGCGCCGGTGATCCCTTGGACAATAACATTCTTACCTTCAAATAGGTTACTCATTGATAGACTCCTTAGCGGCTGTCAGGCACGATTCGAGGTTGGGCATGATCGTTATGCCGTTATCGGTCAGGATCTGCGCAGCGGCCTCGTAATTGGTGCCTGCGAGGCGAATGAAGAGTGGTGGGAGGTTATTGATCTGTTGTTTCGCGGCAACGATAGCGTTGGCGACTTCATCGGCTCGGGTGATACCGGCAAAAATGTTAATAATGATTGCCTGCAGGTTTGTATATTCAACGATACGATTAAAGGCTTTGAGCAATGTTTCGGTATTTGCGCCGCCACCAATATCAAGGAAGTTAGCTGGCTTTAAGCCGGCTTCGAAAGCTGCGTCGACAGTCGCCATCGCTAGGCCAGCGCCGTTGGCGATCGTCGCGATATTACCGGTTGGATCGATAGTGACAAAGTTCGCTTCGGTTGGCTTTTCTTCGTAGTTCCAATCGTGACGAAAACTGGCTGCATCATCGAGTGACATCTTGCAGTCACCAGCGATGAGTTGATTGTCGGCTGTGAGGACAAGGGGATTGATCTCGATAAGGGTGGCATCATTTTTAATAAGGCAGTTATACAGGTTTTCGACCAGATCTTGGATAGCAAATGTTTGACCGGGTAACTGGTAGTAATCGGCGAGTTCTTGGCCGATGACGTCAAAGGCAGGGTTCTCGAGTGACCAAGTTTTAAAGTTGGTGTTGTCTTCGACTTCGACACCACCGTTGATATGCGCGATCAGTTGGATGCTCGATGAAGCACGATCGATGAGTACGCTGATATATAGTTCTTGTTTGATATCGAGCTTTTCTTCCGCCATGAGGGTAGTCGGAGTGAAACCTTTAATTGAAAGGCTAAAGAGGTCGTCGATATTCGGCTGTAGTTCGTCAGCTAATTCGATAACACGGATGCCGCCGGCTTTGCCACGGCCACCAGTAGGGACTTGGGATTTGAGAACGGTCGGGACATTGGGGAGGGTCTGACTGGTTTTGGTGATAAGGGAAGAGGTAGGGGTGGGTATGTTCGCTGATGCGAGGATTTGTTTGGCTTCGTATTCGAGTAGCTTCATTCCACCTAGTATATAACCCTTCGTCACCCCGTCGTGTATAATAAAACGCAACATACTACTAATTGCTACGAGGGAAAATAAATGGCCGACGTTACGAAAAGAGCTTTAATCACTGGAATCACAGGACAAGATGGTGGACACCTTGCCGCTTTGCTACACGAAAAAGGATACGAAGTTTTTGGAATTATCAGGGGTCAACACAACCCTCGTCGTGAAGCTACTGAAGCTGAATACCCTTATGTAACGCTTATCGAAGCTGACCTTTTGGATGCTTCATCACTGATTCGTGCCATGAATCTTTCAAAGCCCGACGAAGTATATAACTTGGGCGCGATTAGTCACGTTGGGTACTCGTTCAAAGATCCAATGCTGACAAACGACATTACTGCCAAGGGCGTTCTGAACATACTCGAAGCGATTCGTTTAACTGACCCCGAAAACAAGGTTCGTTTCTACCAAGCATCGACATCTGAAATGTTTGGTGGCCTTGAATATAACCGCCCCGAAAAGGGTTACACTGAAGAATCTACATTCCACCCTCGTAGCCCGTACGGCGTTGCGAAACTCTATGGTTACTGGATTACAAAGAATTACCGTGAAAGCTACGACATGTTTGCTGTTTCTGGTATCTTGTTTAACCACGAAGGTGAACGCCGTGGTGTCGAATTTGTGACTCGTAAGATTACACACGCTGTTGCACGTATTAAACTTGGTCTACAAGATCACATCGAACTCGGTGACCTATGGCCAAAGCGCGACTGGGGTTACGCTGGTGACTACGTCGAAGGTATGTGGCGTATGCTGCAACAAGATGAGCCAAAAGACTACGTTCTTGCGACAGGAGAAACGCACTCAATCGAAGAATTCCTTGATATCGCTTTCAAGCATGTTGGTATCGAAGATTGGAAACCATACGTCAAGCAAAACCCTGCTTTCATGCGTCCTGCCGAAGTTGACGTTCTTCTCGGTGACCCAACTAAAGCCGAAAAAGAACTCGGCTGGGAACGTAAAGTTGATTTCCCTGGCCTTGTAAAACTCATGGTTGATCACGACCTCGCGATCGAATCAACAAAGGTTTAATCTTTTGGATTCAAAACCTCAAAAATGGCAACGTCTCAATCGTGAGACGTTGCTTGATACAAGGTTTATGAAAGTCTACGAAGACACAGTAAAGCTCCCAACAGGAGCTATTTTTGATGACTATACAGTTGCGACACTTCCAAGTGGAGTGGTGGTGGTTGCGACGGATACAGAGGGTCGACTTATTACGCAGTTCGAGTATAAGTATGCGATTGATAAGGTTATCTTAAATTTGCCGTCCGGAAGCGTCGAACATGGTCGTTCACCACTAGAAACAGCAGCTATCGAGCTGCTTGAAGAGACTGGGTATGAATCAAAAGAACTGGAATTTATTCAAACAACCTATGAATACCCTTCGAAACTAGATCACCAGTTACATATTGTTAGAGCAAAAAATGCAGTTAAGGTACAAGCGGTTGCCCACGAAGCAACCGAATCCATTAGTGAAGTGCATTTAATCTCTGTAGATATGCCTGATTATGGTGGTGAATTTAATACTACCTACAACATCACGGCCCTTGCTTTAACCTTGCCAGAATTTCTAAAAGTTAAGTAGGATTACGCTTGTCGACGTGCGACGAAATCGTTAATAGCGGTTTGTGGGTTGGAATGCGTCGTCCACCCAAGCTCGGTCTTTATTCGAGATGAGTCGCCGACGATATTCATGGCGTCGGTGGGGCGGGCCTTTGATTGATCAATAGTTGATTCGATTGACTCGAGCTTCATGGCTTTTTGTAGGTACTCAAGGATCTCAAACCCAGAAAATGATGTACCGGAAGCAATATTATAGGTATCGTGAGTAAGTGAACCTGCGGTAGCAAGCTCAGTGTATGCTGTGACGATATCACGGACATCAGTGTAGTCTCGTCGGGTAGCAAGGTTACCGACCATGATATTCGACGTACCAGATTGTCCAGCTTTTAATAATTGGTCGTACAGGTCAGCGACAAGAAAACCATTTCCTTGACCTGGTCCAATGTGGTTGAATGGCCGGGCGATAACAACATCAAGTCCATCGGTGCGGTGTTGTTTAATAACACTCTCGGCGCGGATTTTACCGATTGCATACGGCGATCCCTCGGTCGTTTTTGAGTCTTCGTCTAGGGGCATTGGTTGGTTTGGATCGTAAAGTGCACCTGTACTGACGGCGACGACACGACCGGTGAAGCCTTGATCGACAGCAGTGCTTAGAAGGTTATCGGTCATCTCGGCATTCCCTGATTTGTAGAGGTCGGGTTTGTCGAAAGATTCAGCAACAGATGCGAGACCGGCCAGGTGAATGACGGCAGCAGCATTTTTTAGAAGTAATTCACTTACCTGGTCTTTGTTTAGAAGGTCTGCTTGCTGGTAGTTATCGAGGTAAGGCGCGACGTTAGGATTTGGAGTAACCTCACGACCAACACCCCGGACAGAGAAGTCAGAGGCCTGAAGATGGCGTGCTAAGTGTTCGCCAACAAAGCCATTTATACCAGTTACAACAATTTCATGCTTTGATTCAGACATAGATTACTATTAGTATACCATTGCCTAGCATTCGACATATCCCTATAATGGATCGTATCGTGAATTTAATCGCCAAAACTCGGAGCAAATACAGATACTCCCTCATCCTGCTTCGACAACTTGTCATCACTGACTTCAAGCTTAGGTATAAGGGTTCTGCCCTTGGATACGTGTGGACACTGCTGCGCCCGCTTGCACTGTTTGCTGTTCTTTACGTCGTATTTGTTTACTTCCTTCGTATTGGTGCTGATGTTCCGCACTTTGCCGTGTATCTGCTATTAGGAGTTGTTCTTTGGAATTACTTCACAGAAGTCACTAACAATGGACTGTCTTCGATTGTCGGAAAGGGTGACTTGCTTCGTAAACTAGCTTTCCCGCGCTACGTTGTCGTTGTAGCCGGTTCGTTCTCTGCGCTTATTAACTTGTTGATTAACCTTGTCGTGATCGCACTGTTTATGGTGATAAACGGTGTTCCATTTACATTCGAAATTTTATGGCTTATCCCACTTATTATTGAACTGTTTGTATTTGCACTCGCACTCGCATTTATTCTTAGCGCGTTATATGTTAAATTTCGCGACATTAACTATATCTGGGAACTTGTTTTGCAAGCAGGATTTTACGCGACACCGATTCTATACCCAATCTCAATGGTTATTGCCATGTCGCCACTTGCAGCGCAAATTATGATACTTAACCCAGTCGCCCAGATTCTACAGGACGCCCGCTACTTCGTCGTTACTAAAGAATCACTCACTATCACGACGATTTATGACAATATTTGGATGCACCTAGTGCCAATTGCTATCGTGATCGTTTTTGCAGTCATTGGCGTGCTTTACTTTAAGAAAAAGTCACCTGGCTTCGCGGAGGAAATTTAATGAGTAATAATATCGCTATTAGTGTCCAAAACGTTTCAAAGAACTTCCGCTTGCCACACGAAAAGGCAGATAGTATTAAAAGTGTTTTTGTAAATCCATTTAATAAAAGCCGCAAGAAATTTGAAGTACAACATGCACTGAGGGATATTTCTTTTGATATTCCAAAGGGTGAATTTTTTGGAATCGTCGGCCGTAACGGAAGTGGTAAAAGTACACTCCTAAAGATTATTGCTGGAATCTACCAGCCAAATAAAGGTAAGGTTACCGTAAATGGACGACTTGTTCCTTTTATTGAACTTGGTGTTGGGTTTAATCCAGAACTAACTGGTCGCGAAAATGTCTACCTGAACGGGGCATTAATGGGCTTTTCTGAAAAGGAAGTTGATACAAAGTATAAAGCTATTGTTGATTTCGCCGAGCTTGAGCGTTTTATGGACCAAAAACTCAAAAACTACTCGTCTGGTATGCAGGTTCGTTTAGCCTTCTCTGTTGCAACAGTGCTTGCTGAATCCGACGTACTGCTTATCGATGAAGTACTTGCTGTGGGTGATGCAGACTTCCAACGTAAATGTTTCGAATACTTTAAACAGCTAAAGAAAGATAAAAAGACTGTCATCTTCGTGAGTCACGATATGTCAGCCGTACGTGAATACTGCGATCGTGCTGTGTTGATTAATGAAAATAAAATTATTTTTAGTGGTACATCTGACGAGGTAGCAAAGGAGTATACGAAGCTATTCTTGCCTGACATTCATGAAGCTCAAGAAATTGAAGAAATGCAAAAGAGTGCCAAGAAGGGTGCGACTGGCGGTAAGTGGGGTGCTGGTGGCATTGATATTGCGGAACTTTCAGTGTCGAAAAAAATGTTTAAAAACACAGACAAGGACATTGCGCTTTCATATACAATTAAAGCTTCAGTAGGTTTTGCGGATGAGATTGTCCCAGGTTTCACTATCAAAGACGCCAAAGGTGACCCTATCTTTGGAACAAATACCGATATTTTGTTTAGTAAGAACAAAAAAATCACTATATCTTCTGATAAAGACATTACGACAACATGGTCTTTCCCTAATATTTTTAACGAGGGAAAGTATACTATCGAACCGGCTGTCCTGTCAGGTTCTAACGGCGTAACACTGCAATGGTGGGATGAAGCAATCACTTTCCGAGTGATTAACGAGCAGAGTACTCCGTACCCTGTGACACCCGACATAGCCTTCGCTATTACAGAATAGGTGCTAAATGAAGACTCGAATCCTCGTAGTCGCTCCGTATCCAATAAAAAATCCGATGCACGGCGGTCAAAAGCGGACGCAGGCATTGGTAAAACGCTACCGTGAACTTAGCTACGATGTAACGTTCGCTGCTGTTTATTTGAAGGCGTCCTATAAAGAGGCATCAGCATCAGATATTGCCGTATCTAGTGATACAATACAGCACCATCTCAGCGAACACCCTGAACTGACTGACATTATTACCGGCTCGGCACTTACTAGCGATAATAAAACTAAGACAATATTTACCAGTCTACTTAAAAGAGCACGACCACAAGTTATTCATGTCGAACAACCGTACATGGTAGATTCTGTAAGGACTGTTATCAATGAAATTGGTCTGAAAAGTATCATCATTTTTGGCTCTCAAAACGTTGAATCAGAGATGAAACGAGGTATTTATAAAAAAGTACTGACAAAGTCTGCGCTAGAAAAGTTAGTGAAACGGACGAGTGATATAGAACATGAAGCAGTCGAGATTGCTGACATCGTACTAGCCGTAAGTCTATACGACCTTGATGTGCTAACGAAAAATACACGATTTAAGCCAAAGTTCGTTGTCCGGAATGGTATTGAACAACCAAGTGCACATATAGCGAAAATGAATGAATGGGCAGTCCTAAAGAAGGATGAACAAATTAAACACCTCGCTACATTTATCGGTAGCGCGCATCCACCAAACTATGATGGGTTCAATAAACTGATTGCTAATGCTGAAATCGCTGCTGACACACGCATTGTTGTTGGTGGCGGAGTAGGGTCGCTTATTAAATCTCACTATACGGCACATGACCAACTGTGGAATAAGATTATTGCTCCGGGTACATTATCGAAGGTGAGTTTGAGGTCGTTGATTCACGAATCCGATGTTATTCTTTTACCTATTCTAAGTGGAGGAGGGTCAAACCTGAAAACAGCCGAGGCTATTATCTCCGGTAAGAAAATAGTTACGACCGAGTACGCCTTTAGGGGGTACGAGCAATATTTATCACTACCAAATATCTATGTAGCTAATTCGCCAAAGGCTTTTGAGACCGCGCTCAAGGCAGCGATAAATGCAAACTATGTAAGATTGAGTACTAAGCAAAACAAGCTCGTACAGGCAGTTACCTGGCCCTACGCGCTTAAAAATATGAAGTATGTGTTGACGTGTACCTATATATTACGATTAATTCGTAAGTTAAGACTCTAAAGCTTTAAGAACTTTGTCCTTCGTCTTGGTCCAGGTGAACTGCTGTGAGTGCTTATTACCTTGGCTAACAAGCTTGGCGGCATACTCGGGGTTCTTGATAAGGTTTTCGACCTCATCGATAATCTCGAGAAATCCATTAGCGTAGATTGCTTTATCACCAGCTACTTCTGTAATTGATGTGTTTTCGTAGGTGATAACCGGCGCATTATGGCTCATCGCTTCAAGAACGGGTAGTCCGAAACCTTCGTAGATACTTGGGAAGACAAAGGCAAGTGCGTTGCTGTATAGCCAGTCTCGTTGATCGTTACTGATGTAGCCAAGGAGGTGAATGTCATTATTGTAGGACATGTTCTGTTCCATATACTTCTTCATTTTAGCGTTCTTGATATCGTTAATACCTTCAACAGAGTCGCCGGAGATTATTAGTGAGATATCGTGCCCACGGGCTTTCAGATTATTGTAGGCAGCGAGGAGGTCAACCATTTTACGACGGTGATCAGTCCCACCAATGAATAGAAGGTAGGGTTTTTGTGACGGATCAATTTTCTTCTTTACGTCGCCCCACATCGTCGATTTGAAGGCCTGAAATTCAGGCTTGGTAATAGCCTTTGTTTCGGGTGTATTTACACCCAAGAGTGCAACGTGCACTTTCTTAGGATTCACACCAAGGTAATTTACGAAGTCAGTTTTGGTGTGTTCTGAGTTTGCAAGTAATATTCTTGCGCGTCGCGTACTTATCTTGATCCGTGATATGTATTGAAATCTTAAGAATGCGAATTTAACTGAGCCTTTAAGGCTTCGTCCATTAAGTCGAGCTGTTTTGAATGACCAAAGATAGTCAGATTCGAGTACGTAGGGAATGAGGTCGTGTAAGAATAGGGCGCTGTTACGTGAGGCGTTGCGGGGTAGCTTACGGTTTTGATCAAATTGTATGAAGTGGTCAATATCTCTTAAGCTGGCAAGCGATATACGTGGGTCACCGGTGAAGTACTGTATGTAGCCTTGAGCTTTGTAGATAATTTTAGGGAGGATGTTTAGTTTACCTGGAAGCTGTAGGTATTTTTTATTTACCAAATGCTTAACCTCGTAGGTCAACCCGTCTAGGTTAAGAAGTTCAAAAGCACCCTGTTCGTCTTTTGTTTCAACGAAAAAGACAAAGGTATTGTTGGCTTTATCTTTTGTTTCAAGGTTATTGATGAAATTAATAACCACAGATCCGATACCTCGATACTTGTGATCCGTTTGTAGGACTGAAAGATCTATGCCAATTCTCATATTACACATTCTCCATGATTAAGTCGTAATATGTTTCGGCTGACTTTTGCCAATTAAACTTTTCCGCTTGCTTTGGACCTGAAACGACAATATCTTGTTTCATCTGGGTATCCTTTAGTATGCTGGCGATGGCCCCTTCGATAGCGAGTGTATCAGTGCTGTTTACCTGTACGGCAAGACCGCCAACAACTTCTGGTAGTGATGAGTTATCAGCGCACACGACTGGCGTTCCACAAGCTAGCGCCTCTAATGGAGGCATACCAAAACCTTCGTAGTGACTTGGATATACGAGCATTTGGGCACCAGAAAGAATAGCTGGCTTATCAGCATCGTCAATGTAATGCGAAGGTCTGATAATATTGTAACCGGCGTCAACTTTATCGATAATCTTTGTGAAGAGCTTTTCTGTCTTCCAGCCGTTTACACCAACCAACAATAGACTTGTTGAATCGATAACTTTTTTAGGTAACGCGCAATAGGCGTCGACAAGTCCATCAAGATTCTTGCGGGGTTCAAGGTTAGAAAGCGACAAGATATAGTCACCGTAAATTCCATACTTCGCCTTCACACGATCTATTTCATGAGCGCTGCGACGATAAAAGTGTTCCTGGTCGGCTGCGGGGGTAGCAATAAGTACCGAAGATTCATCTGTTTTATAGAAATCGATTATCTCTTTTCTAGCATTTTTTGAGATAGTGATCGTCTTTACAGCACCAGCGATTGCTGACTTGGTGCGCGGCGACAAGAATCGAGCATTTGCTTCGTCGGAAAACTGACTAAATAACTCGAATGAAATATCATAGACAACGACGGCATACTTACTGAACGATAAGGGCATAGCCGCAAAACGAGTAAAGATATAGAATCCCGGTCCACACCAGAGATCAATAGGCGGTAATTTTCCGCGATGATTAAGCGCAGACATGTAGCGAAAAGATAGGGGGAATGTTTTATAGCCAATATGTTTGAAGCCATATTTTTTAAATTTTTTTACACTGTCGTATGGAATAACGACACGGACATTAGGTACTTTTTCGCCAGCAATTTTTTTGAGTTCGATGACATCATCGATGCCACGTATGATGCCTAGAATGTACTGTCCGACGCCACTAAAGTGACTTTCAACTAAACCTAAACCTTCAATGTAGACATTCTTCATAACTATTGATCTATTATACCAAAGTAAAATCGATTATCTGCCGTTTGTCCCACTTGACCAGGTAGCTTTCCACGTATTGGTGTATATAACAAGGTTTCCATCTAGCTGTACAATCAATTTCGATGCGCCATTAGCCTGAGTGTTAGAGCTCCATATTGCCGTCCAGTCCGACCTGTATATAACAAGGTTTCCATCTGCCTGCATGACTGCTCTTGTTCCGCCTTTTCCGTTTGTCCCACTTGACCAGGTTGCTTTACTTGGTGAGTACAGCACAAGATTTCCATCTGCCTGCATTACAAGCTGGTAACGTTCATCCGAAGATAATAGTGATTGGTTGGCCTCAAGTGTCTGGTTTGGTAATAACTCAGTTGGGGGTCGTGCGCTGCTGCGGATATTTATGGAGCCTACGTCGTAACTTAACCAGCGTTCGCCCTCAAGTACTACACCAAAGTGTTCTTCCGTAAGGGGTTGAGCCGAACTAGGTGCCGTGACTGTAAACAAGTATGTCCCATTCTCGTTGGGCTTAATCACACCTTCTTGTGCAACAGCAATTCGATTCTGTTCAATCCAGCTAGAGTCTCGATACTGACTAACTCTGTCAACGGGTTCTGTAGGGGCAAGTTTTGTAGTGCCCGCAGGTAATGTCTGATTGCCTGTATTCTTAACAACAGCCTTAGCGTACACTGTTGATCCTGTATACATGTGAACATCTGACGAGTCTATTTTTTGTGAGCGTGCGGCATCTTTATAGACATCGAGGGAGATATTTTTGATGCCATAGAAAGGCGTGGACGACCGAACTGATACCGGAATCTCTACTGAGCCCCCAAACCAACGCTGGCCTTCAATGAGTACACCAAAAGATTCACTGAAATCTCCTAGTTGAGCAGGTGCTTTCATTTTAAAGCTAAATGTTGCAACACCACCCGCAGTAACTACAGCTTCATTAATTGTTCCCACCCTGCTGCCACTAATCCATCCATCTGTGTTGAACTGTGAGGCACGCTCTATTGGGTTTGTGGTGCCAAGTCTTAACGAGTCTTTATACCAAGATTGGTTGCCCGTATTCCTAACAGTTAGTCTAACGTATACTGTCCCATTTGGCTCGACAGCTGGAGTGTCTGGCAGTCTGTTTTTATAACCTGCATCGGAATAGTATTCTCGGGTCATAGGTCCGTAGCTGTAAATTGGTGACGATGTAGTACTGCCAAACATGTTGCTATACATCGTCCAAAAGTTTCTATTTCCATAGGCACTACAGTCATCACCTGATCCGTAAAGGTTATTGAGTGCAGCTTGGTTTGGTTGGTAGGGGGTGTAGTTATAAAGGCCCGCTGTAGCCGTAGAGCTGATGTAGACACCGGTGTTGCCACATCCAGAGTTAGGATTGTAAAGAACTGGGTTGGTGCGTCCAGCAATGTGACGGTAGCTGTTTGGATTGTTCTTATAGATGACGTATTGTCGTGCGGCACTAGCTACTTGGTTATAGAAACCATAATACTGTGCATCGCATGGTGCTGTGTCTGGGCAGCCAAATCCCATCGCTTTTCGATATGAATTGGGGAGTGGCCAGTCGTCGGTTACAAGGCTCATCTCTTTCTCAAGGATAACAAGCAAAACTTTTGCACCTACGCCGTGTTCGGCTGACGCGTTCTTGATTATTTGCGCAGCACTAATACTTCCGGCTGGTCGAACACCCGTTCCAAGGTTATTCGCTTTGGTGGTTGGATTTTCGTAATAATCCTTTGTACAGATAATCGGAAGAGAGTAGCCTTTGCTTGCTGCGTACTGCGCACGTGTGCCGCCACCAAAATCAGATCGCTTAGCACCATTTGTGTCACAGTTTGGCATTTTTTGATTGAGGAAACTTTGAATTTCGTCAGCGGACATGTCATTTCCATTATAGAAAATCGAGTCATCAATTATATTTCCAGCTTTCCAGTCAGCAGCGGAAATTGCGTTCGCATTATTAGATCGGGCTATATAGGCAAACGCGAAAGAAAGGGCGACAAGGACAACGAGTACGCTGATTAAGATATTTTTTTTGCTTAAAGATTGTTTGATTGTGATCATGATATTGTAATGCTATCCATTGCGGTTACTTGCTCCTCACTGATGTAATAGCGAAGAGTTACATCCCATTTTCCAAGATATGAAAATTCTAGGGCAGAAACATTTATGGCACATACGTAATCATCGCCATTCTTTACAGAGTTGAACTCTTTTGTTACCGGTCGGTCATTTGGTGTCACAAAAGATACAACGCATCGCCCAAGGTTGCTCGTGTTCGATATCTTTGCCGAGAAATATACGGTTGAATCTATCTGCTCAAGACGCGTAATCTGTGCGACAGCTGACTCACTAACAGGAACTTCGTCAGTTGTAAGCCCTTGACTGTTGTCTGGGAGAGTGGCGGGTTCTTCAGCCTCCTTTCCGTCAGTGTCCTTAACAGCTTCATCCGAAGAATTGTTATTCATTGACTCTATTGGTGAATTGTCTGAGCCATTTTTTTGAATTAGATAATATGCACCGGCTGCTACGATGAGCAGGAGGATTACCCCAAGCAGCAGGATGAACTTCTTTTTTGTGGTTTTGTTATATTTTGGTGTTATATTTTTCATGATCTTTAGTCTATTTAACCATAAGTGTATACATGTGACAACTTATGTTTTTCGGTTAGATTATTTGGTACAAAAACAGGCTTAAGTATTTGTGTATGAGAATTAAAGCTTGTTTATACTTATTTCTCGGGACTCTATATAACTGGAGGGTATGACATTTTTAAGCTTTTCGTACGTTGAAGGGTCGGTATATATTGTGATTGTTGGAGTCGATGGGCTACATTCAATAGCAATCTTACCAATGCTTTCTATATCACCAGCGTATGCCGCTGCATACATTCTAAAACCACAGTTAGATGTTGGATAATTGATTCGGGCTACATTAGAAGCGATAATCGTTTGGGCTGGTGCAGCAGGATAAAGATAATAGTATCGTGTGTTATTCTCTGAGAAAGTTTCGTCTAAAGTAGTATCAACAATTTTTGCTGAGACTTCATTGGAAATTATTGTATGTTGAACTCTTTTTGCTATGTGTGCTACGTATTCAAAACCAATGACACTTGGTATGGAAAGTATGCAGATAGTTAAAACTACAAGTATTCCTGTCGAATATTCTTTAAGCGTTTTTAGATTATCATTTAATACTTTCGCTATATATACACATGCGATCGGTGCAATTAATACAAAGATAACAACCTGCATTTTATAGTAGTAGTACGTTATGGCAGCCGACTTTAAAGTTACGAATAATAGTATAGCGGCCAAGCAAAGTAGTGCCGGTATTACCAGCGCGGTCAGCCTATTTCGCAAATCAGAGGATTCTACCCCTCTTTCCCGTATGTAAAATACTGCATATATAACTAGGAGAATCGTCAGCAATAATGGAGCTGGCGACATGATACCGCCAGGCGTTGCTAATGAGGACACTTTGATTTGTGTATCTAGTAAAAGGGAGTACACCTGTAGCGATAAAATAACCCCGGAAGCTGCAAGTAGGGCGTAGTACTTTACGGGAATTTTTCTCAACATTTTGAAGTGTTGATAATACCTGAGCGCAAGTGAGAGCAGTAGAATTGGAGCGGTAAGTACCCAGGTTAGGGCGGAAGCGATAGCAAGCAGGTGCAGTATAATTTCTACCGTAGGATTAAGCCTCTTTTGAACGGGCTGCACAAATATTGCAGCAAAAGTCATTGTGTAGATGATGATCGGGAAGAAGGAAAAGAATCCATCAAAATACACGGGTAAAATAAAGAGAGAACTTACACCCAGACCAAGCGCAATGTATACGCAAGCTTGTATGAATGATCCGGTTTTTTGTTTCATTCTTTCTGCCAGGACTAATAAGAAAAACATAAGCGATGCCACCGCTGCGAATAATGAGAGTACTTTAGCAACAAAGTATATCAATAAAACATCGCCTGTTTTTAAGTTTTCGGTGTCAACAAGACTCGATGCAACAATACTAACAAAAAGATGCCAACCCACTGGGTATGATCCATTGGCTGATATGCTAGTGGAGTATTCACCCTCACGATCAGCGGTTAGGTTAGAATCTGAGCGTAGTAGGTCACCTAAGATACTGACGTGTATTGCGTCATCTGTAGCATAAGTGACCGATTTTACGATAGATGCCATGTTATCTTCTTGTGGCAATATAGCCCTAGTGAGCATTAGCCCCGCTATTGCTATTGCAGGTACAAGGATGATTAGATCATTTTTTGTGGGCTTTAGACTAACTAGTTGGTGCTTCATATCCATACCTTTCGCCAGTCGAAGAATAGCGAAGCCAAGCATTATGATGAACGTAGTTACTAGATACGTAAGTGGTGCTATATGGACATTTAATAACCAAAAAGCCATTGATTCTATTTGAAACAGACTACAGGCAACGAGTACTGCGACGCTAAATCTGACATATAGTATTGAATGTATTCTTTGGGGTAATTGCACAAACAACATTGTGATTACTACTGCACCTATCAATATAGGGAAGCTGGTATCAGTTAAATACGAGAGTGCTATAGTCGCTAAAGAAACTAGGATCATTATGATGATATTTTTTTTCATAAATCTAATCTGCTTTTTTAATCCAACCCTTGTTGTCACAAGTAATAATTTGTATCAGTGTAAGTATATCATGACGAAGGGTTCTGGTCGTTTGTGACGAGAGTGGTACTATTGTTTATAAGATATTATGAGTTCAAACCTAACTACAAAGCGGGATTATATATGGAATACGATTGGTGTATTCGCTCAGAACTTGATATCTCCATTATTGTTGGTGGTAATAACTAGAGTTAACGGGATATATGATTCCGGCATTTTCTCTTTTGCCTTCTCTGTGGCCATCGTATTTTGGGCCATTGCAATGTGGGGAGGTCGTACATATCAGGTCTCTGACATACGTAAGGAATTTTCGTCAGGTAGTTACGTCGTAGTCCGACTAGCACTAGGTGTGGTTGTGCTAATCTCGGCTATTTTGTTCTCGGTCCTTAACGGTTACGATCCAACAAAAAGTACCGTGATAATATTGCTAGTGGTCTTCAAGATCATAGAGTCATCTTCAGATGCTGTATATGGTATATTGCAAAGTCACGAAAGACTAGATCTTGTCGGAAAATCACTTTTATATAAAACGATTGGCGGGTTTGGGTTATTCGTATTGATTGATGTTCTGAGTAGCGATATAGCCTTGGCATCATTGGGAATTATTATCGCTAACTTATTTGTAGTGTGTGTATATGACTTGAGAAAAATGAAACAGGTTTCTTTGGTGACAACCATCGGCGTCTTTCGAAGCTTTTCGACGAGTAGCTTGGTCGCTATAATAAGACGCTGTTTCCCTGCGTTCATAGTAATATTCTTGGCGATGTTTTCACTCAACATACCGAGGTACTTTATTGATATGTATCACCCAGATGAGATTGGTGTGTTCGGAATTATTGCTATGCCGGTTACTTTAGTCGTACTGTTCATGACATTTATTATGCAACCAAATACATTAAAGCTTTCAAGACTTTACCAGAGTGGTCGTTATGTTGATTTTGATAAGACAGTCAAGGCTATTTTTACACTTACACTGATAGTTGGAGCTGCTATTTTGCTGGCTGCATTTGCTGTTGGGGTACCGGCGTTACGCGTCATATTTGGTTTAGATTTTTCAAGCTACCAATTTGCTTTGATTGTCATAGTGGTAGGGGGTATATTTAATGCACTTGTTACAGTATTTATTAACATTCTTGTTATTACGCGCAACTTTACGAGTCAGGTGATTATACTGCTATCAACAAATGCCGTACTGGTTATTATTTCGGCGTACATCGTTAGTAGGTACGGTCTATATGGTGGAGTTATATTATTTACGATAATGAATATTGTGCAGCTTTTGTTATTTTACGTTGTATATAGACACATGCTAAGGAAGAGGATTAATGAAAAGAAAAATTAGTGTAATTATACCTGTTTACAACGGAAAGAAATATTTAGCCCGTTGTATAGATTCTGTGTTATCGCAAAGAGATTTCGACATAGATGATTTAGAAATTTTGGTTTTGAATGATGGTTCCAGCGACAGCTCTTTAAACATACTCGAAAAGTATGGCAAAAGATTCCCGCATATTATAAAAGTTATCAATCAAAAGAACGTAGGTGTTGCAAGAACGCGCAATAACGGCATCGAGCTAGCTGAGGCAAAGTATACGATGTTCATAGATCAGGATGATTATATTGATGCAGACTACTGCAAAACGTTTTATGAAACCGCAGAACGGGATGAGAGCGATATTGTCGTTGGTGGGTATAGGAGGCCAAGTGATGATGGCAATAATGTACGAGTTGTAAAACAGTCAAATACGGAATATTCTAAAAAGTATAAAATTTCTGCTGCGTGGGCAAAAATACATAGAACTGATTTTTTAAAGCAAAACAAAATACGTTTTTACGATAATAACTATGGCGAAGATATTTTGTTTACAATGCACGAGAACAGCAAAACTAAACGAGTGACTAGCACTGATTATATAGGCTATAACTGGTACTGGAATTCAGACAGTGTGTCAAACACAAGCCAGCGTGGGCTAAATAGCAATATAAACATCCTGAAATTATTAGATGAGATGATACCTTGTATAGATAACGAGCTTGATGAATATTATGTTATACAAACGGGCATTCACTATTTACTATTCTCTGGTCGCAACGCACCCAAAGTAGACTTTTTGGGTCTGTACAGTAAGATTTTTGAATTATTCGATGATAAAAGTATTGCTTACCGTAAAAACAAATTAATACCGCTTGGCCCAAAGGGCGCATTAGCCATTACAAGAGTCGCCGTAAGTGTTTTTATTATCTTACACAACCTCAACCTTATGGGAAGCTTCGCTAAAATATATTGCAAACGTCCGGCAAATTAGATCCTGCGCTGTGTTCGCGCAAAATGTTTACGAAATTATTTTATGCAGTCTTGAGGTAATTCGCCACCTGGCAGCCCGTGCAGCACGCTTCCAACCAATTTTGTTGAACTCCTCAACCAGGTATTTGTGCACAGCTTCTTCTTCGCTAAAACGTATGCCACCTTTTGATTTCTCTCGGCTTGATAAGGAGTTTGCAAATCGACGATATTGGAACGTTACAGTTTTATCATAAAATAGTACGCCGCCATCTTTTATGATACCCATTTCGAGTACCAGATCTTCGACTATTTTATATGCAGAGTTAAAGCCGTGGTGTTTTATTGTTTTGGTTTTCCATGTTATCGAAGGGAAGTACAACCAGTTTCCGACACTAAGAGAGCTGGCTAATTTTTCTCCGCTATATATACCGGATTTTTTTGGTTGTAGATATTTTTTTATCCTATCCCCAAGGGGCAGGAATACTTGATCCTTTTCATCAATCACTTGAACACCGGGTTGATAAAAGTCTGCACTACCAATATTCATGAGGGCTGTTTTTACATAATTGGGCAGTAGTTTATCGTCACAACCCAACATCACGCAATACTTTGATCTTGCTTTGCCAAGTGCAAAATTAAAATTATTAGTGATGCCAATATTGTTTTCGTGTCTGAAATACGTAACTCGTTTATCATCTAGGGTTTCGAAGTATTTCGATGCTTCATCTGATGGGTAGTGGTCATCGAAAACCAGCAAATTCCAGTCAGTCTCCGTTTGGTTAAGAACTGAAATAACAGTTTTTTTTAGAAGATTAAAGTCACCCCAATACGGCAGGAGAATATCAATTTTTGCCATTCCCCCCCCTAGATAGCTTTATTGAAAGCTCTTGATGTAAATCGCGCACAATTTTCTCGTTTTTTTCAATCCTTCTACGTAAATCGTTGACTATGTAGAAAAGATAAACAATTGCTGTAGTCTGCACTACGTCAAATAGGCTTAATTCACGTGAGTCAAAAATGGGTTCACCTACGATGTAATTATAGACAGGGAAAGAGCTTACTATTACTATGAGGATAATAATCCAAACTAAAATTTGGTACCCAAAACGGTGCTTGGTTATTTTATTCATTTTGTACTGTGTAACAATATTTGCCAGAGCTAGTATAATTACTGGCAGGTTTAGTAGGACTAGTGTCAAATATCTCATTCGAACATTTCCACCAATCTTTGTTTCAATAGCGATTTAATAATATTAATGGCATTCCAATTACTTTGGCCCTTAGATTTTGAGTAATCGGTGTAGATTGCCTTAATGGGAAACTCGTCGATAATAAGTTTTTTCTGACGTGCCCTCCATAGCATTTCTGAAGCAAATTCATACCCAGAGGATTTCCAGGTAAGTTGATTAAGTGCTTTTCTTGAGAATATACGTAGACCCGATTGTGAATCGGTGGAACGAATACCAAATAGCACCAAAGTTACGAAACTCAAGCCCTTATTTCCAAGTACTTTTACACGAGACATGCCCTTACTATCAATAAGCCTACTTCCTATCATAAGATCTGACTGTGACTTAATCAGCTCGCCTATGCCTTTAACTACGTCGTCGGAGTCGTGTTGGCCGTCAGCATCCATGGTTGCGGCAACATCGAATCCATTTTGATCTGCATAGCTAAGTCCGGTTGCAGTAGCACCACCCGCGCCCGAGTTAAGAATGTGGTTTACAACAATCGCTCCGTTTTTTTGCGCAATCTGTGCGGTATTATCTTTTGATTTATCATTAACCACCAACACGGACCATAGATAAGGTGTTGTAGATAGAGCCTTTATGATTTCACTAACTACACTACCAATTACTGCCGATTCATTATAAGCAGGAATAACGATGCACACTTTTTTCTGGGATTTAGTCACCATATTGTTATTACTTTAACATATAAGTAGCCTGCTTTATCCGACCTAGGCCTGTTCGCTTGGATTACATAAGCTCAAGGATGTTCATGGTAAAACTAGATTTAGTTATGAGGTATACTGTATTCATGATTACCGTAATAATTGCCGGAGGGTCGGGTACACGATTGTGGCCACTCTCAACTAGTGACTATCCGAAACATCTTTTACAATTAGTTGGTGAACGAAGCTTGCTTCAATCTGCCTACGATCGCGCTAAGGAGGTAGGCGACACTGTCTACGTTGTGACCGAAGCTGGGCACGCCCACCACGTCAAAGACCAGCTAACTGGACTACCTGACGAAAACTTCCTGGTCGAACCAGGACGTCGTGGAACTGGTAACTGTATCGTCTTCGCACTCGATGTTATTAGTCGTCGCCATGACCATGATGAGCCGATTGCCTTTGTTCACTCTGATCACCACATCCGCGATGTTGAAGGATACGTAAATTCTCTTCGTACTGCCGCTGATGCATCTGCTATATCTAACAAAATTACCCTCATCGGTATTGAGCCAACTTTTCCATCAATCGGCTTTGGCTACATCGAACGTGATGGCGAAGTACCAAATTCTGATGCTTTCGTCATTGAGTCGTTCAAAGAAAAGCCTGATTTCGAAACAGCTCAAAGTTACCTTAATGCCGGCAATTACCTTTGGAACTGCGGCTACTTTGTTGGATCGGTAAATACCTTCATGTCAGAAATCCGCCAAGTATCACCCGAACTTGTGAAGAGCTTTGATAAACTGGCCGCTGTTGGTGAAGTGCTTGACGCCGAATATAACGAAACCTATCTTTCATTCCCGGACCTCGTCATTGATTACGAATTAGCTGAAAAATCTAACAACCTTGCGGTTGTTCCGGCAACATTTGACTGGATGGATATTGGATCATTTAAAGACCTTCACGAGGCGAATCAATCAAATGAAAAGGGAAACTTCTTTAAGGGTGCTGCAATTTACGACGACGAAGTTGAAAACGTTTACATCCAAAACGACGAAGAGAAACCCGTTGTTGTTATCGGCCTTGATAATATCGTTGTCATCAACACGCCAAACGGTATCCTGGTTGCACGTAAAGACTTAAGTCAAAAGGTGAAAGACGCCGTTGCAAAGATTAAGGCGGATCAAGCCTAATGAAAAAAGTTCTTGCCTTTGACCTTGACGGAACACTTGCTCCAAGTAAATCAACACTGCCACCACGAATGGGTGAGTTACTTGATCAACTACTCGATCACTACGAAATCTGTGTGATTTCGGGTGGTAAATTTGGCCAGTTTGAAACTCAATTACTTGATGGCTTAAAGACAGATAGCGCCAAACTATCTCGCCTACACCTCATGCCAACTTGTGGTACCCAGTATTACAAGTATACGAATGATACGTGGGCTCAGGTCTATGCCGAAAACTTCACTGAAGATGAGAAAGCAAAGATTATTACTGCGCTGAACGAAGGTATCGATACACTCGGTTATCGAGAATCTAAGGTTTACGGCGAAATTATCGAAGATCGTGGCAGTCAGATTACATTCTCTGCTCTCGGCCAGGACATTGTCGCGGAGCTTGGTGACGAAGGTGTTCAGTTGAAAGAAGACTGGGATCCAGACACAACGAAAAAGAACGCAATCCGTGACTACGTTGCCAACCTTATTCCCGAGTTTGAAGTTCGTGTTGGTGGAGGAACCTCTATTGATATTACAAAGCCTGGTATCGACAAGGCATACGGTATGCAGAAACTTATAGACATGCTTGGAATTACCAAAGAAGACATTCTTTTTTATGGTGACCGATTGAGCGAAGGTGGTAACGATTACCCAGTGAAGCAATTTGGTATCGAAAGTATCGAAGTTTCTAACTGGCAAGATACTGCTGAAAAACTTGAAGCTATTTTAACTACAGTTTAAGTCTATTTTCTAACATTCTTGGGTAGTAACCCTACGGTATAATCCTCCTATATAACTTTTGCGGGGGTGATTATGAATGTGTGGAATAGTCGGTTATGTAGGAGGTAGGGAGGCACAAGGTATTTTAACGGGCGGGCTACGTCGTCTGGAATACCGTGGCTATGATTCGGCTGGAATCGTCACGCTCGATAGGAATAATCGGGCGACGCTGCTACGGTCTAACGGCAAAGTGTCTGAACTTGATCTTTTGGTCGGCAAATCAAATATTACTGACGGCGTTGGCATTGGCCACACCCGTTGGGCGACACACGGAGAACCTTCGGAACGAAATGCCCACCCTCATCAAGCAGGGGATATTTACTTGGTCCATAACGGCATCATTGAAAACTACAAAGAACTCAAGGCCGAACTAAAACACCACAAATTTGCCAGCGATACTGATACTGAGGTCTTGGCGGCGTTGATCGACTCGTTCTATGTTGAGGATACGAAGTTAATTGACGCCGTCGCCCAGGCCCTACATTTAGTTGTGGGGACGTATGGAATCGCGGTTATCTCGGCACGTAATATCGATGAAGTTGTTGTTGCCAGGGCTGGCAGTCCACTGATTATTGGTGTCGGTAACGGCGAAACTATCATTGCAAGCGATGCCTCGGCGCTTATCGGTCACACAAAACAAGCCATTTATTTGAACGACGGCGAGATGGCCGTTTGTACGGCTAACGGTGTGGAGCTGCGTGACTTGGCGGCTCAGCCGATCTCACCGCAGGTGGAAACGATTGAAGTCGACATGGAGGCAATTCAAAAGCAGGGCTATGATCACTTCCTGTTAAAGGAAATTAATGAACAGCCGGCAACGTTACGATCGACGTTAAAAGGCCGAGTATCTCTACTTGAAAAGCAGGTTAGATTGGGTGGGTTGAATATGACCATCGATGAGCTGAAAGAGATTGAACATGTGACGATCGTTGGTTGCGGGACGGCGTATTACGCGGGGTTATTAGCTTCGTACTACCTAGAGAAATTAGTCGAAGGGCTGACGGTTGATGTCGTGATCGCCTCTGAATTCAGGTATCGATCGTTTCATTTGCCGGCGAATGCCGTTGCACTGGTTGTGTCGCAATCAGGTGAAACAGCCGATACGCTAGCGTGTCTACGAGAGATCAAGAAACAGGGTATTCAAACACTCGGTATTATTAATGCTGTCGGTTCGACGATTGCCCGCGAGGTTGACGGCGGTGTTTATGTTCACGCTGGACCAGAGATATCTGTCGCGAGTACGAAAGCCTTCACTTCACAGGTTTCTGCCATGATCATGTTTGGTATCGAAGTCGCCCAAGCGAAGGGGATTAGCACCGAACTCATCAGTAAATATATTGAAGAGTTATCGATCCTCCCCGATGAGATTGAAAAAGTTTTGAAAACCAAGCAAGAAGAGGCGAAGAGGGTTGCGAAGAAATATGCCAAGTATGACCATGCACTATATCTCGGACGAGATGTTGGCTTCCCGACTGCCCTTGAGGGGGCGTTGAAATTAAAAGAGATCTCGTATGTGCATGCTGATGGCTATCCAACAGGGGAACTAAAACACGGCACACTCGCACTGGTCGATGATCGCTTCTTTGAAGTATTCTTAGTGCTTGATGATTGGCTATTCGATAAATCGATTAGTGGATTATCAGAAGTAAACGCGCGCGGTGGTCACATCTTGGCAATCACTAATAGTAAAAAAGATATTGAAGCCGAGACGGTCGTGCGGATTAAAACAAAATTAGACGTCTTGGCGCCAATTGTTCTGAATGTTTTCCAGCAATTATTCGCTTACTATATGGCTGTCTCAAGAGGGAATAATGTCGATCAACCGCGTAACCTTGCCAAGAGCGTCACGGTCGAATAGCTAACCAGCAAATATGCCGATAATGAAGTTCTTGTACAGCAATGCCTGCGCCAGAATGTCAAAAACACAGGCGATGTACAGGTAAATACGTCGCTTCTTGTTAAAGAATAGTAGAGCGGCGATATAGATAGTGAGGCTGGGCAGGACATAACGGTGAACCGAGACGACGTTACTATTGAGTGTGAACATAATAATAGAAAGAATGCCGACGATACCTAGGGGCAGGAATTTTTGACGATGTTTAAGGATTAGATAAAGTGAGCCAAGTCCGAGTAGTAACAGGCTGACAGCTGGCAATAATGCGTTTGTGACGAATTCGGCGTTGACTGGTCGGATTCCAATCGCACCACGAACTAGTTGATAGGCAGCAACCCCAATTGTCTCGATGATGTTGGGGTTAAATATTTGATAATTCCAGTCGTCGGTAGCTTTGTAGGCATGGAACATTCCTAACAGGTCGTTCTGAGCATGTCCTAGATACAAGCTAAAGGTGATAAAACCGGCGGGTGCTATGAGGAAATACAGAACCTTTTTATTTAGTGCCTGTTTGATATTCCAGCCATACGAACGAAGATACTCTAATCCACAAAGAGCAATAATGAGTAGTGACGGTAATCGTGCCGCCGTTAATATGCCAAGCAGAATGCCGACACCAAGCCACTGCTTTTTTAGTGCGAAATAGTATGCCCAGAAGCTTAAGGCAACGAATAAAGCCTCGCTGTAAAAGGTGTGCATGAAGAAGGCTGCCGGGGCAGATAATAGCAGGACAACAATCCAGAATCGACTTTTCTGACCAAGGATTGTACGGCCAATCTTGATGGCTGCGGTGAGGGCAAACCAGACAGCCACGGTATTAATAATCTGTGCAGCGATAGGGTATTCTATGGTTCCAAAACTTATGAAACTAACAATATAGACCAAGAACGGAAACAGTGGATAAAAGGCAGCCGAGGCGGTGATGTTTTCGTAATGGCCATCAATGATTGCAAGGTACCAGCCAGCATCCCAGCGGACGGTGTGATCAAAGAGGCTCGTTGCACCACCTGCATGGCTATCGATTGCGAAACCGATAGCGGTCATAATAACTTTCCACAGTACCGTAACCAGTAGTGCTATCCCGAAATCAGTTCGTGCTAACTTTTTAACTAGGTCAAAAAAACGAGACGGTTGTTTATCGGGCATTGTCGTGCACAATCTTCAAAATCTTCGTATCAAATAATCCCTTGTCGAATCGCTTTGATTTGCGGTGCAGTGTTGCTGGCAAAAATTCCAGTGTTTCGAATCGGGTGATAGCCGCGACGAGGCTTTCGACAGACTGTTCGTTAAATAGTACCCCAGTCTCGCCGTCTTGAACGATATCAAGTGCGCCGCCTTTGGCGAAAGCAATAACGGGCGTGCCGGCGGCCAGTGCTTCAACAGCCGAGATGCCGAAGTCTTCTTCATTCGGGAACAGGAATCCTTTGGCGGACTGTGCCAGACGAACTAGCTCGTCGTCACTGACGCGGCCAACAAACTTCACGGTTGGTCCGGCCAGCTTCTGGAGGCGGGCTGTGTCAGGCCCGCTACCGATAATGGTTAGTTGGGCACCTAGTTGATTACAGGCTTCGACAGCCAGGTCAAAACGCTTGTAGGGGACATGTCGGCCCCATAGGACGTAGCCACTGCGTTCGCCTTTGGGCGCTGGGGTAAAGCGGTCGACATCAACGGGTGGGTGAACGACAGTACTCGAACGGCCGTAATATTGTTTGATACGGGCTTGGGTGACTTCGGAGTTGGCAATCAAGACATCAATATCCTTGATTGATTCTAGGTCGAGTTTGCGCATTCGTTTGACGAGGGCAGGGATGAATGGGCGAATAAAAGGGGTGAAGGCGCCGAATTTAAATTCTTTCTTAAACTCCCGGTAGTGACTCCAGTAGTACCGGATCGGGGTGTGAATGTAAGCGATGTGAACTTGGCTTGGTCGTTTAACGACTGCTTTAGCTTCAGCGCTTGAGCTACTGATGATGATATCGAATTCGGATAGGTCTAACTGACGAAAGGCTTTAGCGCGCAGGGTCGGCCAGAGGGTGTGACGGTAGCGAAGTTTTGACGGGAGCTTGTCCTGTAGTGACGTTGTGCGGACATCGGCATCTTTGAAAGCAGGTACTGCTTCAGGGTTATAAACAGAGGTATAGATTGGGGCTTTAGGGAACAGTTTGTGTAGTTCAGCAACAACCACTTCAGCACCACCAGCTGTGGTGAGCCAATCGTGAACGATGGCAATCTTTGGAACTTTCCGGTTACCTACTGCCACTATTTCGCCCCGCGTCCTTTTAACACAACCAAGACGGTCTTGAATAGAATCTTAATATCTAACCAGAAGGTCCAGTTTTGAGCGTAGAAAAGTTCAAGTTCAATCCGTTCTTCGAAAGTCAGTTCGCTGCGGCCAGATACTTGCCATAACCCAGTCACACCAGACTTAACACTGTGCAACAGGGCGGTGCGGCCATTGGCAAGCTTTGTTTCCTGGGGAAGGATCGGACGGGGGCCAACTAAACTTAAGTCACCCTTAAAGACGTTAAATACTTGCGGTAATTCATCGATTGACGTCGCACGTAACCAACGACCAAACGCCGTAATTCTTGGATCATTCTGAACTTTACGATTTGTTTCATATTCCAGGGCGAGGTCTTCACGTCCCATGTCGCGGAATTCTTCAGCGGCATCTTTGCCACCATACTGCGCACCCATGCTGCGGAATTTGATCAGCCCAATTGGTTCCGAGAATCGACTGAGGCGTTTGCTGATATAGAAAGCTGGGCCGCGGTCAACGAGCTTTTTGATCAAGAAGATGATCAACAGGAATGGTGATAGGATAATCAGTAGCAACAGGCTGGCGACAAAGTCAAAGATACGTTTGACAATCGCACCCCAGCCAACGAGTGGTGTTTGGTAGACACTAATCATTGGATACCCCAGGAAGACGTCGACGGTATTTTTACCAGAATAGAACTCGGCTTCACCAGGAATAAAGCTGTAATCAATGTGGTTTTCTTGGGCGAATGACAGAATCTTTTGGTTACGATCGGCATTGTCGTACAGATCAGTTTGGATAATGGCGGTGATTTCGTCGAGCTTTAGGTTCTTGAGCGCTTCTTCGACGCGGGAATAGTGATGGGCGGTAAAGCCATCGGGCAGGTTGGCTTTTGGTCCAGCGAAAGCAACAACTTCGTAACCGCTGCGCTTGGTGTCGGCGATGCTGAGCGCGATATCACGAGTGGCCGATGACGAACCAACTAGCAAAACTCGTTTGGTGCCGCGACCATAACGGAACATGAGGGATCGAATCAGGCGCATTATTTCGCGCTCAACGACAATCAATACGAAGGCGCCAATTAGGGCGTAGACCGCAACCAGGCGAGCCGGGAAGATATCTTTGTCGCTAATGTACTCCCAGCCAATAACCAGCAAGATGCCAATAAATACACCGATGGCGATTTTGGCCCATTCAACCAGACGACGGTTATATGTGCGGGGGTGATACAGACCAACAATGGCGAAAATAAAGATCCAGAACGGCACGATCAACAAGAAAGAGAAAATATAGTCAAAGGCGTAGATATTTTGTAGCAGTGGGCGAGGGTCATATTGCACACGGGCAACGTAGGCCAGAACAAACGTAGTTATCAGAACGAGTGCATCGATGAGAATCAGGATAAAGCTGTAGAGCTTGCTGTTTCGGCGTGACATAAGTGCTGCTTATTATAGCAGACGAAACGGCAAAGTTTACGCTACACTAAGAGGTACACATGGTAGTTACGCCTAAAAAACCTATCGTCACGATGCACCTGCTGGACAAATTGTTCGTCGGCTTGCTGCTGACCGTGTTTGGTGGCATCGTTTTGCATGCACCACTGACGGTTGGATTTGAGACACTTTTCCCTCCGGCTGAACTGTTAATTAAATCTTGGAAAGAGATATTGTTACTGCTGGCAACACTATTAATGGGTGTCTTGCTATATCAAAAAAAGCGCTGGGAATTATTGAAGAGTCCTATCGTTCTACTGATTGCTGCCTATGCTGCATTACACCTATTGCTCATCCCGCTGTCATACCAAGGCGCTACTTCGGCCTTGGCCGGCCTACTGATCGACCTGCGCTACGCGCTGTTCTTCGTGTTGGTGTATGTCGCTATCTGTTTGTATCCGGCGCTGCGCAAGCCATTTATCTTCACGTTCTTTATCGGCGCCTTTATCGTGGCCGCCTTTGCTTTACTGCAGGTGTTCGTCTTGCCTGTTGATGCGTTGAAATACATCGGCTACAGCGACACAACGATTGTGCCGTACTTAACAGTTGATGAGAACCCGGACTATATTCGGATTAGCAGTACGTTGCGCGGTCCAAACCCACTTGGTGCCTACGCCGGGATTGTACTCGCCCTCGTCTTTGCCTTCTGGCTAAAAGGCAGCAAATCAAAAGTCCGTCGTCCATTATTGCCAATTAGTGTCGTCGTGATCGGCAGTTTTGTGGCGCTATGGGCGAGCTATTCGCGTAGTGCTTTGGTCGCTGCATTTGTAGCGATCGGGTTGGTTGCACTTGCGACGGTCGGACGACAGCTGCCCCGTAAAGCTTGGATTGCACTTATTGTCATTATCATGGCCCTTGGCGGGGGATTGATCGCCTCGCGTGATTCGGACTTCGTGTCCAATGTCTTGTTACACGAAAATGCCACGACGGGCGCTGAAACAAGTTCGAATGACGGACACGTCGATTCGTTGAATGATGGTGTAAATCGCATGGTCCACCAACCATACGGTGGGGGAATTGGCAGTACTGGATCGGCTTCACTATATGGACCTGATCCGCTGATCATCGAAAACCAATACTTATTTATCGCTCACGAAACTGGCTGGATCGGCCTCGTCCTCTTCTTCATTATCTTCGTCAAGATCCTGCAGCAACTCTGGAGACGACGAGCCGATTGGCTGGCACTTGGGGTCTTCGCCAGTGGTATTGGCATGGCGCTGATCGGGCTTTTGCTTCCGGTCTGGGTTGATGATACAGTAGCAATTATATGGTGGGGGCTGGCGGCAATTGCGGTTGCTCAACCCCTGATAACAACGAAAGGTACGCATGTCCGAACGCTCCACAAAACGTCAAAAAGAACTGCTTGATTACGTCGACACTTTCATTCAAGAGCACGGCTACGGTCCCAGCTACCGTGAGATTATGAATGCGATTGGCTACAAGTCAGTCTCGACCGTCGCGATTCATATCGATGGCCTTATCGCGAAGGGCTTCCTTCGTAAAAGCGACAACTCAGCTCGCTCGCTCGAAGTAGTGACCACCAATGTTTCGACTGCTGCTCAATCAAAATCTGTCAGTCCTGCCAAGGAAAAGTGGTTGGTTGATGCGATTAACGATCGATTTAATAGCTACGAGAACTCACCTAACCAGATGACACTCGATGAAATCTATGTTTTAACGGGGTCGTTAAAGATTCTTGGTCTCGATGGGGCACACGAGGCGGCCAAGGCTCGCCTTGGCAAATTGAAATAGTATCCACAGCTACGTAGTAAATTGCGCAACGATAATATTCAACTTAGTTTGACCAAGCTTAAAATTATCTGTACTGTTAAAGCATAAGTTCAAGCTATAAAAGCTCAAAATAAACACAAAAAGGTAAAAATGATCAAAACCCGCCAACGTATCAAGTACGCCGCACTCATTCCTGTATTCGTTATTGCAACATTTGTTGCGCAATTTGCTAATGTTCAGCTCGCGAGCGCTGCGTCACTTACTTGGGACGGTAGTACGGGTGATAACAAGTTTAGTACCGCAGCAAACTGGAGTACGAACACAGTTCCGACGACAGGTGACGTTGTGACGTTTGATTCAAGTATTATCACGACGAGTGAATTCATTTCAAACGATATTCCATCACTTTCCCTCGGCGGTATTAACTACATCGGAGAAAGCGCCACCGGACAGTACTCACTTCTTGGAAACCAGACGCTCACGGTTACTAATAGTCTGACAAGTACAGCGACTCGTAACGGAAATCCACAAAGCCTAAATATCAACATGAACGTTGCGTTGGGTGGAAATGTCACGATTCAAAACGTAAACTTCTCAATCGCCCAAGCGGCAACATTGAACACAAATGGTTATTCAATTAATGTAGCTGGGCAATGTGTCGGCCTTCCAACACTCCTTGGTAGTGGTGCTGTAACTATCGGCGGCGCATCAAGCGTGATTCAGCTTGCTAACACATCCACGTCTTATACAGGTAATATCAACATTACTGCAGGTAAAGTCTTCGCAACACTCGGCGCACTCGGGACAACTGCCGGTGTAACAACAGTTTCGAATACAGGCGTCCTTAGCCTATTCGACAGTAACGGTGGCGCAACCTGGAATGAACCATTCGTCTTTGGCGGCAGCGGCTCTATCGAAACACAACACAGTAGTTTTGGTTGTTCTGGTGGTGCTGGTAATGGCACATCGACAAATACGTTCGCAGGACCCGTCACACTAAACAGCGACTTCCTTTATAGCGGCGACGACAACTTGGTTGTTACTGGTACATATAACAAAAATGGACACAGCTTCACACTTTCACCAGACGCGAAAGGGACACTTACTACTTCTGACGGAGTGCTAAAGCCTGCGGTTACCGAAACTTTCTACAACGATAACCAACCATCAGAAAGCATCACTGTCACAGACGGTGACATCGCGGTCCTCAATGGTGTTCGTGATATCATCACGGTCGCAATCGGCGGAACACTAAAGGGTACAGGAACGGCACGCGGTATTATCTCGGCTACTGCCGGTATCGTTGCGCCAGGCTACAACAGCACTGGAACACTGACGGCAACAGACGGCTTCGTCATCTCTCGGGGTATCTACCAAGTAGACCTCAAGAACGCAGCCAGCGGTAACTTCGACCAGGTCATCGTGAGCGATCCGTCACAAACTGGATTTGCAGCGGTCGACATCGAAAATGGCGGCACCTTGGAAGTTTCACTCTTCTCGGGCTACGACATCAAACAAGGTGATTCATTCAAGATTATTGATAACCGTCAAGCTGTCGGCAACCCACTTGATGGCACACTCGGTAACTTCGATGGACTTGCCGAAGGTGCGCAGTTCACCGTAAACGGTATCGTCTTTAGCATCACCTATGTTGGTGGCGACGGCAACGATGTGGTGATCACTGCGCTAAATGCTGGCACTGATCCAGCAGCGCCAAACACCGGTGCAATGCAACTCGTAAAGGGTAATCCTATCATCGTTGCTGGCCTAGGTATCGCGACTGCTGCAATTATGATTGCGATTGCAACTCGACGCCGCGCAAATCGCTAAAACCATTAACAAAATGTATTACACTAATGAGTGGAGTCATACGGACTTCACTCATTCTACGTAGAGAAACTATGCAAGATATTATTCCCCCACGCCGAACCGACCGCGGAACCCTCCGAACAACGAGGGTTCCTGCTCGTGTGGGCGAAACGATCAGTATGTCTAGCCGCACAACGAGGCCGACTGGCTACACAACACAGACTAAAACGGTCACTGATATCATCAGGCCGAACGAAGAAGTGATTGTTACGAAGACCGTCACGACGTCTGTCGTTTCTGAAAGGGCACACGCTACCAAACCGATTGAATCATTATCACGACAGGCGAAATCTGAAGTGCTACAAAAAGCATTGCTCAGTACCCAGCGCGAACTACGCAGCGAACGACGAAAGCGCCGTGACATGAAGCGGGTGAGTCTGACCTTTGTCGCAGTCGTCTTTGTCCTAGCAACTGGCTACGTCAGTATTGATACCCTTGTCACAAACAACCGCGTCAAAGCCGAAGGTTCGCAGGGTGCCGCAACCGCACCTGGCGCCTCTACCAAAGAGCAAGAGGGTCAAGACGAAGCAAAGCCGACTGCTAATGCGCTGACGAACTACGCGGTCGCTGCTGACCTCCCACGGGCATTGTCGATTGATAAGATCGATGTGACGGCACGGGTGTTGCCAATGTCAGTGAATACGGATGGCAGCGTCCAGGCACCGCGCAATATTTATGACGCCGGTTGGTACACAGGTAGTGTTAAACCTGGTGAAATCGGGGCGATGTTTATCGATGGACATGCCTCTGGTCCCACCCGCGAAGGGTTGTTTGCCTATTTAGACAAACTCGAAGAAGGCGATACCCTGCAAATGGAAAAGGGTGACGGCACGAAATTAACCTATAAAGTCGTCCACAAAGAAGTCGCCCCACTCGAGGGGTTGGACATGAAAAAGATGTTGCTGCCATACGGCAACACCCTGCGCGGCATGAACCTGATGACCTGTACGGGGACATGGGTTGATTCCAATCAGACATATGACCAACGAGTCATGATCTGGACCGAACAAGTCTAGTTGACTAAGGTACAGGGGTGCAGGTATAATACCTTTTGTATTCCGACGTAGCTCAATGGTGGAGCAAGAAGCTGTTAACTTCGAGGTTGCTGGTTCGAGTCCAGCCGTCGGAGCCAAGAAAAATCCGTTAGCATTTATTGCTAGCGGTTTTTTCTTTGTTTTTGCTGTCTAGATTCGGGCCAGCAACCGCAACGCGAAGCAATGCTTGGTTGCGGTTCGATACCGAGGAGCAGGGCAGAAATGGTTCCATTTCTGAATGTGACGATGGTATATCTTGATAGTCCAGCCGTCGGAGCCAATATTATTAAAAGATCCTTACGAGGATCTTTTTGTTTGGTAAGATAAATACATGATTAAGCATTCTCAAAGACAAACAGGTAGCGCGCTCGTTGTTCTCATTATCGTTATAGTCGTAGCTATTATCGGAGCACTTGGCTGGGTGGCTTGGAATAAGTTTTTCGTTTCATCGAATGACTCCCAGTTGGCTACAGAAACTCAACAGGTAGATGCAAAGCCTTGCGGAGATGACGACGCTATTATGGAGAAGGACAGTGTCTTTTGTTCGGACCAAATCGGTATAAGGTTGGCCATTCCGGGTATACTTGCCGGGAAGTTTCAAAAAACCGACAACTACGAAATCTTTAAGGGCACGGTAGATTATACTACCCGAGCATCGGCGGGGAACTCGGACGTTGTATATACATCAGTGCTGGCTGGGAGCGATAACTTTACGTTGACCATCGCAAAAGAGCCTTTACGAAGTGGCTATGTTGATGTTGCACATGCGAACCAATCGACATACTACGATGAAGGAACGGGCGTTTTGAGTAACGTGACGTCTCCGACAAAAAGCTACGATTCGACGAACGATACATATGTCACTTCTGGATCTTATGCCGTGGCTGGTCCTGTGCCTTCATTTGAAGTGGCTGGAACGAAAATTTACCACGCGTCTGTCGGCGATGCGGGGACCCGCATTGAAACATATTTCATGGTCATAAATGGCAGTATCGTAAAGATTACACTTACCAATAACGGCTATATGGGTGCGCCAGAAAACGATCCAACGACAATAGACGCCGCAAAAATATTCGACGAGTTCGATGCGTCGGTCAAAAAGATTGAACTTATTCGACCGTAAGAGGATGATAGGTTTAATGACGAGAAGCAAATTAATAAACTAGTGAGGAGCGCTTTATGGAATATGTAGTACTGCAAGTGATTTTAAAAGAGAAATTTATCGGTACAGGTTCAGGTAACCTCACCGAGCTTGAAAAAGCTATTAACCAGCAGGCTGCCAAGGGCTATAGGTTGCACACCATCTCTACGACAAGTGGTGGCAGTAAAGGTTTCCTGAGTGGTGACCGAATTCAAGCGACGCTGGTCTTCGAAAAGAAGTAGTGTGAACAAACAAAAGCCACTTCCAAAACAATTCCGCCTACCTACATGGTTTTATGTCGTGATTGGTTTCATTATTATCGGCATTGCTTACTTATATCTACTTTCAAACGGCCAAATCAGATATGCCGAGGCCTATGTTAATTGTGGCTGGCAACAACCGATCCTTGGTTACAAGCCTGCTTTTTCCTCAACGGCAGGGGAGGCGAGTAATTATCGCTACTTTCTTCCAGGCGAATATCACTATCTCCCGAAGGGTGCAGACTTTCTCTCAACCTATCGATACTTTTGCTCTGAGGGTGAGGCTACCACCTACGGATACGTTCACCGATAACGCCTAATCCACGTCATCAGGTATAATGAATAGGAATAATATGGCAAAATATACCCGACTCAGATACTACGGTACAAAACACACCCCAGTTCCTGTTGCCAAAAAGTCCACCAAGCGCAGTAAAAAGCGTGGACCAGTTACAGGCTTTCTTGTCTCGCGTTGGAAATGGTTTAAAAAACTCAGTAAACCAAAGAAAATCGCCCTTATCGGCGGTCCAATTGCTGCCTTTTTGATCATTACACCACTACTGACGTATGCGTATTACGCCAACGCTATTTCTGACCCAAGTCGTCTGATGAACTACAACAATACCGGTGTCGTATTGCTGGATACAAAGGGCGAGGCTTTTTATAGCTTCGGTACAGCTGATCGTGGTGATCGATTGCCACTCGATCAAATCTCGGACTACACAGAAAAAGCGTTGATTTCGGCCGAGGACAAGAACTTTTACGAACACGGCGGCTTCTCATTCATTAGTATTATCGGCGCCCTGTACGCCAACCTACTCAGTGGTGATGCGACCGGCTACGGCGGCTCAACCTTAACCCAGCAGCTGGCTAAAAATACCTTACTTTCCAGCAACCAAACGTTCCTACGTAAATACCAAGAACTGACCGTCGCAATGGCCATCGAGCAGACCTACAGCAAAGACGAAATCCTCGATATGTACCTGAACTCTGTCTACTACGGTGAAGGAGCCTTCGGTATTAAAGCGGCTGCCGAGACATATTACGGCAAGGCCGCTGCCGACTTAACGTTAGCCGAGAGTTCGATGCTGATCGGCCTATTGCCGGCACCATCTGCCTACTCACCAATATCGGGGAATCCAGAATACGCCAAAGAACGTCAATCAACCGTGCTGGGTCGCATGGTCGATAACAAAGCCATTACAAAGGCAGAGTCGGACGCCGCCAAAGCAGAAGTGCTTGCCTACGCCGCCCAAACAGAAGGTGTGAACGGCACAGCGCCACACTTTGCGGAAATGGTCCTCGACCAGCTGTATGCCGACTACGGCGAAGAGCGCGTTGCTCGTTCGGGCTTCCGGGTAAAGACGACACTAGACGCGACCTTGCAAAAGTCAGCTAACGATGCGGTTGATAATCAGATCGGTTTCATTCAGCGCAACGGTGGGTCTAATGCGGCTGTTGTTGCGATTGATCCAACGACTGGTGCGGTCCGAGCGTTAGTCGGAAGTGCTGATTACGACAACACCGACTTCGGTAAAGTGAATATGGCCAACACTGCGCGGCAACCCGGATCGAGCATCAAGCCGCTCTATTACACCGAGGCAATGCAGCGCAATGTCATTACGCCGGCCACAATCTTAAAAGATCAACCGACTGATTTTGGTGGCTACACACCGCAGAACGCCGATCGTAAGTTCCGCGGAAATGTCACCGTGCGCAGCGCCATCTCGCAGTCGTTGAACATTCCGTCCGTCGAAGTGATGCAAAAACTCGGTGTCGCTAATTCGGTTGATGCCCTGCAACGATTAGGAATTAGTACGATCGACGACTCGACGGATTATGGTTTGTCGTTAGCCCTTGGATCGGCCGAAGCAAAACTAACCGACATGACGAATGCCTACGCCGCTTTTGCGAATAGCGGTAACCAACATGAACTGACGATGATCACCGAAATTGATGATAAGTTTGAAAAGCAAATCTTTAAAAACACTGCTACGACTGCCAAACAAGTTATGGGCGAGAACGCTTCGTTCCTCATCTCTGACATCCTGAACGACGAGAGTGCCCGCGCACCAATATTCGGCAGTAGCCTGAATACGAACGGCTACGATGTGGCCGTAAAGACCGGAACAACTGATGAAGCCCGTGACGCCTGGACAATTGGCTACGCCAAACAACTAGCCGTTGGCGTCTGGGTAGGGAACAATGATAATACTCCAATGAACAACGGTGGATCGAGTATGGCCGGTCCAATCTGGCGCAGTACGATTATGGCCGGACTCAGTGGTCAGCCCAACCAACCATTCGTCGCACCGTCTGGCGTCGAGCGTATTACGATCTGCCGCAGTAATGGACTGCGTGCGGTTGGCGGTGGAACCGATGGAACGTATCAAGAGTACTTTGCCCGAACCTCAACCCCAGCCGGAACCTGTGATGTACCGAAACCACCTGAGGATGCTGACAAAGACGGTGTGATTGATGCCAACGATAAGTGTGCCAATACCCCAGCTGGCACCGAAGTCGATGCCACTGGCTGTGAAGTCGAAGAAGAGGAAGTCACCCCAGTGGTGATTGATACCGATGGTGATGGTGTCGCCGATGCAGACGACAAATGTGCCAACACTCCAGCTAATACCTTGGTTGATGCGACCGGCTGCCCAGTAACAACCGGTGGTAACGGTAATGGCGGGACGACGCCGCCAGTGACGCCACGTGCTAACACGACAAGATAGTATCTAGCTAGACAGGTGATTGACATTTTGGCAACAAAGTGCTAATGTACATACAACATGTCACCACAGAAACGTATTCGTAAAATCTCTAATGCTGAAATCGGTATGATTGCCGAAACGTACGTCAGCGACCCTGCATATAGGGGTGCACTGAACGCACCTTATTCGACCGAAATCTCTAATGCCGAAGTCGAACAACACCTTGTCCACCAGGAAAATGCTGAAAATGTCTTGATTGAAACGGTCAGGGATATCGGTATTCATGCAAAACCCGAAGTCCAATCATGGGAAGCTGGCCGACATGCTGTCGCTGCATTACTCAGTCGTCAGGCACTTGGCGCATTTGAAGATTATTTCTTAGGGCCTGATTCGATATCAGTCGTTCCCGAAGCCGAGCCGGAAATATTACCAGCTGGTGAATACGGCATTGTCGGCCTCAATCACCGCATTGTGAGTTTTGGTAACTCAATTGCTGACCCACTTGAGTTCTTTGATACATCTCTCGGCATCATCGATCGCCAAAAGAAGCTTGATCGCAGCAAAATTGGTCCAGAAAACTACGCGACGGCTGCCAAGCTATTTAGCGATAAATACATCTCACTCGAACGCGATACGGACGAGTCACAGTCTGATGCACTCCCATTGCCAGATATGACAGATATTAAAGAGCTAGTTGATGAAACTCTCGATGGCTTTTTCAAAGTCTCGTCGCGTGATGCGCCGAACTATCTTGAGATGACAAACATGTATGCCATGATGCGCACTATGCCAAAAGGTACGATTGATCCTAAGTTTACTCATGACATCTTGAAATACACGGCCGACAATATGGACCAGTACACCAAACGCACTGCGCAGGTATTCCTTGGTGCGCTCCCAAAAATCGATACTTCTGAATATACGACCGAAGCCTCTGCAATCGTCAATATGATCCTGCACAGCGCCGGTGAATTTGAAACCACTCGTGACCTCAGAACAACTGTTCGTGCGATTGAATCACTCGGTAAAGGCACCCAAACTGATGCTGCACTGCGCCGATTCTTTGAACTCGCCGAAGGCTTTGACCAACCATTGGAATACGAGGGTATCGATGAGGTCCTTGACCGTTTGCGGCATATTGTCGAAGATGTCACGGATGATACCGAGCTTTCTTTGATCACAAAAGCCTTTGCTGGCAAATGTATGTCGCGGGCAAATCACCTAACTCGCCAGCTAATGGCCGGCGGTACTTTGACTCAGGCGCAAGTTGAGCAGTTAAAGGGTACCTACCTACGCATCAAGACAAACTACCAAGCGCTCTAGATTACTTCCCATTCTTTTCACGATGCATACAGCCTGGCCAGCAGCATGGTCGACGAACACCTTCGACTAGTTCGGTGTGCGTACGTTCAACGCGGCGTTTGCGCGTCTCGATAAGTTTGGCGCCTTCAACCCAACAGATCCATTCATTGCGAGCCAGCGGAGTGATGTCGTTCCATAGCACTAATGCGTCTGGGTGAGCGACGAGGGCTTTGCGCAGATCGGCGGGCATTTTGTGAACGGTGCCGCTAGGAATGGCGAGTGTTTTCATAATACTTTCAGTATAGTCCTTAAATGCATCGCCGGGAAGCCTGCCCCAAAGAGGTCATTATGCTATACTGCTACGTATGATTACAGCCCAGAACTTGACCAAAACGTACGGCAGTAAAGTTGTCGTGAACAATATTTCGTTTACTGTCGAAGACGGTAAAATAACTGGGTTCCTTGGTCCAAACGGCGCCGGCAAGTCGACGACAATGCGCGCCATGCTGGGGCTTGATAACGCCCAAGGTTCGACGTTGTATGACGGCGCGCCTTTAAGTGGCTACGAACAACCGTCACAGGTGGTTGGTATTTTGCTTGATGCCAAATCATTCCACCCAAAGCGATCAGCCCGCAATCACTTAAAAGTATTGGCGCAGGCTAGCAATATTCCACTGACACGTGTTGACGAGGTACTGTCACTGGTTGGTCTACAAGATGTTGCCAATAAAAAACCAGGCAAGTTCTCGCTGGGTATGGCACAGCGCCTTGGGATTGCTGCCGCAATTCTGGGACAGCCGAAGCACCTGATCCTTGACGAGCCAGCCAACGGCCTGGACCCTGAGGGCATCCACTGGCTGCGCGACTTCTTGCACGCCTATGTGGCGAATGGTAATAGCGTCTTGATTTCGAGTCACTTACTGAGTGAAATGCAATTAATGGCACACAACCTTGTTGTGATCGGGAAGGGTACCATGATTGCTAATCAGTCAGTCGATAGCTTTATCCAATCGGCTAGTACGGGTGCGGTATTTGTGCGTACAACTGATCTGAATGCACTTGCAACTCAACTTACCCAGCGCGGTATCGTGTGGGTTGGAGAGCGTAATGGCCTGAAAGTTACCGGTGCAACATCCGATCAACTAAGCGCGCTACTGTTTGAGCTGGGTATGCCAGTGCTTGAATTAGCCGCCGAAAACGTATCACTCGAAGACGCCTTTTTGAAAATGACTGCCGGTGCCCAAGAGTACCGAGCGACTCCAGGAGGACAAAACTAATGTTTGGTATTTTAAAATCAGAATTCACAAAAATCCTAACACTTCGTTCTACGTATATTGTCTTCGGTGTCTTGGTGTTGTTCGCTATCCTCGGCGGGATCATTGCGGGCTATTCACCGGCAAGCGACAGTGGAAAGGTGTTCGTTAGCACGACAGTCTTTCAAAGTGCAATCTCTGGCGTCTTAACATTAAGTATAGGCGTCTTCGCGATTGTCTCGTCACTCGTTATCATGAACGAGTACCGACACAATACGATTGCCTACACACTGACCGCAAGTCGTAGTCGTCTGACGGTATTCCTCGCCAAAGTCATCACCGTGATTGCGTATGGGTTAACTGTTGCATTGGCACTGTCATTGATTGCGGTGTTATCGGCAACAGTTATGTTAGCAATATCTGGCGGTACAGTTACGACGCAAAAGGTTGAGATAGGCGCCTTGATCTTGCACCTCGGGCTATACGTTTCATTCTATATGCTGGTTGGTTTGTTCCTGGGATTCATCCTGCGTAACATCATTGTCGTGATTGTGATCATTTTTGCGCTTCCTGTGGTGGAAAACTTACTGAGCATTGCCCTGAAGGAAGGTGCTCTGTATCTACCGTTTAGGTCATTTGGCGCCCTTGCGAGCACTGGCGAAGCCGCAGCAAGCGCCTCGGTGGTCGTCACGGCTTTTGCCTACCTGCTTGGCTTGGCTGCCTTAGCTGTAGTTTTGTTCGTCAAGCGTGACGCCTAAGATTAGTCTCAACGTATAACATTTAAGGATCTTCACAGGTCCTTATTGTTATACTTAGGGTGTAAGAGGAGGGTCATATGCAGCAAAAGATCACACCTAACTTGTGGTTCGACCATAACGCCGAAGAGGCGGTCGAATTCTACACTTCTATTTTCCCTAACAGCAAAATTATCGCTCAGTCAAATTACCCCACAGAGGATTTGGCGGACTTCCAAAAAGAATTCGCTGGTAAAGTTCTGACTATTGAATTTGAATTAAATGGCTATCATTTTATGGCCATTAACGCCGGACCTGACTTCAAACCGAATGCATCAGTTTCGTTCATGATTAACTTTGATCCCTCGTTCGATGAAGATGCTGAGCGGCACTTGAATGAGGTCTGGGATACATTGTCCGAGGATGGCGAGGTGTTGATGCAACTCGACGAGTATCCGTATAGCAAGCGCTACGGCTGGGTCAAGGACAAATACAATGTGTCGTGGCAGTTGATGCTAACAGATCCGAAAGGGGAACCGAGGCCCTATGTTATTCCATCCCTAATGTTTATGGGTGCGAATAATAATCGTGCCGAGGAAGCGATGCTGTATTACCAATCAGTCTTTGGTGATACTCGACAGGGGGTGATCTCACGGTACGAAGATGATACGGGGCCGGCCGCCAAGGGTTCGATTATGTTCGCCGACTTTACGTTAGCCGGGCAATGGTTTGCCATTATGGATTCAGGTGTCGAGCACAATTTTACATTCAACGAGGGAATCTCGCTATCTGTCGCCTGCAAAGATCAAGCTGAAATCGATGCGCTGTGGGATGAGCTTTCGACAGTGCCGGAAGCCGAGCAGTGTGGCTGGTGTAAGGACAAGTTTGGGCTGAGCTGGCAGATAGTCCCGGATAACATTGACGAGCTGATGGAGAAACCGGGTGCCTTCGCCAAAATGTCTGAAATGAAGAAGTTAGTCATCGCTGAGTTCTAGGATTAAACACTTGGGTATTGATGCTTATGTCTTTGACTCCCAGATTATCCTGACATATAATCAAAGGTAATTATGTGGGCTAAAAATAAGCGGGACATCGGCTTTACGATTGTCGAACTCCTGATTGTCATTGTCGTTATCGGCATCTTGGCGGCTATTACGATCGTTTCTTTTAACGGCGTTCAATCCAGTGCAAAAGCCAGTTCGGTCCAGGCGATGGTGGGGACGCTCTCAAAGAAGGCCGCGGTGTATCGTGCTTTCACCGGCCAACTCCCAACGGCAGATGAATTCAAATACAATTATGCACCTGGCACGACAGTCGCAAATAGTGGTCCGCAAGAAGCTCGGTTGGATGGCATTACTCTAGGGACTATTGCTGGCCCGACGATTGATGCATCGAATGGTGCGACAGTTGTTCGATATGTATATCAAGATGCCAACTGCGGTTGGTTTGACTGGTGGGACTACAAAAACAATCGCGGTACAACATTATCGACCACTCCTTCATCCACGCGTGTTGGTTGCTAAATTCAATGCAAAGCCAGCTATAGATTTTTTTTGCTATACTTTACATATAAGTAACTGCTGAAAACCAGAGGAGTGTATATGAATCGAAAGTGGCTGATCCCAGGAATTATCATTGGAATTATCGTGCTGATCGCAGCGATTGTTATTGGCGGCTATAACGGCCTTATTGGCCAACGTGAAAACGTCAATAAATCATTCGCTAATTTACAATCACAGTACCAACGCCGGGCTGACCTCGTACCTAACCTTGTTAGTACCGTCAAAGGTGCCGCTAATTTCGAACAAGACACCTTAACTGATGTAACCGAAGCTCGTGCGAAAGCGACCGGCATCACTATTGATCCAAGTAACGCAACACCAGAACAACTGGCGCAGTACCAAGAATCACAGGGTGAGCTCAGTCAGGCGCTTGGCCGCTTGCTTGCCGTTACTGAAAACTACCCTGAGTTAAAAGCAGTCGCTGGCTTCCAGGATTTACAAGTACAACTCGAAGGTACTGAAAACCGTATTTCAGTCGCACGTAATGACTTCAATGAAGTGGCATCTGGCTATAATTCACGTATTCAAACCTTCCCAACCAATATCACTGCCGGCATCTTTGGCTTTGATAAGTTCCCATACTTCGAAGCCGAAGACGGTGCCGACGCTGCACCTGACGTAAACTTCGAATAGAGGACTGTCTATGTTCTCAAGAATTGCTCGACTAGGACTGATTGCGACCGTTCTCGGGTTCTTGGTCGCGGGCTTTGTGTCGCTGAACGCTAGTGCACTAGAGATCCCTGCCCAACCAACTGATATTCCAATTGTCGATCAGACCAATACTTTGACACAAGAGCAAAAGACGACATTGGCACAGCAAATTGCCGACGAACGATTAAAGTCTGGTAACCAAATCGCCATCGTCATCATTCCGACATTAGCGAATGAATCACTCGAAGATTACTCACTCAAGATTGCACGTCAGTGGGGAATTGGAACGGGTGAAAATAATAACGGTGTATTGCTGTTTATTGCCAAAGACGATCGACGTCTACGGATTGAAGTCGGAACTGGCCTAGAGGGTGCATTAACCGATGCTCAGTCGGGTCGTATTATCCGCAATGAAATCACGCCGCCTTTCCAGCAGGGCAAGTACTACGAAGGCGTTGAAGCAGGGCTGACGAGCATCATCGCTGCAATTAATGGTGAGTACGTGACATCGGCTACTACCGACGAGCAAAACACAGGGTTCCCGTGGGAGCTAGTATTGGTGTTTGGTGCTATCGCTATATCATGGCTCGGATCGGTTCTTGCTCGCACGAAAAGCTGGTGGGCGGGTGGCGTTGTTGGTGCCGGTGCCGGCGGTGTCATTGGCTTGATTGCCGGATCGCTATTGGCAGGATTAATCGGTGTTGGTGTGCTAGTAATTGTCGGACTACTTTTTGATAAGCTCGTCTCGGCTAATTACCAGGCACACTCAAGGCACGGCCCTAAGCCTAGTTGGTGGGCTGGTGGTGGATTCCTCGGTGGCGGACGACCTGGCGGTGGCGGAGGTGGCTTCGGTGGATTCGGTGGTGGTGGCTTTGGCGGTGGTGGATCAAGCGGAAGCTGGTAAAATAGATACATGGACCAATCAATCGAAGTACTCAAAGTAGACGAATTCAACGATATCCTCGACTCGAGTGATCTTAATTTTGCACTTATTTATGATACTGTTGTCGCCCTTGAAGGTTTCAGTGTTGATTTCCCTTGGATCGCAAACATTGATCCTTACGGTGCGACTTTCTTGAACTATTTACAAGTTGTTGCTTTAGCAGAAGAACTGGCTTCGCTTAATTTAGTACTCGAAGACTTAACGGTACGCGAGGAAATCGATCGAACCTTGGAATTTATCGAAGATACCAATAGCGGTGAATTCGTAAAGCTTCTGGGCATCTCATTGACGTAACCTCTTTCAGACCGTATACTTGTGCCTTATGGTACGAACATTCTTAACTCGAAAAAAGAAGCAACAACCCACAGCTGAACCTGTAGATTTAGAGGGAATTGACGCACATACGTATGCGCGTCGTTGGTGGATATTGGTTGCCCTGTGTGTAACACTGCTGGGTGTGATGCTGGCTAACAGCAGTCTGAATATGGCGCTGCCAATGATGGCGACTGACCTAAAGCTTGGTCAACTTGAACTAACCTGGGTTGTGAACGTGTATACACTTGTCTTTGCGAGTCTGTTATTCCTGGCCGGCGCAATTGGTGACCGCTATGGTCGCAAGCGTGCTATGCAAATTGGACTGGCGGTATTTACGGCCGGATCGCTATATGCCGGATTCTTGGCACAGACCGGAACTGAACTGATTATCGCCCGTGTCATCATGGGTATCGGTGGCGCCTTCGTGATGCCGACAACACTTTCAATTATTAATAATACGTTCCCTAAAAAAGAGCGTGCCCGGGCAGTTGCTATTTGGGGTGCAGTTGCGGGTATCGGTATGATGATCGGTTCGATTGTCAGCGGTATCTTGCTGGAACACTTTACGTGGCACTCACTGTTTTACTTCAGTGCGATTATCGCCGTTGGGGGACTGATCGCTAACCAAATCCTCGCCCACGAATCGCGTGATGAAAAAGAATCTCCCGTCGACTGGGTTGGTGGAATACTGGCAGCACTCGGTATCTTCGGTATCGTTTACGGAGTGACCGAAGCGCCGGTTGAGGGGCTAGCAGATCCAGCGGTCCTGATCGGACTAGTTGGTGGTATCGTCGCGATTATCTTGTTCGTTATCTCACAACTACGATCAAAGTCGCCAACACTTGATATGAAACTATTCAAGAACCGCGCCTTCTCGATTTCGAGTTTGACGCTGACGCTGACATTCCTGGCTATGTCGGGTGTCTTTTTCTCGATGAGTCAGCTGATGCAACTGATCCTTGGCTATAGTGCGCTAGAATCATCGCTTGCTATCCTGCCGCTAATGATCCCAATGATGTTCCTGTCGCCGTTCATCCCGGTCATCGTAAAGAAGTTCGGTGCCCGCCTCGTGATTGGCGTAGGTCTATTGATTACCTCATTTGCCTTTGTGATTATGTCGACCTGGACACAGGAACTAACGTACTGGCACCTGTTCGGTGCGGTATTTATCATGATGCTCGGTATTTCGGCTGCGATGACACCAGGAACAAATATCCTTATGGCATCGGTGCCACGAAATCGCTCAGGTATGGGATCGGCCATGAACGATACGACACGCGAACTTGGTGGGGCACTTGGTGTCGCCGTTTTGGGCGCGGTCTTAACATCGGTTTACGAAAAGAACATTGCCGAAACAGCCAATGCATTTAGTGGTGCTGCCAAGGATGGATTAGAGAGTTCACTGGCGGTCGCGCTACAGGTTGCAGGACAACTTGGTCCAATGGCCGATAGTGTGGCGATTGCCGCTAAAACTGCTTGGATGGATGGACTTTCAGCTGCCTCACTCGTCGCCGCGGTCATTATATTTATCTGTTCTATGATCGCCTTTTTCGGTCTACCGAAACACGCTGACAAGACCAGTGATACCTTCTAAGATTTTTAGAAGGGTTAACTATATCTACAACACTTTTTGTTTAGTTCTTTACAACGATATCTGATACTATTAACCATAGACACTATATAAAGAACTGTATGTTCTAATAATATAACTAAAATAAAGGGTTGATATGGACAAAACGAACACGAGAACACTAACGGGATTACTACTTTTAGCGCTTTTTGCTGTGACAGCTGCGGTTGTCGGTCTTATGAGCACTTCAGCACACGCTGCCCAGGCAACAGTTAACCTTGGTGGCGCTGCACCATTCGCTATTCTTGCGGGAACCCCAAATATTACCGACGCCAGCGGCAACTCTGTGATCGTAGGAAACATCGGACTTGCTCCTGCGAGCGGTGCCGGCATTACTGGTATCAACTGTGCTAACGTGACGGGTACGATCTATTCTGTTGATGGAACAGGTCCAGCGTGTCGTGTAACGAATGGTCCACTTCTTGTTACCGCTAAAAATAATCTTACTGCTGCATATACTGATGCTGCTGGACGAACACCAGTTACTACAACCGATAGTGAACTTGGTGGTGAAACACTTGTTGCTGGTGTATATGACTCAGCTGATACACAATTTGGTATTACTGCTGGCGCTGGTCCGTTGACTCTTGACGGTCAAGGTGATCCTTCGTCAGTTTTCATCTTCCAATCAGCTTTTAACGGCACTGGTCTTACTATCGGAGATGGCAGCGACATCGTGCTTATTAACGGAGCACAAGCTTGTAACGTCTTTTGGCGCGTAAACTCTGCTTCAATCGGTACAGGTGCAACGTTCGTTGGGACAATTCTCGCGCTTAACTCGATTACCATCAACAACGGATCGACTGTTGATGGACGTCTGCTTGCTCGAAACGGCAACGTGACGCTTGATAACAACACGATCACCGCATCAATCTGTACCGGTAACGATACAGAAGATGATGGAACTGGTTCTGGTGTGGTTGTTCCCGGCTTCCCTAACACTGGTCGCATGATCGCTGACAACATTCTCTGGGTTGCAGTTCCTGCCTTCGTGATTATTGCAGCAATTGCTGGCGCCTTCGTCGCTCGTAAAAAACACCTTATCTAGATCGTCGTCATGAAACGCCGACACCAAGAACGAACACCGAACAGAAGGGTACGAACTATCCTTGTATCTGTCGGTGTTCCTCTTGTTTCGCTGTGTATGACGTTTATATTTTTGTACATATTCGCACCCGTTCGCTACCAAGCACCTGAACCTGCTTTGGTTATTCCATCGATAACCCAGCAGCCGGCCACCACTATAGCCGACGTGGCCCCTCCGGTGCGCCTGGCAATTGAGAATATTGCGGTTGATGCCAAAGTGAATCCGGTCGGCCTGACAGTAGAGGGCGATATGGCCATAGATAGCAATGCTCAGGAGCTTGCCTGGTACCAGCTTGGACCAAAACCTGGAGAAGTGGGTAGTGCAGTGATTGCCGGGCATTATGGATGGAAAGACGGCGTCGCTTCGGTATTTAATAAAGTGAATACCCTCAAACCTGGTGACCTCATCAATACGTATGATGATAAAGGGGAAGCGAAGCGATTTACTGTCACAAGGATTCAGTTATATGACCCAGAAGCGGATGCCACACAGGTCTTTATCTCAACTGATGGCAAGGCGCACCTAAACCTTATTACGTGCCAAGGATCATGGAATAATTCGCAGCAATCCTATTCCGAGCGACTGGTTGTCTTTAGCGACGCAGTGACAGAGTAGCTGCTCGACCTTGCTTCTGGTCAAAACATTCAATCGGCGATATACTCAAGCATAAGAAGTAAACAAACATGATAGCTTATTACATTAGTCATTCAGCCCGCGAAGGGCTTCACCACGTGCTGACACCGCCAGCCACGAATGCTTGGGTGTATGGTCGCGACGTGACGATTCCCGAGACCGAGAAACTATCTGCACAGTATGGCCTCGATGATAGTATCGTCAGCGACATCCACGACAAACACGAGTTACCCCGGGTTGAATACGGTACCGGTGGCACAATGTATCTATTTGTTCGGAGCGTCGAGCAAAACACATTAGGGGAAGTAAAAACCGCCCCGTTGCTGGCAATTGCTAATGGTAAACAGTATTTTACTTTGTCGCCAGCTGGCTACTTGCAACCCGAAGATATTATCCCGCAACTCGAACAGCGCAAAACCGCCGACGGAAGTGTGTTATTGTTGCTGACATTAAATACTTTGTTGATTACCTATGAACGGTTCTTGCGCCACACCGCCCAGTCGATTGATGACATTGGGCATCGTTTGCGATCGCACGAAGTTGAAAACAAAGATTTCCTAAAGTTTATTACTATCGACGAAAACCTGAATACCTACCAAACGAATTTGTCAGCTACACAGGCCGTCCTTGAGCGCCTGAAGGATAACCGCCACAACATGTTCGGCGTCCGTCAGCTAGAAGTTATCGACGACTTAATCCTCCATATTCGTCAGATGCTTGTGTCGGTATCAAGTAATACCCAGCGCGTGGCAAGTATGCGTAGTACGTATACGACGATTGCTAACAACAATCTGAACCAACGCATCAAAACGCTGACTGTACTAACAATTCTTATTACCTTGCCGAACGTTATCTTTGGGATGTATGGCATGAACGTGGCGCTACCGTTTATGGAACAGGGTTGGGTTTTCCCAATGATCATCGCCGCTACCGTATTGGTGGTACTGGGTGTCTACATTACCGTTCGTCGTAAAAAGATTCTCTAATGACTGGGACTTTGCTTGGCGTCATCACGATTATTATCGCATTCATTAGTTATGGGTTTTACTTGGCTGATGTCTTTCGGGGCAAGACGAAACCACATGGACTGAGCTGGTTAATCTGGGGAACATTGAATGCGCTAATCTGGTACCAACAAATGTCGCATGGTGCGGGACCGGGTGCGTGGGTGACTGGTGTGGCGGCGATCGCTAACTTCATTATTTTCCTGACAGCATTTAAATACGGCGAACGTAACATTACGAAACTAGATTGGCTTTGTGGGGGATTTGCAGTAGTTGCGATTGCCGCCTGGGTTGTGAGTCCAAACGGCACCGCCTCGACAGTGCTGGCGTGTCTTGTGTTTGTTCTGGGTCTAATCCCGACATTTCGCAAATCACTCGTCAATGCCCACGAAGAAACTATTGTTACATTTGTACTCAACAGTTTGAAGTTTTTGATAGCACTATTTGCGCTTCAGATAGTGACATTCACGACGGCAGCGTACCCGCTGGTATTATTCCTGGCGAATGGTTTATTCGCAGCGTTCCTAATGAGTAGGGCAGTAACTGCTCGACGTACTCCGCGACAAAATCGACGCAAGCGGTAAATCGTCGTACATTGCCCCCGTTAGCAATTAATGCTATACTAAATATAGTAAAAGACAGGAAGATGAAAAATATGGAACTTGGTGTATTTAGTTTTGGTGATGTTCAACGCAAAAAAGACGGCACATTAGGTCCGACACACGAATCAGTCACGAATTTATTAGAAGCAATTCAGTTAGCTGACAAGGTTGGACTGGATGTGTTTGGTATTGGTGAACACCACACGGAATATTTCCCAGCTTCTTCGCCATCAACACTGATTGCTGCCGCTGCCGCAACGACCAAAAATATCAAACTTACTAGCGCCGTGACAGTCCTGAGCACTGATGATCCAGTTCGCGTCTACCAGCAGTTCGCTACCGCTGATATTATTTCTAACGGCCGCGTCGAAATCATCGCTGGGCGTGGTTCATCGACGGAGTCTTTCCCATTATTTGGCTACAGTTTACGTGACTACGACAAACTCTACGCTGAAAAGTTAGATCTCTTATTGCAGATTAACGCCAGTAAAGACGGCAAAGTAACCTGGGACGGTGATTTTCGTGCTTCACTCGATAACGTCGAGATCGTCCCACGTCCTAAAAAGCCAATGAATATTTGGCTGGCAACGGGTGGTAACCCAGAATCTTCAATCCGCGCCGCCTCACTCGGTATGCCGATTACCTATGCAATCATTGGTGGACACATGTCACGGTTTGCACCGCTGGTGGACCTGTACCACGAAGCTGCCCGCCAATATAACGTGCCGAATGCCGACAACCGGGTTGCGCTCGCGTCACCGGGCTACATTGCCGAAGATGCCCAAGACGCCAAAGATACTTTCTGGAAAGCTTGGGGTTGGACGATGACCACCCTTGGAAAAGTCCGTGGTTTCGCGGCACCAACTCGTGATCACTATGACGCCGAGTCGAACGTAGACGGCGCACTTTTTGCCGGTAGTCCTGAGGAAATTGCCCAGCGTATCATTGAGACACATAAAAAGCTCGGACACACCCGCCATATCTTCCAGATGGATACGGGTCAGCTGCCTCAAGAGAAATTCCTAAAATCAATTGAACTTCTGGGGACAAAAGTCGCACCAATCGTTCGTGAATACATGGCTAATGAAGCAGCCAAGAAAGCCGCCAACGAAGCCAAGGTTGTCAAAGCTATCAAAGTAGCAGGCGATGCTAAATAATTCAATACGTCCCACTATTGGGATTATCGGTGCTGGCCGTTTAGGTACGGCTATTGCTAGACAGACGTTAAAAGCGGGCTACACAGTCCGAATTGCTAACTCTCGTGGCCCGGATAGCCTGGGGCTCATGTTGGGCGTCTTACTGCCCGGCGCGCTCGCTTCGTCTGTTGATGAAACGATTACGCATAGTGAGGTTATTATCTTGGCTATTCCACTGAATCAGTACGTTACATTACAACCGGCACTCTTTAATGGCAAAGTCGTCATCGATGCGATGAACTACTGGCCGCCAACCGAAGGTGAGATTCCTGAGTTTATGGAAGAGGGCGTCACCTCAAGTGAATACATTCAGCGCTACCTCTCTGGCGCAAAGGTTATCAAGACACTCAATCACACCGCCTATCATGAACTCGAGCAACATAGCTTGCCTGAAGGCAGTGCTGATAGGCGAGCGGTCGCATTAGTGGGCAATGACGTGGCTGCAAAACAGGTCGTTGAAAAGATTATTAGCGATATTGGCTTTGACCCGGTTGATCTAGGTGAATTAGCTCATGGCCATAAATTCCAGCCGGATACCCCGTTGTTTAATGCTCGCTATAGCGCCGACGACCTTAAAAATTCACGTTAGCGTTAAAATCCTGTAAACTGGTTATGACATGAAACTAACCACACTCAATCTCCAGGGCTTCATTGATTGGCAGAACCGCGAACCCGAAATTGTTGATTACCTAAAAGCGACCGATCCTGACGTTATTTTGTTTCAGGAAGTCGTTTTTATCCCAACGATATCTGCATTTACCCAAGCACAGCTACTTAACCAAAAATTAAACTACCCTTACGAACACAGCGCTGTGACGCGTTTGCAGCCCAGTCACGACTACGAGACCTTTCGCGAAGGCTTGGCGATGCTCAGTAAATTCCCCGTTTTAAAAACGGATACGGTTGTCCTTAAGCAAGCAGCCGGTGACGAACACAACCGTATTATGCAGTTGATTGATATCCAAATACGCGACCGTGTCGTTAAGTTGGCTAATGTACACTTCTCGCTAACAGATACAGTTGACTACGCAACGGCACACCTTGTTGAGGCACTTGAAATTATCGCTGACAAAAAAGAAGAGCGAATTATCGCTGGTGATTTCAATATCGATCATCTCGAGACATTGTCGGAACTGTGGCAAGATCGCTATCGATCATCCACTAAAGTACCGTATATTTCATACCCTTCGCAGAACAAGCGAAATGACTATATTCTTGTCCCAAAAACGTATGAATTCCTAGATATCGCAACTTCGACAGATGGACTGTCTGATCATCGCGCCGTTACCGTGCACATTGAAACTGTTGCCACGGCAATGGCGACGGATGAATTTATACCTCGTCTTGTGGGCGACCGAGCGTAAATAGTTTCGCAATACCTACAGTAAGGATGCCATAAACGACAATCGCTACGACTGCCGAGCTATCAAAGTGTGAAGCCCCAAAGGTGGGTTCGCCAAAAATTCCTATAAACGGTGCAACAAATACTCCACTAAGGCCATAAATGAAGTCAACGAAGCCGCTGACTTGGCTGGCGCCGAGAAGTTGGAGGATAACCCTGATTGCAAGCAAAGCAATGATAGCTCCGCCGACGTAGTAAATAACTTGTTGGGCAACAACTCGGCCTGAGACTGGGGTTGTTTTACGAACACTTGATCGTTGAACGTGTGTATCGCCAACTTGTTCGTTAGCTTGCTTTACTTCTGTAGTTTCTAGATCGCTCATATAGTTCCTTGGTTAATGTGCTGTATGGCTATTATACGCCTATGCTTTAATGTGCGTTTCTAATAAGTTCTTGAGCGTACTCATCCCACCACATACCAGCGGGTGGGCCGCCATTACACGATCCGTCTGATTCACCAGGAATCTTTACCCATAAGTAGGCATCGATATTGCCACCAACATTGGTTGACGGTCGTTCGCCCAGCGCGCGACCGCGGGGGTTGCACCATTCGCCGTTACTACCATTACCACTACGGCCGGTATCGACGACGTACGGCTTGTTAATCAGTCCGGTCAGGCGATCACCGTAGCTATCGCTGCTGCCAGTTGTTTGGAAGTTTGAGACGTTCAAGGCAAAGCCACGGGCGGCTGCAACGTTGGCCTTCTTTAGACGGTCGGCCATATCGTTGGCGCTGACCCAGTTGCTGTGTCCGGCATCAAGATAGACCGATGCGCCAGTCTGCGATGTCAGGACTGAAACAGCATCGGATAGGTTGGTATAGCGGACGGCTTGGTCATTTCCATTAAGGCAGCTTATCTGCGACAAGGCGTCGGGCTCTAAAATAACAATGGCTTTGCGTTGGCCAATGCCGGCAGCTAACTGACGGATCCAAGATTTGTAGTACTCGCTGCTGTTAGCGCCTCCAGCCGAATAGCTACCGCAATCACGAACGGGAATATTATAGGCAACAATCGTGGGGATAGCGTTCTGAGCCGTGGCGTTGCTGGTGAGGGCATTGGCTGCTGCTTGGACGTCGCCACTCCATTCACCCAGCCACGAGGCTGTTGGTTGACTAGCGATTTGGCTCGGACGCCCCTGCGCGGCGAGCGCTGAGTCGACGTACAAGTTAAGCCCGCGTGGTGAAGCGGCTGCGGTAGGGACGTATGGTGGGGTGACAATAGTATTTTGGGTCAACGCGAGTGTTGCTGCCATGGCTGCTTCATCGGCAGCAGCTGTTTCGGTATCCGACGATGCGGGTGAATCAATCGGCTGCCAGTTGTCCGTTTGGGCCTGGTCCAGAGGGGCGAGGCCGTCAGCTTTATTGAGTTGTACGACGCCAACTAACACTGAAGTGACGAGGGCGGCCGCGAGGATGGGTGTGTATGTACGGACACCCAACTTGAATGAAATATGTTTCTTTAATTTCATAGGCACCTATCTATTATATACCGATTATGGTTTGGTCGCGAATTATGTCATCTTTAAAAGCTAATAACAAGCGAGTTATAATAAGAAGATAATGTTTGATTATCCGGTTGTCTTTGTGGATATTGAAACGACTGGGGGGAGCTACCGCAACAGTCGTGTCTTGGAGGTCGCCGCGATTCGTTACGAGAATGGTAAGATCACCGATGAGTTTAGCTCGCTGATTAACCCCGAGACATACATCCCCGCCAGCATCACCTCGCTCACAGGGATCCGCGAGGGTGATATTGTCGACGCGCCGGTCTTTGGTGATATAGCTGATCGCTTTGCTGAGATTATGGACGGTGCGGTCTTTATTGCGCATAATGTCCGATTTGATTATTCATTCATCAAGAACGAATTTGCAATGATAGGCAAGACGTTCAGTCCGAAGCTACTATGTACAGTTAGGTTGTCTCGCTACCTCTATAAAATGGAAAAGGGGCATAGTCTCGCAGTATTGATCGATCGGTATGACATTCCATTCCTTAATCGCCACCGAGCCCTGGATGATGCCCGAGCAATTATGTACTTTTCGCAGATGGCCTTTGAAAAGAATGGAGCCGACGAATTTAACGCTGCTGTGCAACATCAATTGAAATCACAATCCCTGCCACCAAACTTGGATATGCATGAACTAGAGAAAATCGAGAATGTACCGGGTGTCTATATTTTCAAAGACGAGACCTATCAGCCAATCTATGTCGGTAAAAGCATCACGCTTAAAAAGCGCGTTATGTCACACTTTCAAGATGTTAGCAGCAAAGAGGTTCGCCTCAGTCAAAACGTCCACCATATTGAGACGATTCCGACTGGCAGTGAATTAGCTGCGCTGATACTTGAGTCGAAACTGGTGAAGGAGTTGATGCCTCTATACAATCGACAACTCCGCCGCGTCTCGTCATACGCGATGTTGATCAAGGATGTCGACAACGAATACGCCACGATCCGTATCAAACAGGGAAACGTCGATACCGACACTGACCTCGACAATATTTACGGCATGTATAGTAGTCGGATGAAGGCCAAGAAACGCCTGGAAGAAACAACACGCGGGTTTCAACTATGTCCAAAATTAATGGGACTAGAAAAGGGAAGTGGGGCCTGTTTTTCGTATAGCCTGGGGCGATGCAAGGGTGCCTGTATTGGTGAAGAAGCGCCGGAATTATATAACCGACGGTTTGAACTGGCGCTTGAATATAACCGACTAGAAAGTTGGCCATTTGATACGCCAATCAGCGTGCCAGTCAATCGAAAAGGGGAACGTGTGATTATTAAAAACTGGATGATCCAGGGCTACGTTGATGAATCGGGTGACATTGCCTACGATGCCGACGAACCACATTTTGATATGGATGAATACAAGATTATTCGTCGTTTTATCAGAGAGAACAAACAATATATACAGTCTATTGGCAGTAACATAGAGGCCTGAAATCTGAATGAGGGTTGAATCGATTGGGTAAGTCATATACAATACTTAATAAGGTTAATAAATAAACGAGACAATGCATCAACAATGAAACGTTTACATATTCCACTCCCCTCCCGTGTCAAACTGTCGCTTTTAGCGGGACTACTCGTTTCAATTGGCCTATCATTCGGCCTGCAAACGCCAACCCAGGCGTTGTCACTTGATGTATCAGGGCTATCAAATCCCGTTACGAATATCGTCAACAATGTGCCAATCATACGAAACGTAGCACCGCTATTAATGCCGCTGACACAAACACCGGTAGTGACGGTTGCGCCAACAACCCAGTCGACACCCGCCCCTAATCAAACAGCTCCCGCAGCGCCCCCGGCCACAGCAACACCCGCTGATGCCTCAACGACCAATCAGCAAAATATCGCCCAGGCTTCGACGCAGCGCGGTGCAACACCGGCGACTTCAGTGCTTGGTGAGACAAACGATACAGTGCTTCTGAAGCAGCAAGAAATTGCGGCCGCACCATCACATGTTGCCAGTCCATCTGTCCTGTATAGCTCGCGGGCTCTGAGTTCCGTTGCCGCAACAAGTCTATTCTATTCAGGCATAGCCGGGTTGGTGATTGGCAGCTGGATACTCCTTGTGACGCGGCCAAAAATGCGTCTGATTCCGGCGGTAATATAATGTTTTTTATGCAATTTCTAAGGCGTTACACAGACTTACCCACACCCACCAAGGCCTTTTCAGCAAATGATGTGGTGTATAATGAAAGAGTAGGAAACTACTATAGAAACAAGCAGGAAGGAGGATTATGAATCTCACAATCCCGATAAGAGCAACAAATTCTAACAGTAGTTTAACCCGTGATATGGGGGGCTATTCTTCGGTTAGGCATTCAAGTATGAATGTGTGGAAGAATACAAAATCTGATCAAAAACGGTTCGTCTTATCGATTGTGACCGTCGGACTTCTCGTCAGTACGCTGGCGGTAGGGAGCATTGGCGGCGTGATGCAATCAGCATCGGCGCGCGAGAACACTTGGTATGGCCAGGGCTCTCAAAACAACAGCCGAAACAATAATAATTATTCAAATACGAATCGTAACGACACTCAGTCGAACAACTCGAATACGAGTGGACCGACAATCGGTCGCCCTTCAACGCAGGCTCCAGTAACGACAACTCCGCCAACCGCGACACCAACCAAAGTGGCCACACCCGCTGCGACGCCTCAGCCAGCCGCTACACCTGTCGCAGCACCAACTGCCGCTGCGCCAACCCAGGTAGTAACACCGCAAGTTGTTTCTCAGCCCGCTATCGCTGAAACGCCCGCACCGGTTGATACCGCACCAGCAATCGCTAACATGGCGGCGGCTCAAACTCACACCAGTAGCGAAGCCGTCACGTACACCAGCGAACGCATGAGCGAAGAGACACGTAACCGTCTGATGATCCTCGCAGGAGTTGCGGCGGTAACGGGTGGATTACTATACACAATGAGCTTTATTGGCACTGCGCCGGCTACTCAGAAACGGGGAATTCCGATTCGTTATATCGTCCCAGTGAGAGAGGCTGCTAGTTACTAATGTCGCGACCATTCTTATTTAGGCTGCTGGCCATCGTCCTTATCGTCGTGGCAGCAGGCGCTACAACTTATGCCGTCATCGCGAGCAGCAAGAAAGTAGATCAAAACATCATATTCGCATCACACACCTTACTTGCCGGAACTTGGAATGACTATAAAACCGAGTACTGGGAAAAGGACACTGGACGCACGTTGGATAAGCAACAAGACGATATCACGACTTCCGAAGGACAAAGCTACACTATGATGCGCGCCGTCTGGATGAGTGACAAGCCGACCTTCGATAAAGCCTGGGCTTGGACACAAGAGCAATTGCAACGCGAGGACAAATTGTTCTCATGGCGTTGGGGTAAACTCGACGATGGAACGTATGGTGTGCTTACAAACGTCAATGGTCAAAATGCTGCATCCGATGCTGATAGCGATATCGCACTCGCACTTCTGATGGCTGCCAGCCGTTGGCAGGATGAAAAATATTTGATCCAAGGTAAAGAAGTTATCACCAGTATGTGGGAGCACGAAGTTGTCACCGCTGGCGGCAAGCAATACCTTGCTTCGAATAACCTTGAAAAACAATCATCAAGTCCGATTGTCATGAATCCGTCATACCTGGCGCCGTACGCTTACCGTGAATTTGCGAAGGTTGATAAACAGCACGACTGGAACGCGATTGTTGATTCATCATACGACCTATTAGCTCGTTCGGCTGATGCCAACCTCGACAAGTCAAAGACCTCAGGATTGATTCCTGACTGGGTATTGATGGACCGTGAAACAGGTGCTTTGTCAGCGCCAACGGTTGATACGTTAACGACCAACTACGGATATGACGCGATGCGCGCACCGTGGCGAATCGCCCTCGACTACAAATGGAACGATGAGCCACGTGCCAAAGAGACGCTTGAAAAGATGAGCTTCCTAGCTGACCAATGGAAAGCAAATGGATCATTGAAATCGATTTACGCCCACGATGGCAGTGTCGTTAGTAACGATGAAGTTGCTGAAAGCTATGGAACAGCATTAGCATACTTCGACGTTGTTGAGCCCGATCTTGCCAAAGAAGTTTACGACGAAAAGATCAAGACACTGTATGACCAGAACACCAATTCGTGGGATCAGCCTATTACCTACTATGCCGCCAACTGGGTGTGGTTCGGTATCGCACTCCACGAAGATCAACTACCAAACTTAGCTAAAGATTTAAAGGAAAAGTAATACCATGGAATTTTTGAAGTCGGCACGCACCAGCAAGTTCTTGCTCGTCCTGAACATCGTCCTGTCGCTCGTCTATTTTGCGTGTGTCGTCTTCTTATTCCCGATTGGTAACCCGGTTGTCTTTGCGGTATTGGTGATATCGGAGCTATTCCACGTTTGGCAAGTCTTTGGATTTATCCATACGATATGGGGGCGTCGGCGTGAGAAGAAATTCGACGCCCGCTTTCAGCCACCAGTGGCTGTTTTCATTACCGTTTGTGGTGAGCCGGCTGACATTATTGAAAAGACTGTTATCGCTGCCAAGGCAATGAAGTATCCTGCCTTTTCTATTTACATCCTGAACGACGGCAAGGTAGCTAACCGTGATAACTGGCAAGAAGCCGAAGCTATTGCGCAGCGACAGGGCGTTACCTGTATCACCCGCACCAAGCCGGGTGGTGCCAAGGCTGGTAACATTAATAATGCCCTCGCAGATACCAAAGAGCCATATGTCGTTGTCTTTGATGCCGACCACGAACCGAAGCCTGAATTTCTTATTGAAACCGTCGGCTATTTCGTTGATGAAAAAGTCGCCTTCGTCCAATCACCACAGTATTACCACAACGCTGACGTTAACCAAGTGGCTGGTGGATCATGGGAACAACAGGCTTTATTTTTTGGCCCACTACTAAAGGGTAAGGATACGGTTAACGCGACTTTCATGTGTGGCACCAACATGGTGCTGCGCCGGACGGCGTTGGTTGAGGCGGGCGGCATGAGTGAGAAAAGTATCGCTGAAGATTTCCTCACCTCACTACTTATTCACGAAAAGAAGTGGAAGTCGGTCTATGTAGACAAGGTCTTGGCCGAAGGTCTGGCGCCTGAGGATTTCTTGTCATATTACAAGCAACAATTTAGGTGGGCTCGTGGCAGCCTGGAGATTCTATTCTCGTACAATCCATTGTTCCGTCGTGGGCTGACCTGGGCGCAAAAGATTCAGTACCTCGCATCATCGAGCTATTATCTGTCGGGCATCATCGTCCTGGTGAATGCCTTGTTGCCACTCACGTATTTTTTCCTGGCTCTAAAGCCCCTGACGATTAATACGATGACCTTGGCGCTTATTTTCTTGCCGTACATCTTTGTGATTTTGTACACACTGCAACAGTCGAGTAACTTTACCTATACATTCCGAGCACTATCCTTTAGCCTTGGATCAGCCACAATTTACATGAAGGCACTATGGGCGACTATTACCCGTCGCAAGAATGCCTTTGCCGTTACCTCAAAAACCCGTGTTGGTGGAAATCACGGCAAATTAGTTGCGCCGCACATTATCTATATCGGCCTGGTCGTGATTGGCGTTGGGTGGGGAGTGATGCGTGAGGGCTGGAGTCCGTCGATGCTTTCGAACATCGCCTGGGCATTCATCTACATTGCGGCCTTTGTGCCATTTATCGCGGCCGCATTTGAAAAAGCACCAGTCGAAGAAAAAGAGAACATCGATAAAGCCGAAAACGTTGGTGTGGTTGTATGATAGGTCCTTGGAAAAGATTAGCCGTGTATGGCCTATTGGCCTTGATGGTCGCCTTCGCTGTCTTTTTTAGTATCAATGTCTTTGCCCTGAATAGTTTGCGATTAGACGAAGCTCAAAGTTTGTTTCAGACCAACCGTGACCTGGCAGGTATGCTAAACCTGGTTGCTCAAGACGTCCACGTGCCGCTATACCACACGCTGCTACACTTCTGGCAGATCATCTTTGGACAAGATATCTTCGTTGCCCGCATGCTATCGCTTCTGTTCTTTGTCGGCACTATCCTTATGACGTACAAGCTGGCAGCATATGCGCTTGGTCGTCGTAGTATCGGACTGTTTGCGGCCTTCCTGGTCGCTATTTCACCGTTCATGAACTGGTACGGATCAGAGGCGCGCATGTACACGATGCTGTCATTCATGACTGTACTGCACGTCTATTTCTTCGTGAAGATCATGCGTATGTCCGGTTCGTATCGCTGGTTTCTATGGACACTGACGGGAATTATCGGCGTCTACACGCACTACTTCTTTATCTTTGTCTTGATTTCAGAATTCATCGCCTTGTTAGTACTGCGCAAGAAAATGCTCGACCCACACGCGCTACGTAATATATTTATTGGTGGTGCGGCGATCGCGTTGTCACTGGTGCCGTGGTTGTACTATGTTTATAGTTTAGGATTCGCTAGTAATACCCAACCGGCTCTCGGTGTGCCAACGGCAGGGGACTTGTTCGATACCTATGTTCAGTTCATCTTTGGCTTCCAGGTGCCGCTGGTGAATACGTTGATTATCTCGGTCTGGCCAGTACTGGTACTGCTGGCATTCTTTGCACTGCAGCGGACCAAGAAAAAGATTCCCGCCGAAGTAACACTATTTGTTATCTTGGCAGTGGTACCGGTGCTAAGTGCCTTCATTATTAGTGTCACGATTCGTCCGTTCTACCTCAGTCGCTACTTGATCGTGGCCTTGCCGGCGGTATTTATTTTCGTGGCTTGGATCTTAACGCGATACCGACTATGGATCTCGCGGACTGTAAAGATTGTCCTCGTCGTCGTGGTGGTGGCGCTATTTGCGGTGCAGGTAGTGAACCCGAATACCCCGGTAAAGGAAGATTACCGCGAGGCTGTTGAGTACCTTGATATGAATACCAAGCCTACCGATGTCGTTGTCTTGGCAGCGCCGTTTACGATCTATCCGGTTGAATACTACTACAAGGGGACTGCCAAATTAACGACACAACCGATTTGGAATCGTTTCGAATCTGGATCGGTACCGGCCTATGATCCCGCGACCGTCGAGGCTGAAACTAAAGAGAACGTTGGTGCCTACCAACGTGCTTGGGTGATGCTGAGTTATGACCAGGGGTATAATAAAGACCTCAAAGATTACTACGATAATCACTACGAAAAACTATCTGAGAAGAAGTTTTCACCTGGGCTGACCATCTATGAATACCGTATTCGCTACGACAAACCAGTCTTCATCGAATAACCATAGGCGTTTGTTCATACTTGACATACTTTTCATACTTGGTGTATGATAGTTATAATGCACGATAAAAAACTATTCGGAACAGCAACCGTTGGAACTAAAGGCCAGGTAGTCATACCGGCCGATGCCCGCGAGATCTTCAATATTAAGCCTGGAGATCGTATGTATGTTGTTGGCTCAGAAAAAGCTCAGTGGATTGGTTTCCTAAAAGAAGACCAACTGCGCGCATTGGTAGAATCTATAACCGATAACATTGAACAATATCGTTCAATCCTCACCGACACAGAAAAGGAATAACAATATGCACCATCACCTTAGCTTGCGCAGCAAGCTTATTATTATGGTATCCGTTATGGCGAGTCTCTTCTTAGTAGCACTCGACCAAACGATTATCGCCACCGCTCTTGGTAAGATTGTCCAAGAGTTTAACGCCTATGATTCACTTAGTTGGATCGTTACCGCGTACCTGCTTACCACCACAATCACCGTGCCGATCGCTGGAAAGCTATCTGACATCTTCGGTCGACGTAATGTCCTCTTGGTTGGTGTTGGTATTTTCGTAGCCGGATCACTGATGGGTGGTATGAGTGCCGACGTCGTCCAACTCGTCCTTTGGCGCGCCTTCCAAGGTATTGGTGCCGGTATTATTACTGCCAATGCCTTCACGATTGTCGGTGACTTGTTCGCCGCTCGCGAACGCGGTAAGTGGCAGGGCCTTATCGGCGCGGTCTTCGGACTCAGCTCTGTGGTTGGTCCACTGCTCGGTGGGTGGTTGACTGATAGCCAACACATCCTCGGTCTGACGACTGACTGGCGCTGGACATTCTTTATCAATGTACCAATCGGTATCGTTGCCTTCGCACTGATCGCTATCTATGCACCAGCTATGAAGCACGCTAACAAGCCAAAGATCGATTTCCTTGGTGCTGGCTTACTAGCTGTCTTCCTGGCAACGCTGATCCTGGCGGTTGATAACACTGAAACAATCTTTGCCGGCTTTATGGACGCAACAGGCATCTCACTAGCTGCACTTCGTATCACTATGTACGCTATTGTGGCCGCGGCAGGTGTCGCCTTTGTGATGGTAGAACGACGAGTAAAAGAACCAATCCTTCCAATCTCGTTCTTCAAGAACAAGAACTTCGTACTACTGATCTCTGTGGCCGCATTATTCGGTGCCGCTTTCATGGGTTCAATCCTGTACCTGACACAGTTTAACCAACAGGTCTTTGGCGCAACGCCAACTGAATCTGGCTTGATGCTGTTACCAATGGTCGGTGGACTGATGTTGACAAGCATCTTGTCTGGTCAGATCATCTCTCGGGTAGGGAAGTACAAGATCTTTATGCAAATTGGGTTTGTGACTGCGACGCTTGCGATGCTGGCACTAACTACTTTGACGCCTGAAGTTAGCTACGGCTACGAAGCACTCATCATGGTATTTATGGGTATGGGGATGGGTGTTGCGATGCCAACTCTTAACCTTGCGATCCAGAATGAGTTTGAGCAAAAGCAACTCGGCGTTGCGACCAGCTCGAGCCAACTATTCCGTAGTCTTGGTTCTACGCTAGGTACTGCCATCTTTGGTGCAGTCCTAACGGCGGGAATTGTATCTCACCTTGGTAACATCCAATCAACGCCATACGTGCAACAGATCAGCAGTAATGCGCAGGTCTCGAAGATCGGTGACATTGAGGACGCGAACACGATCCTGACGCTCAATACCCCAAGCGTGAAGGATCAGATCGCATCTGGTGCTGAACAAAGCTTTGCGCAGTTGCCCGCACCTGCTGCCGAAGCTGCCAAGACACAGTTCGTTGATAGTCAGAATGACTTCTCGAGCACGGTGACCCACGCATTCTCGGATAGCCTCAAACGTATCTTTACCGTAGCGAGTATCCTGATGGCGATTGCTACACTCCTGGTGTTCCTTTTGAAGGAACGACCCCTCAAGGCTGCAAAGCCAGGGGACATGCCCGGAGAGCTGTAGTAGAATTTACATTTCTAAGGATTAATTCAATAAAACGCTTGTGCTGAATGCACAGGCGTTTTATGATTAAAACAATAGCGTCATCGCAGACGCATTCTTGACCTATTTCACGGAAATTGGTATTATAAATGATGTGTTTCACGCCAAGCTTAATTTTAAAGGTCGGAGTGCGTGAAGCTGTACATAGTACAAGGAGTACAACTGTCACATGCCTATAGCAATCGAATTTGTGCCATCACGGCGCAAAAAGATCGCAGTGGATGTGGTGCCCGCCGATTGGCGAATATTTATTGCTCACTAAACAGTCTCTAGATCTCTAAGACTGCAACAAAAAGAAAACACCCCAAGGCACCGGGGTGTTTTCACTTTTATAAGGGATGTACTAGTTGCCTAGTTTTTGGTCGAGCAGTGCCTTTAGTTCTGTGGTGCTACCTTGAACAACAGCGTTAGCGGTTGCGTCAGGAAGTTTTTCTCCGTTAAGGTAGAATGTCGGAGTTGCGTTAACGCCAACCTTTTTGGCAATTGCTTGGTCAAACGAAATCTTCTTGCTTACCTGAGAACCTGATAGGTCAGTCATGAACTTATCCTTGTCGAGCTGCAGATCAGAGGCGTAATCAGCGAAGCGTGTGGTGCGGTCTGTTCCTGAAAGATCTTTCCATTCACTTTGTGATTCAAAGACGAGGTTATGCATTTCCCAGTACTTGCCCTGTAGGCCAGCCGCTTCAACAGCAGCTGCAGCAACACGAGCGTTCGGGTGAATCGTCGTCAGTGGGAAATTGCGGAAGACGAACGTGATACGGTCTTTGTATTCTTCTAAAATAGACTTGATCTGTGGGTGCGCGCCGCCACAGCTTGGGCACTGAAAGTCACCGTATTCAACCAATACGACTTTGCTATCAGCAAGTCCATCGACGTGGTCGGCAATCTGTCCGTTATCGTCGCTAGCAGCGATGATTGAATTAGTATCAATTGAACCGATGTTTGCTGCTGGGTTTGAAAGACGTGAGTACACAATCAATCCACCAAACACGAGCACGATGATCGCGCTAAAAATAATCCATGTAACCTTACTCATTAAAAGTGAACCTCCAAATTTTTACTATACTTATTGTAGCAGAAAACCTGGTGGGGTTCTGGTCACCAGTAAGGTACAATAAACCGTATAATGTTTACGTTCTTATGTATCGTCACCGTTCTTGTGTTTGGGTCACTGGTTATCGTGGCTGGTATTCACCCTGCACCACATTTGGTGAGTCAATTTGAGCTGCGTCGTCGCAGTAAAGTCGCCAAGGATAAAGAAGCTGCCCGACAGCACCGCCGCGAATTACTGCTACCAGATGTCTACGGGGCAATTGCTGCCAAGACGGCGCTACTTGTCGTCGTCTTTGTACTACTGTCTGTTGCGACATTCGGCTGGGTGATTGGGATTATTGTCGCCATCCTGGGTGTGTTACTGTACCCAGTTATATCGAGCTGGGGTCCGGCCGCTCGTTTATCTGATCGTATCTACACAAAGTACGAAGCCTCGTACCTCGATATCGTCGAAAAGATGAAGCCATTCTTTAATGTCGTTCGATCAGTTTCAGTTCCTAAAGTTGAGCGCTACCACCGATTTGACTCGCGCGAAGAACTACAGCGTTTGATTGACCAAGCGGCTGGCATCTTGTCCGACGACGAGCGTAAACTGATTGTGAACGGCCTGGCTTTTAAAGATCAGCGCGTCAATAGCATTATGACGCCAAAGAGTATGATCGCTAGCATCAAACAGACTGAATTCCTCGGTCCATTAGTACTGAGTGAAATTCACGAACTAGGCCACAGTCGCGTTCCAGTGATCGGAAGCGATATTGATCACGTTGTCGGCGTCCTGCACCTGCGTGACCTATTGTCACTCGACATTAAACGCTCTGTAACGGCCGAAAAAGCCATGGAGCCAAAAGTGTACTATGTTCGCCAGGATCAGACCCTGGAGCATGCGCTGGCGGCCTTTATCGATACCCGACATCATTTGTTTATTGTTATTAACGAACAGCGTGAAACGGTCGGACTGTTAACTCTCGAAGATGTCATGGAAGCTTTGCTGGGTCGCAAGATTATCGATGAAGACGATAACCACGAAGACCTTCGTTCGATTGCTGCCCACAAAGCAGCCAACAACAACTCTCCTGAAAATCACATCGACGTCTAGGTCGACTAGATTTATAGGGGTCACAGTGGTATAGTGGCTAGTATTATGACACGTACACTTACCAACGAATTAATCGCGCACGTCGGCGAAACCGTAACGATCCAAGGCTGGCTTCACAAAAAGCGCCTCCTTGGCGGCCTCAACTTTATTACCCTGCGTGACCGCGCCGGTATTGCCCAAAACCTGGTTGATAGCAAAGACGAAGTCGAAAAGCTTCGCGGTATGCAAATCGGTACAGTTTTGGCCTTAACTGGAGTTGTCACAGCTGACGAACGCGCACCTGGTGGCGCTGAGCTACACGATGTGACGGTTGAAGTCCTCGTTCCAGTCGTTGACGAATCACCAATTGAAATCGACAAACCGCTCGACCACAAATCTGAAAACCTTGAAACATTATTTGAAAACCGTGTCATCGGCCTTCGTAACATCCGTGAACAAAACATCTTTAAGATTCAGGCGACGATCAAAGAATCAGCTCGACAGTACTTTGCGAGCCAAGATTTCACTGAATTCAACTCACCAAAACTCCTGGCTGCTGCCAGCGAAGGTGGTGCGGAAGTCTTCAAGCTTGATTACTTCGGTAAAGAAGCAACCCTCGCCCAGAGTGGCCAGTTCTACAAGCAGATGATGGTCGGCGTGTTCGAACGTTCTTACGAAATTGGATCTACCTACCGCGCTGAACCTTCAGCCACGACACGTCACATGACTGAATTCTTAACTATTGATGCCGAAATGGGCTTTGTCACTTTCCAAGAACTCCTTTCAACAGTTGGTGGATTCTTGAAATCTGTCACAGCCGAAACCTGGAACCAACGTGCGGCCGAACTAAAAAGCTGGAATGCACAGCCAATTCTTCTTCCCGAAGAAATCCCTCAGCTTGCCCTCGAAGAAATTCACGAACTGTACTTTAAAGCGACTAACCAAGATAGCCGTGGCGAAAAAGATATGCGCCCTGATGAAGAAAAATGGATTACTGAGTACGCCAAGAAGAACCTCGGTAGCGAAGCTGTCTTCGTGACCAAATGGCCAGCCAGTGAAATGAAGTTTTATCACCGTATTTCTGACGAAGATCCAACGATTGCTGAACGCGCCGACCTGATTTTCCGCGGTGTTGAAATCGCCACCATCAGTATGCGCGAAAACCGTTACGATGTATTGGTTGAGCAGCTGAAGACAATCGCTAAGGGCGATCCAGAAGCTGACGGCTTCCGTTATTACCTGAACGCCTTTAAATACGGACTACCAGTCCATGGTGGCTTCGGTATGGGACTTGAGCGTCTGACTCAAAAGATTATTGGTCTGAATAACGTTAAAGAAGCATCACTCTTCCCACGTGACATTAACCGCCTGACTCCGTAATTACCGGATCGTCGAACATAGGGGTACAATAAGCTTATGCAACCCGAAAACACACACACTGAACCTGTCGTCACACCCCCGACACCCGAAGTAACTCCCGTCGCAGCACCAGTTGTGGTGGAACAGGTTTCGGTCAAAAAACAGCCTCGCCAACGTCATTTTTTAGTCGCGTTCTTTTTTAGTTTTATCTGGGGAACGTTCGGCGTCGACCGTATATACCTTGGCTATATTGGCACGGGAATCTTAAAGATGATTACTTTTGGTGGCTTTGGTATTTGGACAATTATCGACCTCTTTGTCATTATGGCCGGCGCAATGAAAGACAAACAGGGGCGCGACCTGCTAGAATTTAATGAATACAAGAAGTTTGCCCAAAAGACAGTGCTTTGGTACGCGATTATTATCGGCTCTGTCGTACTGATAGGTGGAACGATATTGATTCTTGGTACGGCCGCACTCTTCACAGCGTTTCAGGATGGGAATCTGCCAAACATTCCAGGTCTTGATCTGCTCACTGGTGGACTGGACGCTTTAACTGGACAACAGGGTCAGATCGACGAAGTCCTCAATAGTAACTAGTTAATAGCCGGTTTGTTGTCGAGCGAGTGCCAGATATACCAACTAGCGACAGTCTCATAGGGGTGCCAGTGATTCTTTTCAGCTAAAGCCGTCATCTCTTCGGGTGTCGGCTTTTCGTCTAAGTGATACAGCGCGTGCATGCCGTTTTTTATTCCCAAATCACCAATTGGCAGGACATCCAGCCGTCCCATGCAAAACATCAGGAACATGTGAACCGTCCAAACGCCGACGCCTTTTACCTGAGTCAACTCTTTGACAACTTGGTCGTTGGTGAGGCTATCAAGGTGTTCAAACTTAACAGTTCCTTCGATAACCTTCACTGCCAAGTCTTGGATGTAGGTACCCTTTTGACGAGAGAGTCCGACTGATCGTAGCTCCTCGATGTCCTTGCTAAGGATGTCGCCGGGTGCGGGAAAGTCGTCACCGGGAAAGAGGGCTAAGAATCGTTTCAAAATAGTGGCCGCTGCCTTGACGCTGAGTTGTTGCGAAACAATACTTTCAACGAGTGCTGGATAGTAATTCCTGTGCGGAACAATGGTCGGAATGCCAGCCTCGGCAATGATAGGAATAAGAAGCGGGTCAACCTTGGCAAGATACTTGCTGGCAACTGCCAGGGTGAGTGGGGTAGCAATCGGAGTCATGTAACTAGTCTTTAAACCATTTTGTGTACGCACTACGAGCTTTAACGATCTTTGGCTCGATGACGATCGAGCAGTAGCCGTTGCCAGGGTTCTTATTGAAGTAGTCTTGGTGTTCGTCTTCGGCTGGGTAAAATATTTCTAGCGCGGTAACCTCAGTCACGATCGGATCGTGCCAGTGTGTTTTGGCGCGTTCGATTGCTGCTTCGAAGGCTTCGCGCTGCGTGTCGTCTTTGTAGAACATGGCCGAGCGGTACTGTGTGCCGACATCGGCGCCCTGACGGTTCAGAGTGGTGGGGTCGTGGATCAAGAAGAACAAGTCTAGAATAACATCGCTCGGAATGATCGATTCATCAAACGTAATTTCGACTGCTTCGTCGTGTCCCGTTTCGCCTGAGGCGACTTGGTAATAGGTAGGATCAAGTGTTTGGCCGCCAGTATAGCCACTCACGACACTTTCAACACCCTTTAAGCGACGATAAATCGCATCAAGGCACCAAAAGCATCCGCCGGCAATCACATATGTAGTCATACCTCTATTATACGCCTGGAATTGTAAAGTATAATAGATCGGTGAACGCGAATTTTAATGAAGAAATCTGGGAACAAGGCCGGCAGCTGTATCGTGACATGCCGTGGCGCGATAATACCGAGCCATATGTTGTGTTAGTTAGCGAGCTGATGCTTCAACAGACCCAGGTTGATCGGGTCATCCCGAAATTTGAACTTTTTATGCAGACTTTTCCGACGATCGCGTCGTTGGCTACCGCGCCACTGGCTGATGTGCTGACGGTCTGGAGTGGGCTAGGGTATAATCGCCGCGCCAAATTTCTCCACGAAGCCGCCAAGAAAGTTGTGATCGACTTCGATGGTGCGATCCCGGGGACATACGACGAGCTCGTCAGCCTGCCTGGTATTGGGCCAAACACGGCTGGTGCCATCTTGGCCTATAGCTTTAACGTGCCGGTTGTTTTTATTGAGACAAACGTCCGAACCGTCTACTTCCATCACTTTTTTGAAGATCAGGCACTCGTTACTGACAAAGAACTGCGAGCACTCGTCGCACAAACAATTGACCAAGAGCACCCCCGCGAATGGTACTGGGCGATGATGGACTACGGCTCATTCCTGAAGAAACAGGGTGTTGGACGCATTAACAAAAGTAGCCATTATAAAAAGCAGGCACCACTAAAGGGAAGTGTGCGTGAGGTGCGAGGCATGATCCTCAAAGCGCTCGCGATCTCTGACTTAACGGATAAGGATCTACGACAGGCAATGCCGGAGGATGAACGGTACGATGCGGCCCTGACAGCCCTGCTGAGCGAGGGGCTAGTCACCCGGACGGACAGTCGGTTACATTTAACACGATAAACGGTATAATAAGTTGACATGAATATACGCGCCCGCCTGGTAGTCTTTGGTTTAGTGGCAGCATTGCTGCTGTCTACTTTGGGGCTAAAAAATGCCTCGGCGGCCGACTTAACAGATGAGCAGATGGCGCGCATTAGTGCGAACTGTCTAACGATCAAAGGTTCGCTGAACCAGTTGCACGCCAGTGACGCTTTGCTACGCGTCAACCGTGGCCAGATTTACGAATCAATGGGGACAAAACTGATGAACAACTTTAATGGTCGCCTGGGGAGTAATGGCTTGGATAACAAAGGCCTCACTGCGGTCACAGAAAGTTACCAGACAGCACTTACAACCTTCCGCACTAATTACCAGACCTACGAACGCCAATTGTCAGCCACGATCAAGCTCGACTGTGGTAAAGACCCATCTGGATTCCATGATGCCATTGAAGACGCTCGTACCAAACGTGCCAAGGTGCACACCGATGTTCTTCGGCTCCACCAGTATATCGATGATTACCGCTCGGCCATAAATGATTTTATGCTTAACTTTGAAAGAGTGACGGGGAAGAATTAATGGACGAACACGACCAGACACCTGACGTAGTTGTCAAAGCTGAACCAGCAGGACGCTTCCGTGACGAGCACCGCTTTTTGTTGTTGATCATCGGAACAATTTTTATCGCTATTATTATGGTAATCGTTAGCTTGGTGATGTACAACGTCAGTGGTTCAGCGCAACTTGACCTGAGTCGCCCGGGCTACAAATCGGTCAGCGACAAAGTCGACCGCAGTAACGAGATCACTGATTACAGTGCCTTTGGCCCGGTTAATAAAGATACTGTCAAAGAATTTACGACACTCTATGACGAGCAAGCCAAGAAAGCTAAGGCCGTTGACGCTTTTAACGGTGACCCATTGAATCCAGAGGTTCTTGAGTTCAGCGACCCACTTTCGTCTACCGAGTAGCCCCGAACTCCATCTCGAACAACTCGCATAACAGCGCATGATCGGCTACTATTTGCGGAAACTCACTAAAGCGCTGCTGCATTCGACTGCGCAGCCCGTCATGCGCCTGACCAAGTTCAGTCGCAGTGTGAACGCCGTAATCTTCGTTCATAACTCTTCGCCCAGATCCAAGGATGTCGACAACGATCGGGAGATTTTTATCAACGGCACGCGTAAAGCGTGACTCTAGATCCCGCTGTTGTTCGTAGTCATAGAGTAATTTGCGAGTGCGCGGTGGTAGCTCTGCGAGTAAACTTTCGAGGGCTGCTTGCTCGATCAGTTCTTTTTGCTGGAGGTCTTCATCGCTAAGTTGGAATGTCGCGACATCACCGGTTTTAACTTCAATCAAATCATGTACCGAGGCATAGGCGCCAACTAAATTCGCGTCGAGTGAAGCTGGATATAGCATATGTGCCAGCTCGGGTGCGACCAGGCCCAGCATGAAGCTGTGCTCGACATCGGTCTCGCGTTCACCGTCTTCGTAGCGAGGTGTGCGGTCCACCCGTGCAAATCGCATCGCTAGTCCACCCAGTTCCAAGATGACCGAAGCACTGGTAGGGTAGGCGGATATTTCGAAGCTTTGGCTGTATTCTTTTTGGTCAACTTGTTGCATTAATTGTTCACTCATGACTGTAGAACCTTTCCGAGATGTATATATCTAACAGATTACATTCACAGTGTATGAGCTTGTAATTAATAAAGATAGAAAGTATAATTTGAGTCAAATATGATTGACTTAAATACTGTAAATCACCACATTCAAAAACACATTATTGACGTGTTGATGTATACAGAAGTTGCTCGTTTTAAAGAACTTCGTCCACCCAAAACTGATACTAATTTATTTAGCTATCACCTGAAGGCCCTGATGAAACTCGGCATGGTTAACAAGACAGAAGCAGGTTACACCCTATCGGCGATGGGGTTGTCATACGTTGACCGCGTCAGCACCGAGAAGCGTGTCATTCGTATGCAGCCAAAAATTATCTCTATGCTGTTGATCCAAAACAGTGAAGGCGACGTACTATTGCAGCGCCGCAACAAACAGCCGTATATCAACGCCTGGACACTGCCATATGGAAAAATCCATATCGACGATGCAACATTAAAACAAGCCGCCCAGCGCGAAGTAAAAGAAAAATTGGGGATTGATGACCAGGAGTTACGTCATATCGGAAGCTGCTACATTCGGGTTCGTGTTGGTGAAGAAATTCTCTCAACCACGACTGCCAATATCTTCGCTTTTAACCGTGACGATATTCAGACGTCGGATGATATTATCTGGGCGCGGCCGCATAAACTCGATCAATTCAAATTAGCTCCAGCTGTCGAAGAGATTGTCGCGCGCGGGTTCTTTAACGATCCGTTTTTCTTTGAAGAGTTTGAAGACGAGTGGACATTATAGCTTAGGCGTTGCGTTCGCGCACCCAGCCATCGATTGTGCCAGCACCCATACAGAGGACGAGTTTGCCGTCACGGCGGTCTTGCTGGATGGTTGCCCATAGTTCGTCACCAAATTCGGCTATATGGACACTATCTTTGTTTGTCAGGTTAGCAATGAGATCTTCCGGGGTGAGAATGTGCTCATCAGGATCTTCACGTGACAAATATGTTGGTAGCCAATACGTTTCGTCAGCTAATTCAAATTGGTCAATGTAATCTTTCTGAATTCGCGTTTGGCGACGGTTTTGGTGTGGCTGATAGACCAATACGACGTGATCGGATAATTCGCGGGCAAGCTGCAGGGTGGCGGCGATTTCTTTCGGGTGATGGCCGTAATCTGAATACAGGTTATCACCAATCCGTTCGAATCGTCGGTCGGTTCCAGGGAAGGTGCCGAGGGCGTTAATAATGTCATCATCCTTGGCGACGCCGAGGTACTCAGTAGCCTTCGCAACGAGGGTGGCATTACGGCGATTATGTTCACCGGCTAAAGGCAGGCTAAAGGTCTCATCGAGAATCCACGCTTTGTCACCGGTTGCTGAAATATATTCAGCGTCACTGCGCCACAATATTGAATGGTTCGACTGGCCAACAAACTGACGAAACGCTTCGGTGTATTCGTCTTCGGTTGGATAGGTATCAGGATGGTCATAGTCGATTGAGGTGATGAGGGACAGGTAGGGGGTGAAATTCAAGAAGTTACGGTCGTATTCGTCACATTCGTAGACGAAGTATTCACTTTTTGGATCAAATTTACCACTCGGGCCAAATGAGAGTGTCGAGCCGACGGAATAGCTGACAGGGATGCCGAGTTCGAGCATTGACCAGACCATCATACCAGTTGTAGTTGTCTTGCCATGCGTGCCAGCGATGGCGATAAGTTTGAGGTCTTTTTCCTGAATAATATAGGCGAGGAATTCGTCACGCTTGCTGACACGCATGCCTAGTTCGCGGGCCAACAGTAATTCGACGTGATCATCTGGCAAGGCAGAGGTGTAAACGAACCAGTCGATTGGCGTTTCGTCGTGACTAGCGCGCAGAAATGAGCCGTCCTGACCGATGTTGACGGCAACGCCTTGACCGCGGAGCTCTTCGGTGACCAGACTTTCGTTAATATCCGACCCCATGATCGTGTGGCCGGCGTCCCGGGCGATCTCAACGAGTGGTCCAATGCCAACGCCGCCGAGTCCAGAGAAATAGATGTTCATACGCCCAGTATATCACCTCAATAACGCTTGTCGCTCGGGCATTGGTATGGTGTAATAGATGTAGTTAAAGTAGTGGGCTAAATAAACACAATGTTACAAAAAATATTACATCGCATATTGGTGAGACGTCATTTTTGGCGTAATGCTTCGTTTAGTGAAATTGCTGAATTATATGCATCTCGTGTACTGCGCATGCTGGCGATGCACATTGCAGCCTCATTTATGTCGATTTATCTGTACCAACAGGGATATCCCGTCTGGATAATTGCCGCATTCTGGGGTGTATTTTATCTTTTCAAAGCGATTATATCCGTGCCGATGGCTGCAATCGCCGCTTGGTTTGGTCCTAAGCACGGCATCCTCATTTCAAACATCTTGTTTATTCCCGCAATGATCGCCTTTGCCTTGGCGCCTGAATATGGAGCTTGGCTACTTATCTTTGTAATTATTTTCCAAGGTACCTCAGGCGCACTGTACTCGATCAGCTACGGCATCGACTTCTCGAAAGTGAAGAGCGTCGAGCATGCTGGTAAGGAAATCGCCTACATGAACATGGTCGAAAAAGTGACTACCGGACTGAGTCCACTGATTGGTGGTATCATCGCTTTTCTGTTTGGTCCTCAGATCGTACTTGTTATTGCTGCCTTCTTGTTTACACTTGCGGCCTTGCCGTTACTACGCACATCAGAGCAGGTGAGTGCGCGTCAGAAATTATCCTTCAAAGGTTTCCCGTGGCACTTGGTGCGCCCAAATATGGTGGCACAAATGTCATACGGTGTTGACGTCTTTACGTCAGGAACTGTCTGGTCACTCTTTACGGCTATCTTTATTATCGGAATTGCGGCCAATAACGAAGTGTACGTTGCTAATGGTATATTGCTGTCTGTTGTCATGTTTGCCGCCCTCGCTTCGTCATATGCTTATGGTAAATTGATCGACCGTAATAGGGGGAGGGAGCTGCTCAAGTATGCTGCTATTGCGAATGCAATGACCCATTTCCTGCGCCCAGTTACGGGGTCACCTCTGGCCGTTGCGGGATTGAACGTCGCCAATGAAGCTGCGACGACAGGTTACTCGATGTCGTACACGCGCGGTATCTTCGATAACGCCGACCTGTCTGGTCGGCGCACAACGTATTTGGGCATTATAGAAACCCTCTCTAATATCGGCGCAGCAATTGCGGCCGGCGGGCTAGTACTGCTGACATTGTTCATGAGTGAGCAAAAGGCGTTGGAAACCTTCTTCTATATCGCCGCCTTCGTCGTCCTACTGATCGCAACTGCTAAATTCCCTCTCTACCGAAAGCGGTCCGCGTAAGGTACAATAAGGACAAGTAGTAAGGTGGGAACCTCTCAAGGTGGCGGATAAAAAACAAGTACGAAAAAGCATTAAAGACCTGCAGCGGATCAAGACGTGGCAGCTTTTAGTATTGCTCATTCTGGCTGGCTTCATCTCGGCCACATTTTTACGCCTTAATAACATCGGAATGATCGAGCGCAGAGCGGCTGTCGTTGCTGCCGATAAGGTGGGTGATGAAGAAAATACCATCCAAAGATTGTACGATCTACAACATTATGTCAGTAGTCACATGAACACTGACCTCGGCAAGGGTGTCTACCTCGAAGAGAGCTATCGCCGCGACTCGCAAGCGGCCCTGACCGCAGCGTCAGGTGACCAAAATCCTAATGGTAATATTTACAAAAAAGCACAAGAAGTTTGTGCGCCTCGATTTAGTGGCTATTCGGCCGCATATCTGCAGTGTACCACTGGTGAGCTGGCCAAATACCCAGCCGCCGGTGACCTCGTAAACGCCGTAAAACTGCCATCGGCTAATACCTATTTGCATTCGTTCAGTTCACCCTTCTGGTCTCCTGATTTTGCTGGCTGGTCACTAGTGTTCTGTGCGGTCTTAATCCTATTAATAATTATTCGTTTACTCAGCCTCGGCATTCTGAAAATAATGCTTCATCGTCACTACCGTAACGTTTAGTGTTGACAGCGACCCTTGTCAGGTTGTACTCTTTTCCTAGTAGCACTAATAGGAGGTATAGGAATATATCATGGCTTACAGTCACACAAACTCAAAAGGCGTCACTTACTACTTGCACAACACAGAAGTAACACTCCGTGGTGGCAAACCACAGACAATCTACTTCTTCGCAAAGGTTGAGAAGAACGCTAAGGGTCAACCAGTCGATCTTCCAGAAGACCGTATCGTTAAAGAAAACCCACGTAACGGTTTCCTTACTGTTTCAAAGAAGAAATAGTTTAGACTTCGGATCGTAAAAGTATTGCACCATAAGCTGTTTGGCCATATACTAAAGCCAAACAAACAGGTGCCAAAACTGCCCCCTCCCCGGGGGCTTTTTTTGTGGGCGTTGATTGTCTGTGAATCAACTGTGAATTATTTAACTTGAAATGCCGCTTTTGTCTGGTATAGTTTTTAAATCATCATGTTTGAAAGAAATAACAAACCGTCAGTAGACCCACTCCCTAGCACGCAGCATGCAGATCGTTTCCTTGCCGCCCAAGCCGAACGTCTCGCCAACCGATTTACTATCGATCATCAGCTGCTCGTCTCGACATTACCAGAGCTTTTTATGCCACACGAAGCAGCACCGGTCGAGATCACTGCGACCGAGTTGAAGCCTGAGGAACTGCGCAAGGACCTTATTGAGGTGATAACCCGTGTTCATAGTGCCTTTATGCGCGGTTACAAGGGCGATACGCAGCACTACGACCCCTTTGACGACCAAAGCCTGGTTAGCGATGAACAGTTCATTCAACTAACGCCAGACGAGCAGCAGACCGCTATGGAATTTTTACAGCACCTGAAGGCTGAATCTCGTAGTAAGCACCTTGCGCCAGAATATATTGGGATGGTGGCCGTTCGTAATCTACAAAGTCATTAGTTTGCGCAATTTCCTCTGTTCGTTTAGACCATGTGATTGACTTTCTATCACGTTTATGCTATTATACAATCATGACTATCGAACGCAGACCTATCGGCGGCACACCATCATTCAATGATGACCGTTTTGACAATCTTGACAATGATGCCTTTGGTGATGACCCTAATGTTCAAAAACACTTCCGCCAAGAGCGTCAAGCAGTGCAACTTAGTACTGAGACTCCTATTACATTTGGTGAACCTGACGTTATTCAGTCCATCGTTACGCTCCTTGCTACCCGAAAAGCCGCTGAACAAGCCGCTGCATTGCCGGTCGATCCGTACAAACGTGATCGCGCTAAACTACGCGCCCCGCTAGAATAGGGATTATTATGTCGAATTACGAACTTCAACCTCCGATTGATCCAGAAGAAGAACTCGTTATCGACTATCACTTTACTGATGACGAAGAAATGCAGATTGAACGTCGTATGGACGTGCGTCACTTTAGTCGGCATGATGCCGAACAGGATGTGTTGCGGGAGCGACCGAGCAGGTTATTTGGCGAAATTGCCGTACCAAAGGCTGTGCAATTAGCTGAACTGCGTGAAACGCCGCACTATTCACGTCGCGGTGGTCGTGCCTTGCCAGAGGTGTCTGATAGTGAAGGCGATCCGAACTGGAACACTCCGACGGGCGAGCCGTGGACCGAAGAACAACAGGCAAATTATGATGCCTTCCGAAACGCCGAAGACGTCCGCGAGAATGCTATCAAGTATTTAATGCAGCAACGAAACCTTCCTGAGATCCAAGCGATCGCTATTTTGCGGGCTCGTGACGAAAAGCGCCAAAAGCTACGACAACAACAAGGCCTCAAGTAGGACTGTAGATACAATTAAAATAACCCTCCATATGGGGGTTATTTTAATTGACGAGATAATGTTGGTGGGGCTGGATAGAGTTGAACTATCTACCAAGTGGTTATGAGCCGCCTGCTCTGACCGATGAGCTACAGCCCCGTAGAGGATATTATAGCTTAGTTGTCCACCCTGAGCTATAATAGTAAAAAGGTTATGCAAAAAATAAACATGCAAAAACTAATCTATCACGTGCGCCACAAATATGTGACGCGTGAAAACCTCGTCGTTGCGGGGGCATTAGTGATTGCCGCCGGATTTATTTGGGGATCACTAGGCATGATGCAGCGCAACTATGGCCTACAAAAAGACGTCGACCTCAAGAAGCGCCAGTTGTCATTGACTCAGCTTCAGCGTGATAACTTATCGCTACAAAAGAACTTTTATCAGACGGCTGAGTATCAGGAATTAGCAATCCGGGATTCGTTGAACCTCGTGCGTCCGGGTGAGAAATCACTCGTCCTGCCGGTAAATAGCCAAGCGGCGATTGATGCCGACGGTGTCAAAGCGAGTACACAGTCGGCGGCACTAAAGACTAGTAATCTTGAACAATGGGTAAATTTCTTGTTTGGCGGGTATAGTAAGAGTATATCGAGTAAATAACTATGAATGACCAACCAGAAAAAATTGAGATCGTCCGCGAGGTCACCGAATCAACCGATGATCACCAATACCGTGACACTCAGCCAATCAAGCTGGAAGTGATTCGTGATCGTTCGATTTCGGCAATTTTAAGCCTAATTTTGGCATTACCGTTGCCAATTTTGGTGATTGTTCTGTGGGCAACGATTGATGCTATAAAGGGGAGTGGTCAGTCGTTTAGCAACCTGACGATGAACGCCGTTGTATTGTACTTATTCCAGTTCTTTATTGTTCCAGTCACGTCACTCGTCTCTATAGTCTTGGGGATTATTGTCGCGACGAATGCCAAGGGCCGCGCGGCCAAAATCAGCTACGTTTCACTCGGAATTAGCTTAGTTGGCATTATTCTCCTTGCAACGTTTTTAGAACAATCTAAGTAGGGTTCAAGCCCTAGAGGGCGTTGCCGGCAATTTTATATAGGACGGTAATGTAGGTCTGTAACTCTTCACGGCTGATGTGATCGGTCGAATACAGGGTGTCTCGCAGTTCATCCCGTAGTCCAGCTTCAATTTCGTCAACCATTTCCTTGTATGAAGGATTAAGCGTCACAAGTTTCGTGCGATTATCGGTTTCAAGAGATCGTTTGTTAATAATGCCTTTAGATTCGAGCAGGTTAATCGTGTTCGTCGTGTAGGGGAGGGTCGTGCCGATTGCGTGTGCCAGCTCGGTGAGAGTAATGCCTCGTTCGCCGCCATCGTTGATGTAGCCAATGATAAACCACTGCATGGCAGTTAGGTCGTAGCGCACCAAATACTCAGACACCGTGCGGTTAATGACGCGGTGGGCAGTAGCCTGGGCAATACCTGATTGATAGGTACTGACGTAGCTCATGTTTGGTTCGACGAAGTCGTTTGTTTCACTCATTTCACCTATCATACTACACTAAATACTTAACAAAGTAAAGTAATTGTAAGGGAGTCGAGGATATCACCAGCCGTAGATTTTTATGCGGGATAATTATCTGACTTTAGTAGGCTCGCGAGATGAGCTGTGTTCGCTGCCAGTATTTTAATAGTTTCGGTTGTTTTGGCTGGTTTGTGTGCTAAATCCTGATAATCAACCGATCCCATCGCTTCGCCAACCCAATATGCCGGGCCGCCGGCAGGAATAGTGAATCCGACGTCACTGAGGGACTGGTAGACTTCGGCAGAGGTGTGGTGGGCGCCGTCCTCGTTGCCGACAATGGCAACGTTCGCGACTTTGCCGTACATTGATGGTCGTCCGTCGTTGCCAGTCTCTGAGAGTTCGGCATCAAGTCGCTCGAGAACCACTTTAGTAATTGAGGCGGGCTGACCCATCCAGATCGGTGTGGCGATGATTAAGATATCAGAGGCAAGGATTGAAACGCGCAGTATTGGCCATTCATCGCCGTTGCCCATGTCGGTTTGGACGCCGAACTTAACGTTGTGGTCAACGACGCGGAAGATCTCGCTGGTAATGTCATGCTTTTTTAATTCATTGGCAACTTCCTGCGCAATCAGCTGACTAGAAGATTTTGTTGGTGATGGGGTGAGTGTGCAGACTAAGATGGTAGCACGTAGTTGGATTGGCATTAGAAACTCCTGACTAAATGTATATCTATAATTATACGCCTGTTACGGAAAGTCATTATTATGGCTGTCCTTTAAATAACTTCAAGAAGTTTATGCTAAAATCGTTTCATATGGTCTCAGAAAAAAGCAGCCGGAATGACATAATATCGCTATGTATACTATTTTTTGGGTTAACTTGGATTTTGTTGGCTTATATTGTTCTGCTTATCAATAAAGTCGGAGATACGCAGACAATTTTCTATGTATTGGGGGCAGGTTCATTCGTGCTCTCGTTGGGGGCTGGTCTTAAACTGGCGTGGGGATATAAGTGGCTGCCCGTTTTTGTGATAGCGGGTGCTATTTTAATTGCAATTCTTACAAACGTAATTTACGCTATTTTATATCTACCTATTGGCCTTAGCGCTTAGCTTCACTCGGCGCAGCTATAAAAAAGAAACCTCCGAAGAGGTTTCTTTAATAATCTTGGTTGCGGGGGTAGGATTTGAACCTACGACCTTGTGGTTATGAGCCACACGAGCTGACCACTGCTCCACCCCGCGACGCAGACTCTATATTACCAGAATTTTGACCTGTTTTCAAGTGTTAAACGAGTTTACTGGCGGCAACGCGAATTGCTTCGGACCAGCTGAGAAAGGCGTGAGGGGTATCTGCCACCTGAGCAGCAGTAAGTCCGTGCTTTACGGCGATACCGATCTCGTGGATCATCTCTGAGGCGTGTGGGGCAACTATGGTGCCACCCAAGACAACACCTTTCTTGTCAGTGATGATTTTGACGAAGCCATCACGGAAATCAGATGTATTACTGCGGGCAATGATGTTGAGCGGGGCGATTGCTTTTTTAATGGCGAGGTCGCGTTTGCGGCAGTCATCTTCCGACAATCCGACGTGGGCAACTTCAGGATTGGTAAAAATAATACCAGGAGTGGCGGTGTAGTCGGGTATGGCCTTGGCCTTTTCGAACATGTTGTGGGCAGCAATGCGGCTTTCGAGGATAGCGGTGTGGGTATGACTATCGCGACCCAATACGTCACCAGCGGCATAAATGTGTTTGACGCTGGTTTGGAGGTTATCGTTCACGTCGATGCCTTTTGGTGTGTACTTCACAGAGGCGTTTTCAAGCCCAAGGTCGAGGTTAGGAGCGCGGCCAGTAGCAACGAGGATTTCATCGGCCTTGATATATTTCTCAACACCACCACGGGTGATAAGGATCTTTTTACCGAGGCCTTCTTTGACGACCGAAAGAACACGAGAGTGGGCGAGGACAGTGACGCCTTTTTGTTCGGTTAGGACTTTTTCAAGTAACTCCCCTACTTCGGGGTCTTGCTTTGGCAAGATGCGGCTGGCTTGTTCGGCGATATAGACTTTAGTGCCGAAGGTTGCCATCATCTGGGCGATCTCAACACCGTGACTGCCACCACCGATGATGAATAAACTCTTTGGTGGACGAATCGCTTCGAGAATCGTACGTGGGGTAAAGAACGTGACATCGGTTAATCCTTGAACATTGGGTGTCATCCATGATGATCCAGTCGCGATCAGGAAGTGGCTTGCAGAAAGGTGTCGGCGGTTCACGCTAATTTCATTCGGACTTAAGAAATGGGCGGTCGCATTGTAGGCGCTGATGCCGTGGCTTTCGTAGAATTTACGGTTACCGGCAGCACCGGTGCGCTGAACAGCGAGTTCTTTCCAGGCACGAATTGACGGGTAGTTGTAGCCGAGGGTTGAAGTACGTAGACCGAACTTGTCACCATGACGCGCTTCGTCGTATAGACGCGCAACGTGTAACAGTGCCTTTGTCGGGACGTCGCTCCAGTTTGGTGAGTCACCACCGAAAGTATCAGCTTCGACGATAGCGACGCGTTTGCCTGCACGAGCAGCAATGGTTGCTGCCGCACTGCCACCGGCGCCGCTGCCGATAACGATAAGGTCATAGTCGAATGTGTGTGATTGGGCCATCGTTATTTCTCCGTATCTTCTTATAATGTCGTTTTATGTTGTTCGTATAAATAGGCAGCGTCGGGATGATGGGCGCGCAGGTGCCGGGTGGCAACGAGGCGCAAATCGTGACTGGTTACTTCGGGTCGATGTTCGAGCCATTCTAAAACGTAGTTCGTCACCGCGTTAGCGATATTATCGGCTTGGCCGGAAGGAGTTCGGGCGCTGAGTGTTGCCGCGACGATGCTTTGATGTAGTTTGGCCTTGTCGAATGACTCGGTTGGGCGTTGACCCTGGCGTTTTATAATCGAAACGTGCGTGCGATCGTCGGCCATTAGATTGCTCCTGCGACGTCACTCATGATTTTTGTCACGTAGACGAAGAACCCAAGGATAGCCAGTGCACCACCAGCGGCAAATTGAATAAAGTGCTTGTTGTCTTCGCGCCATTTTTGGATGCTGCTAAGTTTGTGGCCGCTGCTAATCAGGACCCAAATGCTGAATAATGTTAGCAGGGAGATCACGGCATAGATAGCGATGCCGACTAGTTGCCAAGCGCCGGGGAGCTGGATGATAACGAGCGCGCTAATGATCATTGGTGCAGCGATAAATAGTAGTTCGCTGATGACACTGGTGAGGCCTAGGCTGAATGCTTCGGCGCTGTGCTTGGTGGCTTTGCTGCGATCACTCAGGTGGCGGGCGAATGAACGGGGGATCCAGAGTGAGGTTCCTTTTTCGCGGCGATAGTAAAAGAACCAGACGGCCAGGCCAACGCCGATCAACAGACCGCAGGCAATTGCCCAGACGAATTGTGGCGCTTCGTTGCCAAAGACGTGAATAAACAAGAATGAAATAAACGTTAACGCCAGTAACGTCATGACACCGACACCGGTGACAAATCCAAAAGTCAGTCGCAAGATACGAGACTGTGAAGTTTTGCTACCAATTGCGTGCCCACTAAGGAGTGTCAATACACTGACGCTCAGCTGAAAGCTGGCGTGAATCAGTGCCGCAAGGGTGACGATAGCGAGAGACGAGGCGATGTCCATGTGTTTATTTTTTTGATTTCCTCTGACTGTATTTATACCATAACCGTCACACCCCAGTCAAAGATATTAGCAAAAGCATATTGACTTTTTATGACGTTTGTGCTTAAATAAGTACATCAAACAACAAAAACAAAAAAAGGCAAAAAACCCACATGGATACCACCAGCAGCCAGATCGAACCAGTCACAATGAGCGAAGTATTGGAACTGGCGACCTGGGATCGTCCACGATCAAATCAGGAACTGCGTAACTTTATTTCTAGTCGTGAAGCAATCGTTGCTGAGCAGTAAATAGAAATAATAGGGGATACAAATAGGGCATCACTGCCCTATTTTTTGTTGCCCCACTCACCTACTTTAATAAGGAAGAACCCCGCTTTCGCGGGAGCGGGGCTCGACCGTAAAGCGGGGTTAGTTGGGTGGCGATTGGCGTTCGCCGATGCCGTTGAAGGTGTGGTTGGTGAGTTTCCCGACCACTTGAATTGCCGTGTAGACGAGCAGACGGATTGGTCCCTTTGTCCACCATTGCAAGTTCTGTGAGCTACGGTCGAAACCGACCCACGGAACCCTGGTTTTCATGACCGTGAATCCAGCGGCCCGTACCTTACCCCGAACCATCCACAAGTGGACGAACGGGTTGGCGACGACGATGACATCATTGACCTTGTGGTGACTGAATACCGCGAAAGCGACCCGCAGAACGTCACTGCTATCGAGGTACTTCTTGCCACCAGGTTTGATCGACGCGTCGTCTTGATCCACGATGAAATCAGTCGGCTCGTCGTGCGCGTCAAGGTACCTTGCGATTTCCCACTGGGTGACCAGGATGGTGGGTTCGCCGCCTTGCTGTAGTTCGTCATTGATCGCCGCGACGATCTTGGCCAGCCTGATGTTAACAGGGCCGGGCTCGTCTTTTTCGCTGCGTTTGGCGAAGGAGAGAGCGACAACGCCAGTTGTCATGAGGTTCCTTTCTCGAATCGATCGCCACTCAAGCGAGTAACGGACATATAATAACACTTTTACCTTGTTTGATCAATCTAGGGAAAAGGTCACAATCTAGTTATTGACTTTATATAGTACTATGTATAACATAGGACTATGAACGACATAGACGATACTATTCAACAAAACGCTGACGTGTACGCCGAGCAACTGGCAGTCCAGCTGCGAAAAGGCTTCCTCGCCTACTGTGTGCTGCGGGTTTGCGCCAAGGAACCAAAATATACCAGTGATATTATTCGCCAATTACAATCAGCCGAATTGGTTGTCGTGGAAGGCACGATTTACCCATTACTATCACGGCTGCAAAAAGACGGCTTACTGACACACGAGTGGCAAGAGAGCGAGCAGGGGCCACCGCGTAAATATTACCGGACTACAGATTACGGCGCCAAAGTAGCCGCGCAAGTAAACCAACGAATCGACGCCTTGCAGGCAACACTAAAGAAGTTATAAGGAGAATTATATGAAAGACATTACCCGGATCCATATCGCGAAAGTTCCTTATAGCATCGAACTTTCTGCTAAAAAAGAATTAGAAGCATATATCAATGCCCTCGAAGCCTACACAGCTGACGCTGAACTTTTACAAGACATTGAAATCCGTATTACCGAGCTATTGCTGGAACGCGGTGTTAAACAAGAAGAAGTCATTGCGTCAGCTGACGTGACGGCAATTCGTGAACAACTCGGTGAGCCGAAAGAATTCATGACCGATGAAGCAACGGCTGATGTTGACGCAGAAATCTTGTCAAAAGAAGGCTCGCGCAAATTGTACCGCAACCTCGATAGTGCAGCTATCGGTGGTGTATTAAGTGGAATCGCCAGCTACATCCGCGTTAACGTTGTGTGGGTGCGATTGGCATTCATCATCGTCTTCTTCCTGTCAGCCGGACTAGTCACTGTCTTATATATCCTGGCTTGGTTGATTATCCCACCAGCCAAAACTGCGGCTGAAAAGTTGCAGATGACCGGGCGACCAGTGACGCTATCTTCGATCCGTGAACTAAACGAATCAGGCACGGGTATCGATACTGCACGACGAGCGGCAATTATTACACGAGTACTAACAACCGCCCTTGGGATTGGCGCAGTGCTGACAGCAATCGGTGCGGCAACCGCAATGATTGCGGTCGGTATTCAACTGGCACACGGTGACGCGGGTGATCAACTGAACGATTACCAAATTCCGGTCATCTTGATGTTTATCAGTGGTGTATTGTTACTAGCCTTATCATTGCTAGTTGCTATCGCAGCTTTTGCGCAAAAGTTTAACAAACGTATTTGGATCAGCGCGGTCGTGATCATCGCATTAGGACTTGGTGCGTTCGGATCAGCACTCACGCTTGGGTCATTACAGCAACGATCTGAATATGAAGCCATCCAACGCAACACTGTGGAAGTAGTTGAGAAGTTGCCAGCCAACTTTAGCTCAGTGACGGCGCTGTCTGTCGATATCTCTGATGCAACTAACTTCAACTACGTTGTCGATCCAGCAGCGCCAAGTATCAAGCAACGTATGCTAAAGGGTTCACCGAAAGCGAAAGTTGTGGTTGAAGGCGGCGTCGCAAAGATTTCACTCGAAGCCTCAAAGGAACGTACCTATGGTGCTGAAGCCGCAATCACTATTTATGGTCCAGCGATCAGCAGTATTATTGTGACAGAAGGAATGGTGTCCTATGATGCCGGCGCGCAAGAAAAACTAAAAGTCGAGGCTCGCAATGACGCCATGGTTTCCGTAGCCGAATCACGTATCGATACGTTGGATGTCACGCTTGATGGATCAGCTCAATTTAGCGCTGATCAAGCATCGATTTCGGCTGTTAATCTGTTCTTGTCTGGTCACCCGGATGTCAGCCTTGGAAATATCAAGACACTAACCGCCAAAGGTCCAGACGCCTGTGCAGCTAATGCGACAGCAACCGTGACCGTTCAGAATATCCTGAGTGCGACCTATGAATATAACGGTATGCAGACCGCTAGTCGTACGATGGCAGATCCTTGTTTCAAGCTATCTATTGGTAGCGAAGAGATGCGTATCTACGATTACCAAGATTAATTTCACTACGTATAAAGAGCCCTGCTGTGAAGTGGGGCTCTTTTATGTTGTGGTAACATTGACATCACAACATAAATATTCTAATATATACGCAGCGTTTGATTCATTCAGTACACCGACACCAAGGAGTAGCAATTAACGAAGCAACGAGTACCCTTTCCACAGTTCCATACGATCCCATCAAGATGAGAAGGAGCAAAGAAAGTGTCGTGGATATGATTCACGGCTACAAGAGTGAGTTCCGGTTGGCAGCAGGCAAGCCGGCTAGTACGCTGCAGATCTTGACCGAGCTGGGTGTACGTTCTAAAGGTGCTCAGTACATCGTGCCGTTCGCGGCTGACGTACTGGGTGTTGAACTTCCGGAGACCAAGCCGGAGTTCGACAGGCTGATGGAGGAGTGCCGCGAACAGGCAAGTACGCGCGTGCTAGAGCCGAGAGCCGTCAAGGCACTCGCGATCTGTTGGCAGCTCCGGTTGCTCAGCAAGGGCTGGAGTGATGACGTCGGCGAGTCGCTGGAAGGTGACATCAAACTCGTCATCAACATGCTGGTCGATACCTACAAGCCGTGGAACGAATAACGGCGCACATGAGGCAGGCGTGATCCAGAGCAAGTACCGTTTTCGCACTGCGAGAACAGGGAAAGAGGCTCGGGTTACCCTGCCTCTTTTCATATCTGAAAATAGGCGAGGGCAAATAAAAATAACCCCCGAAGAGGTTATAGTATAATTTTGGTAG
>Ga0247814_10000084_pt1 | contig 88115 bp, 97 predicted proteins | sample UWRJL179409R1_FD_179947 | JGI IMG/M metagenome (GOLD analysis project Ga0247814, IMG submission 179947) | Plant litter microbial communities from Arlington Agricultural Research Station in Wisconsin, United States - UWRJ-L179-409R-1 | ecosystem: Environmental > Terrestrial > Plant litter >... | reverse complement strand
TTACCCATGACGGCGCCGAAACCGACCTGGACCTTGGCCACTACGAGCGGTTCATCCGCACGACCATGACCCAGAACAACAACTTCACCACTGGCCGTGTTTACGAACACGTCCTGCGCAAAGAGCGCCGTGGTGATTACCTGGGCGCGACCATTCAGGTCATTCCGCACATCACCGACGAAATCAAGCGCCGCATCATCAAGGGTGCTGGCGATGCTGACGTCGCCCTGGTGGAAATCGGCGGTACGGTGGGTGACATCGAGTCGCAACCGTTCCTCGAGGCTATCCGCCAGTTGCGTTTCGAAGTCGGTGCCAAGCGCGCAATGCTGATGCATCTGACGCTGGTTCCGTACATCGCAACGGCCGGTGAAACCAAGACCAAGCCGACTCAGCACTCGGTGAAGGAGCTGCGCTCCATCGGCCTGCAGCCTGATGTGCTGGTGTGCCGTTCCGATCACCCGATCGACCTGTCGTCGCGCCGCAAGATTGCACAGTTCACCAACGTTGAAGAGCGTGCGGTTATCGCTCTGGAAGACGCCGACACCATCTACAAGATCCCGGGCATCCTGCATTCCCAGGGTCTGGACGATTTCGTCGTCGAGCGTTTCGGCCTGCAATGCAACAGCGCTGACCTGTCCGAATGGGAAGCTGTGGTAGACGCCAAGCTCAACCCTGAGCACGAAGTCACCATCGCCATGGTCGGCAAGTACATGGAACTGCTGGATGCGTACAAGTCGCTGATCGAAGCGATGAGTCACGCCGGCATCACCAACCGTACCAAGGTCAACCTGCGCTATATCGATTCCGAAGACATCGAAAACCAGGGCACTGCGCTGCTGGAAGGTGTCGACGCGATTCTGGTTCCGGGCGGCTTCGGTCTGCGCGGCGTCGAAGGCAAGATCACTGCCGTTCAGTTTGCTCGCGAGAACAAGGTTCCGTATCTGGGCATCTGCCTTGGCATGCAGGTTGCGGTCATCGAATACGCTCGTAACGTGCTGGGCTGGAAAGACGCTAACTCCACCGAGTTCGATCGTAATGGCGCGCACTCTGTGGTCGGTCTGATCACCGAATGGGCAGATGCCACCGGCGCGGTTGAAACCCGTACCGAAAGCTCCGATCTGGGCGGTACCATGCGTCTGGGCGCTCAGGATTGCCAGCTTGAGCCAGGCTCTCTGGTTCATGACTGCTACGCCAAGGACGTCATCGTCGAGCGTCACCGTCACCGCTACGAAGTGAACAACAATCTGCTGCCGCAATTGCTCGAAGCGGGCCTGAAGGTTTCGGGTCGCTCCAGCGATGGCGCACTGGTTGAAGTGGTTGAAGCTCCGAATCACCCGTGGTTTGTCGCTTGCCAGTTCCACCCTGAGTTCACCTCTACGCCTCGCGATGGTCATCCGTTGTTCAGCGGCTTCGTCAAGGCGGCGCTGGCTCAACATCAGAAGAACGCTTGATTCGGGATATTCAGCACATGGCTCAGAAAACAATCCGCGTAGGTTCGATCGAGATCGCCAACGACAAGCCAATGGTCTTGTTCGGCGGCATGAACGTACTTGAATCCCGGGACATGGCCATGCAGGTCTGTGAAGAATACGTGCGAGTTACCGAGAAGCTTGGTATCCCTTACGTGTTCAAGGCCAGCTTTGATAAAGCCAACCGTTCGTCCATGCACTCTTACCGTGGCCCCGGCCTGGAAGAGGGCATGCGGATCTTTGAAGAAATCAAGAAGACCTTCAATGTTCCGCTGATCACCGACGTGCATGAACCCGAGCAGGCAGCGATTGTTGCCGAAGTCTGCGACATCATCCAGCTGCCGGCCTTCCTGTCCCGTCAGACAGATCTGGTTGTCGCCATGGCCCGCACCGGTGCTGTGATCAATATCAAGAAAGCCCAGTTCCTCGCCCCTCAGGAAATGAAACACATCCTGAACAAATGCGAAGAAGCCGGTAATGATCAGTTGATCCTCTGCGAGCGCGGTACCAGTTTCGGCTACAACAACCTAGTCGTGGACATGCTCGGCTTCGGCATCATGAAGCAGTTCGATTACCCGGTTTTCTTCGACGTGACCCACGCTTTGCAGATGCCGGGTGGTCGTTCTGACTCTGCCGGTGGTCGTCGTGCCCAGGTATTGGAACTGGCGAAGGCTGGCATCAGTCAAAACCTCGCCGGCCTGTTCCTTGAAGCGCATCCGGATCCTGACAATGCCAAATGCGATGGCCCTTGCGCCTTGCGTCTGGACAAGCTTGAGCCATTCCTGGCCCAGCTGAAGGCTCTGGATGATCTGGTGAAGGCATTTCCGACAGTAGAAACCGCTTAAACAGCCTTTTCCGGAGGGTTGCCCTCCGGTAAAGTGCCGCACGATTGTTTACCCCCGACTCAGTGTCGGGGTTTGTCGCTCTGGGGCCTGCCCTGCGTTGTTGCCCTGAACGACAGATATTTCAGCTGCGTCGTTTTCTTCAATCTTGGAGTGTTAACAACAATGGCAAAAATCGTCGACATCAAAGGTCGTGAAGTTCTCGACTCCCGTGGCAATCCCACCGTGGAAGCAGATGTGCTCCTCGACAACGGCATCATCGGCAGCGCTTGCGCCCCGTCCGGTGCTTCAACCGGCTCGCGCGAGGCGCTTGAGCTGCGTGATGGCGACAAGAGCCGTTACCTGGGCAAAGGTGTTCTGAAAGCTGTTGCCAATATCAATGGCCCGATCCGCGACCTGCTGTTGGGCAAAGATCCGGTAGACCAGAAAGCCCTGGACCAGGCGATGATCGCCCTGGACGCCACTGAAAACAAAGCCAGCCTGGGTGCCAACGCCATCCTCGCGGTATCGCTGGCTGCCGCCAAGGCCGCTGCGCAGGATCAGGATCTGCCGCTGTATGCGCACATCGCCAACCTGAACGGTACACCGGGTGTCTACTCGATGCCGGTTCCGATGATGAACATCATCAACGGTGGCGAGCATGCCGATAACAACATCGACATTCAGGAATTCATGATTCAGCCAGTAGGCGCCAAGACCTTCTCCGAAGGCCTGCGCTGGGGCACTGAAATTTTCCACCACCTCAAGGCTGTTCTTAAGGCCCGTGGCCTGAACACCGCAGTGGGTGACGAAGGTGGTTTCGCACCTGATCTGGCTTCCAACGAAGACGCTCTGAGCGCCATCGCCGAAGCTGTCGCCAATGCCGGTTACAAGCTGGGCACTGATGTGACCCTGGCTCTGGACTGCGCGGCCAGCGAGTTCTACAAAAACGGCAAATACACCCTGAGCGAAGAAGGCGAATACGATTCCGCCGGTTTCGCTGACTACCTGGCCGATCTGGTCAGCAAGCACCCGATCATCTCCATCGAAGACGGTCTGGACGAGTCTGACTGGGCTGGCTGGAAGATCCTCACCGACAAGATCGGCGACAAGGTTCAACTGGTTGGCGACGACCTGTTCGTGACCAATACCAAGATCCTGAAAGAGGGCATCGACAAGAAGATCGCCAACTCGATCCTGATCAAGTTCAACCAGATCGGCACCCTGACCGAAACCCTTGAAGCCATCCAGATGGCCAAGGCCGCTGGTTATACCGCCGTGATCTCGCACCGCTCCGGCGAAACCGAAGATTCGACCATTGCCGATCTGGCCGTGGGTACGGCTGCAGGTCAGATCAAGACCGGTTCGTTGAGCCGTTCGGACCGTATTGCCAAGTACAACCAATTGCTGCGTATTGAAGAGCAATTGGGTGCGAAAGCTGTTTACAACGGTCGCGGTGAGTTTCGCGGCTGATTAAAAAGACAGCCGGTGCTGTGACATTCGTCGGCTTTCCCGGATGATTGTCCGGCATTGAAGCGGACGTCTCGCAATCGAGCCTGGTTTCGCCAGGCTCGATGCCCTCAGTCCCTTGCTCGCTTGTTGGCTTGAAGTTGTTGGCTCTGCTGTCTTTTTACTGGGTACCTGATATTCAATGCGCAGTCCTAACTGGTTGTTCCTGATCTTGATCCTGATGCTTGCGGGCCTGCAATATCGCCTGTGGGTTGGTAACGGGAGCCTTGCGCAAGTGGCCAGCCTGAACCAGCAGATTGCCGATCAGCATGCTGAGAACGACGTATTGCTCGAGCGTAATCGAGTGATGGACGCCGAAGTGCTGGAGTTGAAGAAAGGTATGGAAACCGTCGAAGAACGTGCCCGTCATGAGCTGGGTATGGTCAAGGACGGCGAAACGCTTTATCAGTTGGCACAATGAATCTGACCCTTTGAACAAGAGCATTCTTCCAGCCTTCTGGGCAGTGATCCCCGCCGCGGGTATTGGTGCCCGTATGGCCGCAGACCGTCCCAAGCAGTATTTGCAATTGGGTGGCCTGACAATTCTTGAACACAGCCTGCTTTGTTTTCTTGATCATCCCCGGCTCAAGGGCCTGGTGATCAGTCTGGCTGTGGATGATCCTTATTGGCCTGGGCTGCCTTGCGCGCTGGATTCACGTATCCAGCGTGTTGCGGGTGGCAAGGAACGGGCGGACTCAGTGCTCAATGCACTGCTGCATCTGCACGCTCAAGGCGCTGATGACGACGATTGGGTGTTGGTCCACGATGCCGCGCGGCCGAATCTGGCTCGTTCGGATCTGGATAATCTGCTCGCTGAACTGGCTGACGACCCGGTCGGCGGTTTGCTGGCGGTTCCGGCCCGCGACACGCTCAAGCGTGCTGGCAGCGATGGCCGGGTCAGCGAAACTGTTGATCGCAGCCAGATCTGGCAAGCCTACACACCACAGATGTTTCGCCTTGGCGCTTTGCACCGCGCATTGGCTGATGGCCTGGTCTCGGATGTTTCGATCACCGACGAAGCCTCGGCCATCGAATGGGCAGGGCAGTCGCCACGGCTGATCGAAGGCCGCTCCGATAACATCAAGGTCACTCGACCTGAGGATCTGGAGTGGTTGCGGCAAAAGCGTGTCGACTTCTCGCGCTGAAGCCGTTGGAGCGTGTGGGCGGCATCCGACTTACCCGCGAAGAACGATTACGGGGTATTACTGACGATCCGAGGCGTCTGATTTGCGGGCAAGCCTCGCTCCAACAAGTCTGCCCCTACCGATACTCATCCCGCATCGCCAACCCCTCTTTCAGAAAGTCCACCAGCTTGCGCACTTTCGGCGACAGGTGTCGTTGTTGGGGATACAGCGCCCAGACGGCGGTGTTAGGCGGTTGATGGGGTTCGAGCAGCGAGAGCAGCGCGCCGCTGTGCAGGTGCTCAAGCACGTAATAATCCGGCAACTGACAAAGACCCACTCCATGTAGCGCTGCGTCCAGTACCGCCTGACCACTGTTACAACGCCAGTTGCCTTGGACCCGCTGGGAAAATTCCCGGCCATTTTGCTGAAGCAACCAAGTGTCGCTGCTGCCGATCAGGCAGTTATGGCGGCTCAACTCCGACAGACTGTGCGGCCGCCCGTATCTTTCCAGATAAGAAGGAGAGGCACACAGATACATCCTGCGTGGTGCCAGGCGTGTGGCAACCAGTCTTGAGTCCTGCAATCGACCCAGGCGAATGGCCAGGTCCAGGCCCTGAACCATATCCAGTGTCTGATTGCTCAGTTCAATATCTACCCGAATCTGCGGGTACAAATCCATGAACCGGGTTACCAGTGGCGCGATGAAGCGCTCGCCGTACGCTACGGCACAGGTCATGCGCAGCAGGCCTTTTGGTTCACTGGTCAGGTCGCCAATGGCGCGCAGCGCTTCTTCGCGGCCGTCCTGAAGTCGCTGGCAATGATGCAGAAAGGTCTGACCGGCTTCGGTCAGGGCGACTCGCCGGGTGCTGCGGTACAACAAACGGGTCTGCAGGCGTTCTTCGAGGCGCGCGATTTGACGGCTGATGTGTGACGACGACACGCCCATCTTGTCGGCGGCAGCGGTGAACTGCCCGCATTCCGCGACGGCGACAAACTCGTCCATACCTTCCCAGCGGTTGGTGTACATCTGATTATCCCTGTACAGCAATAATGTTTTGCTTTTGTCCCGATTATTAACCAATCAGCACTGCTTTACACTCTGTCCCTTGTTTTTACTTCGCTGGAGAAGACTGATGATCAAGTCACGCGCTGCCGTTGCCTTTGCCCCCAACCAACCCCTGCAAATCGTCGAAGTCGACGTCGAAGCGCCTAAAGCGGGCGAGGTGTTGATCCGCACTGTTGCTTCCGGCGTGTGCCATACCGATGCCTACACCTTGTCCGGTGCCGATTCCGAGGGCGTGTTCCCGTGCATCCTGGGTCATGAAGGCGGCGGCATTGTTGAAGCGATTGGCGAGGGCGTGACCTCCCTGGCTGTAGGCGACCACGTGATTCCGCTGTACACCGCCGAATGCCGGGAGTGCAAATTCTGCCTGTCCGGCAAGACTAACCTCTGCCAAAAAGTGCGCGCTACTCAAGGCAAGGGCCTGATGCCCGACGGCACTACACGTTTCAGCTACAACGGCGAGCCGGTTTATCACTACATGGGTTGCTCGACATTCTCCGAGTACACCGTGGTGCCGGAAATTTCTCTGGCGAAAATCCCTAAAGAGGCGCCGTTGGAAAAAGTCTGCTTGTTGGGCTGCGGTGTCACTACTGGTATCGGTGCCGTACTCAATACCGCCAAAGTGGAAGAGGGCGCCACCGTCGCCATCTTCGGCCTGGGGGGCATTGGCCTGGCGGCGATCATTGGCGCGAAGATGGCCAAGGCCTCGCGCATCATCGCCATCGACATCAATCCAGCGAAGTTCGATGTGGCGCGTGAGTTGGGTGCTACCGACTTCATCAATCCCAAGGATCATGAAAAGCCAATCCAGGACGTGATCGTTGAACTGACTGATGGCGGCGTGGATTACAGCTTCGAATGCATCGGTAATGTGAACCTGATGCGTGCTGCGCTGGAGTGCTGCCATAAAGGCTGGGGCGAATCGGTCATTATCGGCGTGGCACCGTCGGGTCAGGAAATCGCCACCCGTCCGTTCCAGCTGGTGACCGGTCGCGTCTGGCGTGGTTCGGCATTCGGCGGCGTGCGTGGCCGTACCGAGCTGCCGAGCTATGTCGAAAAAGCTCAGACAGGCGAGATCCCTCTGGATACCTTCATCACCCACACCATGGGGCTGGAAGATATCAACAAGGCGTTCGACCTGATGCATGAAGGCAAAAGCATCCGCACCGTCATTCATTTCTGAAAAGCAGCCGTAAGCTGCAAGGGGAAGCTGAAAACCTCTTGCAGCTTGAAGCTTGAAGCTTGCTGCTGGGAGTCCACGACCATGACCCTGGAAAATATTTCCTGCCAGAAAAGCTTTGGTGGCTGGCACAAGCGTTACAAGCACCGCTCTGAGGTACTTGGCTGTGACATGGTGTTCGCGGTCTACCTTCCGCCTCAGGCAGAGCAGGGCGGCAAGTTGCCTGTGGTGTATTGGCTCTCGGGCCTGACCTGCACCGATGAGAACTTCATGCAAAAAGCCGCTGCGCAGCGGGTTGCCGCAGAGCTCGGCCTGATTATCGTTGCGCCCGACACCAGCCCTCGCGGTCCAGATGTGGCGGATGATCCCGATGGCGCGTGGGATTTCGGCCTCGGTGCCGGCTTTTACCTCAACGCCACCCAGGCGCCGTGGGCCAAGCATTACCGGATGCACGATTATGTGGTCAACGAGCTGCCAGCATTGGTCGAGGAGCACTTCCCCGCTTCCGAGGCTCGTGGGATCAGCGGTCACTCTATGGGCGGTCACGGTGCGCTGGTCTGTGCGCTGCGCAATCCGGGACGTTATAAATCCGTGTCGGCGTTTTCACCGATCAGCAATCCAATGGATTGCCCGTGGGGGCAGAAGGCATTTACCAATTATCTGGGTGAAGAGCGCTCGCGTTGGCGTGAGTGGGATGCCAGCGAGTTGGTTGCTACCGCCAGTGAGAAGTTGCCAATTCTGGTGGATCAGGGTGATCGCGATGATTTTCTGGTTAATCAGCTCAAACCCGAAGCCCTGGTCCAAGCCGCTAAAATTGCGGGTCATCCTCTGACTTTGCGCATGCAGCCCGGCTATGACCACAGCTATTTTTTCATTGCCAGCTTCATTGAGGATCACCTTCGTCATCATGGCGACGCCTTGAACAGCTAAAGTAGGTAGAATCACGCCCTGACTTTTTTCAGGGCGTTTTTTTATGCGTATTGGCCATGGCTACGATGTGCACCGTTTCGCCGAAGGCGATTTCATCACCTTGGGCGGCGTGCGGATTGCACACAGTTTCGGCCTGCTGGCCCATTCTGATGGCGACGTCGTGCTGCACGCCTTGAGCGATGCATTGCTTGGCGCTGCTGCGTTGGGCGATATCGGCAAACACTTCCCTGACACTGACCCGCAATTCAAGGGCGCTGACAGTCGCGCACTGCTGCGTCATGTGGTGGCTCTGGTGCAGAGCAAGGGCTGGAAGGTCGGTAACGTGGACGCGACCATCGTCGCCCAGGCGCCAAAGATGGCCCCGCACATTGAATCCATGCGCGCGTTGATCGCCGCGGATCTTCAGGTCGAGCTGGATCAGGTGAACGTCAAGGCAACCACTACTGAAAAGCTGGGCTTCGTAGGGCGTGAAGAAGGCATCGCCGTTCACGCAGTCGCGTTGTTGCTATCCGCATGACCGAGTCCGAACTGCTGGGCCCGTGCGCGTATGGCGCTGCACTGGGTAGCGCTGTGCTCAAGGCCACGGCTGAAGATTTCCAGGTCGATGAAGTACTCGACATTCCGCTGTCCGGCGATGGCGAGCACCTTTGGTTATGGGTCGAAAAACGGGGTCTGAATACCGAAGAAGCTGCCCGCCGACTGGCTCGTGCCGCTGGCGTACAGCTCAGGACCGTCAGCTACGCGGGACTGAAGGATCGTCAGGCATTGACCCGTCAGTGGTTCAGTATCCAGCTGCCCGGCAAGGCTGATCCGGATATGTCGGCGGCTGAAAATGAAACCCTGAGGATTCTCAAAAGCACTCGTCACAAGCGCAAGTTGCAACGCGGTGCACACGCAGCGAATGGCTTCACCCTGCGTCTGACCCAGCTCAATGCCGACAAAGACGCTTTGCAGACACGCCTCGAATCCATCGCCAAAGCCGGTATTCCCAATTATTTTGGTGCTCAGCGTTTCGGCTATCTGGGCGGCAACCTGGGTGAGGCCCGTGACTACGCAGCGCGCCAGGCATTGCCCGAGCAGCGAGCGGTGCGCTCACGTTTGTTGTCCACGGCCCGAAGCTACCTGTTCAATCAGGTGTTGGCAGCCCGGGTTGCAGACGGCAGCTGGCAGCGGGCTCAAGTTGGCGATCTGCTGGCATTCACTGATAGCCGGAGTTTTTTCCCGGCAGGTATCGAAGAATGCAGCGATCCGCGGCTGGCCATTCTCGATCTGCACCCCACTGGTCCGCAATGGGGAGCAGGCCCGTCACCAGCGTCTGGAGCGACTGCTACGCTAGAGAACGACGTCGCCAACCGCGAATCTGCACTGCGTGACTGGCTGACGAGAGCGGGAATGGAACACGAACGTCGCATCCTGCGGCTGCCCATTGGCGGGTTGACGTGGCATTATCCCGAGCCTGACATTCTGCAACTGGAATTCGTCCTTCCGGCCGGATGCTTCGCCACTGCGTTGGTGCGCGAACTCGTTGATCTGGTCCCGGTTGGGCAGACGGACAGCCCATGCGTATTCTGATTTCAAATGATGATGGGGTCACCGCACCTGGTCTTGCTGCGCTGTACGCGGCATTGGCCGACTATAGCGAGTGCGTGGTGATCGCCCCCGACCAAGATAAAAGCGGCGCCAGCAGCTCGCTGACGCTCGACCGTCCTTTGCATCCCCATGCATTGCCCAACGGTTTCATCAGCGTCAATGGCACGCCAACCGACTGCGTCCACCTTGGCCTTAACGGCCTTCTGGAGACTCAGCCTGACATGGTGGTCTCGGGTATCAACCTGGGCGCCAATCTCGGCGATGACGTGCTGTATTCCGGCACCGTGGCTGCGGCCCTCGAAGGCCGGTTTCTGCAAAGACCGTCGTTCGCCTTCTCGTTCCTTTCCCGGCAGCCGGATAATCTGGCGACCGCTGCTCATTACGCGCGTCTGCTGGTTGAGGCGCACGAACAGCTCGATCTGCCGCCGCGCACCGTGCTGAACGTCAATATTCCCAATCTGCCGCTGGATCATATTCGCGGCATCCAGTTGACCCGCCTCGGCCATCGCGCCCGGGCAGCGGCACCGATCAAAGTGGTCGATCCCCGCGGGCGGGCCGGTTACTGGATCGCGGCGGCGGGCGATGCCGAAGACGGCGGGGCCGGCACTGATTTTCACGCCGTCATGCAAGGTTACGTGTCGATCACCCCACTTCAACTTGATCGCACTTACCAGAGTGGTTTCAGCAGCCTGAATACCTGGCTGGAGGGCCTTGCCACATGACTCGCGGGCAAGATGATCTGTTACGCCGAGGCATCGGGATGACCTCCCAGCGCACTCGGGAGCGTCTCATTCAGCGCCTCTATGAAGAGGGGTTGTCCAACGCTCAGGTCCTGGACGTGATTCGCAAGACGCCCCGTCATTTGTTCGTCGATGAAGCCTTGGCTCATCGAGCGTATGAAGATACCGCGCTACCAATCGGTCATAACCAGACCATTTCTCAGCCTTACATGGTGGCGCGCATGAGCGAGCTTTTGCTGGCTGCGGGACCATTGGACAAGGTTCTCGAGATCGGTACGGGTTCTGGCTACCAGACGGCAGTGTTGGCGCAGCTTGTGGAGCGGGTGTTTTCCGTCGAGCGCATCAAGGTTCTGCAGGACCGGGCCAAAGAGCGCCTTGTGGAGCTGAACCTGCGCAATGTGGTCTTTCGTTGGGGCGATGGCTGGGAAGGCTGGCCGGCGCTGGCTCCGTACAACGGCATCATTGTTACCGCCGTGGCCACCGACGTGCCACAGGCATTGCTTGATCAACTGGCACCGGGCGGGCGACTGGTCATTCCCGTGGGTTCGGGAGAGGTTCAGCAACTGATGCTGATCGTGCGTGAAGAAAATGGTTTCTCGCGACATGTGCTCGGTGCTGTACGGTTCGTACCTTTGCTCAATGGTCCATTGGCCTGAGTCGTTTTGCGGGACAACTGAATTCTCATCGACGCGGCCGGTCTACCACCTGTCGCAGCGCTGACCTCAGACGCTGCAGAAGACTTCAGTTCATATTTCAAGCAGTTAAGCAGTAGTTGCCAGCCGTTATTACGGCACAATAGGCACCTTTAATTCAGTCACCAGTAAAGGGAGTGGCGGGTGAGTCGTACAGTCATTCGGCAGCGAAGTTTTTCCAAAGGTTTTCAACGGCTGTTGATTGGCGTGGCACTCAGTGTCCTCTTGGTCGGTTGCTCCAGTTCGCCTTCTGGCGGCGTGCGCGTCGTGGATCGCAACAGTAATGCCTCCCCTCAACGCCCTACCGTGACCACTGGCCAGTATGTTGTGCGCCGCGGCGACACGCTGTTTTCGATTGCATTCCGTTACGGCTGGGACTACAAGGCGCTAGCCGCTCGTAACCAGATCCCCGAACCGTACACCATTCGTCCCGGTCAGACGATTCGCTTTGATGGACGTTCAAATTCAACATCGTCTGGCGTTGCCGTAACCCCTGGTACCGTTCGTTCGGGTACAGCCTCTACGACGACATCCACCCAAACGAGTGCTTCAGGCTCGGTCAAGACGACGGTGATTTCCAAGCCGGTTGCCGCTGTGCCTTCGGTGTCCGCCCCACCGCAAGGCCCGGCCGGCCCGGCGCCCAAGGGCTGGACGTGGCCGTCGAACGGCGTATTAATTGGAAAATTCTCTTCAAACGGTAGTTTGAATAAAGGAATTGATATCGCTGGAGATTTGGGACAGCCTGTTTTGGCTGCATCTGATGGTTCGGTCGTTTACGCCGGGAGTGGCTTGCGGGGCTACGGCGAATTGGTAATCATCAAACACAGCGATACCTACGTAAGCGCTTACGGCCATAACCGTAGGCTGTTGGTTCGGGAGGGGCAACAGGTCAAGGCTGGGCAGACGATTGCCGAGATGGGGTCAACAGGAACTGACCGGGTGAAACTGCATTTTGAGATTCGCCGCCAGGGTAAACCTGTAGATCCACTGCAATTCCTGCCGCGTCGTTGATTTTTGCCAGCCTGTTCCTTGACGTAGAGGGACAGGCTCAAGCGTTGCCATGGAACTGGCGTCGCTGGAGCTTGAGGTCGAACTCACCAAAGGACTATAACAATGGCTCTCAGTAAAGAAGCGCCCGAGTTTGACATCGACGACGAGGTCCTCCTGATGGAGGCCGATATCGATCTGGATTCGGACGAAAAAAAGCAGAAACCTGCGGCCTCTGCCACTCGCGCCAAGGCCAAAAGCTCTACAACGCTCAAGCAGCACAAATACATTGATTACACGCGGGCACTCGATGCCACGCAGCTGTATCTCAATGAAATCGGTTTTTCTCCGTTGCTGTCCCCGGAAGAGGAAGTCCATTTTGCGAGGCTATCGCAGAAGGGGGATCCGGCCGGACGCAAGCGCATGATTGAAAGCAATCTGCGACTGGTGGTTAAAATCGCCAGACGCTACGTCAATCGTGGATTGTCATTGCTCGACCTCATCGAAGAAGGCAACCTGGGCCTGATCCGGGCTGTAGAAAAATTCGATCCAGAACGCGGCTTCCGCTTCTCGACTTACGCGACATGGTGGATTCGTCAGACCATTGAGCGTGCCATCATGAATCAGACCCGAACCATTCGGCTGCCGATTCATGTGGTCAAAGAGCTCAATGTCTACCTGCGGGCCGCCCGCGAGTTGACGCAAAAGCTCGATCATGAACCCTCTCCCGAAGAAATCGCCAGTCTGCTTGAGAAGCCTGTCGGCGAGGTCAAGCGCATGCTTGGGCTCAATGAGCGGGTATCCTCGGTTGATGTTTCCCTTGGGCCGGATTCCGACAAGACGCTGCTCGATACGCTGACAGACGATCGTCCCACGGACCCGTGCGAACTGCTGCAAGACGACGATCTTTCTCAGAGCATCGATCAATGGCTATCGGAGTTGACTGACAAGCAACGAGAGGTCGTCATACGGCGTTTCGGGCTGCGCGGGCACGAGAGCAGCACGCTGGAGGATGTAGGGCTGGAAATTGGCTTGACCCGCGAGCGCGTCCGGCAGATTCAGGTCGAAGGCCTCAAGCGCTTGCGCGAGATCCTCGAGAAGAATGGCCTGTCCAGCGAGTCACTGTTTCAGTAAGTGGTAGAAACCGCGTCGGGCCTGTAAACATCGCGTTTCGCTTCGTTCAAAAAAGCATGTTCATAAGAGCACCCCGGTCCGGGGTGTTTTTATGTGCGCGCCTGAATTGTTTTCATTCGCCGATTGCTATTACAGGGCCAGCGATGTCACGGCGGTGTTCTCATGAGCGATGTTCAGTGATTTTGATATTTTGGCTGTAGGCCTTTACTTACCCATTTTGTAAGCTCTGGCGAAAACTGAGGGAGAATATTGCCCACTAGCCTAGGTTAATATTCTTAACTTTATGATTTTAATGACTAATTTATTTCGTCAGATCGTGGGCTGGAATTTTTTGAAAGGTTTTCGGTGGTTGTTCTCCGCGTGAAAATCACTACTATCACAACTGCGCCAAGGGAATGGCGCAGGCTATCAAGGAAGAGGGCCAAGGACATCGCAGGAAGCGATTCATCAGGACGATGAAAGAAAGGAATAGAGGGATTAAGTAAAAAAGGGGGGCGGGTCATACCGCCCCTTTTTTCGTCTGCGGAATGTGTAACGGCACCTGGCTCGGCTATACAAACGACATTAAAAAAGGCCCTTGAAGGGCCTTTTTCGAGCAAGCGTCTTGCTTAGCGTTCCAGGTCTGCGATTTTGCCTGGTTTGCCATCCCAATCCGCTGCATCGGGCAGAGCGTCTTTCTTCTCGGTGATGTTCGGCCACACGTCCGCCAGCTCGGCATTGAGCTCGATGAAGTTTTCCATCCCGGCAGGGATTTCATCTTCCGAGAAAATGGCCTGGGCAGGGCATTCAGGCTCGCAGAGGGCACAGTCGATGCACTCGTCCGGGTGAATCACCAGGAAGTTCGGGCCTTCGTAGAAGCAGTCCACCGGACAGACTTCTACGCAGTCGGTGTATTTGCACTTGATGCAGTTGTCGGTGACGACGAAGGTCATTTCTAATTCTCTCCTCAGGCGGCGGCAACAGCAGAGCCCTTTCATTCAGGGTTGCCGGGTTCGGGAAGTCTCCCGCGCCGTGTGAAAACACATGCATTAGGTAAACGGTACTGAATGCAGAGCGACTGCACAGCACGGCGTTCGACCCTGGGTTCGCTAAGTTTTCACGCGGCTCGGATTATCTGATCAGCCAGGCTAATAGCTGCCAGCATCTCAAACCGCGCGGGATTCTAACAGCTTGTTACCAAACTCGTTAGATCCGAGTTTGCAGTGCATATAACAACTCGAGTGCCTGGCGAGGCGTAATGTCGTCCAGTTTTGCTCGGGACAGCTCTTCAAGCACCGGGTGCGGCAGGCTGGCGAACAGGTCACTTTGCATCGGGGCAGCGGGCTTGCCGGGTTTGGATCGTGGCTGCTCGTGAGGCAGGCTGGTGGTTTCCAGGCGCTGCAAATGCTCCTTGGCGCGGCCAATCACCCTGGCTGGAACGCCCGCCAATTGGGCCACTGCCAGGCCATAGCTCTGACTTGCCGGCCCGGGCAAAACCCGGTGCAGAAACACGATGCGTTCGTTATGTTCGGTCGCATTGAGGTGTACGTTGGCCACCAGTGGCTCGCTTTCCGGTAACACGGTCAACTCAAAGTAGTGAGTTGCAAACAGCGTATAGGCGCGCAACTGGGCGAGACATTCTGCCGCAGCCCAGGCCAGGGACAAACCGTCGAAGGTACTGGTGCCGCGTCCGACTTCGTCCATCAGCACCAGGCTGCGATCCGTCGCATTGTGCAGAATATTGGCGGTTTCACTCATTTCCACCATGAAGGTCGAGCGACCACCGGCCAGATCGTCACTGGAACCAATACGGGTGAAGATGCGGTCCACCAGCGACAGTTCGCAGCTAGCCGCGGGCACGAAGCTGCCGATGTGAGCAAGCAGCACAATCAGCGCGGTCTGGCGCATGTAGGTCGATTTACCACCCATGTTCGGGCCGGTGATCACCAGCATGCGGGTCTTGTCATCCAGATCCAGGTCGTTGGCGACAAAGGGCGACGACAGCACCTGCTCTACGACCGGGTGACGACCCTGGTCGATGCGCATGCATGGCTCGTCGACGAATTGCGGGCAGTTCAAATCCAGATTCAGCGCGCGTTCTGCCAGATTGCTCAACACATCCAGCTCGGCCAGCGCTGAAGCGGTGTCCTGCAGCGGGGCGAGATGACCGATCAGGTCTTCCAGTAGCGCTTCGTAAAGCATCTTCTCCCGGGCCAGCGCGCGACTTTTGGCCGACAGCGCCTTGTCTTCGAACTCCTTCAACTCCGGAGTGATGAAGCGCTCGGCACCCTTGAGAGTCTGACGGCGAATGTAATCGGCCGGAGCCTGCTCAGCCTGTTTGCTGGGCAGTTCGATAAAGTAGCCGTGAATCCGGTTGTAGCCGACTTTTAGATGGCCCAGACCGGTCCGGGCCTTTTCACGGGCTTCCAGATCAATCAGAAACTGTCCGGCGTTTTCGCTCAGGGACTGCAGCTCGTCGAGCTCGGCGTCATAACCCGTTTTCAGCACGCCGCCGTCGCGGATGACAGCGGGCGGGTTATCAATGACAGCCCGCTGCAGCAGCTCGGCCAGTTGCGGATAAACCCCCGCTGTCTGAGCGAGCTGTTGCAGATGCGGCGCTTCCAGTTCTGTCATCGCCACTTGCAGCGCTGGCAGGGCGCTCAACGCATCGCGCAAGCGGGCCAGATCCCGCGGCCGGGCATTTCGCAAGCCAATCCGCGCCAGAATGCGCTCGATGTCACCGATCTCCTTGAGCTGCGGTTGCAGGCTCTCGAAGCGGTACCGCTCCAACAGGCAAGTGATCGAGGATTGCCGAGCCTTGAGAACAGTCAGATCGCGCAACGGACGATTGAGCCAGCGGGTCAGCAGGCGCGTCCCCATGGCTGTCTGGCAGCGATCAACCACCGATTGCAGGGTGTTGTCGCGACCACCGGCCAGGTTGGTGTCCAGCTCCAGATTGCGTCGGGTGGCGGCGTCGAGAATCACCGTATCATCGAGCCGCTCGTGGCGCAGGCTGCGTAAGTGCGGCAGGGCGGTGCGCTGGGTTTCCTTGGCATACCCCAGCAGGCAACCAGCAGCGCCGATGGCCAGGGTCAGGTTCTCGCAGCCGAAGCCTTTCAGGTCTTGGGTGGAGAATTGCTGACAAAGACTTTTGAGGGCTGAGTCCCGCTCGAAATCCCAGGGAGCGCGACGACGTGAGCCACGACGCTTTTCTGCAGGCAGGCCCTGTGGCCAGTCATCCGGGATCAACAATTCGACAGGGTTGATGCGTTCAAGCTCGGCCAGAAGGTTTTCCCAACCCTTGATTTCCAGCACGCTGAAATTGCCACTGGTGATGTCCATCACCGCCAGGCCAAACAGACGCTCGTCGCCCAGGACTGCAGCGATCAGATTGTCCCGGCGCTCATCGAGCAAGGCTTCGTCGCTGACGGTGCCTGGGGTGATGATACGTACCACCTGACGGTCGACCGGACCTTTACTGGTCGCAGGGTCGCCGACCTGTTCGCAGATCACCACCGACTCGCCCAGCTTGACCAGTTTGGCCAGATAGCCTTCGGCGGCATGGTATGGAATGCCACACATGGGGATGCTCTGACCGGCGGATTGCCCACGCGCTGTCAGGGTGATGTCCAGCAGCTTGGCGGCTTTCTTCGCATCTTCGTAGAAGATTTCGTAGAAGTCGCCCATGCGATAGAACATCAGCTGGTCAGGGTGCTGATTCTTCAGGCGCCAGTACTGCTGCATCATCGGGGTGTGTGCGGATAGATCGGAAATTGCTTTATTCATCAGTTAGTTAGGCAAATTCTTGAGAAGTGGGAGGCAAAGTCGCAGGCAGGCCTCGGAACCCTGTGCAGGTCCCAGGCGGCGTCGTGCGCGCATATTGCGATGGGCGCAAGATTACCACGCACGACTCGGGGGTGCAGGTCCGCTGCAACGGGGCTGAATCGTCACCGAGGGTTTCCAGCGGGTCACAGGCGGGCAAACGCTGTATAGACTTTGCTACGTCGCCGCCCATACCGGGGCGGCTTATAAAAAAGGAATTTTATATGGCTGGTAAACGCGCAAGAGATTCAGAAAGCGGGCGCTTCATTCCAATCGAGGAGGCCCGGCGTCGACCCAAAGAGACAACGGTCGAAACCATCAAGAAACCTAACTGCCCAAAAAAGAAACCTCACTGACTTCAATACTATTTTCAGCCAGGGCGGTCATGAATCTGATCGCCCTGGCCTTGCACCCAAAATACGCTCGTGTACGGTGATGGTTTGTCACCCGTCGCAGAAAGCATTTGGAGGAGAGCACCTTGGATGACATCACCCGGCTTGCCGGCGAACTGGGCAAGCATCTGCAAGGAGTGAATGCCCAGGTTACTACCGCAGAATCCTGCACCGGTGGCGGCATTGCCGAGGCGATCACCCGGATACCGGGCAGTTCCACCTGGTTCGAAGCGGGTTATGTCACCTACTCCAATCGGCAGAAGACCCTTCAGCTGCAAGTCCCGGCAGATTTGTTTATCAGCGTCGGGGCGGTGAGCGAGGAGGTAGTGCGGGCGATGGTGCGTGGTGCTCAGCTTCACAGTGCCGCCCGGTTCGCGGTTGCCGTCAGCGGCGTGGCGGGCCCGGACGGTGGTTCTGTCGAGAAACCGGTGGGTACGGTGTGGGTGTGCTGGGGTGTGGGTGAGCGCCAGGTTTCACGCCGATATCAGTTCGCCGGGGATCGTGACGAGGTACGCCGACAAACGGTAAAAGCCGCGCTAGAGGGGCTGATAGAGCTTGTCTGTGCAGAAATACCAACTCGGGGGTAGGCGCGCGCGCAACCCTGTGGAATAATACTGTCTACTTATACAGGTGTTGTGGCCATCAGGCCCCTAATTGAATTTGATTACGTGAGGACTTCAATGGACGACAACAAGAAGAAAGCCTTGGCTGCGGCCTTGGGTCAGATCGAGCGTCAATTCGGTAAAGGTGCCGTAATGCGCATGGGTGACCATGACCGCCAGGCGATTCCTTCTATCTCTACCGGTTCGCTGGGTCTGGACATCGCGCTGGGTATTGGCGGTCTGCCGAAAGGCCGGATCGTTGAAATCTACGGTCCGGAATCTTCCGGTAAAACGACGCTGACGCTTTCAGTTATTGCTCAGGCCCAGAAAATGGGTGCAACTTGCGCGTTCGTCGATGCTGAACACGCTCTCGATCCAGAATACGCAGGCAAGCTGGGCGTCAATGTAGACGACCTGCTGGTCTCGCAGCCGGATACCGGTGAACAGGCACTGGAAATCACTGACATGCTGGTGCGCTCCAACGCCATCGACGTGATCGTGGTCGACTCCGTGGCTGCTCTGGTGCCAAAAGCTGAAATCGAAGGTGAGATGGGCGACATGCACGTCGGCCTGCAGGCTCGTCTGATGTCTCAGGCACTGCGTAAAATCACCGGTAACATCAAGAACGCGAACTGCCTGGTTATCTTCATCAACCAGATCCGTATGAAAATCGGTGTGATGTTCGGCAGCCCGGAAACCACTACTGGTGGTAACGCCCTGAAGTTCTACGCTTCGGTACGTCTGGACATCCGCCGCACAGGCGCAGTTAAAGAAGGCGACGAAGTTGTAGGTAGTGAAACCCGCGTCAAAGTTGTGAAGAACAAGGTGGCTCCGCCGTTCCGTCAGGCTGAGTTCCAGATTCTTTACGGCAAGGGTATCTACCTCAATGGCGAGATCATCGACCTGGCCGTGCTACACGGTTTCGTTGAGAAGTCTGGCGCCTGGTACAGCTACCAAGGCAGCAAGATTGGTCAGGGTAAAGCCAACTCGGCCAAGTTCCTGGCAGATAACCCTGAAGTGGGTGCCACGCTCGAGAAGATGATCCGCGAGAAACTGCTGACTCCGGGTGTTGATACCAAGTCCGAAGCCTCCCGTGCACCAGCGCCTGCTGCTGACATGGCCGATGCTGACGTTGATATCTGATAGATCATGTCAGCGGTACTGGATACACCTGTCGCCGTAAGGCGAACCGCAATGGACCTGCTCGCACGTCGCGAGCACGGTCGTGTCGAGCTGACGCGCAAACTGCGTCAGCGCGGCGCAACTCCTGAGTTGATCGAACCTGCCCTCGACCGTCTGGTTGAAGAAGGGTTGCTCTCTGAAGCCCGCTACCTCGAAAGTTTCGTCTCTTACCGCGCACGCTCGGGCTATGGCCCTGCGCGTATTCGCGAGGAATTGAATCAACGGGGATTGCAGCGCGCTGAAGTTGAGCAAGCGATTCGGGAGTGTGGTTTCAACTGGCAGGAAAAAATGCAGGAAACCTGGGAGCGCAAGTTCGCGGGGCATTTGCCTGTTGATGCCCGTGAACGAGCAAAGCAAGGTCGCTTTCTGAGCTATCGCGGTTATCCGATGGACATGATCGGCCGCTTGTTGAGCGGCCGTGGTGACGACGACTGATTATCAGGTCGCTTTTGAGGCTTCAGCAACTGGAGCTGCTGATTTGGCATGAGGCTGCAACTGGTTTTCCGGCAAATTGATGTAATCCACCAACTCCCGCAACCGCCCCTGATCACGCCCGCTGAAGCTGAATGCCAAGCGCGTCAGATGGCTGAACTCTGCTTCATGTTCCTCTCCCTGATAAGTGTGCTGCTGAAAGTCCTCAGTCAGGCACAGATCGGCGAAGGCCCCTTGCATATGCTCAACGGCTTTGTGGGTAAGGGGACGATGCATGCGAATGATGAATTTGTTCTTGAGCCAGCGGCTTGAATGGAAGTTGCTGTAAAACTGATGAATCTCTTCGACCGCAGCTTGCGCGCTATGGACCAACCGAAGCAGCTTCATGTCGTTAGGCAAAATATAGCGGTTGTCCTCCAGCTGATGCTTGATGAAGTCCAGCGCGCCCTGCCAGAAACTCCCGCCCGGGACATCCAATAGCACGATGGGTACCAGTGGGCTTTTACCGGTCTGGATCAGGGTCAACACTTCCAGGGCTTCATCCAGCGTGCCGAAGCCACCGGGGCACAGGACGAGTGCATCGGCTTCCTTGACGAAGAACAGCTTGCGCGTGAAGAAGAAATGGAAGGGAAGCAGGTTGCCAGTCCCTTCTACGGTAGGGTTGGCGTGTTGTTCGAACGGCAGGGTGATATTGAAGCCCAGGCTGTGCTCCAGCCCGGCGCCTTCATGAGCCGCTGCCATGATGCCGCCGCCTGCGCCGGTGATGACCATCAGATCAGCTTGAGCCAGTAATCCGCCCAACTCTTTGGCCAATGCATAGAGCGGATGCTCCACAGGTGTGCGTGCGGAACCGAATACTGTGACCTTGCGCCGATCCCTGAACTGCTCCAGGACGCGAAAGGCATTGTCCAGCTCCCGCAAGGCTTGCAGGGTGATCTTGGCGTTCCAGCGATTGCGGTCGTCCTGAGCCATGCGCAACACGGTCAGCATCATGTCGCGATAGAGCGGAAAATTTGGACTGTTGGGGGCTACCAGATTGATCTGTTCTTCGACCTTGGTGAGGTCAATCCCGTTGCTCTGGAAGTGTTGAGATAGATGGTCGTTGGGCACATAAGGCATTAAAGGCTTCTCCATGCGTGACCGCTTCAGCCTGCTGTGTTGTCTGAAGCGTGACACTTATTCCGATGCGTTAATGTGCCTAGCCTACTTCGAACTGGCAACGGTTGTGTAACGCATCGGTATTTCTGTTGCGCATGGATTTTGTAGGAGCTGCCGAAGGCTGCGAATGGCGGGCTGCCAGATATGGCGCTTTCGCAGCCTTCGGCAGCTCCTACAGGTCCTGATGTTAAGTCTTACTTCTTCTTAACCGAACAATCGCCCGCCTTGAACACTTGCACGGCGACCGGGCGGTTGGTTTTGTATTCGGTGAATTGATACTTGAGCACCGCGCCTTTGGTCATCAACTGGCGATAGCCATTATTGTGGCAAACACTGTTGCCCAGCTGATTGCGCACGGCATCAGGATTGGAACGCATCTGTTGGGCCTGGCCGGATTGTACGCTCAGGTGATTGATCAACTGGTTGCCTTCAACCGTGTAACCCTGGTCGAGAATATCTTCGTTGATCGCCCGCGGAGTACCGACGCTGCTTTCCTTCGCGACTTGTTCAAGCATTTTGCTCAGTTCAAACTCTTGCTTCGACGCCGCCTGGGCGCAGAATGGGGTGACGAGCAGCAGCGTAAGGGTAGGGACGATAAGGCGCAGCATTAAATTCTCCTGATTCGGTGACTGGCCCTTGGACCGGTAACTTGAAAGTATGTTCACAACGCGGCGCGCTGGACCTGGCTCGTAAAATCGAAGTCGCTCAATAGTCGTGAAGTATAAAGACGAGTTCCGACGAAAGCGATTCATGCCCGCACAGCGCAGGCCGCTGGCGACGCGGCTCTGGTAAACTGCGCAGACTTTCAGTCCTTCCGAGTTACTGCAGTGCTCACGCTTTCCTCTCATCGGCGGTCGCTCTCATGAGCCACGCCGTTTCCCGCCTGCGCGACCGTCGTCTGGCGCAAAGTACCAAGCCCTTTATAGCTCGTGGATCGCGCGCGCCGCGCTGCAATCAATGTCGGGTCATTCCCGGTTATTGCTTGTGCGCCTGGAAGCCAAGCGTTGTTGCTGACTCGGGCATGTGCCTGCTGATGTATGACACAGAGCCGCTCAAACCCACCAATACCGGCTGGCTGATTGCCGATGTCATTAAAGACACGCACGCCTTTGGCTGGTCGCGGATTGAGGTGGATGAGCAACTACTGGCATTGCTCAATGATCCGCAATGGCAGCCCTATATAGTTTTCCCGGGGGAGTTTGTGGCTCCAGAGCGGGTGGTCAACCAAGTGGCGAAAGTAGAGGGCAAGCGCCCGCTGTTTATTCTGCTGGATGCCACCTGGACTGAGGCTCGCAAGATGTTTCGCAAGAGCCCCTATCTGGAACGCTTCCCGGTGCTGAGCCTTGAGTCCGAGCAAATGTCGCGCTATCGCTTGCGTCGATCCAAGCGCGATGACCATTTCTGTACCGCCGAGGTGGCTGCGCTGTGTCTGGAGCTGGCTGGTGATACCCAGGCAAGCGGCGTCCTTGACGCCTACCTGGATGTGTTCACCGCTCACTATCTCGGCGCGAAGTATCAGAATCCTGTCGATCCGGACGACACCTCGCACACCCATTTGAAGGCTTTTCTCTGACTGGTAGCTTTATCCAATAAATGGGCTGCGGATGAGCGCACAATAAAGCTCGCCAACGTCCACGGCGTAATGCTTGACCACCCCCTATTCGCTGGGCATGCTGGCGCCGCATAAAAGGTCAACGACCAAGATTTGCCGGCAGATGCCAATGCCTTGCTGAGTGCCGAATGGATCGGCCCTCACTTACAAAAACAGGATCACCCCCATGACCTACGAAATCCTGATTGCCGATGACCACCCGCTGTTTCGTAGCGCGTTGCATCAGGCCTTGAGTCTCGGCCTCGGCCCCGATGTAAGGCTGGTAGAGGTAGAAAGCATCGCCCAACTGGAAACCCGCCTGGCCGAGAAGGCTGACTGGGATCTGGTGCTGCTGGATTTGAATATGCCGGGGGCGTACGGGTTTTCCGGTCTGGTGCTGTTGCGGGGGCAATATCCGCAGATTCCCGTGGTGATGGTTTCGGCCCAGGAAGAAGCTTCGATTGTTGTCAGGTCCAGGGAATTCGGTGCGAGTGGCTTCATTCCCAAATCCAGTCCGCTGGAAACCATCCAGCTGGCGGTGCGCAAGGTTCTGGAGGGCGATGTCTGGTGGCCGCCTCAAGCCAGCGAAACCATCAGTGTTTCTGCAGAAGCCAAAGCCGCAAGCGCCGGGCTGGCAAGCCTTACTCCTCAGCAGTTCCGGGTGCTGACTATGGTCTGCGAAGGGTTGCTGAACAAGCAGATCGCTTACGAACTCAGCGTTTCTGAGGCCACGATCAAGGCCCACGTCACGGCTATATTCCGCAAACTGGGCGTCCGCACCCGTACTCAGGCTGCGCTACTGCTGCAACAGCTGGAATCGATTTCCCCAAACTGAAGCGGCAGAGATACACCTTCCATTCACGCTTTTTTGACCTGTTCTCGATTAGCGTTCACTTTCTTTTTTTGCGCAGCAGCCTATCTATGTCACCTTTCAAAGGCCAAACCGGCCTGAAACGCATCTTCAACGCCGCCGGCTACTCGTTCGATGGTCTGTCAGCCGCTTTCAAAGGCGAAGCTGCCTTTCGCCAGCTGGTTCTGCTTAACTTGGTCCTCATCCCGTTATCTTTCGTGTTCGATGTCAGCAAGGGTGAGCATGCGTTGCTGATCGCCGTGTGTTTGCTGGCGTTGATTGTCGAGCTGCTCAACTCGGCGGTGGAAGCCGCCATTGACCGGATTTCTCTGGACCTGCACCCCCTGTCCAAGAACGCCAAGGATATGGGCAGCGCCGCTCAGATGGTCTCCCTGACCATGATCGCGGCGGTTTGGGGCTTGATTCTGCTCGGCTGAATCCGCTTGTCTGTCAACGCCCTAATACATGCTAGGCAGTACGATTTCGTCGCTGCGCTGAACGTCGGCGGTCAGTGAGCGGCACAGATCGAGAAACTCGCGCATGGCAGAGGTCTGGTATTTCTGTTTATGCCAGATGAAATAAAACTGCCGTGAAAGGTCCAGTTCAGGGGTCTCCACCGCTACCAGACTGCCACGTCGTATGGCGTCGCGCAGCGCCAGGCGGGAGATACAGCCGATGCCCAGACCTGACTCCACGGCACGCTTGATGGCTTCGGTATGTTCCAGTTCAAGGCGCACGTTCAGCGCGTTGCGGTGATGGCGCATGGCCTGGTCGAAGGTCAGCCGTGTGCCAGAGCCTTGTTCGCGCAGGATCCACGCTTCCTGGGTCAGTTCATCGAGGGTGGCGCGGCCGCGTTTGGCCAATGGATGCTGAGGTGCACAGAACACCACCAGCTCATCCTCAACCCAGCGCTGGACTTCGATATCCGCATGGGTGCAGTCACCTTCGATCAGACCCAGATCAATTTCGTAATGGGCGACTTGCTGCACAATATGCTCAGTGTTCTGCACGTGCAGCTTGACCTGACTTTCCGGGTGACGCTGCATGAAACTGCCGATCAGCAGTGTTGCCAGATAATTGCCGATGGTCAGGGTTGCACCCACCGCCAGCGAGCCGAAACCGGACTTGCCATTGAGCAAATCCTCAATCTCCTTGGCCTGATCCAGAAGAGCAACAGCCTGCGGCAGCAGTTGTCGGCCCGTGGCGTTGAGGCTCAAGCGCTTGCCCGCACGATCAAACAGCTGGCAGCTGGATTGGCGCTCTAGTTCGGTAATGGATGTGCTCGCCGCCGATTGCGACAGAGAAAGCAGAACCGCCGCCCGGGAAACGCTTTCCTGTTGGGCGACGGCGACAAAAACCTGAAGTTGACGAAGAGTAAATCGCATATCTATATAACCGATAACCTATATCTTGATAATCCATTTAACAGATATTGTGCTTGCCACTAGAATACCGCGCAATAGCGCTCCTACCCCGGCGCAAGCGAATCTCAGGAGTTTCCACGTAAATGAGCAACATGAACCACGAGCGTGTCCTCAGCGTCCATCACTGGAACGACACGTTGTTCAGTTTCAAGTGCACCCGCGATCCAGGTCTGCGTTTCGAGAACGGTCAGTTCGTGATGATCGGTCTGCAGCAGCCCAACGGGCGCCCGCTCATGCGTGCCTACTCGATTGCCAGCCCGAACTGGGAAGAGCATCTCGAATTTTTCAGCATCAAAGTGCCGGATGGTCCACTGACCTCGCAATTGCAGCACTTGAAAGAAGGCGACGAGATCATCATCAGCAAGAAGCCTACGGGCACGCTGGTGCTGGACGACCTCAAGCCGGGCAAGCATCTTTACCTGCTCAGCACCGGTACTGGTCTGGCGCCGTTCATGAGCGTCATTCAAGACCCGGAAACCTACGAGCGTTTCGAAAAGGTCATCCTGTGCCACGGCGTGCGTTACGTGAATGAAGTCGCTTACCGCGAGTTCATCACCGAGCACTTGCCACAGAACGAGTTCTTCGGCGAAGCGTTGCGCGACAAGCTGATCTATTACCCAACCGTTACCCGCGAGCCTTTCGAGAACGAAGGCCGCCTGACCGACCTGATGCGCAGCGGCAAGCTGTTCAGCGACATCGGTCTGCCACCGATCAACCCTCAGGATGACCGCGCCATGCTGTGCGGTAGCCCGAGCATGCTCGACGAGACCAGCGAGGTGCTGAATAGCTTCGGCCTGACGGTTTCGCCACGCATGCGTGAGCCGGGCGATTACTTGATCGAGCGTGCATTCGTCGAGAAGTAAGCGCTGATTTACAGGTAGCGTGTGTTCTGCACATGCCACCCTCGTAACAAAAAAACCGCCTGGGGGTCACGGACCAGGCGGTTTTTTTGTGGGCGAACCTTAATTGGACGTTTAGCTGTTGGCTGCAACCACTTCCAGCACCTTGATCATCCCCGGCTGCGGGTAATGCCAGCGTACATCCAGGTCCCAGAATTGCGCGCCGTAGCGGCGTTCCGGGGTGGGCGTCTGGTAAGCAGGGCGCGGGTCCTGAGCCAGGCATTGTTCGATCAGCTCAACCAATGGCTCTTGCAGGCGCAGGCCGTGTTCATGAGCCTGGGCGAGGGCGGCGGGCTCCCAGCTCACCGGGATCAAGTCGGGTGCGGTACTGGCAATCTGGTTAGTCGCGGCCGCTACGCTGTCTGCATAAGGCACGTAGGGCTTGATATCCAACACTGGGGTGCCGTCCAGCAGGTCGATGCCTGAAAGATACAGGCGCCCCGGTTCCACCTTGTCCAGCTTGACCACTGATTGGCCGATGCCGTTAGGGCGGTGGGTGGCGCGCGTAGCGAAGACCCCCATGGATTGATTGCCCCCCAGGCGCGGAGGACGGACCTTCAAGCGGGGCTTGTCTTCCAGTGCCAGGTGGAACAGGAACAACAACCAGACATGGCTGACCTGCTCCAGGCCTTGCACGGCATCCGGGTGATCAAAAGGCGCCACCAGTTCAAGCACGCCACGGGCGGCGGGGGCCAGTTGCGGCTGGCGCGGGATGGCGAACTTCTCCTTGAAGCAGGAGCGAACGAAGCCGATGGGGGAGACGTTGTAGGAGTCAGGCATGAGAGGCGCTCAGGAGTATGCGCTCCTGTGGGGGCAAGCTTGCTTGCGAAGGCTTTAGTCCAGATTCAAGAAATGTTTTGCTTGTACTGGCCTCTTCGCGAGCAAGCTCGCTCCCACCTAGAGTTGCGCAGGATTAGCCGCGAACCCGCAAGGTCAGGCCTTTGAGGAAATTGCGCAGCAATTGATCGCCGCAGGTGCGGTAATTGCTGTGGCCGAATTTGCGGAACAGCGCGCTCAGCTCGGGCTTGGAGACCGGAAACTCCACCGACTTGAGGATGGCGTGCATGTCTTCTTCTTTCAGCTCGAAGGCCACACGCAGCTTTTTCAGTACCGTGTTGTTGGTGACCGGCAGCTCAATCGGCTGCGGGGCGCGGCTATCGTCCTTGCCACGCTTGAAGATCACCAGGCCGTCGAGGAAATGCGCCATGATTTCATCGCTGCAGTTCAGGTAGCCTTCTTCGTCTTCTTTTTTGGTAAAAGCGATCACGTCGGCCTTGGTAATCTCAAGACCACCGAGTTTGGTGATGTCGACAATCTTGCCGTCGCTGATATCAAGCATGTAGCGCACGCTGCGCAGAACGTCGTTGTTCATCATGATGCAAAAAATCCTGGTAAGGCGGGGGTCATGCCGTCCGACACATTCGGGCGGCTCTGAACTGAATTAGAACTTCTCTTTTGAAGTCATGTAGCGCCATTGGCCTTCCGGCATCTTGCCCATGGAAACCCCGCCAATGCGGATGCGGCGCACAGCCACGATCTTCAGGCCGACGGCTTCGCAGAGCTGGGCGATGATGCCGGGCTGCGGGTTTTTCATGGCAAAGCGCAGGCGGTTTTCGTTCTGCCAGCTGGCTTTGACGGCGGGCAATTCCTTGCCCTTGTAGGTCAGGCCGTGGTTCAGGCGATTGAGGCCATGGGCGACCATGTCTCCGGAGATCTCCACTACGTATTCCTGTTCGATCTTGCTGCGATCGTCAGTCAACTTGCGAAGGATCTTCCAGTCCTGGCTGAATACCATCAGCCCGCTGGCATTGGCCTGCAGGGTCGAGATCGGCTCAAGGCGCAGGAAGTGCCCTTTGAGCGGGCGCTTACCGAAGCTGTGCTCCTCGGAGAGCGTCGCAGGCGTAATCAAAGCCAGAGCATCGGCTTCGCTGAGGTCCGCAGGTTTGTGAAAGATGATCGTCACGGGCTCCGGCGTATCAGCCTTGGCCTGGGGGTCGAGGACGACGGTCTGCGTGTCGACCTTGAACTGCGGCTCGTCGATCACCTGGCCGTCTACCGTGACCCAGCCGCCTTCGATGAACAGCTCGGCCTCGCGACGGGAGCACCCGGTCAGCTCGATAAGGCGTTTGGAGAGGCGGATGGGTTCTGACATGACAAACAGCCGTTACTTGAGAGAAAGGCCGACATTGTACCCGTGCCCGCCCGGTTAATCGCGGCAACATTGCAAATGGATGGTAATCAGTGCCGTCACCTTTTGGAGTGGGACCGGTGATTACCTGTAGGAGCGCGCTTGCCCGCGATAGCGGTGAGGCAGTCAATACGTGTGTCGACTGACCCAACGCTATCGCGGGCAAGCGCGCTCCTACAGATGTCCGCGTCGTTTTAACCGCATCCTCAACATCGGGTACGGCTGCCCCAGCCCGTCAACGTCCGAGCGGCTTTTTACTTCGAAACCCTGTTTGAGGTAGAAACCCAGCGCCTGCGTGTTTTGCTCGTTGACGTCCAGTTCTCTGATGCCGAAGTTATTCACACTATGGGCGAGTAAGGTTTTGCCCAAACCCTGGCCTCGCCAGGCCGGATCGACAAACAGCATCTCCAGCTTGCCCAGCGTGACCCCTGCAAAGCCGGTGATGTTCAGCTGTTCATCGCGGGTGCAGAACAGCGTAACCGTGCCCAGGTATCTCGACAGCAGCAGGCTCTTGAGCCTCTTGATGTACGAGTCGGGAAGGAAGTCATGGGTGGCGCGGACTGAGTTTTCCCACACCTGAGTCAACTGGGGGTATTCGTCCTTATAAGGTGTGGATATCGCCTGCATGAGGCTTGGCTCCGTCTGGCTGCTGTGCAAAGGATTGTCATCAATCCGTTCGACTCATAAAAAGCCCCGCCGTTTGAAGGGCAGGGCTATTTATAAAGCGCCGATCTCAAACGATCAGATGATTTCCGCCCACAGGTCGTATTCGTCTGCGTCGGTCACCCGGCACATGATCTTGTCGCCCGGCTTGATGGTGCTGTTTTCTTCCAGGCCGATGAACACGTTACCGTCGATTTCCGGCGCATCGAAGAAGCAGCGGCCGACAGCGCCCTGTTCGTCGACTTCATCGATCAGTACTTCGATCTCCCGGCCAATGCGCATTTGCAGACGCGCCGCGCTGATGGCTTGCTGGTGGGCCATAAAGCGATCCCAGCGGTCCTGCTTGATGTCGTCAGGAACAATAGCCGCGTCCAGCAGGTTGGCAGGCGCGCCTTCGACGGGCGAGTACTGGAAGCAGCCGACCCGGTCCAGCTGTGCTTCGGTCAGCCATTCCAGCAGGTACTGAAAGTCTTCTTCGGTTTCGCCAGGGAAGCCAACAATGAAGGTCGAGCGGATGATCAGGTCCGGGCATTGCTCGCGCCAGTTCTTGATGCGAGCCAGCGTCTTGTCTTCGAACGCCGGGCGCTTCATCAGCTTTAGAATCTTCGGGCTGGCGTGCTGGAACGGGATATCCAGATACGGCAGGATTTTCCCGGCAGCCATCAACGGAATCAGCTCGTCGACGTGCGGATAAGGATAAACGTAGTGCAGACGCACCCAGACACCCAGAGAGCTGAGGGCCTGGCACAGCTCGGTCATACGGGTCTTGACCGGCGCACCGTTCCAGAAACCAGTGCGGTACTTGACGTCGACGCCGTAAGCGCTGGTGTCCTGGGAGATCACCAGCAGTTCTTTAACGCCGGACTTGACCAGGCGCTGGGCCTCGTCGAGTACATCACCCACCGGGCGGCTGACCAGCTTGCCGCGCATGGACGGGATGATGCAGAAACTGCAGCTGTGATTGCAGCCTTCGGAAATTTTCAGGTACGCGTAATGACGCGGAGTCAGCTTGACGCCTTGTGGCGGCACCAGATCGATCAGCGGGTTGTGATCCAGATTGGGTGGCGCGGCATCGTGAACGGCGTTGACCACCTGTTCATACTGCTGCGGGCCGGTGACGGACAGCACGCTCGGGTGAACTTCACGAATGACGCTTTCATCAACGCCCATGCAGCCGGTGACGATCACCTTGCCGTTTTCTTTGATCGCGTCGCCGATCACTTCCAGGGATTCGGCCTTGGCGGCATCAATGAAACCGCAGGTATTGACCACGACGACGTCTGCGTCCTGATAGGTCGCGACGACTTCATAGCCTTCCATGCGCAGTTGGGTGAGGATGCGCTCGGAGTCAACCAAGGCTTTTGGGCACCCGAGGGATACCATACCTATACGTGGGCCTTTTGCTGTCATGATAGGAGGTTCCTCATCAGGGTAGATTTTTTCTAATGGCTAAAAACGGTGCGCGAGTATACAGCTATTTGCGGTTCTCAGACCCTCGGCAGTCCACGGGCAGTAGTGCCGATCGTCAGTTGCAGTACGCCCAGAAGTGGGCCGCTGAAAAAGGCTTGATGCTCGACGAATCGCTCTCCATGCGTGATGAAGGTCTATCGGCATATCACCAACGTCACATCACCCAGGGAGCGCTCGGGGTTTTCTTGGTTGCGATCGAGGAAGGCCGTATCGCTTCCGGTTCTGTCCTGGTCGTAGAAGGGTTGGACCGGTTGAGTCGTGCCGAACCGATCCAGGCCCAAGCCCAGCTGGCGCAGATTATCAATGCCGGCATTACCGTTGTAACCGCCAGTGATGGCCGTGAATACAACCGCGCCGGCTTGAAAGCCCAGCCGATGGACCTTGTGTATTCGCTCCTGGTCATGATCCGGGCTCACGAAGAGTCGGACACGAAGAGCAAGCGAGTTAAGGCCTCGATCCGGCGGCTGTGCGAAGCCTGGCAGGCTGGCACCTATCGTGGGCAGATCCGCAACGGCAAAGATCCTCAGTGGCTCAAATGGACTGGTACCGAATGGGAACTGATTCCTGAGCGGGTTGCGACTGTACGTCGAGCCCTGCAGCTGTATTTAGAGGGGATGGGGGCTGCCCGGGCGGTTCGTATCCTGCACGACGAGGGGCTTAGCTACAGCAACGTCGGAATTACCACACTGCAGATATACCGGCTGATCAAGCTCCAGGCCCTGCGAGGAGCTAAGAGCCTGACCATCAATGGTGAGGAGTTTGTTCTGGAGGACTACTACCCGCGCCTGTTGTCGGAAACAGAATGGGCCGAACTCCAGCACATGGGCGGCCAACGATTACGGCGGCGAATGAAAGGTGAAATTCCAGGGATTATCACTGGCATCGGTCTGACGTATTGCGGCTATTGCGGTACCGCGATCATTGGGCAGAACTACATGACCCGCGCCCGGGCTGACGGCACACTCGCTGATGGCCATCGCCGTCTACATTGCGTGTCGTATGGGCGTAATGAGGGTTGTGGTTCCGGTGGATCGTGCAGTGTGGTCCCGATCGAGAAGGCACTGCTCAACTTTTGTTCTGACCGACTCAACCTGCAGCGACTGATGCAGGTTGGTGACGACGGGCAGGGCCTTCGCCATCAACTAGTGGGGGCCCGCGCGGCGGTGCAGAAAATCTCGGAGCAGCTTGAAAGAGTCACAGCCGCGCTGATGGCCGACGAGGACGGTCCCGCGCCGATCTCATTCGTGCGCAAAGCTCGTGAGCTTGAGGCGCAGCAGCTTGAGGCAGAAAAAAACGTCGCGAACATTGAATATGAACTGGCGGCGGCTTCGGGATCAGGTAAGCCAGCTCAGCAGGAACAATGGGTTGAGCTGGCTGCCCTAGTCAATGCGGGCGACTACAGTGCGAGAGAAAAGGTGCGCCAGTTAGTCATGGACACATTCCAGCGGATCGTCGTTTATATGCGAGGGATGGGCGACGAGGATCGTAAGAGCAAGTTTATAGATGTGCAGCTGATCTCCCGCACGGGTCAACACAGGCTACTGCAGATCAACCGGCGATCGGGGGAATGGGTGGCCAGCGAAGACTGGGACTGATCTTGTAGGCTGGCGAGAAGCTATCATATACTGGTTGTACGTACAGTATAAGCAAGGAGTGTTTATGTCTCACAGCGTCTATTCCGGTGGTCTTGAGCAATTGCATACGCCATTTGAGCAGCTTGCACGCCGCATTCACCGTCAGGTGAACAGCTCGGCGGCGCAGACGCGAAGGCGGACGATTATCTCCAGGTTATCTAATGAAAAGCTTGAAGACTGGGATTGCTTGCTTGACCAGCTGGACGTTGAGGACAGCGTGCGGGTGACTCGCTTGGAGTGTGGATCTGTAGGGCTGACGTGGACGAATCAACATTTATCTCAGGCATATATCTAGCCGTGCATTTATAGTATTTGTTAGCCCGGGGTTGCTTAATTGTATGCCCTAGGCTAACGTTTGCTCCATCACGTCAGGACAACGATTTGTGTTGCTCTGATTGCCATGGAGGTCCACCGCATGAATCGCCCCACCTTTAGCCTTTCGTTTGATGCCAAAGCGCAGCTGGCCGAGTACGTCAAACAAAACGGCGTTTTCCCTCTCTCTCTCATCTGCAACTATGCACCGAGCTTCCTTCACGCCCATTTGACGATTGAGCAATGCGGTTCAGAAGTTGCCGTGCAGGTCCGTTTGGGTGAGACGGTCAACACGCTAACCGTTGGGCTTCTCGACGACACGGCTCATAAAGTCGAGCACTTCGTCGAAGAGCTGGCAAACCTGCATTACGAACGGATGGCCCAGCCGATTCTGGATCGAGACCTGGAATATCTGTTGCGCAATGCAGCGACGGGTCGTCGTGGACTCTATCTGTTGCCGCAATCCGGAATGCACGACCTCAGGCTGCTACTCACGGCCTCCGCCAGTAATGCAGACCAGACTTACTTTCGATTTTTGTTGGGTGGGGCCGGGATCACGGCTCTGGCGCTGCTCCCCGCAGATCTTGACCAGGGTTACGAAGTGCTCTCCCAGCTAGTGCGCCAAATCAAGGAGTGGCAATGACTACCGCTCAACTCCTTTTGATATTGGCCGGTCTGGCTGTTTGCCAGGTGATCGCCATGGCTCTGCCTTACTGGATGGGCTGGAGGTCTGGCCAGACAGCTGCAACCGCATCGCTGCAAAGCGAGAACCAAAGATTGAGAGACGCGCTGTGCTCAGCGCATGCGCAGATCCGCCAGATCAAACAGGGGGTGAGCCATGCCTAAGCACCTGATCTGCCAGCGGGTTCGCTGGTTGTTGCTTGCCATCGCAGTAGCGCTTTCCAGTGTCACCGCTCTATCTGTTGGCATGGCCATGTCGACTCTGATTGCCGACCCGTTGCTGGCCGCTGTGTTCGCCGCTGCTGCGGTGCTGCTCGATTTATACAAGTACCTCGCCTGGCCGATCGCTTTGGGCATGTTGGCGGCAGGCAAACGTGCCTATGCGGTCCTGATGATTATCTCGGCTCTGATGTTGGCAGCGGTATCAGCTTGGGCTACCTACGACCGACTACTGACGTCCATCGTTTCTGGCCAAGCGCGGTACGCAGCTGTTACCGAACAACGCATGGTTGATCTGCAGGCGGTCAGGTCCGATGGGCTACGGCAGCTCGCGTCCCTGCACAAAGACGCACGCTCGATCGGGGATCAGGCACGGCAACTGCGCGAACGCGGCATTGTCAGCAAGGCGCAAGAGCTGGAATCGTCTGCCCTGGTACGGATCGATGGTCAGCGTGAGCAGGTGTTCCAGCGGCTCGATCGGGCATCGGTAGAACTGACCGAACTGCGGGCCAGACCGTCGGCGTCTGTTGGGCTGCCTGAGCTGTTGGCGATATTACTGTGTGCCGGGTTTGCGATCGCTCTGGAAGCGGTGCCCGCGCTGATTGGATCTGCACTGCGCGTCGGCAGCCTGTCCGAACCCTCGTTGCCAGAGACGACGGCCTCGACAACGCTGGCAACGGTTACGGCAACAGTGGCAACAGCCCCCGAGCAACTGACACCTGGCGAGCAGCAGGACCTGTTCGGATCACCGGACGTGGTGTTGATGAAGACGTTGCTCGACATCACACGAAAAGCAGAGCCAGGCACGCCGATATCGCTGCGTGACTTCACTGCTTCAGCTCGGGTCGGGAATCGACGAGCGATGAAGCTATTCCGTGCAGCGCTCGACCTGGGCGAACTGCGAAAAACCACCGCCGGCTATGTGACCGCTTGAGGAGGGCATGACTATGACTTTCGAATTTTCAGAGCAAGACAGGCAACTTCTCTCGCGCAGCGTATCCGGTTGGAGGAGCGCAAACGTGGAAATCGATTCCGCTATCCAGTCCGAAAACTGGCGCGCTATCGACAGCGCCCAGATCGATCGCTCATCGCACGCAAACACCATCGCGCTGATCGTAAACAAATACACAGACCCAGTAGAACAAGGAGCACGGCCATGATTGGTATCCCAGAGACAGGCACCCTGGAGAATGGCCGGATAGCTGCCAACGTCACCAGCGGCTACAAGTTCACCACAGCGGATGGCCGACCTGCGCGTCTGGCAATTATCGACGACCAGGGCAACGTAGTGGAGGCGGGCGAAGCGGTGGCACGCGAGGCCTGGAACGTGTGCATCGCAGTGATCAAGAACTTCAAGATCGGACAGGGCCATATAGTAGTTCACAGCGCACCACCAGGTGTTAATCAGGTGAAGACGCCATGACCCGCCAGAAAGATATCCTGGACGAGCTGACTAAGGACGAACTGCTAGCCTGGGTTCGGACTCAGTTTATTCAGTTGCCCAAGCGTAGCGAAATCCTTTACATGCGATGGTCACAGCAATCCGCCGACCTTGTCGCGGCGTTTGAAGCTGAAAGCAGGTGGAGTGATGGGATTGATTTTGCCGAGCGTGACCGGCTTGCTCTCCAGGTCAATGAGACGACTTGCTTAGAAGAAAAGCTCCGTCTTCTTGATTTGATGGAACCATACGGCAAGGCGTGGACGGACCATTTCAAACGCTACGAGGCGTTGAAGGTGAAGGAGAAAAAGGTCGACAAGCTCTACGATCAGATCGACATAGAGCGCCAGAAGGAGTTGCGGTCATGAGCAGCTACTTTTACAAAACGACCGCTCCAGCCGTTCTCGCAGCCATCCAGGTGTGGGATGCCAATCGCGCCGAGTTCGACGTAAAGCGCGAGAACCTAAAGGACATATTCGGCGGCCCTGGCTCTCCGATGTACTCCGGCGGCGACAACTATGTAGGTGGCGTAAAGATCAGCGACAGCCGCGAGCTGGACGCTCACTGGCGTCGTCCAGATGAATACGGATATCGCGCCCTGCGCAACGCTCCAAAACCCGAAAAGGGTTCAACCAAGGAAGCCAGGGCAGCGATCAAAGCTGAGCACGAACGCCTTGTCGCGTTGTGGGAAGAGCACTGTCCGGCACGCATCAGTAAGGACGACGTCTGGAAATCAATCGGTATCGATTGGGGAAGCGTCTGGCTGAGCGGTGGAGTGTTTTTCGAGTTCGCCGGGGTCGTCTATTTGCACCTGGGCTTCCAGCTCAAAGACGGTGGCGACCAGGTCGACGGTGCTACCGAGATTGTTTCGAGTGAGTTCGAAGCCGCTCGCCAGGCAGTGCTCGAGCAACGTAAATCCGCTTAACCCCCCTTCGATAATCTGAGCCACCTCTTCCGATATCGGAAGGGCGGCGCCTGACTGGAATTCGACATGTTTACCCATCGAGAACAACTGCTGCACCAGCTGGAAGGGGCGATGAGTGATCTGGCTCGTCAGAACACCAACGAATACCGCGCCCGCTACTACGCCGAGGCGCGCGCCTTGCTCAAGTCCTTGGTGGTGATTGAATGGATAACGGAAGCCGAAGCAGAGCAGTGGCGTGCCGACATCCACGCGACCCACCAGCAGGCCATTGGGCAGTGTCAGGCAGCGGGGGAATCGGTCGATGCCCTGGTGATCAAGCAGGCCGCATTTCGCCTGATGCACCTGGCCAAGGTCGGAATTCATCCGCGTATCAAGGTGGTGGCACCTGTGGCCCAAACGTCGCCGTGAACATGGCCAATAACCTGCAACCGTGCCCCTGGTGTAAATCAGCGGCCCAGCTGGCTCAGGATTGCGACACCAGCTGGTACGTCAGTTGCTCACTGGCGCGTTGCCCGGTGCTACCGATCAGCGCCGGGTACAAGTTCGCGCACATGGCGGTGATGGCTTGGAACTGTTGCGGCCAACCCGACCAGTTGCCGGAGTTGATGCCGGCCCCGACTGGTTAAGCCGCTACATACCAGTGATTTTGGCGTCGATCGCGCGACCGATAATTTCCCAATTGTTGTCCAATAAAACAGGCTGATAGCTGGGATTTAGGGGCACCAGGTAACCAACACCTGCGTCCATCGCGTACTGCTTGAATGTCGTCTCACCACTGACCGTGTTGCGGGCAACATAGAATTTCCCGCTGATGATATCGAAGCCTTCTGGGCGAATCAGTATCGGGGTCCCTTCTGGAAAAGTAGGATGGGTGTCAGAGGTCATGGACTTGCCCTTGACCCTCAACCAGTAGCCCTTTGGACCGGCGTTTTCTGTAGAGCTCAGCCATTCGTCAGAGATGCCCGACGGGTAACTGGCTGATGACTCGATACCTTGGCCAGCGTCGACCCACGTTATTAGCGGGTACTCCTTGGCTTCGCGATACGGCTGCAGCATGGGGCCCACATTTGAATGGCCCGTGGTGCCTGCTAGCTCTGCTATTTCCGCCGCCAAGCGCGGACTGAAGCTTTCGACTGGTTCTTCAATCAACCTCGCGAGCACCGATGCGAACCTGGCGTTCAAGGCGTTGATACCTTTCAGATAATGGTTCACCGAGGCAGGGGTGATACCAGCGGCATCTGCGATTTTCCTCTGGTTAAGTTTGAGACCGTTCTTTTTCGCAAGGAATAGCGCGTGAGCGGCTTGGCATTCAGCCATGAGGTCAGCAGGAAGTGGTTTTTTCGTATAGGTCATGTGCTGATTATAAGCCGCAGGCTAATAAATAAGGGTTTACCCAAGGGTTCTATCGAATGAAATAATCGATGCCTACGGTATATAAATGTTGATTTAGAGTATGCCGGGGGCTAATATCTGGCCGTTCAATGCCCCTTAGGTGTACGCCATGGAAAAAATATCGCTGAGTGACTTTGTCAGGAAGGTCGGGCAAGCCCGCGTTGCTCGGGCTTTAGGCTGCAAACCCGCATCTATCGCTAAAGCTCTTAAAACGCGCCGCAACATTGAAGTGTCAGTAGAAACTGATGGCTCCTGTGTTGCTCAAGAGGTACGTCCATTCCCTTCAAATGCTCAAGATGACCTAGAGCCAGTGCAGCCTAAAAGCAGTAGTGCTGCATGAACACGTCCACTTCAGGACAGATGTCCACGTCCCGTGACCAGGTGCTGGTGGCCCATGCCGTTGAGATGATCGCGCGCACGGGTTTCAGCCAGGACGACTTTGCCCAGCTGCTGAGCAGCAATCTGCATCGGATCGTCCCAGGCAAAGCTGTGAGCAAGGACGTGCCCGATTTTGACGAGTTGGCCAAGGGCAACGACGCGCCGGCGTTTCTCAGAGCATCAGGGGCCTGGTTGCGGCGCGTTGGCCGCTGGCTCAACGGTGAGGTGGATCTGCCGTGCTGGCTGGAAGAGGCATGGGTAGACGCTCTTGATGGCGACTTCAAAGACGATTGCATCAACGAACTGGCCAGCCGTCATGGGTTGACTGGTGCTCGCGAGCAGGATGGTGACGGCAACCCCCTAGGGGCGTTCGGTCTGCTTGTCGCCAGGTTAGGCGACACAGTGGTCCTGGGCAGCGAGATACTTGCAGACGGTCACATCGACTTCCAGGACGTCGCAAAGCTACCTGACTTCGTCGACACGCTTCGGTCGGTGGAAGCGCGCTGCTGCGAACTGCGCTCGCGTGCCGAAGACGTGCTGCTTGAGCAGCATCAGAAACCTACCCTGCACCAGGTGAACTAGCGCCTGTGAATCAGCCGGATAAGGACATCAACTCGCGAACGAGCGACCGCAAGGCCGGCCCCAAAAAGGGTCGGCCTACTGCTGTGCATCGCGACAAGAAAGATCCCCACGCGGCTTTGCGATCGCCTGCCCGAGCACCGCGTTATTCCGCTCCGCGCCGGCTCACTGGCCAGCAGCTCAAAAACCCCCTACTGCGGATGGCGTTTAAGCGCCTAAGCCAAATCGGCGACCTGCGCGGCACCTACTTGCGCGATCTGGACACCATCCATGGCGGCCGCCGCACACGCTCCGAGAAATTCGATGCGCTGGCCAAGGTTGCCGAGCAGATGCTGTTGCGCCTCGATCTGGCCACAGGCGTTATGGGGTGGCTTGACGTCGAACGTGGGCAGTTCTTCCTGAACACCCAATGCGGTGTCGCAGAGGACAGCGGCGTCTCTGCAGCGTCCTTCAACCGCCTGCTGCAAAGCATGGAGCTGGCTGACTATGTGTACCGGCGTGTCGAGAAGATCCGCCTGGACGAAAAGGACGAAGCCGGACTTAACCTGGTGCGTACCCGTGTCCTGGTGCGATTCACGGAGAAGTTTTTTGCTGACCTCGGCGTGCGGTACCTTTGGTTCAGGGCGAAGAAGGCAGCGCTGAAGAAGCGTGAAAAGGAGCTGCGCGACATCAGTGGGCTTCGCCTGGCGCGCCAAGAGAAGGCATCCCTGGAGGCCCTGCGGCGCGAGCAGTCACGTACCAACTGGGAACGTAGTGAGGCACGCAAGGTGGCTCACAGTCAGGGAGAGATGCCAGAGCAGGGCAACTCTCCTGGTCGTACCAGGGCTCCCCAAGAGCCCGATAGCAGGCCTGGTGGCGTAAACGACGCCATGGCACGCCTGCTGCGCAACGTCCAGGTCAAGAAGGACACCTAACCCCCCGAAGCGATCGCATCCCCTGCGAGGCCAGGCTACGTCTGGCAGTCGAAAAAACACCCTACCTCAGCACCCAACCTTCAGCCGCGCATCACCATAGCGGCAATCCGCCATGTATCCGTCTGATTTACAGCGCGATTTGTCTGCGTCGCCGGCGCGAGAGCGGGGCAACCAGAAGGCCTTTGAATTAAATGGAATTTTATACCCCTCTCAGCACCCCCGATGGGTATAAAAAGAGGCTTCCGAGGTGTCCACAGGCCTTGTGTGTTGGGTACATTATGATGCCTTCGCCCAAGGGCTCAGCTCGCTTCGCTCAATTCTCCAGAGGATCGCGGGCTGCGCGCCCGCACCAGCGGCAGGGCAGTGCCCTGCACCCAGCTCTGGATACCCGGCACACGGTGCCGGGGATCCAGCGGGCGTCAAAAGCGGTAATCGGGCGCGCCGAGGTGCAATCGAAATTTGCGAGCGGCGATCGCGGGCACGATCGAGCGGCGCGGCTGAGATTTTTGGGTGCGAGGTTGTCAGACCACCGGCCGCTGCGCGGGTTCCGCCGCGCAGCTTGATGGGTCAACATTCGATATCGGGGGGCGGCTTACTATGCCTGCGGAGCAGGCATGGTAGTGGAGGGAGTGAAATCAAACAGGGAAGGGGGTTCGCGCGGGGGGGCCGGGGTTGGTTCGTTCCCGGTCAGATGCCAGGCTGTATCCCCAGTTGGGCGATCAACTGCTGTTGTTGCGACACAGGCATGTCCCGCAACTGATCAAGCAGCAGGGTCTCCAGTGTGCGAACTGGCGCAGTAAGTGAGTGCGAAAAAGTCAGGTGTGCCACCCACGTGTGGTTGCATTCCGTGTTCAGGCACAGGCAATACAGCTTGGAAAACTGTTTCGTCTGTTCCCTGGTTGTTCGGATTTTTCCTTTGCTATTGCAGACCGTGCAGTAGACGCGCATGTACCCCTCCGTAATCCTTTTTTTGCATGGCATCATTTTGCCACGGTTAGTAGTTTTTTGCCCCCGAAAACATGTTGTTTTATCCAGTGGTTTCGGATGCTTCGGGGATTTTGCGCCAGCTGAATCGCCGGTCTTCCCGCAGCACTTCATTGGCTTTGTTGAACAGCTGACAGATGGGCCGGATTTCGTTGCTGGTGTACACGCGATCGATCTTCTCGATGTCTCCGAACCCGGCTGAGTTCTCAGGGATGATCCCGGCAAGGGCGGGGTTCATGCGCCACGCCGCGATAATGTCGTTGCGGGTGATGTTCTTGACCTTCTCCAGCTCGTCCTTAGCCTGGAAATCCCCCACGGGAATGATCTGAATGGCCTTCTCAGCACCGCCTGGGATGTTGACGAACATACTGCGAAAGTTACCCACGCCCTTGCTCGATGCCATTTGGGAGCGCAGCTCGTCCTCGTCATCCTCGGTCAGGTTCGGGTCATTGGTGTAGAAGATGTAGCCGGCGTGGGCACCGTTGTTGTAGTAGCGCCGGCGGAACAATGTTGCGGCCTCGTTGAGCAGCAGCGCCTGGATACCGCCAAGGTACTCCGGGACCCCGTATACGTTCTGTTCCACGTCATAGTTGAAGATGTGCACGATCTCGTGGGCCTCGAAAGCCTCTTCTTTGCCGTCATCGAGCAGGCGCACAAATCCACCGTCCAGCCGGACGCGCATGTTGATGGCAGGCAGGTGCTGCAGCTCCAGGATGTGCCCGAACATATTGGGCACGCCGTACAGATAGGCCTCGCCAAACACCATAAAATCCAGAGCCGCGTGGCTCATGGTGGTTTCCGACATGCCGGTGGACGGGATTAGCTCACGCAGCAGCAGGTTGCGCTTGAATCCTGGAATCGCGCCGTGGTGCGCGTTCGCCCTGAGCAGCTTTGCCAGCCCGATCCGGGAGACCGGAGGCGTATACAGACGACCGTCGTGACTGGCGGTGACGCCGATGTAGTGGCCGAGGCTGTCCTGCAGCACCGGTTCCGGCGCGCCGAAGGTGAACATCCGCATAGGCTGCTGCGGAGCGGCTGGCTGCTGTGGATCTGGCTTTGCTGGACGGCGATTTTTGCGTTTGGACATTCTGGGATGATCCGGTAAGTGTGTATTTGCTGCGTCGACGGCTGCCGACATTCAGTGGTTCGTAGTGCAGCGCGTGCATGATCGACCAGGCCACGTCGGCATGGCCGTTGGCGTCTGTTCTGGAAGCGCTGTATGTAACTTGGCCGCTGCCTGTGGTGCCGCGCTTGATGCTCAGGAAGGCCTGTGAGATGTCGTTTGAGCCGGCGTCCCATTCGATCCGCCCCTTCTGGATCGTGTCCTGGGCCTTGAGCACCAAAATGTTCTTGGTTTCCAGGCTGTAGTGGATCGACATAACGCGGGGGAAGAACGCCCGCACCAGGTCAAACACGCCGTAGCCGATGCCGGTGGTGTCGATGCCGATGTGCTGGACGTTGAACCGACCGACCAGCTTCTCGATCTGCTCGGCCTGGTAAGTGAACGACTGTCCGCGCCAAGAGTGCTTTTCGAGGATGCGGAATTTGCCGCCCTGTTCCAGGGGCGGTGCGACCACCACGCAGCTGGCGTCGTCGCGGGTGCGGCTTGGGTCGTATCCGATCCAGACGGGGCTGTTGGCGAAGGGGCGGTCGGCCTCGGGATCGTAGTCAGTCCACAGCGACTGGTCGGAATAGCACTTCTCCAGATCCTTGAGGGTGAAAGCGCCCTGGGTGCTGTCGATGAATTTGCACATGAACAGCTGATCGAACGAGTCATCGTCGTACTCCAGCTGCAGCTGCTCCAGGTTGAACAGGTCGCAGCCGCCCGCGATGGCGTCCAGGATGGTGATCGTCTTGCGCCATTGCCCGTCCGGACACAGTGCGCCTGCCTGGAAAGCTTTGTCGGTGGGCCATTCCTTGCCGGCCGCCGCTTTCTTCTGCCTCTTGCTATTGCGGAACGACTCACCGGTCCAGAACGGATAGGCCGGATGGGAGACCGCACTGGGCGTGCTGAAATACGTTTTGCGCCACTTGTGGTGGGTCGCCATGGCGGACGCCACCTTGTTCAATTTCTGGAAGTCCCTGATCCAGAAATATTCATCGACATAGACGTGGCCGCTGTAGCCCTGGGCGCTGCTGCTGTTGGTGCTCATGAACTGCAGCTTTGCGCCGTTGCTCAGGATGATCGGGTCGCCGGTCAGCTCGATGTCGAACCATTCCTTTGCAAAACCGATGATGTAACTGCGGAAGATCTCCGACTGAGCGCGGCTGGCAGAAAGGAACACCTGGTTGTCACCGGTCAGCACCGCGTCCATGAATGCTTCGCCGGCGAAGTAGTAGGTCAGACCCACCTGGCGCGACTTGAGAATGTTGCGGATCCGCATGGTCAGGGGGTTTTGCTTGGCCGCAAACAGTTCTTTCTGATAGCCGAATAGCTTGGACGTGAACTTGTCCAGAAAATCTACTTCGGTCAGATGGTCGATATCGTTCTTGGACTTCTTTTCCCGCTTTTTCCCGTCGCGCTCACGGCGCGGCTTCTGCTTTCCCTCGCGGCGCTGGCCATCCTCGCCCTGGTCGCCGCCGCCGTCCGGAATTGCCGCCGTCACTGGCTTGGCCGATTGCTTCTGCAGGCGCTCTCGGAAGGTGATAAGCCGCTCCAGCTCGTTCAGGTCATCCTTGGACAGGGTGCCGACGTTCTCCAGGAGCAACGTGATTCGCCGGCTGCATGCGGTCAGCGGCTCTTCATCTGTGAGCATGTCGTCCCAGTTACCCTGCCGGATCCAGTGGTAAACGATGCGAACGTGAGGCAGGCCTAGTTGCGCCTGAATTTCCTTGGCCCGGTAGCGGCGCAGAAATAGACGTTTAGCGGCTTCTTTAACTTCGGTTGAATAGTGCATGGCCGCAGTCTATGCGGCGAAAAAGCGGAAAACGTGATGAGAAAATCCGCGTTTGTCCTCGATACACGTCTAGCGGACAAACAAGGATTTAAACAATTTGTTGGCGGGTCAGTGCATCCCTATCGTGAGGCCTCAATCACCTGATGAGCGCCGCACCCCCTCATGCCACGATCCCTTGTCTCATCCTGGAAGCGCGTCGCTGTCAGCGGTCCCACCGTCGATGGCCGCGAGATCTACCCCCAGGAATTGATCGACCTTGCCGAAACGTATGACACCGCGTTCTACACGGCCTCGATCTGGTACGAGCATGAGCGAGAGTTCGGCACACACGGGACCGTGTATGCACTGCGACTATCCGAAGACACCTCGGATTTGAAGCCTGGCCAGATCGCCCTGGAGGCGAAGCTGCGCCCGAATGACAAGCTGCTGCGCCTCAATGACCTGGGCGAAAAGCTGTTCGGCAGCATCGAGATCCGCCCGAATTTCGCCGGCACCGGCCGCAACTATTTGGGCGGCCTGGCTGTGACAGATGAGCCAGCGAGCATCGGCACGCAAGAACTTTACTTCACCGCCCAGACCGGCCCGAGCCGCAATGCTCAGCGCCCTACGGCTCCTGGCCGTCTCAGCGCCGCCACCCCTCTGGATTTCAATGAAATGAGCACAGACAACGAAGCCAAAAACCTGTTTGGCGCACTGGCCCAATTCTTCAAACGCTTCGCTGTTGACGAGCAGGAAGCGGCCCCGTCGACCGACACCCCTACCGAGAGCAAACCCCCAATGGATGAAGCAACAGCCAAGGCACTACAGGGCCTGGTTGAACAGCAACTGCTGGTGACCGCAGGCATTCAAGCCCTGGTCGACAGCTTTGCCGCTGTTGAACCGGAAGCTGACCCTGATGCCGTCACCGACGTTCAGACCGCCGTGGACAAGATCATCACCACCGCCGAAGAAGAGAAGCAGCTTAGCCGCCGCGTCCCTGACAACAAGGCAGTGCTGACCAGTCTTGGTCGCATCGAAAAAATGTTCAGCGAAGCCATGAACACCCCACAGGCCCGCCAGTTCAGCCGCACAGCCGGCGACGCTGACAAACCGAAGAAGGTGTACTGACATGGCGTATTCGCTGAGCAATCACGGGGCGAAAATGTACGCCCAGCTGCAGATGGCCATCGCCGAGACCTACGGTGTTGATACCGCTGTCCGCATGTTCAACGTCGAGCCGACGGTCGCCCAAGAGCTGAACGACGCGATCACCCACCAGGCCGACTTCCTGGAACGCATCAACATCGTCCTGGTTGACCAAATCAAAGGTCAGAAGGTGTTCCTGGGCACCAACGGCCCAGTAACTGGCCGTACCAACACCAAGACAACCGATCGCGAAGCTGTCGATGCGTCGTCGCTGGATGACGACACCTACGAGCTGTCGTCCACCGAATCCGACGTCAGCCTGTCTTACGCGAAGATCGACGCCTGGGCGAAATTCCCGGAATTCCACGCGAAGTACTCGGCTGCTGTTCAACGCCAGATCGCGCTGGACCGCATCATGATCGGCTTTCATGGCATCAAAACGGCGGTCCAAAGCGACAAGACCGAATACCCGATGCTTCAGGACGTTAACAAGGGCTGGCTGCAGCAGTTGCGCGAGAAAGCCCCGGAACAGGTCATGGAAGAAGGTAAGGTCGCTGGCAAGGTCACCATGGGCCCAACCGGCGACTATGCCAACCTCGACGCCCTGGTGCACGACGCCAAACAGTTGGTCGACGAGCGCTTGCGTGATGCCGGTGACCTGATCGTCATCATCGGTTCGGATTTGCTCGCCGCTGATAAGGCCAAGCTTTATTCGAAACAGGGCAGTACCCCGACTGAAAAAGAGCGTATCGAATCGGCTCAGGTGATCGCTACCTACGGTGGCCTGCCAGCGTTCAGCGTGCCTTATTTCCCTGCCAATGCCGTACTGGTGACCAGCTTCGACAACCTGTCGATCTATGTTCAAGCCAGCAGCTGGCGTAAGCAGACCATCGACAATCCGAAGCGTAGCCGCGTCGAGGATTACAACAGCCGTAACGAAGGCTATGTGATCGAGCAGCTGGAAAAAGTTGGCCTGATTGAAAACGTAGAAGTCCTGGAGGAAGCAGCGTGAGCCTGGCACTGGCGCACAAGCGCCGCGTTCTCGCCCAGGGCTTGGCCGTAGTTGCTGTCGCCGGTGCCACTCCGAAGGCATATTCCGCTGACACAGCGCTGGCCAGTCCTGCGAATGCCCAAAAGCACCTCAAGCTGATGGAGCAAAGCCTGCAGGTAGATTTGGACCGTATCGCCGCGATCGACAGCCGCGAACAGCGGCAGTTGCTCAAGCGTGACGAGTTGCTACCCAAGTACCTGGACTACGTGAAGCGCTACCGTGAATCGGGGCTCAACTTCGCTAATCCTGTGCTCGTCTACGTGCTGATCTGGCTGTTCGACACCGTGCAGTTCACCAAGGGACTGGAGCTGGCTGCCTTTGCCATGAGCCAGGACCAGAAGCTGCCCGAGCGTTTCAACCGCAACATCCAGACGTTTGTGGCGGATGAGGTCATCGACTGGGCCGAAGCTGAATACAAGGCCAAGCGCAGTCCGGAACCCTACGTCTCCAACTTGCTGCACTTGGTTGATGGCGAGTGGAAGCTGTTCGAACGGATCCCTGCCCGCTACCACAAGCAATTGGGCCTCCTGGCGATGGACCGCCGTGACTGGACCGCCGCGATCGTGCACTTCGAGCGCGCTGAAGCCCTGTACGAAAGCATCGGCGTAGGCACCCGTCTGGCCGGCGCTCGTAAAGCGCTTCTGAAAGCCCAGGCCTCGGGATCGACTGAAGAGATTGCCACGCGGCTGGACGAGGTTCTGCAGGTTCCTGAAGACCAGAATCCTGCAGGCAGCTCTGGCGATAACAGCGACAGCAGCGAAACCGCCGCTACCGATTAACCGACTCACCCCCCCGCAGGGAACTGCCAAGGCAAGCCAAGTCATTTATGACCGTCCGGCATCGCCTGAAGCGGCTACCTGCCCTATTTGAGCACCCAGCATGAGCTTTTCCGGGAACCCCACCACCTTTGTGGAACGGAACATCGAGAACGACGGCTTTTGGCCGGACCTCTCCGTGACCGAATTTCAGAAAGCTAGCCGCCTGCCGGCGGAGTACCTGGTAGACATGCTGGTTGCCGAGCTGACCACAGCCATGATCGAAGTGAACACCGATCTGGCTAAGAAAAAAGCGCAATGGCAGGGCGCTGGAGTGTCACGCGTTGAGTCTGCAGACACCACCGTCCTGCCGGAGCGCACCTATCAAGTGGCTTTGTACAAGCGTGCCGTCTACACCCGTGCCAAAGCCAGCCTGCTGACCCAGTTCGCCACCGTATCCCGTCGTGAGAGCGCCGAGAACACGGGCAAGGAACTGCCGGAGCGTTCGGAAACCTTCCTCGCCTTTAGCCAAGCAGCTGTTCGTTCGTTGCAGGGCCGTGGCCGCATCACGGCAGCACTGCTGTGATCAAGCTGAAGGCGCTGACCGCCTACCTCATCGAACGCCAGCTGGTGTCCACCGAACAGCTCGACAGCTGGTCGGACCAGGTGCAACTGGAATTGATCTGGAAGCCTGACGTCGACGGCATGCGCATGGGCGCCATGAACTACGGCGCGACCATTGTCCTTGAGCGCTTCGCGGATCATCCGGCACGCCTTATGGCGTTGGTTGGCAGCTGGCTGGAGACGAATGACCAGGACCGCGACGGCCTGCCGAACGCGATTTTCGACGTAACCATGCTCGACAACGACCTGGCCGATATCGACATCAAGCTGCAGTTCAGCGAACCGCAGTATCTGACCGAGGATCCGGACGGCGAAATCCACGCCTTTGGTCAGACCTGGTCATTTGTCCCGTTCGAACTGTGGGTCGCTGAGAAGGGCGAGGTGACCGGCCATGGGGCGTAGCACGTTCGAACTCGACGTGCGCGGTCTGGTGGGTGCCGAGGAGCAACTAGCACTGCTGGATCTGCCCCCACAACTGCGTCGGCGTCTGCTCAACAACGTGACCAAGCGCGTGCGCAGCATGAGTCGCCAGCGGATCCGCGACCAGAAGAACCTGGACGGTTCGCCGTTCGCCCCGCGCAAAGGCCCGACCAAGGGCAAAAAGAAGATGGAAGCCGGCCTGGGCAAGCTGCTCGAGGTCACCCGCGTCAGTTCAGAGGAAGCCGAACTGGGCTGGCGCAACGCGCTGACCCGTTGGGTGGCTACGCAGCAGCACAACGGTGTGTCCGAGCGCCGTACCGCCGCGCAGATGCGCCAATGGAACAAGGTCCCCGAGGGGCTAGCCGCGACTGAAAAGCAGGCCAAGCGCCTGCGCCGCCTCGGTTTCAAAACACGCCAGGCTGGCAAGAAAACACTTTCACGCCCGTCCGTGGCGTGGATTCAGCAACACGTGAACTACGCCAAGGCGGGTCTGCTGATCCGCATCCTGGACGACGAACAACCCGAGACATCTGGTTCGCAAAGCTGGGACATCACCCTGCCGAAACGTCAGTTCCTCGGCCCTGGCACCGAATCAGAAACCAGCGCGCTGGTGAACCTGGTGCTGCAACAAATCCTAAATTCACCCCGCTAAGCGAGGCACTACATGGCACTCGGTCAAGTCAGCGTCAACAACCTCAACCTCAGCCAGGGCGCTGTGACCGAGGTTGAGAAATATTTCCTGTTCATCGGTACCGGCTCCAAAAATCAGGGCCAGGTGCTCGCCCTCAACAGCGACAGCGATCTGGATGTGATGCTGGGCATTCCGGCCAGTGACCTGAAAACCCAAATCACCGCTGCGCGCCTCAATGCCGGCGAGAACTGGGCATGTCTGGCCGCTCCGCTGTCTGCCGACGGCACCTGGCAAACGGCGCTGACCAAAGCGCTGCAGCTGAACTACTCGTTCGAGGCGATCGTGATCTGCACGGCGGTGGCCAGTGGTGCCGAGCTGTCAGCCATGCATGACGCCGCGTTGAGCCTAAACAACAGCATGGGCCGTCGCGCCTTCGTTCTTGCTGCCTCCGAAGGCATCGCACCAACCATGACCTGGGCAGATTACCTGGCTGAACAGAAGGCGATCCCCGAAGGCCTCGTAGCACCTCGTGTCCTGTGTGTGCCGCAGCTGCACGGCAACGACTTGGGCGTATTGGCGGGGCGTCTGGCCAACTCGGCTGTGAGTATTGCTGACAGCCCGATGCGCGTTGCCACTGGCGCGGTGGCGGGCCTTGGCCCGGTCCCCCAGGACAAAGACGGCGTGCCCTTGGATAGATCCGTTCGCATCGAGCTGGACAAGTCGCGTTTTTCCGTCAGCCAGACCTACACCGATTATCCGGGCGTTTATTGGGGTGACGGCAACATGCTCGACGCCCCGGGCAGCGACTTTCAGGTGATCGAGTACCTGCGCATCGTTGACAAGGCCGCCCGCCGGGTGCGCCCGCTGCTGATCCGCCGCGTGGCTGACCGCCGCCTGAACAGCAGCGCGAACAGCATGGCCACCAACAAAACGTTCTTCATGACGCCGCTGCGAGCAATGGCCAAGTCCACGACGTTCGCTGGCCAGGTGTTCCCGGGTGAGATCGAGTCGCCTGCAGACAACGCCATCGTCTTGACCTGGAAAAGTAAAACCGAGATCGAGGTTTACATCAGCGTCAAGCCCCTCAACTGCCCGAAAGCCCTGACCGCGAACATCGCACTGGACCTTTCGACCACCGCTACGGAGTAAACCCGCATGGCTGCAAAGATTGGCGGTAAGAACTTCGACATCACCCTGGGCGACCTGACTGTCCACGTCGAAGCTTGCACCCTGGATATCACTGACAACACTGCCGTGGCGCAAACCCGGGGCGTGCCAAACGGCCACGTAGAAGGTGACGTTGCTGCTGCAGGCGAAATGGAGTTCGACACCACGAACTTCAACCTGCTGATCGAAGCGGCGAAGACTGCCGGCAGCTTTCGCTCCCTGGAGCCGTTCGACTCGGTGTTTTTCGCCAAGGCGGGCGAGGAAGAGCTACGCATTGAGGCCTTCGGCTGCAAATTGCGCCTCTCCAACATCCTGACGATCGACCCGAAGGGCGGCACAAAGAACACCCACAAAGTGCCGTACGACGTCACCAGCCCGGACTTCATCAAGATCAACGGCGTGCCGTACCTGGACGCTGCTGAAATCGAGGGCCTGACCTGATGGTTTGCCCGTTCGATCGCGCCCAGGCGCTGGAGCAACGGCAGCGTGACCAGGCTATCGCGGCGCAGCTGGCCTGTGCGCGCCCGTCCGGGCCAAGCCGCACCCATTGCGAGGACTGCAACAAGCCGATCCCTGAAAAGCGCCAGGCGCTGGGCGGGATCCGGCGTTGCGTACCCTGCCAGACGCTTGTTGAGCAAGGAAAACGCCGATGACCAGAGGTCAAAGACCAACCCCGTCGCGTCCTACCCTTGGCGCTGATCCCGAGCGCCTTGGGCGTTTGGAGCAGCAAATGGCAGTGGCCGAACATCGGCTTGACGATATAACGACCCGGCACGAAACCGTACCGACGCGCGTTTCGATGCTGGAGCAGCAATTCAGAAACACTGACGTTCAGCTCAAGGCGCTGGGCGCTGGCCAGGCGAAGCTGACGGTCGCGGTCAATGAGATCGGGTCGAAGGTCACCCGACTGCTGACCATCCTGACAATCGCGGGCTGCGTGCTGCAAATGGCAGTGCCGGCATTGCTTCGGGTGTGGCTGCCATGAACCTGCGCCAGAAGATCGCTACCGGCGCAATCACGCTGTGCAGTTCGTCATTGGTGCTGTTCCTGGGCACGTGGGAAGGCAACGGCCAGAACATCGTATATGCCGACAAGCTGGCCCGGGGTCTGCCATCCGTGTGCAAGGGCATCACCAAGCACACCAGCCCGTATCCCGTGATCGTTGGTGACTACTGGTCTGACGAGCGCTGCGCCGAGGTAGAGCAGTTGGTGATCGAGAAAGGCCAACTGGCCCTGGCTGACTGCCTGACGAACCAAGCGATCGGGCAGAACACGTTCGACGCCCTGAGCAGCCATGGCCACAACGTCGGGGTGCCTTCGACGTGCGCCAGTCGCGCCGTGGGCCTGATCAATTCAGGCCGCATCGCAGAGGGCTGCAGGGCATTGGCCCGTGCGCCTGACGGTTCGCCGGTCTGGTCCTACGTCACCGACGCCCAAGGCAAAAAGAAATTCGTACCCGGGTTGTTCGCCAGGCGGCTGAAAGAAGCGGAGCTGTGCGCCAAATGACTATTTCACTGCCGCGCCTTGCCCTGTTCTTACTGCTGGCCAGCCTGGCCGCGTACATCCTTTTTGACTACGTCGCTGATCAGCGCGACGAGGCACGGGGCGAGCGTGATGCCGCCGTGCTCGATCTGGGCACTGTCACCACTGAGCGCGATGGCCTTCTCGAAGCGGCGCGGATCTCCGGCGAGATGCTGGCCGCCCGTGACGCAAACGACTTGAAACACACCCTGGAGCTGAACAATGCGCTCGATCAGAACAAAGCTCTGCAGCGTGATGTTGCTGCTCGCGATAAGCGGCTGCTCATCAAAGCCAGTTGCCCCACCGCCTCCGCAGTACCTGGTGCCACCAGCACCGGCAGCGTGGCTGATGCTGGATCCGCCGAACTCGCAGCTGACGCTCGATCGGATTATTTCACCCTCCGAAGCCAGCTCGCCCTAACCCGGCAGATGGTGCTCGGCCTGCAGGACTACATCCGCACGGTGGTCCAGCGACCGCCGGCGAAACCCTAACCACTTTTTTCAAACCCAAAACCCCTACGGATACGAACCATGAGCGAAGTAAACCGCGACATCACGATGGAATTTGCTGGCAAGGAATTCACCTTCCGCATGACCCCCCAGGACGTGACCAAGTACTTCAACAGCATCACGAATAACAACAAGGTTGCGCCGGCACGGAACCTGTTGATGACCACCGTCGACCAGCTCGAAAAAGCCACCCTGAAGCCGTTTCTGGAAAACCCGACGACCGTGATGGAGGTGGCCGGGGCGCTGCTTGAAGAGTACTCGCCGGACATCGACCTCGTCGTAAAAAAGCCCTCGAGCACGCAGAGCGACTGACCGAGGACGGACTTGGCCAGCTGCTGGCCATGACGACCCGCTGGCTACCTGGTGCCGAACCCACGATCGAGAACATGGGGTTGGCCAAGTGGCTGGAGGACGAACACTGGAGACGCATGGAGATCGCCGTTGCAAACGGCATCGCCTATGCGCTGAACGGATAAAACCCAATGGCTGACCGCAGCGCCCGCTTGGCATTCATCCTCAGTCTGACCGACAAGGTCAGCGCGCCCTTGGGCAAGGTGAAAACCAAGTTCACCGACTTGGCCACCCAAGGCCAGCAGAACATCATGAAGATGGGCACGGGCCTGGCTGGCATGGTGGGGGCGGGCGTGGCCATCTCCGAATCACTGGAACCGGCGCTGGAAATGAACCGCGCCCTGGGCGACGTCCGATCGTTGGGCGTTGCCGAGGACGCATTGAACGCCCTGAACCGCAAATCGCTGGAATTCTCCGTCGCTTACGGCGAGAACGCCCGCGACTTTGTGGCGTCGGCCTACAGCATTTCTGGCGCGATCAAGGGGTTGACCGGCGACCAGCTGGCGACCTTCACCAACACCAGCAACCTGTTGGCCAAGGCCACCAAATCTGACGCCGACACCATGAGTGCCTACGTGGGCACCATGTACAACCTGTTCAAAACGTCCGCTGACCAGATGGGCAAAAGCAAGTGGGTCGAAATGCTGGGCGGCCAGACGGCTTTGGCGGCGCAACTGTTCCGCACGGACGGTGCGCAGCTCAAGGATGCCTTCAAGGAAGTGGGTCAGATCGCCAATACGGCCGGTGTCGATATCGCCGAGCAGTTCGCGGTGATCGGCACCCTGAGCAGCACCATGGAAGGCGGAGACGCCGGCGGCTTGTATAAGTCGTTTTTCGAGAACATCGGCGCAGCGTCCGAAAAGCTCAAGATGAAATTCACCGACCAGAACGGCCAGCTGATCCCGATGGCGGACATCCTGAGCAAGCTGGAAGGCAAGTTTGGCGATCTGAACAGCGCCGCTGCCGGCACAAAGCTGACCGAGGCTTTTGGCGGGGAAGGGGCACGGGTGATCACTGCCCTGGCCAAGGATACCGACCGCTTCAAAAACGGCCTCGAGCAGCTGGGCAAAGTGCGGGGGCTGGAGAACGCCGAGAAGATGGCCAAGGCCATGGTGGACCCATGGCAGCAGTTCGGCGCAGCCGTCCAGGCGCTGCGTATTGCTTTCGGCCAAGCGCTCATTCCCATGCTGGCCCCGCTGATGGAGAAGCTGACCGGCATTGCCAGCACGCTGACCCGCTGGACCCAGCTGTTTCCGAACCTGACCCGCATGATCGCCATGGTCACCCTTGGCATTCTGGCACTGGTGGTCGCGATCGGGGCGCTGACGGTTATCGGTAGCGTGATCGGCATGTTGTCGATGTTGGCCAGCCCGATCACTTTGATCGTGATTGCGATCGCCGCCCTGGTGATCGGTATCGGTGTCGGGATCTATTACTGGGACCGCCTGAAAGCTTCCTTTGGCGACACCGCCTGGTTCCAGGCAATCGTGGCCATGTTGACCCCCGTCGTGCTGTTGCTCCGGGTGTTTGGCGCAGTGCTCAACGTCCTGTGGGTCGGTATGCAGCAGGTCGCCGCATTTGGACTGCAGGTTGTCGATTGGCTATCGCAGATGGTGGGTGTCACAACGTCGGCCAACACGGTGTGGGACGCCTTTATCTGGGCGCTGACCAACGTGTCGCCGTTCGCCCTGATTGGCAGCGCGCTCAAGGGCCTGATCCAGCTACTGAACAAGATCCCCGGCGTGAACATCGATACGACCTTTGGCGACATGCCCAAAGCGCCGGAGATCCCAGGCATGGAAACGCAGATCCCGATCGCGCCGGCTGCACCAGGTAGTCAATCCCCGTTGCCGAGTACGCCTGCAGTAGATCGAGCGCTGCAGGCTGCCCAATTGCCGGCGGGGATTCGCCCTGCCTTGTCAGCGGTCCCGCCGCTGGTGATGGCACCGGCGCCGACGGAACAGGCCGAGCAGGCGCGCCAGAAGATGGCAGCGACCACCGCGAGCATTGCCCCGACACGCGCAACCGCCGTGCCCCAGGGCGGTTTGCTGCGCAGCATCCAGAACAACACCAACAACCAGACCCAGAACAAGGGCACCCACGTTGACACCATCAACATCAACACGGCGAAGCCTATGACGCCGCTAGAAATCGAAAACATGATGAGCATGGCGGTGAGCGGATGAGCGAATACATCGATCTGCTGATCACTGAAAACGATCTGGCACTAGACCTGTCCCGTCAGCCGCTGCCTGTAGAGGATCGGGCCTGCATTGCCCAGGACATTGGCCACATGATCCGCGAAAGCGGTCTGCTGGTGACGCTGGTGGCCGAGCGCAACCGTCTTAAACAGCGCGACTGCATCCAGCAACTGGAGCTGCTGGTTGAAAACGACGTTCGTCTGGTGCCCGGTACCGCCAAAATCACAGAGGTCTCTGCAGGGCAGTACCTGGTGACCGCCACCACGTCGCAGTTCGGTAACCTGCAGGTGACCCTATGACTGTCGACTTCAAGCAGGCGCTGGCTGATTCCGGCATTCCGACCACCGAAGCGGGCCTCAAAGCAGCGTGGGAAGCCGAAGTCACCGCCCAGGGCAGCAAGCTGGCCAACACCAGCGCGTATTCGCCGTTCTGGCGGGTGGTCACGGCGCTGGTTACCAAACCGGTGCTGTGGATCCTGACTTTCGTCAGTGACACCGTGCTACCCAACTTCTTTGTGAAGACGGCCGGCGGCACCTGGTTAGACATGCTGGCCTGGGCGGTCAACGTCGAACGCAAAGCCCCAACCAAGGCGATCGGCACGCTGCTATTCAGCCGAGCCACGACCGTGGGTTCGTTTGAGATCCCGATCGGGACCCGCGTTCAGTCGCCCGCCATCAACGGCAACGTTTACGAGCTGGTCACCACGGCGCTGGCCAGCTTTGCTGAAGGCGAGTCACAGGTATCAGTTCCGGCTATGGCGATCGAGGCGGGTAGCGGCTTCAACCTCGCCCCGGGTTATTACGCCGTGTTGCCCGTGCCGGTACCGGGCGTTGTCCAGGTGGTGAACCTCGACGGCTGGCTGGCCAGCCCGGGTTCGGACGCCGAGCTGGACGAGGATCTGCGCTTGCGCACTCGTAACCAGTTCAGCGCAGTCAACCAGTGGCACACCGACGCCGTTTACCGCGCGTTGATTGCCGCGTTCCCTGCCGTATCGACCAATGGCGTGTACTTCGAGCACGGGGCCCCACGCGGTCCCGGCAGCGCGAATGCCTATGTTTTGTTCCAGGCCGATGTGCCGGCTGACAGCTACCTGGTGCAAATCAACGCCAGCATCATGGACGAGGGCAACCACGGACACGGTGACGACTTACTGGTCATGGCCATGCCTGAAACCTTCCACAGTGTTGAACTCAAGGTATGGCCCAAATCCAACCAGACCGAACAGGGCCTGGCTGACCTCAAGGCGAATATTGCGCTGTTCGTTCGAGCCGCTTTCCGGGAGAGCACTGGCAGCGATTACGCGCCGACGCTGACCTGGCCACAGTCGCGGTTTTCGTTTAGCCGTCTGACTGAGGAGTTGCACGAGCAATTCCCGGGCATCGAATCGCTGAAGTTCTTTAACGACGACATCCTCTCGGCGCTGGACATCCCTCGGCTGAAGACGCTTGCAGTGGTGTACCCATGATCAAACTCGAACTGCCTTTTTGGCTGGACGGCGAAGAGGCCACCAAGCTCAAGGCGAGCGCCCAGGCGTGGTGGGAGTCTGTCGAAAGTTGGATGCGCTGGCCACTGCTGCAGATGGACCCGGAAACGTGCCACCTGTCGGTGCTCGATCTGCTCGCCTGGCAGCGCGATATCAGCCGGTACAACGGCGAGCCCGAAAGCCTGTACCGGCTGCGTGTGAAGTACGCCTTTGTCAACGCTGTCGACGCCGGATCCGTGGCGGGCTTTCGCCGGATCCTGCAGCGCCTGGGCGTCGGTGACGTGAAGATCAAGGAACGCCAGCCCGACCGGGACTGGGACATCGTCCAGCTGTATTTCTCGGACGAGCAGCTTTCGAACAACCCCACGCTGATCGACATCATCGTCCACCAGTACGGGCGCACCTGCCGCCGTTACGAGCTGGTGGGCACCACTGAACTGACCCTCGACCTCGTTGCCGCTGAATTCGGCCACGACCACGCCACGCTGACCGCTCGCTTCGACGACTTCCACACGATCGGCCTGCAGTTGGCCAGCTTCGAGTTCAACCACGACCACATGACCCTGGTCACTCGCTAAAGGAATCCCCATGGGTGCCAGTATTACCCTTGCAGGCGAAAGCCTGATCGCTCTGAAACAAAGCAAACAGGAAGTGCTGACAGTTGCGCGCTTCGTCCTGGCCAACATTCCAGGCCTCGACACCTCGTTGCCGATCGACCGCAGTGCCGGCTTGCCCGCTGCCGAACAGATCGTGCATCGCAAAGATGTGACCCGCGAAGGCTATCTGTCACCCAACAAGGTGGTTTACAGCCTGATGCTGGACAGCACCGTCGGGGATTTCGACTTCAACTGGATCGGCCTGGAAACTACCGAACAGGTGTTGTTGATCGCGGCCTATGTGCCCCTGCAGCAGAAACGCCAGGAAATCCCGCCGCTGCAGTTCGGCAACAACCTGACCCGCAACATCATTCTGGATTACAACGGGGCACAGGCACTGACCGGTATCCAGGTGCCGGCGAGCACCTGGCAGTTCGACTTTACGGACACCTTTACCCAGATCGCGGCGGATCTGACCGGCATTCGTGCCGAGCTGGAAAAAAAGCTCAACAAAAGCGACTACACGCCGCCGGTTTCGATCTGTCTTGACGGGCCGGTATTGATTTACCCGGGCACGACCAACACCTACAAAATCACGGACTACCACCGGTTTAGCACCTACAAGGCGACCACCAGTGTCGGTACCGTGGCACTGTCTGCTGACACCCTGACCCTGACTATTCCGTCTGATGCGCCGGCGGGACTGGTAGCGCTCGAGGTCCAGCGCGATGCGGCAAAAATGGCGCTCAAAGTGCCGCTGGGCTCGGCCACCATCCAGCAGCCGACGATCGTCGGGCCTGCACCTGGTGCAACCGGCATCACCTTCGAACCCACGCTGACCATTTCGGCCTTCACGGTTTTTCCGGCTGGCTTCGATACGCACGTTAAGACCCGCTGGCAGCTGTCACGCAACGCTGCATTTACTGACCTGGTGTTCGACATCACCAGTACCACACAGCTGACGTCGTTCAACATCGGTGATGCGGGCTATCACCTGGAGCCTTCTAAGCAGTACTTCCCTCGGGCCATGCAGATCGGCGCAACCTTGTCGTCTGCCTGGGGTTCGGCTTCGTTCAACACAGCAGCGGTGTATATCCGTCGGCCTGCGATCATCAACCCAACCGACGGTCAGACGAAGGTCAGCTCCCGGCAGACCCTGACCTCGGATGCCTTTGCCGTGTCCGGAGGCACGGACGAACATATTGGCAGTCGCTGGCAGGTCTCGATGCTTGCTGACTTTTCCACCGTTGCCCTGGACAGTGGCTGGAGCACCAGCCAACTGGTCAGCTACACGCCGGAAGTCGCGTTGGCCAACGCCACGCAGTTCTACGCCCGGATGAAAAAAAGGGGTCGTGTCCTGGGCGAAACCGAGTGGTCGCCAGTGGTTCGTTTCACCACCAGCGACCAGTTGAAGGGCATCTTCACCCAACTGAACGGCGGCGCGACACCGCGCTATAACCATGCTTCGGTGGCTATTGGCGGCAAGATCTACACCTTCGGTGGGCAATATCGATCGGGCGGTTTCGTTGGGGATCTGTGGGTCTATGATCCGGCCACTAATGCCTGGGCGCAGCTCGCGTCTGGCCCAGCAAGCCGTTGGGGGCACTGCGCCGTCGCCTATGGCGGGAAAATGTATGTCCAGGGCGGCTACGGATTCGTGGCCGGGTCGTCGAGTTCAACCATCGCCAACACCTTCTACGTCTATGACCCGGCGCTCAACACCTGGAGCGAGTTGCCCGTCGGTCCTAGCGTCTACAACGCATCAATGGTGGTCATCGGCTCCAAGTTTTACGTGTACGGCGGTTATGGCGGATCGACCGGTAGTCACTGTCCGGATCTGTGGGAGTACGACCCTGCTACCAAAAAATGGAAGCAACTCAAAGCCGCTACCAACTCGCGCATGGACCATACCGCTGTAGTCATGAATGGGCTGATGTACGTCTTTGGTGGCAACCGTGGGGCGGGCTACTTCAACGACCTGTACTACTACGACCCCGCTACCGACACCTGGACGCAGCTCGGAGTTGGGGCTTCACAGCGACACAACCACGTCGCAGTGGCGATCGGTTCGAAAATGTACATCTACGGCGGCGAATGGGCTTCCCCAAACAACGGCGATCGTTACCGCAATGACCTGTGGGTGTACGACGCCGGGGCTAACAGCTGGACGGCGCTGGGCAACGGTGCACCTGGCCGGGAAAACGCCTCTGCCGTGGTGATCAACGATGAAATGTATCTGTTCGCGGGCACCGCAATTTTGGGCGGCACCGACTTGAACGATCTGTGGCGAATCTCGTAAGGAGTACATATGTACTACATCCATGCAATGACTGACGGCGGCGTCATGGTCAGCAACACCGACGTGCCTTACATGGCGGAGTTTCCTGCCGAAAGCCAGCAAGCAGCTGACCAGGTCGTGGTGGGCCTGAATCAGCCGGTGATGCTGGCCGAGCTGGCCACCTACCGGCTACTGATCGAGACGGGAGGCTTGGAACTTGAGGGAGGCATGCGGTTGTTGACTGACCGCCAGAGCCAGGCGCAACTGAACATCGCCTACGCCGACCTGAAAAATGGCTTGATCCCGGATACTGATTTGAAAGCGGACAACAGTTGGGAAGTGGTGAACCTGGAGCAAATGGAACCGATCGCTAAGGCGTTGGCCGTTCACCGTCGTGGCTGCTTTCGTGCCGAGCGCGTGGTTACTAACGCTATCCAAAACGCCGATACGCCCGCGCTGCAGGTGGGTATCAATATCCAGGCTGACTTCATGACGGCGTACCAGGTCGCATTGGCCGAAGTGACGGATGCTGCGCAGTGAACTGGACACCCGTAACCATGCAGTGGCCTGCCGAAGCCACCGCCTGGATGGACCAAATGAGCGCGGCCAAGGACATGGCCACCGCCCAGCTCGACAGTGCGTCCGAGCGCCTGGGCTCGCTTGCAGGTCAGGTCACCACGGATCTGAGCCTTATTGGTGAGGCCGTCAAAGGCGTGGTGGCCAGCGGGCGCGCCGCGCTGGACGGCCAGTTTGGCGAGATCCCCAAGTGCTTTGTAGTCACACCGTTCCAGAGCGGCGTAGGGCAGGGCACCGGTTATCAGCGTTTCCTGTCAGCGCCGAACCTGGTGCAACGACTGGCCGACAAACTGCAGGACAGCGCGGATCCGGCGCACCCGACTGGCGAGCAATACGCCCTGGTGATTTTGTTCCTGGGCACGCGCTTCGACCAGATGGCCGGGGTCCTGTCTAAATTCAACGCCTTGATGCCCATTGCCGAGCTGCAGAAGGCGGAACGCCGTGCCCAGCATCTGTTCGAGTTGGACACTTCGAAGTGGGAATTGCCGACGGTGGGAGCGCTGCCGCCCTGGGCGGATCTGCCGCTTGAGCGTTGCACCGTTCTAAAAGAGGCCAGCGCCTCGATCAACGGGCAACTGGCCCGCCTGGAGAGCTACGCCGCCGACAGTTCGCCGCTCGATGACCTGGCCGAGCTAGTCCAGCGCAAAGCCGAACAGGCCGTGGGGCAGGATTCGAAATTGAATGAGCTGAAAGAGCTGCTGGCCGGCGGCACACCCGACACCAGCATGCAGTCCCGTTTGCTGGGTCCAGGGGATGCCAGCGAACTGCGCGACCAGCTGCTGCAGGGCGACGACGCGCCAGGGCATGAATGGGTGCTGTCGTCCGGGGTGATGCTGGTCGGATCCCTGCAGGGGCTGAGCTTTGTTCGCGAACTGGTGGGCCTATGACTCTGCTGCTTAATGGTGAACAGATTATTGGCAAACGTCTGAAGGTGACGGGTAACCTCAAGATCGAAAGCGACGACATGTCCGGGCAAACCAGCGGAACCGAGACGTCGCACAAGGGATTCAAGCCCAAGACGCTCACCGTCTCGTTGAATATTCCCTTCAAGGACATGACCAACCTGCGCACGCTAATGCGTCTGGCCGAGAGCACCCAAGGCGGTGGCCAGCGGACGACCTACCGGATCGTCAACGACACCGCCGAGGCCTTCGGCATCCGCCAGGTGGAATTCACCGACGGTGTGAGCGCCCGGGAAGACGACACCCTGAATCAATGGATCATCCAGTTCACGCTGTCCGAGAAGCTGTCGAACCCGGAGAAGGTCGAAAACCGGCGCGCCGGCAACCCGGTGACGTCGCAATCCGCACCAGGTGACGGCGTGGCCGGCCCCGGTGATGGATCGAGCGCGCCGCAAGAGCTGACCGGCTTTGAAAACCTGCTCAAGAAAGTTGACACCTACCTGGGGCCGACCTCATGAGCATGAAGCTGCATAAAGTGCTGACGATCGGCGGCGTGGTGGTTCCCCTGGTGAATGACGACGTGCGCCTGGACCTGAAAAGCCCCGGGCGGGCGACTTTTACCATTCAGGCCGGGGCCCAGGTGAGCGGTTTGGTCACACTGGACATCGGCTACAACGAATCCGCGCTGCAGCGGCACTTCATTGGCTACGTCGAGCGATGCACCGCGGCTAATGGCGTGGAGCAGATCGTGTTCTGCCGAGAGGTCGCCGCCGTGTTGGCCAAGTCCATGCCAATGAACCTGCGCCATGTCGACCTGCGCGCCGTGCTGACCGATATCAGCGGCAAAACCGGGCTGCGTTTCCGTGTCCCGGATCAGCCATACACCAAGGTTAAAGCCCCGTACTTCTACAGCCTGGCAGCTGGCTATCAGGCCATGGACAGCATGGGCACCGTGTTCGGCATCCCTGACTTTATCTGGCAGCAGCAGGGTGACGGGGAAGTATTTGTGGGTTCCTGGGCAGACAGCTTCTTTGGCGTTCGCCCAGCACTGCAACTGCCGGTCAGCCTGTTTGACGGCTACCAGGGCAATCAAAGCGCGATGGTCTCGGCCCTACCCGGGTTGAGACCAGGTGCATCAATCAACCAGGGCGAGCGGATCACCAGTGTCACGCTTGCCGGCACACAGATGGCCATCCGATGGACGACGCAATCAAGCGCAGCGTAGAACGCCTTTATCCTGAACTCACCGGCGGCTACCACTTGCCGCGCTTTGCCCGCGTGGTAGGGGTGGCTGACGCTCCCGCTGACGCATCCATGTGCGACGACTTCCGCCCGCGCTACGCGGTCGACATCGAAGTACTTGGCCAGGACGGTGAAGCAGATCCTGCCGTGCCAAGGCTCACCGGTGTGCCGCTGCCGCTGCCCTCGGGTGGTGAAGAGATGGGCATGTTTGCGTTTCCCCAGGAAGGCACTCAAGTGGTGGTGTGCTTCGCGTATGGCTCGCCCAGCAAGCCCTACATCCAGACGATCCTGCCGCATGGCCTGAGCCTTCCCAAGGTGCCGAAGGGTGACCAAGTGTGGCAACACAGTGACGCCGTGCAGCAGCGCGTCGACGCGGACGGCAATTGGCTGCGCCTCACAGATGGCAAGATCCGCGACCATTCGCTGGAGCGCGAAGTGGAAGCCCTGGGCAATAGCGAGAAGTACCAGAGCCACGTCCAGGAGGTGGAGAACCATTCCACCGAGGAAGTGGGGGGTATCAAGCGGATCAACGCCCTGGGCGCGCTCAAGCTCAATTCAGCCGGTACCGCCACGCTCGCTGCCGTCGACGATATGCACCAGGCGACGGGGCGCGACCTCAACCTGGTTGTGGGTAAGACCCACAACGCGGCGGTGGGTGGCGACATGCAGGAGAAGATCGCGGGCCTGCGCCGTAGCGTGGCGGGGATGAGCCAGCAACTGATCGCACCGAAAAACCACGTCGGATCTGCAGGCGTGAACATTTTTCGTGTGCTGTGTGACACGCTGGACCTGCTGCAGGAGATGAACACGCAGATAGCGGCGCATGTTCACCCACAGGTGGGCCAGCCGCCGGTCAACGCTGCTGCATTTACAGCGGATGCCGCTAAAGCTGCCTTGCTGTCAGCTGAGCTGGGAAGCGTGACTGCCTGAGGCTTAAATCTAGAGCTGCGAAATGGAGGCTATAGAGGATGCTGAAAAACTCATAATGCGCCTATGGCACACCTGTGCATCCGAACTTACTGCAGGCCATTGGGCATACACGGACATTGCTGTTCCAGAATGCTTAACAACAGCATAGTAGTTATCACCAATGCAGCTAAGTTTAACCTCCAATCTAAATGGCCATGCAGCGAGGTCGCCCCAGAATACCCGCTTGTAATAGGTCGGGTCATTCTTGATTTGTTTTTCTGTCTCTCTGATTACATGCATGGCCTTATCAGCATTCATGGTCGCTAGTGTTGAGGTGCCAGCTGTAGTGAGCCCCATGCCTGGCCCCACGTATAAATTGCCGTCGGACAATTTGACCCATGTATTCATCCGCACACTCCTGAGCCTCTTGCGCTCAGACTCGCTAAGATCATCTTGCCTTCCCGCCCCACGAACCCTGAAACGGTCCATCCAGTCCGGCCAGTTGATACGAATATTGTCCAGAATGTCCTTCTGCACCCACAGATTCGCGCTTCCGTGCATTCGAATATCAATAATCAATGCGTAATTTTCTTCGAACCTCACCAGGAGTACCGGGCCTGTTCGCTCGCAGTATCCATCGTCTTCCTCAACTAAGCTAAGGTGTAGGTGATGTATGCCCCAATCATTTAAGAATAGGTCATTGAAATCTGGTTTTTTTAGGAATCGGCTCAAATGGGGTTTTACTGTATCGCCGGATTCAATTTTATCAATAATAGCTCTGTAAGCATCGCGGAATTCTCTGGGGCAATTTAAGTGTCTACTTATGTAAACGTCTCTTTTTTTTGCCGTGACATGACGACGTTTGAAATTTGTAAATACAATATCGATGTCTTTGTCTTCACGGTCTCCTTTCCAACCTGCCGCCTTGAGACTTTGATAGACCGAATCTAGATAGTCTCTTGAGAAGTCGATCCTAACATCCATAAAAGGCATTTCTGGTTCCTTCCGATTTGGCTTGTAGTTTTTGCATGCATGCTGACACAGCTAGCGGCTAAGATTTATACGCGAGGAAATGTGTTCTGTGGAGCCTTCAATCTCGCTCGGTGTCCGCCGATTATGTAAATTCACCACTTCTGTAAATGTGCACGCCGGTCCTGAGTCGCAGCTTCAAAACCGATGTAGAGCATCTCTATGATCTCCTTTTTGAGGGCGCTTGCTGTTTCCAAGCCCAGTACAAACCCTTCCGCACGGTGGCTCGTCATATTTATGGCCTGGATGGATTCAGCTGCTTCGATGCTTAACAGGATTTTCAGGACTTCAGCCCGGATCCCAGAGGCAATTTCCAGCGTGCGGAGGTTCATGACTGCTTCCAGGGCATGCCCCATTCATCATGGGTCTTGAACACCAGCATGCCATAGGCCGTATAAGTCACCACGCCTGATTCGCTGTTGCCATCTGGCAAGTTAACGTCTACCCACGAACACCGCTCTCGCTCTGGGTGATCGGGTAGGATTCCCAAGCGAAACGTAGCGGTGTGGGTCTGTCCCAGATTTATCGCCAGACCTGGCAAATCAATCCGCTGAGCACCGACTACCAAAACAACGTCAGCTGGGCCGCTGTAAGTCATGTAGGCCATTCTCACCGCTCCTGATCAACCTGATCGAGCTGCGCTTCGACAGCATATGCAAGTGCCCCGTCAGCCAGTTCCAAGAGGTCACTCAGGTCGTCGCTGTCGATCAGGTGGAACCGATGGAGGGTATGGGCGCTGCTCAGCAGTGTTTTATGCTGAGCGCCGGGGTTGCGGAATAGGGCCACCTGGTCATTGAGCAAAACCTTCCATGTCGCGATCGCCGCTGTCCTCTCCAAAGTCACCACATCCATAACCGTTACCCTCCACTGAAACACTGTACGAATAGACAGTGTATTGGCTCGCGAGTGTGAATGTCACCGTGCGCCGATAAAAGGCGGGCTGATGCATGGCGGAGAAATCCGATGCTGGAACAAAAAAACACCTGGAAAAGCACTTATCCCCCTCCCGCCGACGGGCTTTGTGTCCCTTTTTAGTGCAAAGGTAGCGGGTAGTGTAATACACGCTCCAGGCCACGCCGGCTGCGGGCCTCAGGGGGTGGTTGGCAATTGCACTGAGTGCAAGAAATTGCGACGAATTGCAATTAGGGTGCACTGGACCATCACACGCTTCCAGTTCAAGTAATTCCCTCAGTACCCCGGTTTCATTGGATGAAAAATTGAAAAACCTTGCTTTGGCTTGGTTTTCAAATTCTGACCGCATCAAATTTGCCCCTGTATTGCAGCAAAGGTTGGCCTGTGCCTAGTCGGCTCAAAGCCTTTGTGGCCGGAGCTCACAGGCGGTTCTAAAGTTTCTAAAACATTGCACAAAGGCGCATCGCCATCATAGAAAAACAGGTATGATGGGTACTGTTTATTCATACAGTATTAAGGCCTATTTTTATGTCTTCTCCCATCATTCCATGGATGGGCGGCAAACGCCGCTTGGCTGATCGCTTGATACCGTTGTTTCCGCCCCATGAGTGCTACGTCGAAGTTTTTGCCGGTGGGGCAGCCCTGTATTTCCTTCGCCCGCAGGGCGCGCCCGTGGAGGTTCTGAACGACATTAATGGCGATCTGGTTACGCTCTATCGCGTCGTCCAAAACCATCTCGAAGAGTTCGTGCGACAGTTCAAATGGGCGCTCAGCTCACGCCAGATATTTGAGTGGCAGAAGATGACCCGAACGGAAACGCTCACAGATATCCAGCGAGCTGCTCGGTTCTTCTACCTGCAGCATCATGCCTTCGCCGGAAAGGTCACCGGGCAGAGCTTCGGTACCGCTACGACGGCTCCTGCAATCAATTTGCTGCGTATCGAAGAAAACCTTTCAGCCGCATGGCAGCGTCTGTCAGGCACTTATGTCGAAAATCTGCCCTGGCTCGAATGTGCCGAGCGCTACGACCGTGCGCACACGTTCCACTATATGGATCCGCCATATTGGGAGACTGCAGGCTATGGGGTGGATTTCCCGTTTGAAAATTACGAGCGCATGGCGGAATTCATGCACCGGTGTAAAGGCAAGGTGATGGTGAGCATCAACGATCACCCGGACATTAGAGAGGTGTTCAAGGGCTTTCACTTCGACGAGGTGAACATTCGTTACAGCGTTGGTAACCCGCGAGGAAGTGGAACAGAAGCGAGTGGCGAGTTGGTGATCACAAGTTGGGAGCCTTCGTCCCTGGGACAATTATTCTGACTGGATTGCCGGCTGGTGGTGCAGAGGCTAAGTATCGTTTGAGTGATATCATAATACTGGCGCTCCTCCGAATTGGACGGTGGACAACGCTTTATGGACTATGGACTGGAGAGGTTAGGAAGGCTTTATGAATAAAATTTTGCTGCTGATTAGCGCTGTATTGCTCGCTTCGTGTTCCGCGATCGAGCATAAGCCGGTTCACATTCTCCCGTATACCATCACTTTTCAGGGTGCCAAGAACGCGAATAACCCCGCTGCCTCAGGCCTACCGAGAACTGAGATGCCTGCAGATGGCCAACCCGGAGACATTCAATATGAAGGTGTTTTCCCTATATCAACTGCGGTTGAATGCAATCCCGGTCGAACTGCCTGCAAACAGGCTGTCATCCTGACTGAATTGACCTATGAAATTCACGAGGTGAATTCAGTCGTGCAGTTCACTGGTTATCTGAAGTCGAAAATGGGCAGGGAAGTTACGCGAAGGATCGTCGCCCAGCCAGGCTCGGTAAGCGTCGAGAGGGTGGCGATCATCGACGACGTTGAGGTCATCGGTACTAAGGAAGTCAATACTCCTATTTCGTTCACATACGCTCCTGGCAAGCGCGTAGTAATCGACGGATTAGAAGGCGTTCAGGTTATTTTTGCCTTCGACGCGATGAAGGTTCCTGCAGCATAGGCTGCGTTCGGCTGCAATACAGAGATCCAAGAACCGTCTAATCAGGCGGTTTTTTTAAGCCTGGTATTCAAGTATAGATTGAGCATCGTTAGGGCAACCCAGACTGACGAATCCTACCTTTGGGGCGGATGGCGTGGTGACGGTGGACATTGGCTAACCTCGGCGTGATTAGATGCATCGGCAATCGGCCGTGGCACCTGTCGGGCGCTTTCCTGCGCCTCTGATCAAAAAGTGCGCAATTCTAGCGATCAGCCCGGCGATTGACCAGCGTTATACAGAGAATTACGACGAGTGCTGCGCTATGCTTCGCGCCGTTACAGAATATGTCCGTTATCACCCCGCTCAGGGGCACGCATTACATATTGGCGACTCAAAGCATCAGCATGTTTTGCAGCGCACGCCCAGGTTTCAGGAGTTGTAGATGAGTCAAGCAAGCAGTCAGGCTGATACCGGGCATCAGGCGGCTAAACCGCTCGCACTGCTGATGGCGGCAGTGGGGGTGGTGTATGGCGATATCGGTACCAGCCCGCTTTACACCCTTAAAGAAGTGTTTCAGGGCGGTTATGGCGTGGACGTCACTCACGACGCCGTGCTCGGCATCCTGTCGCTGATTTTCTGGTCGTTGATCTGGGTGGTCTCGTTCAAGTACATGGTGTTCATTCTGCGTGCCGACAACCAGGGCGAGGGCGGCATCATGGCCCTCACGGCACTGGCCCGGCGAGCATCGGCCAAACACCCGAAACTGCAAATGACCATGGTGGTGTTCGGTCTGTTCGGGGCGGCGTTGTTCTATGGCGACAGCATGATCACTCCGGCGATCTCGGTGCTCTCGGCCATGGAGGGCCTTGAATTGGCCTTTGATGGTATCGAGCACTGGGTCGTGCCCATGGCGTTGGTAGTGCTGGTGGCGCTGTTTCTGATTCAGCGTCACGGTACGGCGCGTATTGGTGTGCTCTTCGGCCCGGTCATGGTGACCTGGTTTGTGGTGCTTGGCTTGCTGGGTATTCATGGAATCCTTCGCCAGCCTGAAGTGCTTCACGCGATGAATCCGCTGTGGGCGGTGCGCTTCTTCATCGTGCATCCAGGGATCGGTGTCGCGATTCTGGGCGCAGTGGTGCTGGCCTTGACCGGCGCCGAGGCGCTGTACGCTGATATGGGGCACTTTGGCAGAAAGCCCATCGCTCGCGCTTGGTTCGGGCTGGTATTGCCGGCGCTGGTGCTCAACTACTTTGGCCAGGGCGCTCTGGTGCTGGAAAACCCCGAGGCCGCGCGCAACCCGTTCTACTTGCTGGCACCGAGCTGGGCGCTCCTGCCGTTGGTTGGTTTGTCGACGCTGGCCACGGTGATTGCCTCGCAAGCTGTCATCTCGGGCGCGTTCTCCATGACCCTGCAGGCGATTCAGCTCGGTTACATCCCGCGCATGCACATTCAGCACACGTCCAGCGATGCGCAGGGCCAGATCTACATCGGCGCCGTGAACTGGTCGCTGATGGTCGGTGTGATTCTGCTGGTGCTGGGGTTCGAGTCCTCTGGCGCGCTGGCCTCGGCTTATGGCGTCGCGGTCACCGGGACCATGTTCTGCACCACGATTCTGGTGTCGTCGGTGATGCTGCTGCTGTGGAAATGGCCGGCATTTCTGGCAGTGCCGCTGCTGCTGTGTCTGTTGTTCGTCGACAGCCTGTTCTTTGCCGCCAACGTTCCGAAGGTTGTGCAGGGGGGTGCATTTCCAGTAATCGCAGGCGTGGTGCTGTTCATCCTGATGACGACCTGGAAGCGCGGCAAGCAGCTGTTGGTGGAGCGGATCGATGAAGGCGGGCTGCCGTTGCCGATCTTTATCAGCAGCATCAGTGTTCAGCCGCCGCATCGGGTTCAGGGCACGGCAGTATTCTTGACCGCCCGGTCTGATGCGGTACCCCACGCGTTGCTGCACAACATGCTGCACAACCAGGTGCTGCACGAACAGGTGGTATTGCTCACGGTCGTCTACGAAGACACACCGCGGGTCCCAGCGCAGCAGCGCTTTGAAGTGGAGGTGTACGGTGAAGGCTTCTACAGGGTGATCCTGCACTTCGGTTTCATCGATGAGCCGGACGTGCCAGCGGCGCTGGCCCTGTGTCACCTCAAGGAGTTGGATTTCAACCCGATGCGCACGACGTATTTCCTGAGTCGCGAAACGGTCATCCCGTCGAAGATGGTCGGCATGGCGCGTTGGCGTGAAGCGTTGTTTGCCTTCATGCTGAGGAATGCCAACGGCAATCTGCGGTTCTTCAAGCTGCCGTTTAACCGGGTGATTGAGTTGGGGACGCAGGTGGAGATGTAGGCCCGGCATGTGATCCTGTAGGAGCTGCCGAAGGCTGCGAACTGCGGTGTGTCAGGCATACCGCATTCGTCGCCGTCGTAACCTCCGACAACCCCTACAGGTACGACGCGTAGCCAAAAAAAAATCCCCGCCAGCCTCATAGCTCGCGGGGATTTTTTTGCGCCTGACTACAGTCGCTTACTGCGCCGCAGCCTTGCGCTTGTCAATGAACGCAATCAAGCGCTTGGCCAGCGCCGGGTAGTTCTCGTCGAAGTGGTGACCACCGGGCAGCTGCAGTTTCTCGCCGACTGCGGTGGTGTCGGTGCAGCCACTTTCTTTGATCTCTTCAACGCCGTAGACACACAGCACCTTCGCGGCAGGCAATTTGGCCATTTCCGGGCCGGTTTGCAAGTCTTTGCCTGCCGCACCCAGCCAGCCATCGACTCGGATCTCGAAGCTACCGGTGCGGGCAAAGGCCAGCAGGATCATGCCGTCGACCTTGTCCTGCTCTTCGGGAGCGAGGCGGTTATAGATAGCCGGTAAAACATCCGCACCAAACGAGTAGCCAGCGAGGATGAAGCGCTTGGTGCCCCATTTCTGCCGGTAGTGCTGCATCAGCTCAGTCAGATCGGTCGCGGTCTGCTCAGGGGATTTGTGTTCCCAGTAGTAGCGCAAAACGTCGATGCCGACCACCGGATAGCCCATGCCAGCCATGTCTCCGGCGACCACCTTGTCGAGATCGCGCCAGCCGCCGTCACCGGACAGAAACAACGTCACGGTATCCGAAGGTTGCGCAGAAGGTACTTCCACGACAGGAATGCCAAGGCCGCCACCTTTGTCGTCATCGCCCACCAGCTTTTTGCGCAACTCACTGTTGAGGACTTGCGGCAGTTTGATGTCGTAATCGCTGATGCTGGTCTCGGCGTTGGCCTGGTTGCGCACAAAAGTGGCGGGCTCATCGTCAGGGAAATCGTTCCACGCCACCGTCCAGTGCCCGTGCGGAGCGCTTTGCGGCAGCGCCACATCGCAGATCACCGGCGGCGTTTCGTCCGGATCGAGCGCCTTGACCGGTTGTGAAGGCTGTTCCATGTAGAAACCGACTGAAATGGCTTCGGCCTTGTCGTTCTCCTGCCCGGCAAGCCAGCGCCAGGCCAGGGTTGCACCAGGGCCGATACCGGCTACGACTGTAGGCGCACCGTCCAGCTTGCTCAGAGCATTCTTGAAGGTTTCCTGCTGCAAGACGCAATTGTCCTTGGGCAGTACCACCTGAATGATCCGCGCCGAAGCGTCCTGGCTCAGCGCCAGCAGTTGTTTGTCGGAAAGAAGGTCCTCTGCGGTCACTGCGAGGGCGACCTGCACTTTGGTCCTGCTGCCCGGTGTCACGCTGATCAGCGCCGAGCCATCGTCCAGTGACGAGCGCTCAAGGGTAGCCGGTGGAGCGGGGCGGCTCCATAGCCATACCCCTAGAGCCAAAGCCAAAACAATAAACAGTGCTGCGAGCAAAATGCGCCTGTAGCGATGAATCATCAGCGTTTCACCAATCCAGTCAGGCCGCCTGCAATCAGGGCGGCGGTGTCAGCCAGTGCCACAAGCGGATCGAGTCCGGCAGGCACGGCCATATAACGAGGTTCCCAGTCAGGCTGGAATTTATCTTTAAAGCGTCGCAGGCCCTGGAAGTTGTAGAGCTGCTCGCCACGACGGAAGACCATCGAACCCAGACGCTGGGTCAGAGGGGCGCCCCGACGCGGTTGCAAGCCAGACAACGGCACCATGCCAAGGCTGAAGCGCTCGTAGCCGTGCTGTTTGTAATACAGAATCAGCCCGACCATCATGAATTCCATGGTCAGTTTGGGTGCGTCGGGGTGAGCACGCATCAGGTCCAGGCTGGCGAGATCATGACGCGATGTCTCCAGTAAGTTGGCAAAGGCCACCGGCTTGCCTTCGAAGTGGATGATCGCGATGCGGAAGTGCTTGAGGTATTCGGGGCTGAAACGGCCCAGGGAAAAGCCCTTCTCGCGTACGTTCTTGCCGGTAAGCCAAGCGTCCGAGATAACTTTCAGCTCATCCAGCGGTGCCTGACCTACCTCATAGATCTCCAGCGAAAGACCGTCGCGTCCACCCCGATTCCAGGTGTAGCGCAGATCCTTCATCTCCTTGCCTTTGGCTTCGATGTCGAAGCGCCGCAGATCCACCCGGGCTTCTTCACCAAGCTTGATCGCGGTCAGGCCGATGTCCATGTAGAACGGCAGATTTTCCGCACGCACCTGATAGAACACGGGGCGGGCGTGGTGCACGTCGCACAGGTCACGAAATTGCCAGATCAGTTCGGCGCGTTGTTGCGTCGGGCCGATAGGGTCGTAGAGCGCCACGAGACTGCGTCCGCGATGGGCGTACATCAGAAACGCATTGCCGCTCGGGTGCAGCAGCACCGCTTTGTCACCGGTGAGCACCAGGCCGCCGTCCGGCTGGGACGAGGCATTGACTATTTCGGCAGCCTTTGCCAATTCGGCGGCATCCGGCAGCTTGATGACCGGTCGGGCAGTGCGCAACAACCAGGTCAGCGAAACGATCACCAGCAGCACGGCACTGCCCAGTGCAGAGCGCAACCCACGCGGGGCATCGGCATCCAGCGTGAACTGCCACCAGAGCTGATGGCTGTAGGGCACGTCTTGATAGGCAAACAACAGCAGCCAGAACGAAGCACCGAGCACGCAGAGGCTGGCCACCAAGTAGAGGGGGGAGAAGGGCAATTCCAGCAAGCGGCTAGGGCGGTAGAACGAGCGACGGAAAAGCGCCAGCAGTCCCGCCGTCAGGATCAGCAGCGTGGCTTCTTCATAGTCGAAGCCTTTAAGCATCGACAGCGCCGCACCCGCGAGCAGCAGAATCACCGTCAGCATCCAGGCGGCGGACAGGCGGCGGCGCAGACCCTGAGCCAGCAGCAGGCACAGTACGCCGATGAGGCTGGCGCCAAAGTGCGAAAGATCGATCAGACGGTGTGGTATCAGGAAGCCAAGGTCTTCAATGCGCGTATCTATTTCAGGGGTTGCGCCGGAAAACAGCAGGACTACGCCCGAGAGAAACACCAGCAACGCCAGGATCGGCGCCGCCAGACCCGAAGCCACGCGCATCGCCTGCTTGGTGGGCAACAAGCGCTGGCCTTCGGTAAACAACAGCGTCAGACACGCCAGCAATAGCGGCAGTACGACGTAGATAAGGCGATACAGCAACAGCGCCGCAGCCAGCGGCGCGGCACCCAGTTCGTTGGCGAATGCAGCAAGCAGAATCGCCTCGAAAACTCCGACGCCGCCAGGCACATGGCTAAGTACGCCAGCTGCCAGCGCAAGCAGGTAGACCAGCAGGAATGCGCCAAAAGGCGGCGACTGGGGCAGCAGCAGATAAAGTACGGTGGCGGCCGCTGCGACATCGAGTGCCGTGATCACCAGTTGCATGAGGGTCAGGCGCAAGCCAGGAAGACGCAAGGTGCGTCGTCCGGCGCGAACCAGCAGCGTATGCGGGATGGTCTGTTCCGGTAGCCGACGACGATAAATAGCGACCGCCAGCAGGCCAGTTAATAGCAGAACGGCGATGGCGATAATCGCCAGCATCTTTATAGGCAGGTGTAGCGCCAGCGAGGCGCCTGACAGATTGCTCAACGTGGCCAGTGCAGCCAGTGGTGGCAGCGCGCAGCCTAATGAAAGGCTGGCGAACAGCGTCATGCGTGCGACTTCTACTGCGCCGACGCCCTTTCGCGAATACAGCCGATAGCGCACCGAGCCGCCGGACAACATCGACAGCCCGACCGCGTTACCGATAGCGAACGCGGTAAAACCGCCCATTGCCAGCGTCTTGTTTGGCAGATTCACATTGGCGTAACGGCTGGCTGACCACTCATAGCCCAGCAGAATCACGAAGCCTATCGCCGTGGCCAGCAGCGCACCTGCCAAAGAAGGTAGGGGCACACTTAGCAGCGAGTCATGCAATGCATACAGATCAAGCTCGCTCAGCATGTGTCGGCAGGCAATCAGCGCGATCGCAAATAGCAGCAACGTCACGCCCAGCCCGATGGGTTGGCGATATTTGCTCAACAGCTCGAGCCACTGGAGGCGGGCAGGTTGGATGGGTTGAGTTGCCGTAACTGCTTCATTGGTGTCTGACGGGTTGTCGCGCATCAATCACTCCTTGGATCGTGCGGGACAGAATGGAGGTATACAGCCAAGTTACCAATCCCTACGCAGAAAATATTTCGAGATGTTAGCGCGTCAACGTCTAACGAGCGAATGGAGCAGATGCGTTTGTGTAACTGTTCAGGAGCAGTTCAGCTACCCCTTACTATCGGCAGGCTGTAACAAAACTGTCGGGCTTTGTAATATTACGTTACAAGGCGTGACGATTGAACGGCAGCCTCTACGAAAATTGCGTTGATGGACAATGGGTTGACGGCGTGAAAAGGGATTTTCTTGCAGGCACAAAAAAGGCCACTCTTTCGAGTAGCCTTCTTTGATGTTTGGTTGCGGGAGCCGGATTTGAACCGACGACCTTCGGGTTATGAGCCCGACGAGCTACCAGACTGCTCCATCCCGCGTCTGTGTGGCGGCATTCTACAGCGCAACGCCGAGGTGTCAACCTTTAATCCAGAAAGCAGGAAAATAAGCGGTGATTGATGGGTTGGAGATCTAAGTGGTGGGCCTCGTTGAGATTTTTCCGACCTGCTCGATTCCGTTGGCTGCACTCGGACTCTGTACGAGCGCGCTTACCCGCGATGGGATTTTAAAGCCTGCATATTTGTCGCCTATGCGGACGTCATCGCGGGCAATCACGTTCCCATATAAAGGTGCAAAACCCACACGCACAAAAAAGGCCACTCTTTCGAGTAGCCTTTTTTGATGTTTGGTTGCGGGAGCCGGATTTGAACCGACGACCTTCGGGTTATGAGCCCGACGAGCTACCAGACTGCTCCATCCCGCGTCTGTGTGTCGGCATTCTACAGAGCATTGCTGGTCTGTCAATTGCTAATTCAGAAAAAACGCTTTTCCTTCAAGTGCTTAGCTCTCCAAATGTGCGGCAAACAGTCGTTTGGCCCATACGGGGCGGGGCTATGCGGCGATATTTCAGTATTTACTGAGAGCAAATTCCTATTTGCTCCATGACGCTTTCTCACATCATGAGATGCCACTTCCTGGCGCGAATGAGATACTGGCCGACCACTCCTCTCGCAAAACGCCCTTCATGACGCAGCGCAAAATCATCCATGTCGACTGTGACTGCTTCTATGCAGCCATCGAAATGCGCGATGACCCGCGATTGGCCGGCAAGCCGCTGGCCGTCGGTGGCTCAGCAGATCGTCGCGGAGTGATCGCGACCTGCAACTATGAGGCCCGGGCTTATGGTGTGCGTTCGGCGATGTCCTCCCGCCATGCATTGAAGCTCTGCCCGGATCTCGCCATCGTCAAGCCGCGCATGGATGCCTATAAAGAAGCATCCCGAGAGATTCAGACCATCTTTCGCGATTACACGGATCTGATCGAGCCTTTATCCCTGGATGAAGCGTTTCTCGATGTCTCTGAGGCCAGCCACTTCGATGGCAGCGCCACACGTATCGCTCAGGACATCCGCCGTCGTGTGTCCAATCAATTGCATATCACCGTTTCGGCGGGCGTGGCCCCCAATAAATTCCTGGCAAAAATCGCCAGCGACTGGAAAAAACCTAACGGGCTGTTCGTCATTACTCCGAATCAGGTCGAGGACTTCGTTGCGCAGTTACCGGTGAGCAAGCTGCATGGCGTCGGCAAAGTCACCGCAGACAAATTGGGCAAGCTGGGCATCGTCAGTTGCACGGATTTACTGGGCTGGAAGAAGCTCGCGCTGGTGCGAGAGTTCGGCTCGTTCGGAGAGCGCCTGTGGGGTCTGGCCCGGGGCATTGATGATCGCCCTGTGCAGAATGACAGTCGGCGGCAGTCGGTGAGCGTGGAAAATACCTACGATGCTGACTTGCCGGATTTGGCGAGCTGTCTTGAGAAGCTCCCTGAGTTGCTGGAAACACTCAGTGGTCGGGTGGCGCGGATGGACGGGCAATATCGACCGGGCAAGCCATTCGTCAAAGTGAAGTTCCACGATTTTACCCAGACGACCCTTGAGCAATCGGGTGCGGGCCGTGATCTGGAAAGTTTCGAGCAACTGCTGACCCAGGCATTTGCCCGGGGTGGTAAGCCGGTGCGGCTGTTGGGGATTGGTGTGCGTCTGCAGGATTTGCGTGGGGCGCATGAGCAGCTGGAGCTGTTTTCGTCTTGATGAATGATACTTAGCTGTCAGATGGGATCTGTGGGAGCGAGCTTGCTCGCGAAGGAGGTGTTCAGGCTGAGCGAGATTTTCTGGATGCTCAGTCCCCTTCGCGAGCAAGCTCGCTCCCACGGGTAAATCATTCTGGGAGTTGGCTCACTTCTTCACACCAGGATCAGCCACCAAGCGACCCGCATCCTTGGCCAACGACTTGAGAAACTCGCGCTGCAACTGCGGGTCGTCGCGAGTCATTTCGATCAGGCTCTGTTCCAGGTCGCTGGCTTCTTCTTCCAGGCCCAGGTCCGAGAGGCGTTTGACCCGGTAGACCCACTGGCTGACTTCGTCGTCTTCGAGGTCGTCGTAAATCAGGCCGTGAGCTTCCAGCAGCTTACCGCGCAGCGACCGGCTGATCGGCAGATCGACGTTGGCGTGGGCATTGTCCTGATCATCTTCCACACTTATATAAAGCCGTGTGACATGGCTCAGGTCCTGCTCGGCGAACGGGCTGTCCAGCAGGCTCAGGCGCAAGACACCATTTCGGTCGGTGGTCAGATAGTGAGTCTGAGTCCCGGCCTTGACCATCACCGGGCGTTCATTCCAGGGCAGGGTCGAGTTTTCGATTTTCTTGTCCCGCTGCACCTCGTCGATTGAGGCCAGATTCTGTTGCGAGCGCCCATGGGAAGGAGCGTTCATGAAGGGGTTAAGGCCTGCGAAACCGTAGCTGATCCAGTCTTTGGTCACGCTGTCGGGCAAACGGCCGAGTGCGAACACGTTGACCACGTTGGCGCCAACGCCTGCCACAACGGCGACCGCTCCCAGGGGAATCTCGTAGATTTCTCGCCAGGGCTGGTAGGGGGTGTAGCGGTCGTAATGACGAGTGACTTCAAACTCCGTCACTTCGAATGACTTGTGTTCGTGAATACGCACGCGTCGCTGCGGGAGCTCAAGTGTCTTCGGCTCGCCGATATCGATCTGTACGCTGTGCTCGAGCAACTTACGCTCGATACGCTCTTCGTGCTCACTGCGTTGTGACAACTGATTGGCACAACCGCTGACCAGGGTGATGCACAAGAGTGCGCAGCCTAGGCGTAGGGAATTTGCGTTGAACATGAGATCTCTTGCGGATGAAGGCGCGTGGCGTAGCTTGCGCGTCATGGTGGTGCAATAGCGCCCACCTTTCGATGGGCGCTATCAAGACTCAGCGGCGAATACGGCACTGAATAAAGGACAGTACGTCGGCAACCGGTAGGGCTTGAGCTTGTGGCTCGGTGCGGCTCTTGTATTCCAGATTGCCTTCGGCCAGACCGCGATCACTGACAACGATGCGATGTGGAATACCGATCAGCTCCATGTCGGCAAACTTGTTGCCCGGACTGGTTTTCTTGTCGCGATCATCCAGCAGCACTTCAAAACCTGCGGCAGTCAGTTCGGCGTAAAGCTTGTCGGTTGCCTCGCGGACGGCGTCGGTCTCATAGCGCAACGGAACCAGAGCGATCTGGAAGGGTGCAAGGGTGTCGTTCCAGATGATGCCGTTGGCATCGTTGTTCTGTTCGATCGCAGCAGCAACCACTCGGGATACCCCGATGCCGTAGCAACCCATGGCCAGGTTCACCGGTTTGCCGTTTTCGCCAAGCACCTGACATTTCATCGCTTCGCTGTACTTGGTGCCCAGCTGGAAGATGTGGCCCACTTCGATGCCGCGCTTGATTTCCAGGGTGCCTTTGCCATCCGGGCTAGGATCGCCCGCAACCACATTGCGCAGGTCGGCAACGGTAGGTACCGGCAGGTCCCGCTCCCAGTTGACGCCGAAGTAATGCTTGTCGTCGATGTTTGCACCGATGCCGAAGTCGCTCATCAGCTCAACAGAGCGGTCGATGATGCATGGCAGCGGCAAATTGAGCGGGCCCAGGGAACCTGCGCCAGCGCCGATTGCATCGCGCAGTTCGGCTTCGGAGGCCATGACCAGCGGGCTGGCAACCTGCTCGAGTTTTGCAGCCTTGATTTCGTTGAGCTCGTGGTCGCCACGGATAATCAACGCGATCAACTTGCCTTCTTCTGCGGCGTGAACCACCAGGGTCTTGATGGTCTTCTCGATGGGCAGATTGAAGCCTTCGACCAACTGCGCAATGGTCTTGGCATTCGGTGTATCCACCAGGCGAAGTTCTTCGGTCGGCGCCCCGCGAGAGGTCTCGCGAGGTATGGCTTCGGCTTTTTCGATGTTGGCGGCGTAATCGGAACCGTCGCTGAACACGATATCGTCTTCACCCGAGTCGGCCAGTACGTGGAACTCATGGGAGCCCGCACCACCGATGGAGCCGTTATCAGCCTCAACCGGACGGAATTTCAGGCCCAGGCGGGTAAATACATTGCAGTACGCCAGGTGCATGCGGTCGTAGGTTTCCTGCAGCGACGCATGATCGGCGTGGAAGGAGTACGCATCCTTCATCACGAATTCACGGCCACGCATCAGGCCAAAGCGTGGGCGGATCTCGTCGCGGAATTTAGTCTGGATCTGGTACAGATTGATCGGCAGCTGTTTATAGCTATTAAGCTCATTGCGGGCCAGATCGGTGATGACTTCTTCATGGGTCGGGCCCAGGCAGAACTCACGATTGTGCCGATCGGTCAGGCGCATCAGCTCAGGACCATACTGTTCCCAGCGGCCGGATTCCTGCCAGAGCTCCGCAGGCTGAATGCCAGGCATCAACACTTCGAGAGCGCCAGCAGCTTCCATTTCTTCGCGAACGATCACTTCGACCTTGCGCAAAACTCGCAGGCCCATGGGCAGCCAGGTGTAGAGGCCGGAAGCAAGTTTGCGAATCATGCCGGCACGCAGCATTAGCTGGTGGCTGACCACGACCGCATCGGAAGGGGTTTCTTTCTGTGTGGCGAGCAAATATTGACTGGTGCGCATGGTAGGCCGTTGTCGGTTGCTGAGACTGGAAATGACTGGGCATTGTACGGGCAGCATCTATCCCCGTACAGGCCAAGACCGACACGGGAGGGCTGCAAAAATACTTTTCCTGACGTATGAAAAAGCCCGGCAAGAGCCGGGCTTTTTCTATAACAAGTAGCGAAATTGCGATTACAAGACCGAGATCGGGTAGTCGACAATCAGGCGGAACTCGTTGATATCACCTTCGCCCTGGTCAGCATTGGCGCGGTGCCAGGCTTGACGGATACGGAACGACAGATCTTTGGCTGGGCCGGTCTGCAGCACGTATTTGGCTTCAAGGTTGGTTTCGTGGTGCTTGCCATCTTCACCGTACAGACCAGCGTAAGAGCTGTTGGTCGGTGTGTTGGTGCCGTCGATGTCATAACCTTTGATGTAGCGGGTCATGAAGCTCAGGCCAGGCACGCCGTACGGAGCCATGTTCAGGTCGTAGCGAGCTTGCCAGGACTTCTCACCAGGACCGTTGAAGTCAGAGTACTGGATTGAGTTGTTCAGGAAGATCGAGTCGCCACCCTTGTTGTTGTCGCCGATACCGATGTAGTCGAAAGGCGTGTCACCGTTAACCTTCTGGAATGCCAGGGTCAGGGTGTGTGCAGCTGCGAACGAGTAGGCAACCGAACCGGAGAACGCGGTGTTGCTGATGTCGCCTGCTTTAGCGCTGCCTTCATCAACAGTGCGGTACAGGTTGGCATCGAATGCCAGGGACTGGGAATCAGTCAGCGGCAGTGCGTAGTTCAGGTTGGCGTAGTACTGATCCCAGATGTCTTCCAGCTTCGCGCCGTAGAACGCAACGCCCAGGCTGTCAGTGATGGCGTATTTGCCGCCGATGAAATCAGCAGATTTTGCCGATTGACCCGCATAGGTCGCCCAGATGTTGCCGCTGTGGCTGGTGTCATCCTGGCTGGTGCCCGAAGTGAAGTGGCCACCTTCGAGATCCAGACCTGCGATCTCACTGCTCTGCAGGCTGATACCGGTCGCGGTTTGTGGCAACAGACGGGAACCGCCCACGGCGAATACCGGGCTGGTAGGCTGCATGTCACCGATTTTCAATTCGGTCTTCGAGACGCGGAATTTAACAGCGCCACCGGCTTTGCCGAAGCTGTCTTCGTTCTGGCCCTGGCTGTTGGTTACCAGGTTGCCCGAACCGGAGTACTTGTCCTGACCGTCAAGTTTCAGGCCGAAGTAGCCGAAGGCTTCAACGCCGACACCGATGGTGCCCTGGGTGTAACCGGTGCTGAAATTGCCCCAGAAACCTTGAGTCCAGTCTTTGTCGTCAACAGCGCCGTCTTTCTTGTCGCGGTTGAAATAGTAGTTGCGAGCTTTCACGTCCAGTGTGCTGCCTTCGATGAAACCCTTGGCTTCAGACTGGTCGCTGACGAACGCTGCTGCCGTTGCCAGTTGGGTGCTGGCTGCAGTAACTGCCAGTGCAATTGCGCTCCACTTCATCACTCTCATCGTGACTTGCTCCTTTGGTTTTTAAGAGAAGAGTACTGCCGCCCACCTGTTTTTTTATCTGGACGGCTCTTTCTTTTTTTGTGTCGGCGAAACTTATATCACGCTGACAATGGTGGCGATAGTTACTCAGCTGTCCTTGCAAAATCTTTACGGCGATGTCGCAGATGCACACTATCCATGTCGCAAAACAGGGCCCATTTTATTGGCCCAAACAACTTTTTAGCACTCCGAATGGCAGGGCCATAGATCTAAAAAGTTTATGCCCCCTTCACTCACGTTCTTCCTTGACGCATCGCTTGTCGCTTCCTTTGACCCCGAGGCGCTGTTTTCCGCCAGCGGCTCGGTGGCCTTGATAGGGGTTATAGCAACAACCGTGCACAAAATTCCAGCTGATGAGAAAAAAATGTGAAAATCCTAGCATTCACTTGATTACAGGTCCGCAAGGTACTGTTTTTAATAGTAAAACTATCTTCTGTTGTTTTGTGCGTTCGTGACGTTTTCGGGGCTCGTAAAGGTTTTTTACCACCCATGCGTTACCCCAGCGCTCGCCTAGTGGGTAATTCCCGGATAAATCTGTTTTTCCGTTCCGTAGAGTGGGTCGTTTTGGTGCGTTTTCTGGTCGGCGTGCCTCAACCTGGTACCTGGCCGTTCGCTGATAATCAGCTGTATCGCGCTCATGCTTCATTTGTATTACATCGCGGCAGGTCGCGCGGAAAAACGCCCCATTCAAATCATCACGCGGTGGAGATTCGTAACACTCGTCTCATTCGTGAGCCAGACACAGCCTGACTGATAAGAGGGCGTTTCCGAATTTTCATGTGCGCTGGTGGTGCGGGGCCTGAAATGGATGGAGTTTCGCCAGGCTGAACGCCTTTGCTGAGTGCACCAAAAATGGATTTACTGCCACGGGACAGTGAAGTCCTGGATATTCCCGAGTATCCTGCTGGGTATTGTGTGTCGCTCATTTACCTGAGTTCGCGCTAAATATTAACCTGTAGGTCAGGAGTTATACCGTGTTCGTTCTGGATTCACGCTTGCAACAAGATACTTTGCTGGTCGGCGACTTCCCGCTGTGTCGTCTGCTCTTGTCCAACGATTCCAATTACCCTTGGTTTATCCTTGTGCCTCGCCGGGCAGATATCTGTGAAATATTCCAGTTGGATGCACAGGACCAGTTGCAGTTGTGGCGTGAAACGACGGCGTTGTCGCAAGTTCTCGGCAAACTGTTCGCTGCCGACAAGTTGAACGTGGCTGCGCTGGGCAACGTTGTAAGCCAGCTTCACATGCATGTCATCGTGCGCAAGCGGGACGACATCGCCTGGCCATCGCCGGTTTGGGGCAAACATGCGGCGCAAGCTTATACAGCGGAGCAATTCGCGACGATCCTGCGGACGCTGCAAGGTGCGTCAGTTGAAGATTTGCAATTGGCGGAGCAACCATCATGAATCTTGAAGATCGGGTGACCGAGCTGGAGAGTCGACTGGCTTTCCAGGATGACACGATCCAGGCGTTGAACGATGTGCTGATCACCCAGCAGCGCGCTCTGGATCGTCTCCAGCAGCAAATGGCAGCAATGCTCAAGCGTCAGGAAGAGCAGAGCAACCAGTTCGAGATTTTCGGCGAGGACGCGCCGCCGCCACATTACTAAGTCGAATGCACAAAACTACGGCCTAAAAAAAGCGCCCCTTCTATTTATAGAGGGGGCGCTTTTTTACGTGCGGTTCATGCAGGAGTAATGATCAGCGTCGAGGCAATGCCGCAATCACATCTTCGGCCTGCAAGCCCTTGTCGCGGTTCATGACGGAAAACTCCACACGCTGGCCTTCGACCAGAACCCGGTGGCCTTCGCCACGAATGGCGCGGAAATGCACGAAGATATCGTCGCCAGAGTCGCGGGAAATGAAACCAAAGCCTTTGGAGGTGTTGAACCACTTAACGGTGCCGGTATCCCGATTCGTCATGTCATGGCTTTGAGCAGCCGGCGAGGGTGATGAGCGATAGAAGCTCACGGCAAGATGAAGCGCGACTGCGAGCACAGCGGCAATCAGACCCATCATGACAGCGGGCTGACCCGCGATGGTTTGCAGGGGAACGAGCAACGTCAGTATTTGAAGAGCAACGGCCAGAACGAGCAGCGCGCTGACCAGATTCTGCAGTTGGTGACGTGGTCCCCTGTTCCAGTAAGGGATCACGGGTGCAAGTAGAAGATTAAGCAGGCCGAATAATGCCAGGTACAACGCTTCGGGCTGCAGATATGAAGCCAAGGCTTCATCGCGCAGGGCGGGGATAAAGGAAAGCAGCAGGGCAGCGGCTCCCGTCAGCAGGTGGACTATTTTCAACATGTCGATAACTCACATTAAGATGGATCACAAAGGAAATAGCTGATTACAACCGGTACGCTTCTTGAAAAGTGGAGGCGTGAGGCACGGATGATCATTCAGCCTATGCGCAGCCAGCGAAAAAGGCCGCTGCGGCACGCCGTGTATTTAACAGCAAAGCCGAGGGCTACTCAAATCAACAGCTTGCGTTGCGCAGGGTGCGGGTAGTTCAGCGGCAGACAAAGCGACGGGCGGTGTGTCGACGGGGCTGATCTTCATAACCTTCGCAATAGCGCGGGGTGAAGGTGTTTTGCAAAAGCAGGGCTGCACCAATGCTTTTCCCTTGGTACAGTGCAGGCTGCACCGCAGGATTCAAGCCATCTACCAAGGGGAAAAACATGGCAATCGATATCGGTATCAGCGAAGAGAATCGTAAGTCAATCGTCGATGGTCTTTCTCATCTGCTCGCGGATACTTACGTTCTGTATCTGAAAACTCATAACTTCCACTGGAATGTCAGTGGCCCTATGTTCCGCACGCTACATCTGATGTTTGAAGAGCAGTACAACGAACTGGCACTGGCTGTCGATTCCATCGCCGAGCGTATTCGTGCGCTTGGGTTTCCGGCGCCGGGAACTTATACCACCTATGCCCGTCTTTCTTCGATCAAAGAAGAGGAAGGTGTGCCAGGGGCGGAAGATATGATCAGAAGTCTTGTTAATGGGCAAGAGGCTGTTGTCCGAACTGCACGTAGTCTTTTTCCTCTTCTGGATAAAGTAAGTGATGAGCCGACTGCTGATTTGCTGACCCAAAGAATGCAAGTCCACGAAAAAACTGCGTGGATGCTGCGTTCGATGCTTGAAACGAAGTAATCGACGAGGCGGGTAGTGCCTTGCGCTCCCCGCCTTTTTTCGTCGGCTGTCGTGATAGATCCTCCCCCCACTCCCCGTTTTGCTGATCCAGGTCAGGTCGCTTCTCCATCGAGAACGTTTGCTGCCGGTCACGAACAGAGCGCTATAAATATGTACTACCTGTGCGTCGAAAAGTTTTGTTAGAGATATCTGGAAGTTCGTTATTCCGCTGTTGTTTGTAGTCATGTCCTACAAACATTAAGCCTTCATCCTGCTAGTTATAAAATCGTAATTCGGGCCTGATAGGTATGGCATTTATTTATATTTAAATGTTTCTTACAGGACCCAAAATTACTATTTTAGAGGAAGCCACTATGGTTCAAGAGGTTGAAGGCGACGCAAGAGACCCCAATCGTCCCGCGAAAATCTGCAACGATCCTTTTGTCGAGGATTTCAATATGACCCTGGCGCAGCCGCACTCCAAATCAGTGCGGCTTAACGGTCTGGCAACTTGTCTGCGTCTGGAGAATGTTTACTGGAGCATCCTTTCCAAAATAGCGAGCTCAAACGACTGCTCTGTAAATGCGGTACTTTCCTACATCGACAGGGAGGTCCATCTCCGCTACGGCGGCGTCAAGAATTTCAGCGGCCTTATCAGAGTCGTCTGTGTTGCCCACCTGTTGAAAGGTGAAAGCCTGGACGTTACCCAGGCCTGAAGCGGCTCGTGCATCACCAATTTTCTGTGGGCTCGCCTTCTGGCGGGCCTGCTTTTCGCTCAACCTCGGGCGGCGACCACAGCCGGCCCTGGCAGGTGACGCGATAAAGTTATCTGGCCCTGAGCCTACCGCACGGCTGCGCAGCCACGATTAACCCTATATAATCCTCCGCCTTGCTGAAACAGGCACGTTTGCGCGTCCAGCGCGCAGGCCAGCGGAGTCATGGCTTGAACGCATGCCTGGGCTCTTGCACTATTGAGCGCAAGCCAAGAGCGAAAGCTCCACCGAATTTCGAATTACGAGAAGTGAACAGACCATCATGATGCGCAGCCATTATTGCGGCCAATTGAACGAGAGCCTGGAAGGTCAGGAAATTACCCTTTGCGGATGGGTCCACCGCCGACGTGACCACGGGGGCGTTATCTTCCTCGATATCCGTGATCGCGAAGGTCTGGCTCAGGTCGTGTTCGACCCTGATCGCGCTGACACCTTTGCCGCCGCCGACCGCGTGCGCAGTGAATACGTCGTCAAGGTAACCGGCAAGGTGCGTACTCGCCCGGCTGGTGCCGTCAACGCGAACATGGCCTCCGGCGCCATCGAAGTTCTCGGTTACGAACTGGAAGTGCTGAACGAGTCGGAAACCCCGCCGTTCCCGCTGAACGAATACTCCGATGTAGGCGAGGAGACGCGTCTGCGTTATCGCTTCATCGACCTGCGCCGTCCGGAAATGGCGGAAAAGCTGCGTCTGCGCTCGCGCATCACCACCAGCATCCGCCGCTATCTGGACGACAACGGCTTCCTCGACGTTGAAACGCCGATCCTGACCCGCGCCACGCCGGAAGGCGCTCGCGACTATCTGGTTCCAAGCCGCACACACCCGGGCAGTTTCTTTGCCTTGCCGCAATCGCCACAGCTGTTCAAACAACTGCTGATGGTCGCCGGCTTTGATCGTTACTACCAGATCGCCAAATGCTTCCGCGATGAAGACCTGCGTGCTGACCGTCAGCCGGAATTCACCCAGATCGACATCGAGACCAGCTTCCTGAATGAAGAAGACATCATCGGTCTGACCGAGAAGATGGTTCGTCAGCTATTCAAGGAAGTTCTGGACCTGGAGTTCGGTGACTTCCCGCACATGACCTTCGCAGAAGCCATGCGTCGTTATGGCTCGGACAAACCCGACCTGCGTAACCCGCTGGAACTGGTTGATGTTGCTGACCAGCTCAAAGAAGTCGACTTCAAGGTGTTCAGCGGTCCGGCCAACGACCCGAAATGCCGTATCGCCGCTCTGCGCGTTCCTGGCGGGGCGAGCATGCCGCGCAAACAGATCGACGACTACACCAAGTTTGTTGGCATTTATGGTGCCAAGGGCCTCGCATACATCAAGGTCAACGAGCGCGCTAACGGCGTTGATGGCCTGCAGTCGCCAATCGTCAAGAACATCCCTGAAGCCAATCTCAATGTGATCCTTGATCGTGTTGGCGCGGTGGATGGCGATATCGTGTTCTTTGGCGCTGACAAGGCCAAGATCGTCAGCGAGGCTCTGGGCGCGCTGCGGATCAAGGTCGGTAACGATCTGAAACTGCACACCTGCGAGTGGGCTCCAATGTGGGTCGTCGACTTCCCGATGTTCGAAGAGAACGAAGACGGCAGCTTCTCCGCGTTGCACCACCCGTTCACTGCACCCAAGTGCACACCTGAAGAGCTGGAGGCGAACCCGGGCACCGCTTTGTCCCGTGCGTACGACATGGTTCTGAACGGCACCGAACTGGGTGGCGGATCGATCCGTATTCACCGCAAAGAGATGCAGCAAGCGGTTTTCCGCCTGTTGGGCATCGCTGAAGACGAGCAGCAGGAGAAGTTCGGCTTCCTGTTGGACGCTCTGAAGTACGGCGCTCCGCCTCATGGCGGTCTGGCGTTCGGTCTTGACCGTCTCGTGATGCTGATGACTGGCGCCCAGTCGATTCGTGAAGTGATTGCATTCCCGAAAACCCAGAGCGCGGCCGATGTCATGACCCAGGCTCCGGGCGTTGTTGATGCCAAGGCATTGCGCGAGCTGCACATTCGTCTGCGCGAACAGCCAAAGGCTGAGTGACGCGTGCTCAAGCGCACCACGTCAAGCGGCGTGGTGCGCTTCGTTTTGCACCTTACTGAATTGAAGAAAGCTTTTTGCCCGCACTCGTGCGGGCGAAAAGTGTTTGAAGAGAGAATCTGGAGCGAGATATGGCAGGTCATTCTAAGTGGGCGAACATCAAGCACCGCAAAGAGCGTCAGGATGCCAAGAAAGGCAAGATTTTCACCAAGTGGATACGTGAACTGACCGTCGCAGCCCGTCAGGGTGGTGGTGATCCAGGTTCCAACCCGCGTCTGCGCCTGGCGCTGGACAAGGCCCTCGGTGCGAACATGACCCGTGACACCATCGACCGCGCAGTCGCCCGGGGTGCCGGCGCTGCCGACGGTGACGATGTTGAAGAATTAGGGTACGAAGGTTACGGTCCTGGCGGCGTGGCGATCATGGTTGAAACCATGACTGACAATCGTAACCGGACCGCTGCGGCCGTACGCCATGCCTTTACCAAGTGTGGCGGCAACCTCGGCACGGATGGCTCTGTTGCCTATCTGTTCGATCGCAAGGGGCAGATTTCCTTCGCCTCGGGTGTCGATGAGGATTCCTTGATCGAGGCTGCCATGGAAGCAGACGCCGATGATGTCGTGACCAACGAAGACGGCAGCATCGACGTATTCACTTCGTTCTCCGGTTTCTATGCGGTGCGTAACGCTTTGGAAGCGGCGGGTTTCAAGGCAAACGATGCTGAAATCGTCATGTTGCCGACCACTAGCGCCGTGCTGGATCTGGAAACTGCCGAAAAGGTTCTCAAGCTGATCGATATGCTTGAGGATCTGGATGACGTGCAAAACGTCTATTCCAATGCGGAAATTCCGGATGAAGTCATGGAACAGTTGGGCTGACAGCAGCGGTTTATATTTTTACCTGAGGCCGGAGTGACGAAGCGACATCGCTATCGGCCTCCGGCTTCTGCCTTTATGCTGCGAACTTCGCGATATGTTTCTTCTCAAGCTGCAGGCGTTATGACTCTTATTCTTGGTATCGACCCCGGTTCGCGAATTACCGGCTATGGCGTGGTGCGCGACACCGGGCGTGGCTGTGTTTATGTCGCGTCGGGCTGCATACGGACCGGCAGCGGCGAGCTGCATGAACGACTGCAGATTGTGTTTCGCGGCGTGCGTGAAGTGATTCAGACTTACGGGCCCGTCACCATGGGCATTGAAAAGGTCTTTATGGCACGCAACGCCGATTCGGCGCTCAAGCTGGGTCAGGCGCGGGGGGCGGCCATTGTCGCGGGTGCGGAAGAAAGTCTCGAAATTGCCGAATACACCGCCACCCAGGTTAAACAGGCGGTAGCCGGGACAGGTGCAGCTAATAAAGAGCAGGTAATGATGATGGTCATGCATTTGCTCAAGTTGACCCAGAAGCCACAGATCGACGCATCTGACGCCCTGGCCATTGCCTTGTGCCATGCGCACACACGCTCCAGTCTGATACCTCATGGTCTGAACACCGCCCGCAGTCGCGGTGGTCGGTTGCGTCTCTAAAGCTTCGGATAGAGGGGCTGTGTGTCTGTTAGCATCATCTTCTTTTACATTTTCACTTGCAGGTGTCGTGATGCCTGCAATGATTGCGACCATTATTTCGAGTTGATCACCCAGGGTGGTCGGCGATACGAAAGGATTTGATACGTGATAGGACGCTTGCGCGGCTTTCTGGCTGAAAAACAGCCGCCGCATCTGGTGCTTGACGTGAACGGTGTCGGTTATGAGATCGAGGTCCCCATGACCACGCTCTACCGCTTGCCTCATGTCGGCGAGCCGGTGACCTTGCATACTCACCTGGTGGTGCGTGAAGACGCGCACCTGCTCTATGGTTTCTATGAAAAGCGCGAGCGCGAGTTGTTTCGTGAGCTTATTCGCCTGAATGGCGTGGGCCCGAAGCTGGCGCTGGCGTTGATGTCCGGCCTGGAGGTTGATGAGCTGGTGCGCTGCGTGCAGGCTCAGGACACCTCGGCCTTGACCCGCATTCCCGGCGTCGGCAAAAAGACCGCCGAGCGTTTGCTGGTGGAACTCAAGGACCGTTTCAAAGCCTGGGAGACTCTGCCGGGCACCTTTACTCTGGTTTCCAGCGGCCCCGGTATGCCTGAGCCTGTGGTGACCGCCGAGTCCGACGCGGTTAGCGCGCTGATCTCCCTGGGCTACAAGCCTCAGGAGGCGAGCAAAGCCGTTTCCGCCATCAAGGAAAAAGATTTGAGCAGTGCTGATTTGATTCGACGTGCCCTGAAGGGAATGGCTTAAGTGATTGATGCTGACCGCCTGATAACCGCCACCGGCGGCCGAGATCGTGACGAACAGATCGATCGCGCCATCCGCCCCCTGAGTCTCGCCGATTACATTGGTCAGCCCACGGTGCGCGAGCAGATGGAGTTGTTCATCCAGGCCGCACGGGGTCGTAACGAAGCGCTGGATCACACGCTGATCTTCGGCCCGCCGGGTCTGGGTAAGACCACCCTGGCCAATATCATCGCGCAAGAAATGTCCGTGTCTATCAAGAGCACGTCAGGCCCGGTGCTGGAGCGCCCAGGCGACCTTGCGGCGATTCTGACCAACCTTGAACCCAATGACGTGCTGTTCATCGACGAAATCCACCGGCTTTCGCCCATCGTGGAAGAGGTCTTGTACCCGGCGATGGAGGACTTTCAGCTCGACATCATGATCGGCGAAGGGCCCGCTGCGCGCTCAATCAAACTGGATCTGCCGCCGTTCACCCTGGTAGGTGCCACGACCCGGGCGGGCATGCTGACCAACCCGTTGCGCGACCGCTTCGGCATCGTGCAACGGCTGGAGTTCTACAACATTGCCGATCTGGCCACTATCGTGACCCGTTCAGCGGGCATTCTCGGCCTGCCAATCGAGCCGGAAGGTGCCTTTGAAATCGCCCGTCGCGCCCGTGGTACACCGCGTATTGCCAACCGCTTGCTGCGCCGGGTGCGGGATTTCGCCGAGGTACGCGGCAAAGGTCATATCACCAAGCCCATCGCGGACCTGGCCCTGAATCTGCTGGACGTCGATGAGCGTGGGTTTGATCACCAGGATCGGCGTTTGCTGCTGACCATGATCGAGAAGTTCGACGGTGGGCCGGTGGGCGTTGACAGCCTGGCCGCCGCCATCAGCGAAGAGCGCCATACCATTGAGGATGTGCTCGAACCCTATTTGATCCAGCAAGGCTATATCATGCGCACACCGCGCGGACGGGTCGTGACCCGGCATGCGTATTTGCACTTCGGTCTGAATATTCCGTCGCGCATGGGTGAAATGCCTGGCGCTGAACAATTTGTTGCAGACGAAGATAATTAAAAGCCGCAAATCACTGATTTATTCAGGGTTTGCGTGGTCAGACTGGCAGTTGCCTCAAGCAGATCGGTAATAACCTGCAAAACCATGAAAAACAGTTGTCGTGGCGGATTGGCAACCTGAGGAGTAAGCACTAGAGTATGCGCGCGCAAAACGGGGTTCAGTCGTTCGCACATCGTTGTCGCGTTTATTACGAAGACACCGATGCTGGCGGCATCGTCTACTACGTCAATTATCTGAAATTCATGGAGCGGGCTCGTACCGAGCGGCTGCGGGAGTTGGGTTTCGCCCAATCCTCAATGGCGCAAGAAAACCTCCTGTTCGTCGTCCATTCCAGCGAGGCTCGTTATCACAAGCCGGCGCGACTGGACGATGAGCTGCTGGTCAGCGCCGAAGTAATCGAATTGAACCGTGCCAGCCTGCGCTTCAAGCAAGAAGTCAGGCGGGCTGCGGATGAAACGCTGCTCTGTGAAGGGCAGTTCTTGGTGGCCTGTGTGCGCGCCGATAGTTTGAAACCCCGGGCCATTCCCGAAGCTTTGCGTGCGGCCTTTGCCGTCCAGAGCGGCGCGGGTACACATTCAGAGCAGGAGATAAAGCGTGGAAGCTAACGTCGTCGACCATTCCTCCATGTGGAGTTTGGTCAGCAATGCCAGTGTTGTGGTTCAGTTGGTAATGCTGATCCTGGTGGCTGCTTCAGTCACTTCATGGATCATGATTTTTCAGCGCAGCAACATGCTGCGCGCTGGACGCCGGGCACTGGATAGCTTCGAGGAGCGTTTCTGGTCCGGTATCGACCTGTCCAAGCTGTACCGTCAGGCGGGCAGCAATCCAGACCCGGATTCGGGTGTGGAGCAGATCTTTCGCGCCGGCTTCAAGGAGTTCTCCCGTCTGCGTCAACAGGCCGGGGTTGATCCTGAGGCCGTGATGGAAGGCGTGGCCCGTGCCATGCGTGTTGCCATCTCCCGCGAGGAAGAGAAGCTCGAAGCGGGTCTGCCTTACCTCGCCACTGTCGGGTCCGTGAGCCCGTACATCGGCCTGTTCGGTACCGTCTGGGGGATCATGAACTCCTTCCGCGGTCTGGCCACGGCGCAGCAGGCGACACTCGCCACCGTTGCTCCGGGTATCGCCGAAGCCTTGATCGCAACAGCCATTGGCCTGTTTGCGGCGATCCCTGCAGTAATCGCTTACAACCGTTTCGCCGCTCGCAGCGAGACCTTGATCAGCCGTTACTACACCTTCGCCGACGAATTCCAGGCCATCCTGCACCGTAAAGTGCACACCAGCGACGAGTGAGCAGG
>Ga0247814_10000083_pt1 | contig 91251 bp, 87 predicted proteins | sample UWRJL179409R1_FD_179947 | JGI IMG/M metagenome (GOLD analysis project Ga0247814, IMG submission 179947) | Plant litter microbial communities from Arlington Agricultural Research Station in Wisconsin, United States - UWRJ-L179-409R-1 | ecosystem: Environmental > Terrestrial > Plant litter >... | reverse complement strand
CGTAGCCATTACCAGCACCCACCTTGATAAATGCACCGTGGTTATTAGTAGCGCTACTATTCACCCACGTCGACAGTGTGACACTATTGTTACCAAGGCCGAACACATTATTTACCAAGAGATTCTGTGTTGTTGCACGTGTGAAGGCGTAAGCGCTGTTTGCGGCGCCGTTCTTGCCCGTCGTGAGGGCTGCGCCATTATTGGTCAACGTCGCACCTGTGCTCGAGCTATCATTGAGATTGCCGTTAAGTTGCCACGATGCAACCAATCCATAGTTATCAATGCAGGTCCCCGTCTCGGGCTTGCCTACATGATTGATATAGCCATTAGTTGAGCCGTTTGTCGCCGTAATACAAAATGACTGCCCATTGCCATAATAGGTAAGATCATTTCCGCCACCACCTTTGAGACAAATGGTTGACGCGGCGGGTGTTGCGCTACAGTCAATTGCCGTCGGGTACGATGAGTTTTCGGCTTGATAGAGCTTCAGCTTCTTCAAATTACCATTCAAGTCCGATTGAATCGCCGCCGTACGAGCGCGTTGCTGCACACCGTTAAACGCGACAATTGTAATCGCGGCCAATATGCCGATAACGACAATGACAATCAGCAGCTCGACAATCGTAAAGCCGCGACGACGCTCCGTAAGTGTATTTGTATTCATTACTGTGCTCCCCCACTATAAATAATTTGGATTTCGCTTGGTGATAACACTTTCTTGTATACTCGAACGTCATCAATTACACCCCTGAACGTGCCCGCGTTGCCAGCAGCATTGCGGAGCCCAATTCGTTTCGCGTCCGTGTTGGTAAAGCCTCCAAAAGCAGCAACTACTTGCCCATTTGGTTGCCCATCAACGTAGTAGCGAACGGTCGAGCCGAGTGCTGTTACCAATACATGCTTCCACACTTGTCGTGCGACAGGTGTCGTTGCGGGCGGTCCATCGCCAGTATTGACCTTCGTGAGCATCAGTTGCCCATCACCGGCCGAAGTCGAATTAATACCAATACTCCAGTCGCCCGTTCCACCACTAATAATATCGTTCCAACCCGCAGTACCGTTGAATGCGTCGAGCTTTATCCATGCACTCAACGAATAACTATCAGTAATATTTAGAACAGAACTGTACGGCAATGCGATGAAGCTACTCGTGCCATTAAACTGATACGCACTATTGGCGGTTCCGTCTTGACCAGTCGTCAGTGTTGCACCGTTATTCGTTCCATTAAGGCCGTTTCCGCTGCTATCGTTTGCATTTCCATCGAACGTCCACATGCCAACTAGCTGATCAGAAACCATACAAGCACCGACCTGAGGCTTTGATGAAGTATTGGTGACGTAGTAGCTGTTCGCGCCGTTAATATTCACCAGGCAGTACGAGGTGCCGTTCGGAAAGTACGTCATCCCAGTACCAGTCACACCCGCGGTCGCCAAATCGGCAGGATACTGATCATTGCTGCCGGGCGTTATCTTGTATACTTCGAGTTTCTTCGCCGCACCCGATAGTTCGGATTGTAACGCAGCTACCTTTGCCCGGTTAGAAACGCCGTTAAACGCAACGATCGTAATAGCGGCCAAGATGCCGATCACCACGATGACGATCAAGAGTTCGACGATCGTAAATCCTTGAACGTTCTTTGGTTTTTTTATATTTTTTTGCATAACTATAGCGCCGTCCCTATCGAGATAGATTGGTGTGGTGTGCCAGTCCAACCCCAGTTGGCTGTACCGCCATCGGCGTAGGCCGTTGTCGCTGCCGTAGGATAAACCATTACGCCATCTAGCGTGAATGATTCGTTTGCTCCGGTGTTATAAAAGTCGAACACAATGTGCACCGTTGATGCGTCAGCCACAAATGTCAGACCATAGCGCTGATACGTAGCCGACAGATTGTTAATAACCGTAATGCTCGATCCAGAGGCCATACTGCCACCGACTCCACCATTTTGCACCATGTAGTTCATTGTTGGCGTTCCCGTGCCGGTCGCGCGCAGCCACGAACTCACCGTGTAACGTGTACCGATCGTCAATCCATCAATACGACTCGCAACGTAGGCATTACCAGCCGCGGCACCGTTATTGTGCGTTACCAATAACGCGTATGCACCAGAATTGAGCTGCCCCGTCCATCGCTGCAACGTCGCGTTAGGCCCGGTTGACCAGTTAGACGTATCGGTCTCAAAGCTAGGGTTCGTTTCTAGGTTTATAATACAGTTACCGAGTTTCGGCGCAGCCTGTAACGATGACACCGAATAACTAACTGCGCCGTTCGTAGCAGTCAGGCAATAATTTCTTGGTGCTGATGCGTTATCAACGTTATAGTCGAGGATTGTTCCGTTACTAGATTTGAGATTAGCCGCCGTCGCAGTCGCTGGATAATCTTCTTGTCCACCAGCAACCTTAGCAAGGGACAGTGTTTTTACAGCGCTCGTCAGGTCACTTTGCATTGAAGCAACCTTGGCCCGGTTAGATACGCCATTAAAGGCCACTATGGTAATAGCGGCCAGGATACCAATTACGACGATAACGATGAGTAGCTCAACAATTGTGAAGCCAGCAGGCTTTCGCGAAGCTGTACGTTTAGGTAGGTGCATGCTTACACGCCCGTCCAACTGCGCCACGGCGGGAAGTCTGGCGAATAATACCCACCCTGTAGTCGCGTTCCACCCGGCAATAGGTCGGTACACGACGTGCCAATGTCTTCACGGTTACCATCGTTTAGCAGTGCAGCGGCATACTCTTTTACACCAGATGATGACGAGACGTAAAATTGCTTGCCGGATTTGCTAATCCCCCCAATTGCGTAGGTCGTCCTGTCCGCGTTCGTGCAGTAGCTAAAGTTCAGCATGCGATTAGTAGCGTAGGCAGATTTGCTCGTGCGAAGCTCAAGGGTTGCCAGTTCCGGCGCATTCATAGGATATCGGAAATTATCAACGTTAAAGGCGGCCATCTTTTTACCGACTGCCGCAAGATCCGATTGCACAGCAGCGTCATTGGCTCTATTTTGTACACCGTTAAACGCGACGATAGTGATAGCAGCAAGAATGCCGATCACCACGATGACGATCAACAGCTCAACAATTGTGAAACCATTTGTACGTTTATGTGCACCGCTGAGTGTCATTGATGCCCTTAAATTAGCTCAGTTATATTAGATAAAGTATAGCATAAACACGATGGTGTTTAGCCGAGATCTTCACCGTTCAAGTCAGCTGCGCCGCCTTGGGTTCCAAAGACTTCATCGAGACTACTCACGAGCACGTCACGAGGCCGCGCACCGTCAGCTGGGCCAATGATCCCCTGCTCTTCCATGTTCTCGATCAGGCGAGCTGCACGGGCGTAGCCGACGCGCAGACGACGCTGCAACAGGCTGGCACTGGCTTTACCGCTATCGATGACACAGCGCACTGCGTCGCGGTACATGTCGTCGTCGCCATCAGCACCGTTACCGTCAAAGTCCATGACAACACCACCCTTACCATTGAGGGTAACAGGCATACTGACAACTTCGTTGTTGTACTGTGGTGGAGACTGCGCACGGAGGTGATCAGTGATCTTGATAACTTCTTCATCCGTTACCCAGGCACCCTGGATACGCTTTGGTTTGCTCATGGCAGGCGTTAGCATCAGCATGTCACCTTGTCCGAGTAGCTTCTCAGCACCACCTTGGTCAAGGATTGTGCGGCTATCTACCTGCGAGGCTACCGTAAAGGCGATACGCGCCGGAACGTTGGCCTTAATCAGACCGGTAATGACGTTAACCGATGGACGTTGGGTCGCAAGGACCAAGTGAATACCAATCGCACGGGCTTTTTGCGCCAGGCGAACGATCAACGCTTCAACGTCGCGAGAGGCTACCATCATCAGGTCGGCCAACTCATCGATCACAATCACGATGTATGGCATGGCGCCATCGTTGTGCTCTTGTGGGGCACCTTCATCGTCGGTCACGGTGATTTTCTTGGCACCAGATTGAATCATTTTGTTATACGTTGCGATGTCGCGGAACTTGTTATCAGCTAGTAGCTTGTAGCGGCGCTCCATCTCGTTGACGGCCCATTTGAGGGCGCTAATTGTCTTCTCGGGTTCGTTAATGACAGGGGTCAAAAGGTGCGGAATATCGTCATATGGCGCCATTTCCACTTGCTTCGGGTCGACCAGGATGAGCTTCATTTCAGATGGGCTGTTGTTATACAGCAAGCTCGTCAGGAGGGTGTTAATCATGACTGACTTACCAGACCCAGTTTGACCGGCGATCAAAAGGTGGGGCATCTTGTTCAATTCACCAAGGGTTGCTTGGCCAGAGATATCTTTACCAATCGCAAACTTCAACGGTTCACTATTCCCCTTCCACTGCGGGCTGGTCAGGATCGAGTGCAAACGCACGTCAGCGGCTTTACGGTTCGGCACTTCGATACCAACGGCTTTTTGACCAGGGATCGGGGCTTCGATACGCAGACTTTGGGCCGCTAGGTTAAGAGCGATGTTCGTTTCGAGCTGCGTGATTCGGGTTAATTTCACGCCTGAAGGCGGTTTCAAGGTGTACTGGGTGACCTTCGGACCAATGTTAGCACCTTCCATATCGACGTCGATATTGAATTCGCTGAGTGTGTCTTTAATAATCTGAGCGTTCTGCTGGACATCACCGGCATCGGCTGGCGATTGTTTCTTTTCAAGTAAGTCAGTGCTTGGCGCTTCCCAGTTCGGGTCGCTGACAGTCACCAGGGCGGCGCTTTCTTCGGCGACCTTGTCGCGAGGCGTTGCACCCTTGAAACTGGCCATACGAGATGATTTCTTTTCTTCGTCGGCACCACTCCCATCAAGGGTTGGGACACCGGCGTTCAACTTAAAGTCAGCCGCAATCGTTGATTTCGGTTTGGTTGGTGCATCGAGTGCAGCGGCGTTACGCATAACTTTGACATTCGCCTCTTGCTCAGACGTGTCACGGCGAACGAATTCCCAGATTGATTTAATAATCGTAATCGGTGAGACGCGCAGAATAAATAATGCTGTGATAAGAATCAGGAGAATATATAAGAATGCCGCCAGGCCAGTGTTGACCAACATCAGCATACCGCTGTTGGCAGTCTCGCCGATGAAGCCACCGGTTGTTTTGCCTTCGGCGTTCTTGAGCAGGCCGAATAGTCCGGCGAACCAAACGAGAGATAAAGCCGTTGCTGCCTTCATGACAAATGGCAGGCGGTTGTCTTCGGCTCGGAATATTTCCACTGCGACGTAAATAAAGATGAGTGGCACAACGTAGGTCGCATAGCCGATAGTTGCCATTGTCGCTTCGTTCAACCAGTTAAGGAACGGTGCGTCGATCTGGAACCAACTAAGAATCAGAATTAACGAGAAGGCAAACAAGAAGATGGCACCGACTTGTGCCCAAAAACCCTGCGGCAACGTGTGTTGCGGCGCCTGAGGTGCTGATTTCTTCCTATTCGAACTGCGTTTTTTTCTTTTAGCCATAATCTTTTTCTATTATAGGGGTTCTACCCGCTTTTCCTAAAAGATATTATAGCAAAATTTACCACATTTTGCAAGAGGCTTATGGTTCAGGGGTCGACCACTGGCAGCCCCTCAGCGGCGAATGCTTTTTATTGGTATACTGAGAGGAATTGTTCGTACCCGACTACAGAAAGGAGGTGCGGGCGATGGCACCTGATTCGACTGCGCTTCAAGTCACCCTGAGTGACGGCACCGTACTGCAAGTCAAACGAGACGGCTACAGTCGCTCGATCAACTACCTCGAACCGAGTGATGCGATAAAGGCCATGCTTGCGCCACACATCACATTGTTCGGTGACCAAACCCTCAGCGAGGCCGAAATCGTTGAACAACTGATCTTGCCGTGCATCCAAATATTTGCGGTGGACGACAGAACACCACAGTTCAAGGCAAATGAGAGCGTATCACTCGCCTTCAACAGCCCTACTGGCAGCGATGAGGTCCAACTGTTCGATGGATACATCGCCGACATCAAACGTTCCTAGCCCTGCGTTCAGCGTCGAGCACTTCTGCATAAAAGAAGAGCACCGCTGAATGCGGGGCTCTTTCTTTTTTTTGGCCTGTGCCAGTGTAATCGCTAACTAGTAGCCGCGACCGTCAGGTTTGACCTTTGGCTCAACTGCTTCGGTGTCCGGCACTTGTGGTGCTGGGAAGGTTTTCGCTTCAGGGCGTTGGTAAGGACGCGTTGGCGCTCCCCCACGACCTTGCTGTTGGCGAGGTCCGTCATTGTTACGAGTTTGGGCTTGGTCTTGGTTTTCACCACGGTTGTCAGATTGCTGTGACTTACCGCCGTTGTTACCACCACCGCCACCACCGATTTCGTTGATCACTGGGATCACGATCGGGGTGCGACGAGTCTGGTCATACAGAACATGTGTCAGTTCGTCCTTAATTTCCTTCTTCACTGTGTCGAGGTCGACGCGGCGTCCGCTGAATGTACGGGCAACCTTTTGCTTCAAGTACTGGCGGATGATTCCCATCAGCTCTTCACTATCGCGTAGGTAAATAAATCCACGAGAGATAATGTCAGGGCTGGTAAGGAGACGTCCGTTACCCTTTGAAACAGTAAGGATTACGACAAACATACCTTCAGTTGCCATGTGGATGCGGTCCTTGAGAACAACTTCTGAGACGATTGCGCCAGAGTCATCGTACATGACACCACCGACTGGGACGCGTCCAGCTTTTTTGGCACCATCAGTCGTAATTTCAACGACGTCACCACTGTCACACACAAAGATGTTTGAACGTGGGATACCCGCTTCTTTTTCGGCCAGTTCGGCGTTGTGAACCAACATGTGGAACTCACCGTGAATTGGCAGGTAGTACTTCGGGTTAAGGGCGTTGATTAACTTGACGTGGTCGTCATAGTAGCCGTGTCCAGAAAGGTGGAGTGGGCCGATGCCGGTCAGGTGAGTTTTGCCGTTTTGGATAACGCCAGAACCTTCACGCATCAAACCGTCGACAGTACGAACAACGTTCTTTTCGTTACCTGGGATAGCGTTTGAGCTAAAGACAATGATGTCAGAGTTTTTGATCTTGATAAACTTGTGTGTACCAGAGGCCATACGGTTAAGCACGGCGCTGAATTCACCTTGTGAACCAGTACACACGATGGTGACTTTACCGTCAGGGAACTTGATGATGTCTTCCATTTTGACGATAACGTCTTTTGGAACCTTGATCATACCAGTACGAAGGGCGACTTCGACGTTTTGGATCATGCTGTATCCAGCGAAGGCAACCTTACGGTCGTGCTTCTTGGCTTCGTCGAGGATGACCTGCATACGGTGGATCTGTGAAGAGAAACAACTCAGGATGAGGCGGCTGTTTTGGTATTTCTCCATAACCTGTCCCATGCTTTCCTGGATGTCGAACTCACCGTGGGTGTGTCCACCTTCAGATTCACAGTTGGTTGATTCGTTCATGAGCATCAAGATGCCTTCTTTGGTAGCGATCTCTGTCAGGCGTTCGAGGTCGAACTTTTTGCCATCAACTGGAGCGTCTTCGAAGCGCCAGTCACCGGTATCAACGACAACACCAAGTGGTGTGCGGATAACGACGGCGGTTGCGTCAGGAATCGAGTGGTTCACGCGGACGAGTTCAATACTAAAGCTGTCGCCAAGTTGAACTTGTTCGTGAAGATCAGGATCGAGGATGTTGTAGACCGGTTCGTAGCCAGTTGTCGCTTCGTCCATGTTCTTTTGAACCATGGCGAGGGTGAACTTAGATCCGTAGACTGGTGCAGGAATCTTGTCGATAATGTGACGGAAGGCACCGATGTGGTCAAGGTGACCGTGGGTAAAGACGATACCGCGGATCTTGTGCTTGTTCTCTTCGAGGTAGGTTGTGTCAGGGATAATGTAGTTAATACCTGGATAGTCAGAACCTGGGAAAAGGAAGCCCATGTCGATCACAACGATGTCATTATCGTATTCGATCGCCATCATGTTTTTGCCAATTCCCATTTCACCAAGTCCACCGAGTGGAATGATGCGGAGCTTTGGACCGTTGGTCTTTGGTTGGCGCTTTTGATCAGCAACGCTGAATTGGCGACCATCGTAGCCGTTGAAAACAGATTTGTTTACAGGGACGTTGATGATGTGCTGTGAAGCACGGAGGTTAACACCTTCGCTGGTGCGACGTTGTGCACGGAAGACTTCGCCGCGGCGAGTCTGAGTTCCAGCAAGAATCGTGTTGTTTTGCTTTGGCCGAGGGGTGTTACCACCGTTGTTGTTATTGTTGTTTCCACCGCGGTTATTACCGTGTGGTTGTTTTGGTGTGTCATCAGTTGGTGCTGATGAGAGTCTTTGTTGACCCATATGTGTGTATTCTCCTTTTACGAAAATAGTTTTTATAATTTCTTAATTAATTGTCATGTGAAATTCAAGCTGGAGAAGGCATTTATCCGGTGTGGTTTCTGTTGCCCCTCCGTATCAAGTAGGTCTATCATAGCAAATATTCTCAGAATCGGCAATATCCCCTACCTCACTATCCCTGTCCAGATTGACAATTCACCCCTGTGTACTATGATGAAATTATTCTATCGTTACACCCGTAGTGGTAGACGACACCTTTGGAGGAACGATGAAATTCATGGAGGGCATTAGCCGAATCTTCGATCCCTTGATCGAAGCGACGGTGCGGCGACTCATCATGCAACAAGAGGCTGCCGAAATGCAGGCAAATGTGTGGTGGATGACCGTTGGCGAGGACATCGTCGAAGCTCGAATCGTCACGCTTGAGCTATCCAGTGAAGCTGCCGAGATTTTGCGACACCAGTCACACGCCCACGTCATCAACTACGCCGTTCACCGCTTGACGCGTGACGCCCGTATGAGTCACCTCGTGACAATGCGGTTCGTATCAACGTTAACGCGCGAGCGTTACAGCGCGACGACAGTCATGTTGCAGCACAAGGAGCACATGCGCTGGCACGAGGAGCGGCTTGAGGAGCTGGGATTTGATATCCGCATGCTCAATGAAGCCTTTCCCTAACCATGACATCGACGGAGGGTCGCGAGATTTTTATTGCGACCCTCCCCCATTCGTGTCTGCCCGGTCTTACAGCCGGGCATTTTCACGCACGTAGCTGGGTGATAAGTTCCGGTACTTTTAAGAAATCTGCTAGCAATGTTTCACGCAGGCTGCGTCGATACAAGGCAGCAGCTGGATGAAACAAAGGGATAACGATCAGATCAAGCCCATCGATAGTGACACGGCTCGCCTGTCCGTGTACTTCGGCGATTTTGGCACCAGGGAGGAAATATCCCAAGCTGTGTTTGCCGAGTGTAACGACGACTTTTGGCTGAATAATCTCGAGTTGTCGCAATTGGTAAGGCCAAAAGGCCGCTTTTTCAGCAGGTTTCGGATCACGGTTCTTGGGTGGGCGGTATTTGACGATACTCGTAATGTAGACATCCTGGCGGGTCAAATTAACAGAGGTGAGCATTTCATCAAGAAACTTACCTGAAGCGCCAACGAATGGCAGTCCAGTCTCGTCCTCTTTCTTGCCGGGCGCCTCGCCAATAAAGACAATTTCTGCATTAAGGTTGCCATCCCCCATTACCAAGCGCTGGGCCGTCGCTGCTAGCTCGGGGCAGACATCATTAGCGACAATCTCTGCCGCCAGTACGTCCATCAGCTGTTGCTTTGTGGGGTCCGCCATTGCTGCCTCCTAGAGGGCTTGTTTAGCTTTTGTCAGTTCAGGTGTGAGTTCATCGACGCGGGCTTCGATATCAAGGCCATTCACGTACACTGTTTGCTCGGCGCCAAGCTTCTTTTTCGCTTCGTTGTAGAACGCATCAGTTTTGGTGACTAGCTGAGGGTATAGTTTGTCGCCAGCCGCACGCCCGCCGGATTTATACACTGCAGCGTACTCGACAACCTGCTCTCGGCCTTGGTCGAGGGCATTACTCATGAATTGTCGCGTGTCATCGAGAGTTGGATGGCTGAGCGGTGTGTTGTTTTCAGCAAGAGCTTTCCGGCAACGGACAAGATCAGCCTTCGCGTCGTACTTTGCAACAGCCGTGTCAGGATCGTAGCTCTGTGAATTAGCAGTGCCAGTTACTTCGCCAATATCAGCGACGATTGAGTCAACACCTCCCAAAACCGTATTCATCAATCCGCCTAAGCTGACATCTGGTTGCAAACACGCTGTCACGATAGTCGAAATTGCTGGCGAAGATTCAATCAACTGGTTAGATGACAAAATGTAGGCATCGGCCGTTTTGATAAACGCTTCAGATTTTTCACTGATAGCTGGATTTTTCATTGCGCGGTTTTGTTTTAGCTCGTTGACAGTTTGCGTCAGCTCGGCTGTCTTCGTCTTGAGGATCTCGCTCTCTGCGGCGACTTCCTTTTTGCGGTCGTAGGCTTTAAGTGCATCGAAGTCGGCTGCAACTTCCGGCTTAGTTGTCATTTCGGTAGTGTCAGTAAAAATAAGTGCGCCATAGGCTTCACGACTGGCGTTATTTTGTTCTTTTAGAGTAACCAGCAGTGCTTCGGCACGGGTATAATCTTCTGCGTTAGGACGAGTTGCGAGATAGACGGCAAGGATTATGCCGCCAATCAACAGAACAGCTGCGACAATACTACTGATAATAATGATCCGCTTCTTGCGCGGCGTCTTTTGCGCCAGCGCTGGTTGTGGTGCCTGAACCGGTGGTTGCGCAGGAAATACCGGTGGTTGCTCGGGTGGTTGGTTCGGGTACATCGCTATGCTTCCTATTTAGATTTGTCGGCGGTGAGGTCGTAAAGGCTACTGAGTGTATCGTACGGACGGACTGCCTTGAGTCGTTCACTCACGCTAGCGCTGCCTTCGCGCTGTGCAGCACGTAGATCTGAGGTGATCTTTGATAGTTCGGTGCGAAGCTTAATTTTTTCAGCGTTAGTTGCGCCTTCACCCCTTGCGACGACAGTACTCGTGTCGGCGACGTTCTTCTTGTATGCAGATAGGAAGGTAGCAAGATCTTTGTCTTTAACGTCAGTGACTTTATTGAGCGCTTCTTCACATGGAGCAATTGCCGCATCGAAGGCAGCTTTTCCGACAGCGCTACTTGAGCTACGGCCAATCTCTTCACAAATAGCGATGGCTGGCATAACTTTTTCGGCAGAGTCGATGTATGCTTCAGAGAAAGCAACAAATTCATTGAATTTTTTGTCATACGCGTCATAGGCGTCTTTTACTTCACCGTCGCGCAGCGCTTTTACGTCAGCGAGCTTCTTGCCTTCTTCTTTGTACGTCGCAAGAAGTTCGCGGGCCTTAGTAGCATTTTCCTTAATTTCGATGTCAGTCGTAGAGGTTGAAATGTAGGCTACTTTTGAAACGGCAGTGTAACTTTTTGAGCCCGCACTAGAGACTTCGCTCGTCGTATTAGCAGCAGTGCGATAATCTGCTTTTGAAACAGAGAACAGAAGTCCATAAAGAATCGCCGCGATTCCCGCAAGCACCACAACCGCACCCACAATACTCAAAATGATAATGAGCTTCTTGCTTGGTTTGCGTGACAACTGAGGGGTCGGTGTCACGACTGGTGCAGTTGGTTGTGGAACCTGTGTTTCGGTAGTCTTCGGCGCGTTCGTATCTTCTGGTGTCATCATAGTCCCCTATTACTTATAGTGAACTTAGTATACCAAAGATTATTCTTCGATGTTCTTTAGACTGAGGCTGAGGCGACCGCGGTCGTCGATACCAATCAGCTTAGCTTTCACGATCTGGCCTTCAGTCAGGACATCCTCGACACGTTCGACACGTTCGTCTGATAGCTCAGAGATGTGTACCATACCGTCAGTGCCGGGCATGATGTTGATGAAAGCACCAAAATCCTTAATGCTGACAACTTTACCTTCGTAAATCGTACCGATTTCAGGTTCTTCAGTGAGTGAACGAATCCAGGCGAGCGCCTTTTCGATCTTTTCACCATCAGCAGCGGCAACGGTAATAAGTCCGTCATCCTTGATGTCGATTTCAGCACCAGTTTCAGCGGTAATCTTGTTGATTACTTCTCCACCCTTACCAATGACTGCACCAATTTTTCCTGGGTCGATCTTGATCTTTTCAATACGCGGCGCGTATGGGCTGAGTGATTCGTTTGGTTGCCCAATAGTCTCAAGCATGTGCTCGAGGATGTGCGCACGACCAACTTTACCGGCCATCAATGCCTCACGAAGGATTTCAACAGGCAGGCCGTGGACCTTCATGTCCATCTGTAGTGCGGTAATACCATTACTTGTTCCAGCAGACTTGAAGTCCATGTCACCAGCGAAGTCTTCGGCATCAGCGATGTCAGACAGGATGTGCGGCGTGTCACCTTCCATGATTAGCCCCATGGCGATACCAGAGACGGCAGCCTTGATTGGTACACCAGCGTCCATAAGCGCGAGGATTGAGCTACAGGTTGCAGCCATTGAAGTCGAACCGTTTTGGCTCATGATTTCAGTGACAGAACGGATCGCATACGGGAAGTCTTCTTCTGATGGAAGTACTGGCAGTACGGCGCGTTCTGCGAGGTAACCGTGGCCGATTTCGCGGCGCCCAGGACCACTTAGGCGTTTGACTTCACCGAGTGTGTACCCAGGGGCGTTAAAGTGGTGCATGTAACGGCGTTCGCCGTCAGTAATTTCCATCGTATCAACCATCTGAGCATATGCCAGTGGCGCGAGGGTCACGATGTTCATGCCTTGTGTCAGACCGCGAGTAAAGATTGATGAACCGTGTGTGCGAGGCAAGACCCCTACTTCACTTGAAAGTGGGCGAATTTCGGTAAACGCACGACCGTCAGGACGCGCTTTGTCCTCAACGATGCCGCGGCGAACGTCTTTGTGAACTGCAGACGTGAATGCTTCGTCGTATTCGTTCTTGCTGGCTTTGTATTCATCTTCACCGATCTTTTCCACCATCTCGTTGTGGAACGCCCAGCGAAGTTGGTTTACCAGTTCATTGCGTTCTGGGTATGGTTTACGAACCGCTTCACCAAGCTTGCCTTTTACCCATTCGTCAGTCGCAGTTTGGATGTCTTCGTTAGGAAGGACGAGTGTATATTCCTGTTCAACTGGCGCAACTTTGGCGGCCAGCTCTTGCTGTAATTTGATAGCTGGTTGGTAGTGTTCGTATGCCCAGGCAAGTGCATCGGCGATAACTTCTTCCGGAACTTGTTCAGCACCAGCTTCAACCATCGTGATACCACCTTCAATACCGGCGACAACGAGGTCGAGGTCACTTGCTTCGCGCTCTTCAGGTGAAAGGAAGGCTTTAAACTCACCGTTTACACGGCCAATGCGGAGTCCTGAAACAGGCCCGTCGAATGGAGTCCCCGTTAGCATCAGGGCGCTAGAGGCAGCGATCATCGCTACCATGTCAGGACGGAAAGCCGGGTCCATCGAAAGGACACTGGCAACAACCTGAACTTCTTGGCGGTAGCCCTTAGGGAATAGTGGGCGGATTGGGCGGTCGATAATACGACCAATAAGGATTGCCTCTTCACTTGGGCGGCCTTCACGCTTGATGAAACGGCTACCGCTGATCTTGCCAGCTGCATACATTTTTTCTTCGTAGTCGATTGAGAGTGGGAAATAATCCAAGACAACGGGACGAGATCCGACCATTGCGGTTCCCAGAACGACGGTTTCACCATAGGTCACTAAAACACTAGCGGTAGTACGGAAACCAACACGGTTGACCTCAAGGGTTAAGGGGCGACCCTCGAACTCTGTTGTTACGGTGATAATATCCTTGCCATAAGGGTTGATTGTTGCCATTGTGTGGCTCCTTCTTTTTTAATTGTCACGGGCGAAGGTAACGGGTGTACACATTCTTTGTTCTCTTTTGCTGAGACTGTCAAAGAATATTTGCATCCAGCACCTCATCCATGCGGGTTTACCCTTCTATTATACCTCAGGAAACAAAAAGGAGCACCACAACGGTGCTCCTAATAAAAAAGGATCCGTAATTACTTACGGAGTCCTAGTTTTGCGACGGTAGCTTTGTAAGCTTCGAAGTCTTTTGCTTCCAGGTATTTGAGAAGCCGTTTACGGCGCGCTACCATTTGGATCAAACCGCGGCGACCCATGTGGTCGTGCTTGTTTGTCTGAAGGTGTGCAGTAACCTCTTTAATACGAGTTGTCAGCACAGACGCCTGGGCCTGTGGGCTACCAACGTCGGTTTTGTGAGTTTGTGTCAGGGCAAATGCCGCTGCTTTGTTTTCTGCTGTAATCATCGAGTGTGTATTGTATCAGAGTTATCCCCACCTTTCAATAGGGGCGAAAAAAGTTTTTTTACTTACATAGATAATAAAGCCAACTATAAGCTCTAGGGGTATTGACTTTTAATCTGTTCTATGCTATGATTGTCAACGATATGGAGCTTCTACGATCCACTTCGTACCGAGGGTTCTCAGTACGAAGCATGTTAGTCTTTGCCTTGACCGTCATTATGACGGCCTTGCTCTGGGTAACTGTCGTTGCCCCAAGCACTACCCACGCTGCGTCTGATGCAACCTGGAACGGTGACTCTATTATGTATGACGGCCACCAGTACATCGATGCTGGCGAAGCAAAGGCTGGCGAAAGTCACGGCCTGGCTGTTGGTTCACACTACTATGTCTACACCCCGGCTGCAGTACAAGGGTCAACAACTCAGCAAAAAGCCTTCATTATTTACTTCTCACCGGGGGTAGATCCACCGGTTTCAGACAACACCGCTACCTACACTGAGTACACCCTGTCAACGGCCGGTCAATTCTCGCAGCCCGCCAACACACGGACCATTTCTATTGAAGCCCGCGGTACCAGTGATAACGTCTCGACATCATGTGCAATTCAGGGTGTCGGTTGGATCGTCTGTAGTATCAGTGTCTTCCTTGCCCAAGGAATGGACTGGGTATTCACACAGCTCAAGGGCTTCGTTGAAGTCCAACCGCCAAAGGTTGGTGACACCAGCGCAGACCTCTATGTTGCCTGGAACATCATGCGCACCATCGCGAATATCGCCTTTATTATTGTCTTCTTGATCATTATCTACTCCCAGCTGACTAGCCTCGGTGTCAGTAACTATGGTCTGAAGCGCCTTTTGCCACGCCTCGTGATTGCGGCCGTGCTGGTGAACGTGTCGTACTTTATCTGTGCGATTGCGATCGATATCTCGAATATCCTTGGGTACTCTGTCCAAGACATCTTTGTCTCGATCCGCGAAGGTGCCTTTAATATCGATAACGATACCTGGTCAGCTGACACGCTGAGTTGGGAAAGTGTCACCGGCTTCATCCTTTCAGGTGGCACGATCACCCTCGCAGCCGGCCTCGGTGCTGGTGGCGCACTTCTCGCGACCGGTGGTGATGTCGTCGGACTTATCTTCTTGGTCCTGCCCGCCCTGCTCGGACTCATCCTGGCCGTCTTGGTTGTCCTTTTGATCCTGGCTGCTCGTCAAGCAATTATCATCCTGCTATTGATCGTCGCGCCGTTGGCCTTTGTCGCTTACCTCCTGCCGAACACCGAAAAGCTGTTTAACAAATGGCGCGACCTGTTTATGACGATGCTCGTTTTCTTCCCGGCCCTCTCACTGGTCTTTGGTGGCGCGCAACTTGCCGGTGGCCTCATCATCCAGAACGCCAACTCAATTAACGTTATGATCCTCGGAATGATCGTTCAGGTTGCTCCTCTTGTCATTACCCCACTCCTGCTTAAACTCAGCGGAAGCCTGCTCGGACGCATCGCTGGACTGGTCAACGATCCAAAGCGTGGCCTTATGGACCGCACCAAGAACTGGACCAATGCCCGCGTCGAAGACCGCAAGTTCAAGAAAATCGGTGGACCGGTCAAGAAGTACGACCTGGCTGGACGTGCCGCTCGTCGCCTGGAATACCGCAACGGTCGTTTGAAGCGCAGTACCGAAGCAGGTAAAGCTGGCTTTGAAGCGTACTCGGCAGTCCAAGACACCACCAGCAAGCGTGGTCAACAGATCGAAACAAACATGGCACTCTCAAAGATGGCCGCTGAAGAGTCGCGTCACGAAATGGATCAAGCTATCCAAGAGATGCGCGCCGGCGACGCCTCTGGCCTACAACGCCTCCGTATGCACGCCGATGTCACTATGACCGAACGTGTTCGCGCCCGAGTCGGCAATACAACCGTCGATCAGATCCGCACCAAGCGCTACGACCTTCCTCAGGACGCTGATGGCAATTACCTCGAGCCAAAGACCGCCTTTGGTAAGTACGCTGTTGAAGCCACCCAGCGCGCCCAGCACCTGGACCAAAGTTCACGCGTTATCGCTGGAGCGACTGCTTCTGCTCAAGCTATTCAACTACAGAAGTTCGCGACTGCCATGGAAGGCGACGAGACACTGCAAGTCTTGGCTGGTGGTATCGACCGCGAACGTGGTGCTCAACGAGCTCTGGCTAATGCCATTGCCGCGCAGTCAAAGGCACACGGCGAAGCTGTCTCGAACGCAGCCAGTATCCTGACGCGCTTTAACTACGGTGATGATGTCGTGACCGATATCGCTCTCGACAGAGCCTACAAGCACCCACAAGTTACCTTCAAGATTACCGATGAAGTTCGCGAGGCAGCCATTGCTAAGATTGCCGGTGGTGCAAATGCCACTGAAATCCTAAGGTTGACTGAAGAGCTAGAGATTAACACCAGCGACGATAACACCGACTTCCGCCAAACTTTCGCCGATACGATTATCGCCAATGGCAACAAGCCTAAGTTTGCTGGTGCCGGTATCATCGGTGCGGCCAAACAAGGTAACATCCCCGCCCCTGGTCCAGGCCGTATCAACGCCTTCGTTACCGCTTCTATCAACGATGATAAGTTTGGTGCAGCCGACGTCCTGGTTACACAAGATAAGTCGTACCTCGAGGCCGTACTACGTACATTAAAAGACCAACCTTCAGTTGCTAACATGAACACTGATGCATTGGAAACACTGCGCGAGTCGATCGCTGATGCTCGATCGAACCCACTCTACAAAGGACGTGTTGGAGAACGCAAGCGAGTCCTCCAGGAAATGCAAGCAGAGCTGGACAAGTATCTTCCACCTCTCCCACCAACACCACCTACAACGCCACAGCCTTAGTTTTCAAAGTCGCTGGTGGGAACAGAATCGTCGATCGAATGGTCGGCGATTTTTGTTCGCCTAAGAATGTTGCAGTAGGCGCCGGTGCCTAGTTGTAGGCCGATGTCCTGAGCCAGGGTGCGGATGTACGTTCCACTGCTGACGTGCACGCGAATCTTAATGTCTGGGTACTTGTAATCGAGCAGGTCGAGGCTGAATACCGTCACGGTACGAAATGGCATCTCGACGACTTCGCCTTTACGGGCGAGCTTGTAGGCGCGCTGGCCGTTGATCTTGATGGCGCTGTACATTGGTGGCTGCTGCTGGATCTCGCCCACAAAGCCAGCTAGGGTTTGTGTTACTTCATCAAGTGTTGGGACAAGGTCTGATACTTCCGTAATATCCCCTTCAGGGTCACCGGTGCTGCTGGTTTGGCCCAGACGAATATTCGCTTCGTAGACTTTATCAAGTTTTGAATATAGCCCAGCGTTGCGGCATTCTTTACCCGTCACGATGATCATCAGACCAGTCGCGAATGGATCGAGTGTGCCGGTGTGGCCGACTTTGGCTTTCTTGCCGAGTTGTTGGGATAATTTCCGGCGGACGCGCGCGACGACACCAAAACTGGTGATACCAGCTGGCTTGTCGATAAGGAGGACACTATCTTCTTGCATAGAGTGATTATACCTTATGGACGAACGATAGATCGGATTTGTCGATACAAAGACTACTGTTGGCCAGGAATCTTGAACTGACCTGGGTCGTTCGAGACAGGTGCGGGCGCTGGTGGCTGCACAGGTTGTGGCGCAGGTGCTGCGGCGTATACAGACGCTGGAGCAGGCACTTCAGGAGCAAGGATGTCGCCGAGGCGTTCTGGTTGCGGTTGTGGTTGCTGAGGTTGCGCAAGTGGATCAGTTGGCAGCGCATACGCTGGTGCCATAGGGGCAGCGAGTGGTGGCGCCGAGAAGTCAGGCACGGCTGGTGGCATTGGCAAACCAAGGTCAGCTGGTGTCGACGGGACTTGTGGTGGCAATGGTTGCAAGACTAGTTCGTGAGTCGGCGCGACTGACGCTTGTTCGGTCGATGGAAAGGCGTAGGCCGAAGTAGCTGGTGTGGCTGGCTCATCGTGTCCGAGGACATATGAGGCAGCGCCAGTACTCGTGACGTCAACAGGTGTTGAAATGTCAGCGGCAGGCGTAGCATCGGGCGCAGCGCTTGGTGCGGCGGCACTTTCACCCTCAGCAGCTGGTTGCATGTAGGCGTGGCTGAGAATCATTTTATTTTGGTCGTTTTCAACTTCACGGCGCGCATCGTCAGCGGCTTGTTCGGTTGTGGCGTTTAACGTGCCACCAAGTGATGGTTCGATAGTTTTTTCAGCTGATTTTGAGACTTCAACTTTTTGTTCTTCGATTGCTGGTGTATCGGTTTTAGCTTCGCTACTTTTGTTGTCATCATCAAAGGCGTAGGCGCCAGCAGCGCTGGAGTTGGCAGTGACGTCGTCAGCTTTGTCATCAGCTTCACTCTTATCTTGTGCTTCCTTGAAGGCGTTGTGGGCATCGAGGGCTTCATTAGCGGCAACGGCAGCTTCAGCTTGCTCTTCAGCCTTGACGCGCTTGTCCATCTCTTCGAGAGTTTCGTGGGCGACGTCGTGGCTAATAGATAACGTGTCTTTGCGAACAGGTGCTTCGGCTGGTGCTTCTTCGTGTTCCTCTTTCGCAACGGTCAGGTTACCAATTTCGTGTGATTCCTGGAGTTTAGCAGCGATCAGTTGTTGATCAGCACCGGCACCCATTAGTTGGGCGGCGACGGTCATCACCTTTGAAGTCGTATGCGTGTTACTGAAACGATCAGTTTCGGCGACGATACCAGTTAGGAATGCAGTCGCAATTTGCCCATCAAGTAATGATTTCGTCTTGTCAGACTTAAGGGCTTCGGCCAGGCCGGCAACCATTTCACTCAAGCTACTTGCTTGGTCATCGTGCCAATCAATACCACCAAGGTCACTCGTCTGTTCACCAGCGCTGACAGTAATAATCGTCGCATCGTGCAAAATTTGGCCGTGTGATTCCAGGGCACCATCGAGGTGGTCTTGGTTATCGACACCGAGGGCGATGACGAGTTCAACATTAAAGTCACCTTGGCTAAATTGCAGGTCATCACTGGTAATAGTCGTTTTGTACGGCGTAATAAAGATTTTGACACTGTCGCCTTCTACTTTGTAGCGAAGGTGGTCAGCTTTTTCCTTATCGAGCGCAATAATAAAGTCACGTAAACTATCAGTTGTTTCGTCGAATGTTTTTTCTGGTTCAAGGAACGCAATTGCCGGTGGTGTTGCACCACTAAAGACGGCGGTTGGGTGCTTGTCGAGCTTATCAAGTAACAAAGAAAGGCCGAGTGCGGCCGACAATGCGTCAACAGATGGATCGTTTGAAACGGTCACAAGAATGTTTGTCGATGATTTAATCTTTTCGACAATCTGTTGTTTTGCTTTTATATCGTCCATAGTATTTTTTGTTTCTTTTTACGCTTTAACGTTTTCAATACTATACCATAAGGGTTTTGCAAGCGTCAACAAATCTGCACTACTCTTTACATTTTGGGTCTTTTACTCTATAATCACCTCTTGAATATAGAACAAACTAGATAAGCATTTAAGGACAAGGACATTCATGCCAATCATCAAATCCGCTATCAAGCGAGCAAAACAAACTATCAAGCGCAACGAACGCAACGTTGGTATCAAGCGCGACATCAAAGAAGCGGTCAAAGCATTCCACGCTAACCCTTCTGCCGAGACTCTTTCAAAGGCGCAAAGCGAATTTGATACTGCGGTTAAAAAGAACCTCCTCAGCAAAAACACTGTTGCTCGTCGCAAGGCGAACCTTTCAAAGGCAGCCAAAACTGCTGGCGTAAAGCTTGGTGCTGGCAAGAAAACTGCTACTCCAAAGACGACAGCTGCTAAAGCTCCTGCTACTGCAAAGCCAGCTGCTGCGAAAAAACCAGCTGCAAAAGCTGCGGCAAAACCTGCTGTAGCGAAAAAAGCTCCTGCAAAGAAGCCTGCTGCGAAAAAATAGTTTTTCTAAACTTTAAAATAACCTCCGTATGATGCGGAGGTTATTTTTTTGGTTCTTGGGCAGCCCGGGCAAGCTGTCGTTGAATACTATCGACACCTGGTAGCAGAATCTTTTCAGGAGTATCGCGTAGTCGTTCGTGAACAACGCGTAGCGCTTCGGCGTGGACCAGTCGGTCGATCGACACACCAGGTATAACGAGTCGCTTTTCTTCGAAGGCGACGGCTTGATGGATCTTCTCCATCACATCATCCGCACCCCACACTGTATTAATATGTGCCACAAAGATATCTGTGTCATGCTCCTCGCCGGTAAAGGCGCGCATCAGCAACTTGGCAGCAAACTCTGGGTTTGGCGCCTTGGAAAGTAGCAGCTCCCGCAGTTCCCTTTCGGGCTGATAGACCTTATCTTCTTTGACGGTCAGTCCCTGTGCCTGTCGAATCAGACGAGAGAGCACTTCAGTTTCAGCCTCATTGATCCAGCGCGCCGCCAGCGGATTACCAGGCACCTCGTACGTTCGACATAGCAACGCGTGCACAAATTCGTGCGTCAAAACACGCGGGAACTCCTTTAGCAGTGCTTGTTCACGATCCTGCTGCACTTGCTCGCGGACCTGCCGCGGCGTTAACCTCTGTCTTGGCTGTTGTTGCTCACCCGGGCGCTTCGCCCCTTGCTGACCCTGTGCCAACACAACCTCTGCTACTCCTGGCTGGAAATAACCCGATCGTTCTTTCATAAGCGTATCGAATACATCACCCACAACGAGGTCAATCTCATCGATGCGTTTCGATGGCAGCGCAATGTCACCATTCTCATACATGTCGCTCACGGTCGTTGCAAAAAAATGCTTACTAATTTCAAAGGCGAGCTCAATGCGCTGACTCGTTGCTTGCTGCTCGACGGCATAGTTGTGTTGTTGCAAGATATTCAATAACACCTCGTCGTCGGCGAGTTCTGTGAGCCAGTGTTTCCAGCTTACTTCCGGACTTTTAGGCCGCTCGTGCTGTTTAATGACATTAAAAACATACTGCGAGACGGTTTCGTTAAAGTAGCGACCCATTATATCTTCCTCGCGGCCCTCGATCTGCCGCAAGGTTGCACGCACGTGTTGCAGTTCGCACGCCATGTCAAAGCGAAGGTTGCCCTGCAGACTATTCAACAGCCGGTATGCTCGACTACCTTCGACATGTGAACCCATCTGGTCAATCACACTCGCATGTTTGTTCGCCTGTGCAACGGCAGCGTACCCAAGTGTCCGTTCAGGGCTCCGAAGTTCATAGATTGGGTCAAAAAGGAACGGCGCCTGGGGCTGCTGTTCCTCCGCTGGGCTACTACTGTGTTCCACATCAATTCTCTTTTAAAGATTGAAGTATATTATAGTATAAAATCTAAATAAGTCTAGATGTATGTTTACAGTGATGTCTCGAGGAGGGTTCGTTCAATCAGTAACCATGGATCGCCTTTAGAGAGTTTCATGTCAGCGTCAGTTTGCGCAAAGGCCTGCAGCACGTGTGCGGTCCCCCGCTGGCCCAGGCGATTTCCATGGCGCTGCAGTTTTGAAGCAACAAACGGATGGATACCAAAGTCTTTGGCTGGGTTGTCGCTATTACTGGCATTGGCGACGGCGGCTAGTTGAAAGGCTTGCGACGAAAGGAGTGCAAATAACTTATACGGATCTTCGGTAAGTTCCAGGGTTCGGATCATATCGTGCAGTTGACGACGGCGGCCATCCAGAGCTAATTCGAATAGCTGAAAGATATTTTCAGAGGGGTTTGCATCGATAATGTTGTCGATCTCGTCAGTCGTGACGGTCTCAAGAAGGGCCACTTTTTCAAGTGCGTTCGCCAGCTGCCATTGGTCAAGCCCGACGCGTTCGACAATATGGTGCGCCAGTCTTTTATCCAATGACAAGCCAATCGTCTTTGCGTGATACATGGTCCAGGTTTCGGCCAGGCCATAATCGCGGTCACCCCAGATTGGGAATTCTTTTATCGTAACGCGCTTCTTCACTTCTTTATAAATTGTCGTGCGCTTATCTGGCTTACCATCAATCAAAATAATATCGATATCGTCCGAGATGCGGTCGATCCATTCCGGGAACTTTTCCCAGACCGAGGAATTCTGTGACAAGTCTTTGATAATCACCAAGCGCTTCTCGGCAAACAACGTACTGCCCATTAAAAGGTCTGGAATATTCTTTAGTTCAAGGGCCGAGCCATCAACGCGTTCAGCTCGGCCATCAAACGCAGTAGCCAGCGCTTTAACCGCCTGCTGAATCTCAAAAGTATTTTCCCCGTTAAACCACGTAATCATCTGCTACCAGTATAGTCTATTTCTTTGTCGGATTCGCCGTAGCGACCTGACAGAACGGACACGTGTGTGTGCCGCGGCCAGCCACGCGCGATTTCTCGATAGTGGTACCGCAGCGCGGGCACGGCAGTCCTTCGCGTCGGAAGACCCGTGCGAAGTCCATATAACTCCCCCGTTTACCCTCGGCGTTCACATAATTACGGTTTGATGAGCCTCCCTTTTCGATCGATAAGTTCATTACCTCGCGTAACTCGCTGTACAGCAATCCAAATTCCTCGTCGGTAATTGATCCAACTAAACGCGCTGGATGCACCTTAGCGCCCCACAACGCCTCGTCAGCGTAAATATTACCCACTCCTGCCACAACTGATTGGTCCAACAGGGCTGCTTTGATGTTAGTGCGAGCTCGGCGGGTAAAACGGTCCTTAAATTGAGCTGCCGTGAAATCAGGCTCCAGTGGTTCTGGTCCAACCTTCTTCATGAAGGGCAAATTGGGGATTTCTAGCGTCGGCATTAGCTTTACCCAACCAAACTTTCGTTGGTCGTTAAAGAATAAGGTCGAACCGTCATCAAACTGAATTGATACTCGGGTCGACTTGTCCGGCAAGGCATTCACCAAGCTATCATTCGGGTGCCCGGCGCCGAAACGATCATCCGGACTGACATAGACTAGTTGCCCGGTCATTTTCAGGTGCACCACTAACGAATACTCGGTCGATAGGTCGATCATCAGGACTTTGGCGCGGCGGCGTATATCGGTGATCGAAGCACCGATTAAAAATGTGTTCACATCAACAGTAGTGTTGGGGAAGCTTTTGAGATTGTCATTGGTCGTCGAGATGACTTTTTTGCCAATAATAAGTTTGCTCAGTCCGCGACGGACGGTTTCTACCTCAGGTAGTTCAGGCATAGCGATGCTCCTTTGTGATAACTAAAGATCGATTTTGCGGATCAAGGCAGTTGCGTCAGGAATCTGTGTCGTAAATAGTCCAGTCAGTTGTTGGACGCTCGCATCGAGTGATCCAGCCGAACCCTTACAGGTTGAGGTCCAGAGTTTTTTGACGGTATTTGCGCCGTTGATGATTTCAAATTCAGTCACACGACCAGTGGCGCAGACACCACGGACATCGTTCTTTTCGCCTTCGAGCTCAGTTCCTTTTGAAAGGTCGGCTTTATCGAGGGCAAAGACGAATTGTTCGTAGGCGGGAATACTATTTGGGAGGTTGGTTTGATCTACAACTGTTCCGAGGTAGCCGTTGTAGGTGGTCAATGAACGCTCGTTTGGTGAGACGGTGATCTGGTACGAGTAAAACTTTTCGTCGGCGACGATTGGGCCGCGAACCGTCATCTTAACGCTGTGATCAACGCTTGTGTTCAAGAGTGCATCACGGCTGACATCAACAGTCTGCGCTGAGTCGGTAGATGGTCCCGAAAAGAAGACGACGCGTGCGAGTGAAACTAGCGACGCAATCGCAATGATAATGATAACGATAACGAGGACGATTGGAAGGACACGTGATGTTCTGTAATTAGCCATAGATTAACCTTAGTAGTTTTATAGTTTCTTGTCAAATCCGGTACTACCGAAGCCGCTAGCACCACGATCAGTTTCGGATAATACTTCCGCCACCTGCCACGAGACCTTGTCGTACTTTGTGACCAGCAGCTGCGCGATACGCATATCCGGTTCGATAACAAAGGGTTCTTGCCCGAGGTTGATAACGAGGATGTTCAGTTCACCACGGTAATCAGCATCAATCGTGCCGACACCGTTGACCATCGTTAGTCCGTGCTTGATGCTCAGGCCACTGCGAGCCCGAACCTGCATTTCGTAGCCTTCGGGAATCTCAAAAGCTAGTCCAGTCGGGATCATAGCGCGTTCGAGTGGTTGCAGTGTCTTGGATTCAGCGATAAAAGCGTGCACGTCCATTGCCGCGGCGTGTTCGGTTTGATACGACGGCAGCGTAACGTTTGGACTGAGTTTTTTTATCTTCACTTCCATGATGGTGTCTCCCCTACTTACTTTCTTCGAGAATCTGTTTAATTGCCGTGATCGATTCGGGTGTGTTCGTGTACGTAAACCCTTTCATACCCAGCGCTTCAGCGGCGGCGACAAAGGTTGGGATGTCGTCGATGAACAAACATTCGTTTAGTTCGACGCCGATACGTTCAGCCGCCATGATAAAGATTTCTGGCGCTGGCTTGTCCCAGCCAACTTCACCAGAGGCTATCACGACCTCGAACATCTCGTCGAGTTGCCCAGGATCAAATCGCTGGTCGAGTGAGTAGCGGCTAGGAACGTTTGTGAGCATGCCAAGTTTGTAATCAGGCTTTAGCTCTTCGATCAGATCAAGCGTCTGTTGGATTTTGGTACCGCGCATAATGTCGAGGACGACACCAAAACAATCGAAAATAACTGCTTTAATCATAATCTTATAATTCTCCCCAGGTCTTGCCTGTACTAACATCAACCCGCAGCGAAATCGCTAATTCCGGTGCAATGCTTTCCATGACTGATTTTAGTATTTCCGCGACTTTTTCGGCGTTCTCTTCGGCACATTCGATCAGGATCGAGTCGTGGATCTGCAGGACTTGGTCGCCCAGGTCACCAAGTTTTTCGTCGACGCGCAGCATCGCGAGCTTCATCAGGTCAGCTTCGGTGCCTTGGATTGGCATATTGGCGGCAGCGCGTTCTGCGCCGGCTCGAACCATGAAGTTACTACTCTGAATATCCGGTGTTGGGCGGCGGCGGCCAAAGAACGTTTCGACGTAGCCTTCGGTGCGCGCTTTCGCGAGTGTGTTGTCTATCAACCGACGGATCGGTGCCCGCAGCGTAAAGTATTGGTCGATGAATTCCTTGGCTTGGCCAAAGGTCATGCCAGTTTGAGCAGCCAGGCCGTGTGGACTCATGCCGTATAAGACCCCAAAGTTAATGACCTTGGCGTCGCGGCGCTGATTCTTGGTAACATCGTCCATCGGAATACCGTAGACATCACTGGCAGTTTTAGTGTGCACATCGACGTCGCCGTTAAAGTCGTTGATCAAGTTAATATCCCCCGCCAGTGCAGCAGCCAGGCGAAGTTCAAATTGTGAGTAGTCAGCACTGACCAGTACTTTGTCGCCGTCAGCTACAAAGGCGTCGCGGATCTTACGACCAAGTTCGCTACGGATGGGGATGTTTTGTAGGTTTGGGTTGGTGCTACTCAGGCGTCCAGTTGCTGCGACGTCTTGGTTGAACGTTGTGTGGATACGATTGTGTTCATCAGCCAGTTTCGGTAGTGAATCGGTGTAGGTGTTTTTGAGCTTTGCGAGTTCACGAGATTGTTCAATCAGTTCAACAATCGGGTGTTGTCCGCGGAGTTTATCAAGTTCAGATTGGCCGGTACTATACCCCGTTTTGCCCTTTTTGATACCCGTGGTTGGGAGCTGTAGTTTCGTAAATAACACTTCTGAGAGTTGCGCTGGGCTACCAATATTAAATTCATACCCGGCCATTGCATACATTTTTTGTTCAAGGCGTTTGTGCTCTAGACCCATCTCTTCACTCATCTGCTTCAGCTTGGCAGGGTCAACCAGAACGCCGCGGTGCTCCATGCGGAAAAGTGTATACGTTAATGGGAAATCAAGGTCATGTGCGATACGCGCGACCTTTGGTGTGGCGTCGAAAAAGGCCGCCTGTGAATCGTACACAGTCCATAGTCCCGCCAGCAGGGCATCCGTCTCGGTCTTCTCTTGACCGATCAGTGCGTTAGCTGAACGATCGCGCTGCAGTGGGTCAATCAGGAACGCGGCTTGGCGAATATCATGCACGACACTGAACTTGACGAAGATATTTTTCGCAGCTAGTTTGTGGTAGATATCCTTGATGTCGTAACTAATGACGGTTGCCATTTCTAATACGCGCCACATGCTGCTATCGATACTGTCGAGTGGCTGCGATGTAACGGTTTCATGATCGGTTGAGATCCACAGTTCACCGTCAACAATATCAATCAGGACAGGGCCATCGATAGACAGCGTTTCTGGCCAGTCAACTTTGGTAAGCCCAATAATGTCTTCTTTGAGTTCTTCGACGTCAACAATTTCTCCGCCAAGTATCATGTGATTAGGAAGACGTTTGATGAGAGAGTTGAATTCGTATTTGTGTAATACTTCCAAAATATTCCCAACGTTAGTACGTTCGATGTGCGCTTCGTCCCAGTCGAGCTTAATTGGGGCGTCAGTAAAGATCTGAGCCAGCTTTTGGCTCATGTAGGCAGAGTCTTTGCCATCTACCAGGTACTTTTGGCGAGCACCCTTCAATTCATCAGTGTGTTCATAGATGCCATCGAGGGTCTGGTAGGTTGTCAGGAGCTCACGAGCAGCCTTTTCGCCGATCATACGGACACCAGGGATATTATCACTACTATCCCCTACTAGCGCCTTGTAGTCGACGAACTGGTCGACTTTGATGCCGTATTTATCTTCGAACGCTTTATCGTCGTATTTAACCAGGTCAGTACTGCCGGTGCGTGTGATGTAGACGGACGTATTGTCGTTAATCAGTTGCAGCATGTCGTAATCACCAGTGATGATACAGGCTTCGACATCCTTTTCGTTGGCTTCTACCGAGAACGTTCCCATGATGTCATCGGCTTCGTATTGATCAAGTTCGTAGAGGGGCCAGTTAAAGGCGTCGAGCACTTCACGCAGGATCGGCAGTTGGGCGTAAAAGTCATCCGGGGGTTTAGTGCGGCCAGCTTTGTAGCCGTCGAATATTTCCAGGCGCTTTGAAGCACTGGTGCCTTTTATATCCCAAGCGATCGCGACGTAATCGGGTTCAAGCTTTTTGATAATTTCAATTGCGATTGAGGTAAAGCCAAAAACTCCCCCAGTCGGAGTGCCATCCTCGAGTGCGAGGTTTGGCATCGCATAATACCCACGATAAAATACGGATTTTCCATCAATAACAGCCAGCCGTTTCATGACCTTAGTATAGCAGCTCTACCCCTGAAAGGTTAGGAAAGAAATTCACGAAGTTCGACATTGTCCTGCGCAATAATACGTAGTTTTTGAATGGCTGCGAATTCAATTTTGTGAACACGGACAGGTGAGACGCCAAGGTATTTCGCAACATCCGCCGCTGATAGTCGCGGTTGGCCACCCAATCCGTAGCGGCGAGACAAAACAGCTACTTCATCTTCATCAAGGTCCGATAGGAACGAGGCCACGGCGTTATTCACGCCTTCGACATCAACGGCATTTTCTGGGTTCGTGGCACCATTATCGCTGATCAAATCACCAAACTCTGCATCATCATCGCCTATTTTCATATTGAGCGACACTGGCGTGCGGGAATATTCCTGCAAATCCCTTACTCTTTCAACCGTTACATCTAATTCTTCAGCAAGTTCTTCATCAGATGGGTACTTACTATTTTCCGCAAGAAATTGCTGTCTAAACCGTGACATTTTTTGGATCTTTTCGTACATATGTACAGGAAGTCGTATTTCTCTGCCCGTGTCAGGAATGCTGCGCTGAATCGCTTGTCGTATCCAAGACGTCCCGTAGGTAGAGAATTTGAATCCTTTTTGATAGTCGAATTTTTCAACAGCCCGCATCAGCCCCGCATTACCCTCTTGGATAAGATCAAGGAACTGTAATCCCCGACCTGTGTACTGTTTCGCGATACTGACCACGAGGCGCAGATTTGAATTAATCATTCGTTCTTTCGAACGCTCGCCAATTCGCTCAAGTTCACGTAGTTCTCGGATCTCGAACGATCGCGGGTCAACGCCCTCTTCAAGAAGGTGCTGCTTACGTTCTTGAGCAAACAATCCGGCCTCAATAGCAGTACTAAGCGCGACTTCATCCTCTGCCTTCAAAAGCGAGAACCTACTGATGGTCCGCATGTAGTCACGAACTGGATCGTCGCTTAATTTTACGCTCAGCACTTCTGGTGCGGCGTCAGGATCAACGACAGTGTCATCATCAGACAAGTCTGCATTAGCCTCATTATCAAAGCGAACCGTTTCCTTGAGCGCTCGACGGGCAATGGTCTTTTCGCGTACAACGGGACGGTAGGCTTCACCGGCTGACTCAAGAAGCCCTATAGTTACAGCCATATTACCGTCGGCCAGTGCCGTCAGCGCCTCATCGGGATATCCCGCAAGATACAATACGGTATTGTGCGTCTGATCCGCTGGGACATTCGCGAATACCTCACGTATGCGGCTTAGTAGCTGCGGTGTTGGGTACTTACCAACAATTGCCGTCATGCGCGCTCGAGTCCGTCGCGGTAACGAAACATCTGTTTCGAGATCGATACCGTACAGATACGGAACAAACCATTCAGACACACTCTGTGCAACTTCAAGCTGTCGCTCTGGCGTTGCAGGGTTTCTTGTTCTTGCTTCAGTCTGCTCCATTACGCAACTTGTTGTTCTTGAGACGTATACAGCGAGTACATACCCGCGAGTATGACGCGCTCTACAATTTCAGGATCCTGCTGCATCGCTTCAGGTAAGTTGGCTTTGATAGCATCGAGATGGCTTGTCATAAAGTTTGGCAGGATAAATTTCTTAAACGAAGAATCAATCACTGGGTTGCCGCTATCGACCCCGCCATCCTGCATAGCTTTTTTCATAAGTTTGGTTAGTGCCGACTTAAGCATGCCATTCACTTGTTGGTGTTCACCGTTTCGACCGTAGCGAGAGCGTTTCATCAAAGCAGCTACCTGTTTAACAGAAAAATCGCCACTGTCTACAAGCTCTTTTTCGACTTCGGCCCGATACAGCTGGTAAGCTTCTTTTGTTAGCGTGTCCGGCTCGATGGCGGCACGAATAAAGTCTTCAAGTGAAGGTGTTGCTGGTGATATATCTGCGGTTTGCTCGACCGCTACGACTTTTGCAGGATCAGCGAATAGCTTATCAAGCCCTGCGTGTACAAACCCGGGAATTTCATTTTTTTGGCTTGGGTTTCGTCCATTATTCATCATTTCGTGTAGCGTCAAAGGTGTCACATCCTTCGGCTTGTTGAACGCAGTATATACGCCGAAACTACTCCGAACCCAGCGTCGTTCTGCATCAGTAAGATCGAATCCTTCGATATCAATCTTGTCCCTGATTTCTTCACGTACCAACTCAACAACTTCGCGTTTTTGGTCACTCAGTGTGCCCGAAGATGCTGGGTCAATAAACGACTGCAGAGCAAGTTGTTGCGACTCGGTGAAACTGAGTTTTTCAGCAATCAACACACTCAGCTGCACATGTTTAGGCTCTTGTTCAAGCCGCTCGACCTCGTCTATATCCGCGATGACTTCAGCCTGATTATCGAGATCTACGGTTTCATCTTCAAAATCATAAGTGGGCACAACGACAGTATTCTCGTTAGTCGGTACTGAACGGAGCGATACCGGTCGTGCGAGTAAGCCGAGTTTTTTAGACATCACCGAAAGATATACTTGCGCACCAGCAGCTGTGTCATTAGCTGACAAAGCAGCCGTTTCTGTGACCGAGAGACCTTTTAAGCGCCCCGTTATACGCGCAATCGCCTTCTCTTGCATCTCCGGGGTACTCGACGGCACCATCGCAGCTATACGCGCACTAATTGATTCAATCGTATCCAATGGCGATAGACGGACGACATCTTTCCACTCAGTACCGAAAGACTTCTCGAGCCAACGGCGGCCAATTTTACTAATTTCAAGTTCTGGCAATATCTGTTCTGACGTCGGGTTTGTGATTTCGGGCACTTCTGCAATGAGTACGGGAGGCAACGATTCAAGCAATGCCAAGATTTGGGCTGTCTTGCGACCAAGTTTCATCGCAAGTTCAGGATCAGCCTGACGAATACGGTTCATATCGGCTGTAAGGTCACCAGATAGACGAACAGCGAGCTGTGCAACACCTCGAATAGCATCAGCACTCTCAAGTTCTGAGCGGCGCGCAAGTACCTCTCGCTCATCATGAGTTAAGTAGTCAGCATGCTCCGCCATAATAAGTATCTCCCGGTAAATTTAACTTATGATAATCCAGTCATACCGCGAGGGCAAGCTAAAACGGTTTCAAGTTTGTTTCTGATCCCGTTACGTATTTTCTTTGGCTGCTTCGCGCAAACGAACTCGTCGCTCACCCATTGTCTCGCCTGGCAATAAATCAGCTGGTAATTTGTGAGGCACAAAATCTATGGCGAGATTTTCTTCTTGAACAGCCGACGTGAGCGTCGTTTTTTTAGATGCTCGACCTGCTCGTCCTGTTGAAGTATTCTTAGCCGCACGCGGGGGTAATTTCGCGTCCAACTCTTCCTTGCTAAGGACGTGCTTTTCAATCAAAAGATTCTTTTCTTCTAGACGGGAGCGCAGCATACTATTTCGATCCTCTGCGGTAGACTGTCGTTCGATTGCTTCGCTAAATCGGTAAAAGTTACCCTTTACACGCGAAGCGCTTGAATCAATCTGAATAGCAATTTCAGCAGCCGTTAGGCCAGCAAAGCGTAGAGTCAAAAGTTGCCGTATATCAAGCGCATGACGGTCGACTCGTTCCGGTGTGCCACGCATCTCAACTAATAGCTCAACAAGCGCAGGGACATGCTCAAGATGTAGATCAATGTCATCAATATCGCCGACGATATTTGCTAAGTAGCGCCGTCCTGCCCAAGGTAGTGTCTGCTGCAGGGAATCAGCCCTGTATCCGATAATGTCAGTCTTGATCGTGTACTGCGGGGATAGCTCGATTGCGAGAGGCATTTCGACCAGTCCCTTCACCTCCATAAGTACTTTGGCGACCGAAGCGAATGCAGCTTGGATACGTTCCGTCTGTGTTTCGTTAGCGATCTCAACAAGACCCAGCCCTTGCTCAATTGATTCGTTTGACAGATTTGCTAATGCTGCGTATCCCAAATAAGCGGTCCGGGCATTCTCTTTATCCTGAGACTCAGGGGTATTTGGCTGATGATCGATAGGCTGGGTGTTGTCTTCCACGATTGTCTCTATATCTCAATAATATTATTTTTTATAATAATATCTAATAGGTGTCAAGTCAAGCATAAGCTTCTGTTACAATGGGGGTATATGACACACCACGAAAACCTGAAAATCCTCGCATTCGTCGGCCTGACCGGGTCGGGCAAATCTACCGCAGTCGAACACTTCACTTCACTTGGCTACCCAAAAGTCTACTTTGGCGGCATCATTTACGAAGCCATGGCTGCGGCCGGCATCGAAAAAGGTGAAGAAAACGAAAAGACCTTCCGCGTTGAGATCCGCGAAAAAGAAGGCAGCGACTTTGTCGTCAAACGCATTATCGACCAAATTAATCACCTAGCCGATGCTGGACAACGCCGCATTATCGCCGATGGGTTGTATACCTGGGACGAATACAAAGCCCTGAAACACGCCTTCCCTGGCGAAACGACCGTTATCGCCGTCACTGCGCCAAAGCACCACCGCTACCACTGGCTCGAGTCACGAGCTGATCGTCCACAATCCCCTGAAACGTCAGCTGCACGCGACCAACACGAAATTGAAACCCTACAAAAAGGCGGCCCTATTGCTGCGGCCGACTTCTTTGTCTCGAATAACGGTTCAGTTGAGCACTTTTATGCGCAGCTTGATGACATTGTTGCCGAACTAAACTTCTAGACGAACTTATATCTCGGATACACCACCATAATACGGTATTTGCTTAGTCAAAGCTGCCCATAATTGGTCACCCTCACTCCAATGCCATATCTCAGTTGGATTAACCGCCAAATTCGTTGGTTGGTTAAAGGCCGCACCAGTCATAATTGCGTAAAATGCCCGGCGGTTACGCTGCGCTAATAGGTCGCTCTCGTCCTGTGGTGGATGTTTCTCGTAATAATCCGGGGCGATATTGTCGGCGGTATCACCGTCAATGTGCCCGATCCAAACATTTACCCCCCGTACAAATGATTTTACGTCTTGCCTGTAACGCAAGATAACATCGACTGCCCCACCGGTAGCATGTGGTGCTGGGTGTTGCAGGTCCGTCGAGGGGGCTGCGATAATCGTGCGCTTTTTTTGGTCAATTTCTTGATCAGTCGATTCAGGTTCATTGCGACGCAGTAAGTTTGGCAGCGCGACATCGAATAGTTGTTGCTGCAAAGCAACCGGACGTACACCATCTTCGACATACAGTTCGACTTCCCCACCAAAAAATTCAGTTATCTTGGGGTTTTGTAACTTTTCGTTAATTGCTGCCAATTTTTGTGCAACCGATCGGCGTAAAAACGGCTTTTCATTAACGCCAGGAACTGGCTGTTCAAGTGTGGCGTTCGATCGAGAGTAATATGATTGACCAGCAATGCCATAATCTTCCAACTGCACTAACGCTTCGTTGAATCGTTCATCGGCTTGATTGATTTCAATATCACGGTAGCCGTTCTTTGCCTCAAGTGACAGAGCCATACTCGGGATGGCCGCCTCAAGCGCGCGTACATTGATACGCTCACCCTGACGACGATCAAGTTCCTGCAACAGGCGGGTTTGCTCATTTAATATAGCGACACGTGTCTGTGTCGCAAAAGAATACGTTTTCGCGATCTCGTCGACAACTTCGCCAGGCTTGTTCAGTACAAGCTCGCCAGTATCATCCAGGCTAATCCGATCGTCACGATACGGTCCGGTTGCGATAGTTCGCTTGCCTTTTGTGCCCAGGATTTGCTTGGCAGCTTCATCTTGACCCTGCACCCAGACGTCATGTGATTCAATCACCAGTAATCCAGGGTTGGGTGACATAAACTCGTAAGCAGCCAAGAAATTCTCCTGCGTATTGGCGCGCTGAGCTAGCATTGGTTGCCCGTCTTTCACGCCAACTTGTCGCGTTGGATCAAATGGCGCCGATACGACAACCAGTTCAATCGACCGATCATTAAATTCAACAGTTTGCACAAGTTTTTTGCCCTCACGCATTACACCTGCGATTTCGAGTGCGAATGGCTCAGCATCAGACACACTAATATCAACCCCCGTTAATTCACCGAATGAGGCAATCGCAGAGCCAAATTCCGTTTCTCCGTGTGCGAATCCATATCCTTGCATGCGTTGCTTTTCATCATCCAATACCGGGCGGTCACACGAGGCGATAATAATTTTCTGTGTTCGAATTTTGCCACTCTCGATGTTGCGCAGTGCGTCACGGATACGCATCGGGTTAGAGATACCTTTGGCAGTTGGGATAATAATTGCTTCAACCTCATCCTCAATTGGCTCAAGGTAGCTTTCGGCAATCCCGAGACGAACATCGACTGGCGTGATGGCTTGTCCCGTTAGTTCAGGCGCCACAAACCCAAGCTGCTGAGCAGCTTTCAGGATTGCTTTAGCGTAGACTCCTTCTTCGTAGTGCGCAGCAGTATCAAAATCACCACCACGGCGAGTATCAAGGTCACCACCCTGACCTTGATCGTTAATACGGTGCACAAAATAGTCATTATACGTCGGCTCGGTATATAGTTGATCCGCAATAGGACGTGCGCCATCAAGAAGCGTGTCTGGCACATCATATTCTTGATGGCGGACCTGCATTAGTTCAACAATATGCGGATGCATACGTGCTTGTAATTGATCTTGATCAGCCGCTAGTTGGTCGAGGGCCTCAATACGCGCAATGAGTTCTGGCTCACTCAAGACACCTTCATGGTGGTTCGCCAGATACTCAGCACGGTAGTTATTCATCGTACGAAAGAGTGTACGCCTAATTTAGGTATTCGTGAAGCTTCTTTGAGTCTTTGTGCTTGCGAAGTTTCGCAAGTGCTTTGGCTTCAATTTGGCGAATACGTTCACGGGTGACCGCAAATTCTTGGCCAACTTCTTCGAGGGTGTGACTTTTACCATTTTCGAGGCCGAAGCGCATCTTGATGATCTTTTGTTCACGGTCTGAAAGTGTTGAAAGGATGGCTTGCACTTGTTCTTTCAGTAGCTGTGACGCTGCTGATTGTTCAGGGGTAATACCGTCTTCGTCTTCGATGAAGTCACGAAGCACTGAGTCTTCGTCGTCACCGTCACGACCAACACCAGCATCGAGTGATGTGATGTCTTGTTTGATCTTCATGACGTATTCAACTTTTTCCGGTTCCATCTCGAGTTCTTTTCCAAGTTCTTCGATAGTTGGCTCACGGTTAAGTTCTTGAGTCATGCGACGTTGAGTACGGAGCAATTTGTTAATTGTTTCCACCATGTGAACGGGGATACGGATGGTGCGGGCTTGGTCAGCAATCGCACGGGTAATCGCTTGGCGAATCCACCAGGTCGCGTAGGTTGAGAATTTGAATCCTTTTTCAGGGTCAAACTTTTCAACCGCACGGAGCAGTCCGGTGTTACCTTCTTGAATCAGGTCAAGGAAGTCGAGGCCACGGCCACTGTAACGTTTGGCAATCGAGACAACCAAACGCATGTTTGCTTCGGCCATCTTGTCTTTAGCTTTGCGTTCACCGGCAACAACGCGTTTTGCGAGGGCGAGTTCTTCTTCAGAGTTAAGTAGTGGAATCTTACCGATTTCACGGAGGTACAGACGGACGCTGTCATCGCTGGCGTCGTCAAAGTATTGGTCCTGGCTCAGAAGGTCTTCGCCTTCGTCAACTTCTTCTTCTTCGAGGTCTTCGGCAGCTGGGCCGTCGATGTCAGGAATCAGCGCTCCACCAGTTACTGCGGCTTCGTCATTTGCTTCGCCGTTTAGTTCTTCGTCGATGATTGGATCATCATTCTTTTTACTTCTGGGCACGAGGTATCTCCTTTATAAGTTCGTAGATCTTCTGTCGGATCTCAGTGGCACGTTCGTCTTCACCATCTTGTTCAGCTTGGCGAAGTTCAATTGTCAGAGAGTCTTTTTGTGTTTTCTTGTGTTCTGTTATCAGTTGGCGGACCAGGCGGGCAGTTTCGAAATAACGATCTTCGTCACTCCACTCCCCATAGCGAGCATCGGCCTTTAATAGTAATATTTTTACATAGGTATCGAAATTTTGCAAGTCCTCGGGGACGTCTGTAAAGAGTTGAGCATGCGTTTTGATGTGCTCCAAGACGGCTTTTCGTTCGTCATTTGCTACCATGTCCGGCTGCACATCAGCCAATAGTTCACGCACGGCTGGGTCGATCAGCGCAACCGCCAACAAATTATCCTGGTTGCCAGCGACATCAGGTTTTACGGCCGCAACGGTCTGAGCGCTCTTTTTCAGTTCACGCTCTTCAGGTTCGTCGGTGCCAGCCAGCTTTTCTTTCAACGTATCAATCGATGACTGTGTGTAGGTCGACACTTTTTGTAGGTAGTGTTCTTGTTCAACCGGATCTTGCAGGGCACGGACAACGCGCAGGGCAGCCGTCGTGAACTTACGCTTCCCTATCGCACTCGTCAGATCTTCGCGGCGAGAGTACTGTGTCAGCACCCAGTCAACAACCGGTTCGGCAGTGTCGATCGCTTTTTGCCAGAGGGCTGGGTCTTTTTGAATCAATTCGTCGGGGTCCTTGGCGTCATCACCCAGGCTGATAATCGTGAGGTCGATACCAACGGTTTGGGCGATTGGAATAGCGCGCTCTGTAGCGGCGAGACCTGCTTTGTCACCATCGAATGCCAGACGAGCATTCGGTGTTAGGCGAACAAGCGCCTTCAGGTGGCTTTCGGTCATGGCAGTTCCGGCGGTTGCGACAACCTGTGTCACGCCAACTTGATGGCTACTTACAACGTCAAGGTTTCCCTCAACGATGACGGCGTAATCGACTTTGCGAATCGCCTCTTTCGCTTGTGACAGTCCAAAGACGTGGCGACCTTTGTTATACAGTAAAGTTTCCGGTGTATTCAGGTATTTCGGAGCATTCAGTTCGTCGTCGTTAAGGATACGAGCAGTGAATCCAATCACCTTCCCCGATCCGTCCATCAACGGCACCATCATGCGACCACGGAACAGGTCACCACTAAAACGGTTCAACAGTCCGGCATCCATTGCCTCTTGCTGTGTAAACTTCTTCATTTTTAGGAAGTTAACCAGCGCATCACCTGATGACGGTGCGTAGCCGATGCGGAACGTTTGCACAATTTCCTTGCTCAGTTTTCGCTTCCCAAAGACGTATTCAAGCGCGTGTTCATTTTTGATCAGGCTCTGTTGGTAATACTGCGTCGTCAACTCGAGTGCTTCATAGGCGCGTTTTTTGCGCTGGGCAATTTCTTGGGCACCTTTTGAATCGTAGATTGATAGGTCAACACCAACGCGTTGGGCGAGTAATTCGAGGGCGGCTCGGAAATCAATCCCTTCTACTTCCATTACGAAGCTAAAGACATCACCACCCTTGTTCGATGAAAAGTCGTGCCAGATGTTCTTGTCTGGACTGACATAAAAGCTCGGCGTTCGTTCGCCAGTAAAAGGGCTGAGACCCTTGAAGTTTCGCCCCGCTCGTTTGAGCTGAACGTACTCCCCGACAACGTCCTCGATATTGAGGCGAGAACGGACTTCTTCTTTCATGTCCTGCATGCCTATATTATAGCACCCTTTACCTCTGTTATTGTTTGTGCTTAAATTGTCGTAGTATGTATCCTGACCAACCACAACAATCACCACCGCCTCCGCCGTTTGATTACTTGAACCAAATTGCCCCTCAGGCACCCAAACGATCACCGTTTAGCTTCGGTATCAAACAGGTCCTTCTGCTCGGTGGCGCCCTGGTGGTATTGATGATTATTATCGTCAGCGTTATCAACTTGACCGGTGCCGGCACAAAAGAGCCGTACGAACGATTGTCAGCTCGCCTAAGTGCAACAGCCACTGTTGTTGACGATTCCCAAAAGAGTCTCAAGAGCAGCAAACTGCGCAGCCTCAACAGCAACCTGCGTATCTACATGACCAATACCACCCGTGACGTCGTTACTCCATTGACCAATGTCGGCATCGAACCTAAAAAACTCGACAAGAACGTCATTGCTTCGGAAGCAACGACCGCATTAGCTGGACGCCTGGAAGATGCTCGCTTGAACGGCGTATTCGACCGTACCTACGCCCGTGAAATGGCCTACCAACTCGGTAATTTGATGACCCTGATGAAAGAGATCTATAACTCGACGAATAGCACCTCGATGAAAGAGTTCACCAAATCTGCCTACGACAACCTAGAATCAACCCAGGCTGCCTTCGCAAACTTCAGCACTGCCGAATAATTTTTTAAGCCTTATTTTCCAGCAACAAGATTGTAGCTCAGGCGAGCAAGATCTTTGATCTCTTCGTCATCGAGCTGACCGGTACAAATAATCGTATTCCAGTGCTTTTTGTTCAAGTGATAGCCCGGAACAACTGTTTCGTATTTAGCACGAAGAATTTCAGCCAGATTCGGATCACACTTCAAGCTGACGCGTAGTGGGCTGCTTTTTTCGTCGATAATAGCGTAGATTTTGCCTTCTTTGGTTTCTGGGTCACCGGTCTTGTAGACAGCACTACCTTCACCAAAAGGATATTCCAACCAAGTGTCGGGATAGTCGAGCAGGTATTCTTCTAATACTTTGTGGATCATACTTTAACTTTTCCTAAATAATATTTTAATTCCATAATGCTACCGCGGATATCTTCTAATGCGCGGTGAGCTTCAGGCTTCGAGAACTTCTTTTTATACTTGCCTTCAAACACGACCTTCAAGGCGCTGACATCGAGCATGCGGTAGTTCAGACGAGCGTCGAACCGACTCCACTCGTTAATGATGAAGCGGCGATCCATATGAATTGAATTTCCACCCAGAAGGACAGGAGTTTCAGGATCAAAGTGTTCATCGATAAAAGCAATTAATTCATTCTCGATTGTTCGGCCAGAGCGACCGTTCTCGTTGTTTTGCTTGATAAGTGCATCGCGGACCTGTGGGAACTTTTCCCAGAAATCTTTCGATGGGCCCTTGAACATCCGCTTTTCAACCAAACGAGGGCCGACTTTGATAGCGGCTTCGTAGGTAGCGATTTCTTTAAAGTCCCAGTCCGTGACAATAGCGGCAACTTCCATAATACGATCCTCGATTGGGTCGAGGCCGGTCATTTCGAGGTCAACCCAAAGGATCTTCTTGCTGGTTTTGTTGCTCATAGGGGCATTATACCTCTTTTGAGTCTGAATTAACAGGGGTGAACGTCAGGCTGAGTGAATTGATGCAGTAGCGTTGGTCGGTTGGGGTACCAAAGCCTTCGCCTTCAAAGACGTGGCCGAGGTGTCCACCGCAGTTGGCGCAGGTCACTTCTGTGCGGGTTGCCCCGAAACTTGAGTCGACGTGGAAATCAACTTTACCAGGGATGGCATCGTAAAAACTTGGCCAGCCACAGTGCGCTTCGAACTTTTTGTCAGAATCAAACAGCACCGTGCCACAAGCAGCACAGGCGTACTCCCCTTCTTTGAAAACGGTATCGTATTCACCGCTGAACGGCGCTTCGGTTGCCTTGTTAAATAAGACGTCGTACTGCTCGTCAGTGAGTGTATCTTTGTAGTCGAGAGGGTTTGTAGTCATTACCCTATTATACGCCCGTCAGGATCATGACGAGGGTCATAACTAGGCTTTTTTGCGATCAATACGATCGAGTTTGGCGCCGTGGACAAGGGCGTAAATAACGAGTGCGGTTGCGATCAACGTAATCAAGGCAGACAAGACTGCACCCCAACTGAGGATCAGGCCACCAGTCTCATCAGCGTTTGGTGCCACGACGACCCATTTCAGCTGCATCAGGTCGATACCACCAATAAGGAAGCCGACGACTGGGTTGATCAGCCCTTCAACGATTTGTTTCACGGCGGCACCAGCGGCAGTTCCGATAGCCAGACCAACCGCTAGACCAACGACCCCTTGTTCGCGGACAAAGTTTAGGAAGCCACCGACTTGTGACTTGCCTAGTCCAGCGACTTTTGAGGTCCCAAGTTTGGCTGCTTCGAGCACCTTGGCTTCTTTAGACGAAACTGCTTCGACAGGTACTTCTTCTTTGACGACAGTTGTCGTGGTAGTTTTTGTTGTTTTAGGCATGATGCGTCATCTCCATTAAATATAAATTCAGTGTAGCGTAATCGATAATCGATTCGCAAGGGAGAGATGAGGAGGAAGAGGATGCCCGGCGGGGTGCACAATCGCACCCCGCCTAGCTTCTAGGACTTCGACGTCGGCGTGCCTTTTTCGGGCTTGATGTTGGGCTTCGTGGGCAGGTCCATGACACGAATGCTCAGATCACCCCGACGACCATCGACGTCACGAGCGCTCACCCGAATCAGACGTAGCTGTTTGGGGTGACGATCGCCGTTGTCGAGGTGCCACAGGCTGCGGCCGAACAGACGCATCCGGATGTCCTCGAGGTGCAGCACCGTGCGCAGTTCGCGCAGGTTCTTGACGACGAGCGGGTTCTTGCCACCCTGTCGCTTTACCTGCGCACGTAGTGCGTCAAGGGTGCGTTGTTGCGCCCAGGACTTTTCCAGCGCCTTCTCGGTGTCGGTTTTTACGACGTCGGATGATTTTTCAACCATGAGAGTCACTCTTCCTCCAAATTGTCAAAATCACGGAAAGGTTCCGTGACTGATTATTCTACCCCTTAGCCACAGAGATGGCAAGCGGCCATTAGGCTACATTTGGGTTGGGACTTCGATACCAAGTAGGCTCAGGCCGTGTGTGAAGACTTGTGAAACCTTATTAATGATACCAAGGCGAGCAATTTGTTGTTGCGGCGTGACGTCGCCAGTCGCAACAGGTGTACCTTCGTAGTAACGGTTCATGTCGCGAGCTAACTCATACAAGTAGTTGGCAATACGGTGCGGTTCGATGTCTCGGGCAGCCAGGCGGACAACGTCGGGATAGGCGGCAACCTTCGCGATGATTGGTTTCTCAGCTTGGTAGTCGTAGCCATCAATGAAAGCTTCGCCGTCACCATTTTCGGTTAAGATCTTGTTCACACGCACGGCTGCGTATTGAATATATGGCCCGCTGAAGCCACTGAGGGCAAAGATGTTATTCCAGTCGAACAAGATATTAGTACGACGATCTGATGTGAAGTCACTAAACTTGATTGCACCGAGGGCGATCTTTTTAATATCGTCTTCACTGACGTCGCGGCCAGCGACGATTTCGCGGGCTTTGTCTTCAGCCATGTTCAACAGTTGCTCCATCAGCACGACGCCCTTGCGACTACTCATCTTTTCGCGGGTACCGTCATCATTAAGCTGGTCGATCGTCCCAAACCAGAGATGGATCAGTTCGGTCGTAATCCCAAGCTTCTTCGCCATCGCAAATAGTTGCGAGAAATAAAATTGTTGTTCAGCACCGACGGCGTAAATAACTTTGTCAGGGTGCCAGTTCTCTTCACGGTACAAAATCGTGGCAAGATCACTGGTTGCATAGAGTGCGGCGCCGTTACTTTTTTGCACCAGTAGTGGGACATCAAAGCCGAAATCCTCCAGAGGTACGATGATTGATCCGTCGTCGTTTTGAACCGCAACGTTACTCTCAAGCAATCGCTGAACGGCTTGTTTCCCGAGAGGTGCAAAAAAAGCCTCACCCAATTCGTGTTCAGTCGAGATTTTCAGACGGCCCATCACTTCATGAATGTGATCGAGTGAGATCTGGTTGAATCGGGCGCTGTACGATAGTGCATCAGCATCGTCCGCTTCGTACTTCAGTAGCCATTGTTGTGTCTCTTCAGCAAGGGCGCTATCACCAGCTTCTTTTTCTTCTTTTAATAATTTCTTCATAGCGATGTAGACACGGCCAAGTTCGTAAACGCCATCTTTTGCGAGGGCCTCTTCACTTGAGAGTTTCAAGAATCCGGTAATCCAAATACCGAGTGGTGCGCCGTAATCGCCGAGGTGGTTATCAGTAATGACCTTCCAGCCAGTCGCTTCGAGCAGTTGCTTGGCAGCCCAGCCTTGATTGCCGGGACGAAGGTGTCCGACACTGTATGGCTTTGCCATGTTAGGGCTGGGGTATTCGACAACCGCTACTTTTCCGGCACCGTCACTATTACCGCCGTAACCATCAGACCACACGTCGTTCAGTGTACGCAGCATCGCTGCCGCACTAACGCGTAGGTTAATAAAGCCCGGGCCGGCGACCGTTACTTCACCGTAATCACCACTCTCGCGTAATGCGTCAGCGATAGCCGTCGCTATATCACGCGGACTTTTACCTAAGCGTCCGGCTAGTTGCAGGGCGATATTTGTGGCGAAATCACCGAACTCTGGCTCGGGGCGAGTCAGTTGGACAGTAACGTCGATATCAAAGAGGTCTTTGATGCTTTGGGCAATATTTTGTTCCATTAATACGTATTATAACAGAGGTGTTATAAATTACTTACCAGCGGCGGCTTTAATCAAGCCAACGAACAATGGGTGCGCGCGGTATGGGCGGCTTTTGAACTCTGGGTGTGCCTGCGTAGCGACGAAGAACGGATTGTCAGCTGCTTCGACGTACTCAACCAGTTTGCCATCAGGTGACAGACCACTGATTGTGAGTCCCCCTTTTTCAATATCGGTCAGGAAAGCTTGGTTTACCTCGTAACGGTGGCGGTGGCGCTCGACTACTTCGGTAGCACCGTAGGCAGCTGCCGCTTGTGAGCCAGGTGTCAGATTGGCAGTGTAGTCACCCAGGCGCAGTGTCCCACCGGTTGATTCTTTGCCCGCCTGGCCATCCATGATGTAGACAACGTTATGCGCAGTGTCAGGATCGAACTCAGTACTATTGGCATCAGTTAATCCAGCTTTACGCGCTGAGGCGATGACGGCAATTTGCAGTCCGAGGCATAGGCCAAGATACGGCGTCTTGGTATCAAGTGCGTACGCTGCGGCCCGGATCTTCCCTTCGATACCACGCGCGCCAAAGCCACCAGGAACTAACAATGCATCCATTTGTGCAAAGTCACTATCTTCGGCTTCTTCAGCATTGATCCAAGTCAGATCAAGCTCGACTTCTTCTTGCCAGGCAGCAGCCTTTAAGGCTTCGAGTACGGAAATATACGTGTCTTCGTTATCGAGGTACTTGGCGACCATACCAATACGGACTTTTTGCTTGTACGTTGCCTCTTGGGCATCAGCCAGTTGGCGCCATTTCGATAGATCAGCTTTTTCGGTATTGCCCGTAAAGCGCTCCAGCACTCCATTAATACCACTGGCATAGATCGTCAGTGGGATCTCATAAACAGTCTTGGCGTTCGATAGCAGGATGACAGCGTCTTTGCGCACGCCACTAAACTGGGCGATCTTATCAGCGATCGCGACTGGTGCTGGATCATCAGTACGCACCACGACACAGTCTGGCACAATACCGAACCCACGTAGGTCGTTGAGGGCATTCTGCGCTGGCTTTGATTTAAATTCTTTACTTGTTCCGATAAATGGCACGTAGACGACGTGCACATACATACAATTTTCGCGGCCAACTCGACCAGCGAACTCACGGATCGCCTCAACGTAGCTCAGGCCCTCGTAGTCCCCAACCGTACCGCCGACTTCGACGATGTGCACTTCAGATCCATCGGCGGCGAGTTCGATTGCATCCTGAATGGCTCCCGTTAGGTGTGGCACCAATTGAATCGTTTGACCGTGGAATTTACCGGCACGTTCATCGTCAATCAACTGCCGTAATAATTTCCCCGATAGCGTGGCGTTCTTTTGCGTTAATTCCAAATCAAGGAAACGCTCATAGTGCCCAAGGTCGAGATCCGTTTCGGCGCCATCTTTCGTGACGAAGCATTCACCGTGTTCTTTTGGATTCAAAAGACCCGCATCTACATTAAGATACGGGTCACATTTTTGAATAGATACCTTAACACCCTTGGCTTGCAAGATGGCACCAATACTAGCCGCTGTAATGCCTTTCCCTACCCCGGAAAGAACACCACCAGTTACAAAGATATATTTCTGCGAGTTTCCCATGTTTGTTTTCACCTCCATGGGATTTTATTGTAGCACTAAACTATCCCGGTACGCTAGATGTGGGATGTTGTAGTATTTTCACTACACTATATATAGTATTAAATTAAGTCGTTAACAGAGGTGCCGGGCGCATATTCGATCGGTGGCGTATCGTCCATGCCCCAAGCGCGCTGAATTGGAGCCACAATCTCCCACGATCGGATGACTTCTGGGCCAGTTGTGAAGATATATTTACGACCTCGGATTGCCTCTACGAGGACGCGTTCATAGGCATCAGAAAACTGCGTGTTGACTGCCGCAATAGCTGCTTCATCGAATTCATCAGTCGTGCCATCGGTGTATTCAATCACAATGGCACTACGCTTAACGTCGAGTGCTTTACCGGTTGTGAGGCGAAGTGGCACACCAGTCCAGCGCGGGTCGGTGCTATGTAGTTCAACGCTGACGAATGTTTCGACAGGGCTACCAGGGTTCTGTGTTTCAATTTGGTAGCCTTCGTACTGACCACGAACGACTTCGTTCGGATCAGCTGGGGCAATTGCCTCAAGGGCTTCAAGGCGGCGAGCTGACAGGTCATCAATTGTAAATGGTGCCCGCAGGTCCATCAGCACGAGTGACAGCTGTTGCATCAAGTGTCCCTGGATAAAGTCACGCAAAGCGCCGGTCTGTTCGTAGAACTCGGTGCGGCCTTCAATACCAATGGTCTCTGAGGCGACAATCGAAACTGAGGCGACTGATTCGTTAGTCCATTGGTGGTGCTTGCTCCCGGCAGCAGAACGCATCCGAATCACTTCAGCGGCAACTTCCTTGGCAGCGTAGTGATCGATACGGTACAGTTGCTTGTCATCAAAGTAACGGCCGGTGCGTTCGATAAAGTCCTGGGCAGATGCCAGGTCAAAGCCAAATGGCTTTTCGAACAAGATCTTGACGCGTGGGCTGTTGAGTCCGGCCTCACCCAAGAAGTCGACGATGTCGGCTGCAGCGTTTGGCGGGACTGACAAGTAGATCAGCGCTTGTTCGTCGTCAGCGAGCTCCAGGTAGTCTTTCAGGCGGACATAATCCCCTGCTACGGCGAGGTTCATCGTGAACACACTGGTCAGCGGCACGAGGTCACTAGCGCCGGTAGCTGTTTCAACTAATTCAGCCACATCAACTTCACGACGAGACACGCCAATGATTGATAAGTCATTAAATTCACCACTTTTCACAATGTGCTGCAAAGCCGGCAAGAGCTTGCGTCGGCTCAGGTCGCCGGTAATACCAAACATAACGAGTTTTGTTTTCATCATCTCAGTATATCACCAAACGGGTAATACTATACTAAATATAGTAAAAAGACTCGACATACATCGAGTCTTTTTGGATCAGGCAGTCCCCTATTTCAGGATACTAGTGTCGGGATTGTTCTCGTCACGATCTGCAGCTGGGCTTTGACCACCAGCAGCTGGCGCAGCAGAGGCAGTCGCACCACCGACTTCGTAGCTGGTGTTGGTTGCTTCAAAGAAGTTAACCAGTTGCAGTGTGTCGTTGGCAGCTGACATCCACTTGGCAGGGTTCGAGACCTTGTAGTGTGGCTCAAAGCCAAGCTCTTCCAGGCGGCGGTCAGCCAGGTACTTCACGTACTGGTTGATGTAATCGCTGTTAAGGCCAAGGATACCGTTCGGCAGGAGGTCCTTGTTGTAGGCCTCTTCCATCTCAACACCATCGATAATCATTTGGCGAATTTCGTCAGCGAATTCTTCGGTTTGGAGGTCTTCGTTCTCCTCTAGTACGGTGAGGATCAAGTTGATACCGAATTTGAGGTGCAGTGATTCATCGCGCACAACCCAGTCAATCAGGCTGGCAAAGTTACGGAGCAGGTTTCGTTGGCGGAATGACAATGCAACCATGAAGCCACTGTAGAACCAGATGCCTTCGAGGATGATGTTGTAGGCAACAAGGTTACGAACGAAGTCTTTTTTGCCTTCAGTCGTATTAATATCAAGCGTTTGCTCGGTCATACGAGTGATGAACTTAGTTTCAAAGGCCTCTTTGCGAGCCATTGAAGGGGTATCAATGTGCGCATCGTAGGCTTTTTCGCGGTCAATTGGGAATGTCTCGAGGACATATTCGAATGACATACAGTGGTTTGCTTCTTCCCACATTTGTTTTGCGAGGTAGACGTGACATTCAGCCGCGTTAACGTATGGGTAGACACCAAAGGCAAGGGCTTTGTTCACCAGCAATTCATTTGGGTTGAAGTAGCTCATCAGGAACGTCACGGCGTGGCGCTCTTCTTCGCTCATCTTCTTCCAGTCAGAAAGGTCCTGACCAAGTTGGATCTCGTTTGGAAACCAAGTGTTTGCCACCGCTTGATTATAAAGGTCCATCGCCCACTGATATTTGATCGGCTTCAGTAGAAGTCCGTCTTGAATGCCTGTTCCTAAAATTCCTGCCATAATTTTTCCCCTTGTTAACTTAAGTCTACTTCACCAGAATTACTCAGGGCAACCATAGCCAGCATCTTTTCATCGAAAAGTGTCGGGTGTCCTTCGTGTTCAAATGTGTCGTCCGTAAATAATGTTTCGCCGTTTGCCATGAGTGTATCCTTTACGCGACCCGTTGGAGTCGCAATGTTATTTCCGTTGCCAAGTCGCCGATGCGCCGCATAGTAATGCCGTGGTGTTCAACAAGTTCATCCTTGCTTGATTCGGGCATGCCATCTGGGTTATCGAGGCTTTCTGCTATCTGTGCTGCAATGTCTTCGTGGATCTTTTTTTGTCGCTCTAAGTCTGTGACCGCGACCGGAAGTATTTCCCTGCTCTTTTCGTGCATAGACTCCGAATTATTGGCAGCTGTCGCACATTGTTAGGTCAGCTGGATCGAGTGGTGCTGCTGAGACGCCGCGTGCGGCTGCGTCGTCGTTAGCCATTGCTTGTGCATTCGCCATTGCTTGGTCGATTGCTGCGAGCTTTTCTTCGAGGCTCATGTTGTCGTTGATCAGTGTTGTTGCGTTGATGCCCATTGTGTTAATTCCCTTTTTTTACTTTATACTTGTTTGATTACATCTGTCTGTGAGTCTTTTTACGTATTGGTTCTCATAGGCTATGCTTCTTGCTTTTTCGCAAAGCCGAATCCGGCTTTTCGTGGTCCGCCGCTTGATTCTGCTTTGTTGACCTTAACGGTTGATTGTTCGGCCGAGTGACGAGGTTTGACGTGCAGGTAGTACGTGGTCTTTAGGCCGCGCTTCCAAGCTGCACTGTAGATATCTACCATTTCATCGATGTCGCGGGTTTCCAGGTACATGTTACGGCTGATTGCTTGGTCAACCCATTTTTGTGCTCGGGCGGCGACTTCGATGAAGGCGTACGGGCTAAGTTGGAAGCTAGTTTTGTAGACGTTTTTAACCCGTTGTGGGATTGCTTCAATCTGTTGAACATCGCCTTGGAACCGGAGGAGGTCGTCTTTGACTTCATCCCATATACCAAGGTTCTTTAGGTCGTGAACAAGGTTAGTGTTCACTTCGAGGAACTTACCATTCAACGTTGCCCGAGAGAAAATCTGTGCAAATTGTGGATCAAGTCCTGGAGTGGTGCCGGCAATGTGCGCGATGTTGGCTGTTGGCGCGATGGCCATCAGTGTTGCGTTACGCATGCCGCGCTTGACCTTGAGGCGAAGTGATTCCCAGTCGAGGCGTGTCGTGCGGTTTACTTCGACAGCAACCTTACGGTCTTTGGCCAGTTCGTCGATCGTGTCGATTGGCAAGATTCCCTTGTTCCAGCCACTTCCTTCGAAAGCTGGGTATGATCCGTACATTGTTGCCAGGTCAGCTGACTCGTCGATAGCGTGGAAGCTAATGAATTCAGCCAGTTGGTCAACCAAGTCGTAGGCTTCTTCTGATTCGTAGCTGTAGCCAAGCTTTTCGATAACATCAGTGAATCCCATAAATCCGAGTCCGAGCGCACGGTTCTGTTGGTTCGAGTGCATCGCTTCAGGAACTGGTGTGTTCGTGATGTCGCAGAGGTTGTCGAGCTGACGAACGGCGCTACGGCTACTTTCGGCTAGGCGGTCCCAGTCCCAGGTGCCATCTTCTTTGAGGTGGGCCGACAAGTTAATACTGACAAGGTTACAGACAGCCGTGTTGTCCTTGTCCTGTGGCAGAGTAATTTCAGTACACAGGTTTGAAAGGTGGATTGTCGAGGTGTTGTTGTTCAGCGCACGGACATTGATCGTATCTTTCCAAGTGAGCCACGGGTGGCTGGTAGCCTGGAGGGTAATAAGAATCTGGCGGAACTGTTCACGAGCACTTGTCTTGATGAAGTCGCGCATCTTGCCGGCTTCGGCTTTGGCGACGTAGCCTTGGTAGGCTTTTGAAAAGTCAGCGCCATAGACTTCTGGGAGGTCTTCGACTTCGGCTGGGTCGAATAGGTACCATGGTTCATCGTTTTCGACGCGCTTCATGAATTCGTCACTGATGAAGACAGCAGTGTTAGCTAAACGAGTACGAAGGTATGGATCACCAGAGTTCTGCTTGAGGTCAAGGAACTGTGGGAAGTTCATGTGCCAGTTTTCCATGTAGAGTGCAGCGGCACCGGCTTTTTTACCCTTACGTGATACTGCAAAGAGTGCAGTGTCGATCATTTTCATGAATGGAATAGGTCCTGTAGATTCGGTGTTAGTTGTACGGACAGGTGAACCAGCAGCGCGCAGCTTGTTCAGGCTGATACCGATACCGCCAGTTCCCTTAGCGATCCACATAACGTCGCGGACACCCTTGGCGATTGATTCCATGTCGTCTTGGACTTCAATCAGGAAACAGTTCGAGAGTTGTGGGAAAGATCCACCGGCGTTCACGCGAGTCGAGCCACCAGGAACGTAGTCAAGGTTAGACATGTGCTCGTAGAAGTCGAGGGCGCATTCGGTTGGGTCTTCGGCGTTAAAGCTGAGTCCCATCGCAATACGCATGTGGGTAAACTGTGGAACTTCAACCGGTTTGCCGCTTTGACCGCGGAGGGCGTAGCGGTTTTTGTTCGTGACAACACCGAGGTACTTACTGAGACCGTCTTTTGAAGGATCAAGTGCCTTTGCAAGTTTCTTTAGGTCGAACAGCTTGCCGTTCATGCGCTCGTCGAGCAGGCCTTCTTTGATCCCCGCCTTTAGGTAGGCGACGAACTTATCTTCGTGAAGTTTCTTCAGCTCTTCAGCAGTCGTGAATTCACCGAGAATGTTTTTGTAAATGTTCTTTAGTAACAGTCGAGTGGCGATGATATCAAAATCAGGGTCATCTTTTACGTTCTGTAGCGCCGTACTAATGACTGCTTCGTCGAGTTGTTCTGACGTAATGCCGTCAAATAATGTCAATTGAAGTTCTGATGCAACTTGGACAACTTTGCTGATCTGGTCTGGAAGGCCCTCACTAGCCTGTACCAATGCAAGGTTGATCTTGTTAGCGTCAAATGGCTCGCGTGTGCCGTCGCGTTTTACCACTGTGATTGCGCTCATGAAATTCCCCTAAACTACTGTGTTCTTTTATGTTATTTATTGACGTACACACCACCTCCCCGATGACCCCATTTTTAGGGGTGCAAGAAAAACACCGGTGTAGCGGCCGACTGTTTTTGACTTGCTAAATGTGTATTTTGATGTCAGTACTACATATGTAGTGCTTACGTAAGACTATAGACCCCACATGTGTGGTTTTCAAGCGTTTTTTAGGGTATTTTTGACTACAGTTGCCATAAGCGGCATTTAACCCTTTAGAACTAGCAGTGGTGTTGTGTATATTGTTACAACGCTATATATAGCGTATGTATTATGGCTATGCTTTGTCCTCTATACTATATGTATGACACATATTATCGACATCTCTTTACCCGTTCACCCAGCCATGCCAACCTACCCCGGCAATCAACCCACTTCTTTTGAGCAAGTAGTAAAGCCTAGCGGCAGCCAACTGACCAATATCACCATCGATAGCCACGCCGGCACTCATATAGATGCGCCGAGTCACGCTGGCATTACCAACCAGACAATGAACGACTACGACCTTGGTATCTTTTACGGTCCCGTTCGAGTCATCGAGATATATAACGAAACTCTTATTAGTGTCGACGACCTAAAGAACGAGAATATCCAGTCCGGTGAACGTATCTTATTCAAAACGGACAACTCACTGCGTGGCTTCGAATCATTCCACGATAGCTGGACTGCCCTGTCGTCAGACACCGCCGCCTACTTGGCCACAGCCGGTGTAATCCTCGTCGGTATCGATTGGTTCGGCATTAAACAAAAAGGCGCACCAGACAATGGTGCGCACACGGAATTATTGAAACACGGCATCCCGATTCTGGAAGGGATCGATCTTTCGCAGGCCGATGAAGGTACATATATACTGTCAGCTTTTCCGATCGCGTATCAAGGGATTGATGGGGCGCCAGCACGAGCGGTCCTCATTCGTGAACGTTAAAAATTTATCCGGAAAACCCCCACACAACGATAGGCTGTTGTTTGGACTTTTCATATAAGGGGTTATAATATAAGCAAATGGCCGAACCTTTTAAGAATCTTACCCAACTTGGTCACGCAATAGTGAGAAAGACGCGCCTAAGCAATGCAATGGGGGTGCCTCTTGTTTTCGTCATATTTATATCACTAGGCCTATTCATTGCATACTGCATAACACGCGATACGCTTTTGATACTTTTGTTATTTATTGTAATCGCCTTCTTTATGTTTGCCTTCATATACCTTATGGTCAAAATGCCCCATCTACTCCGTACCGAAGAGCACGAGGAAAAAATGTACGCGATGTCAGTAGGGCTTGGACAAAAGGGTAAAGAAATATCCGAAGACAAGCTACAATCACTACCCGAATCTGCTGCAACAGAACCTACTGTTATCCCGCAAAAAAACATCCAGTCTATAGGAAAGGGCATTGAAAATGAATAATAAATTATACATATTGTCTTTCGATCTCTCTACTGCAGATATTAATGGCCTGCACCAACTAATCAAAACAAGCCAATACATAAATGATTGGTGGCACTATCTAGGAAGCACCTATATTCTGTCGTCAAACTACACACTAGACACCATTCAAAACCAAATCAAGGTAAAATATCCAGGTTTTCACTTCTTGCTTATGGAAGTCGACCCAAAAGCTGCAAATGGCTGGCTACCAAAGGATGCATGGAAATGGATCAACAAACATAAATAGACGATACTGGCAATGAATATCATTTCATCAAATTAAAAATAGCATCTGCTGGATGCTATTTTTAATTTGGCGGAGAGGATGAGATTCGAACTCACGGTACAGTTGCCTGCACACACGCTTTCCAAGCGTGCGCCTTCAACCACTCGGCCACCTCTCCACACTGGTAATTAGTATATCAGGCCAACCCTTCACAAGGTTGTGTAAATCACGCCATAAATACGGTTGTATGTCACGCGCTCACCTCGCATAATAGAACAAATGGCAAAAACAAACCTTCCCCCAGTCATCGTCCTCAAAGACCTCAAAAAGCGGTTTGGGATTGGTGACGCCGAACACTACGCAATCGACGGCATCGACCTCACCATTCGACGGGGTGAGTTTATTGCGATCATGGGCCCCAGTGGCTGTGGCAAAACGACATTGTTGAATGTCCTCGGCTTGCTAGACAGCAAAATCGAAGGCGAATATGAACTCGAGGAAAAGTCAGTCGCCACGCTTAGTTCTCGGCGCCAGGCACGCATCCGTAGCCAACAAATCGGCTTTATCTTTCAAAGCTTCAACCTTATTAACCGCCTGACTGTTATCGACAACGTTGCGCTGCCACTCATATATAAGGGCATGACCCAACTAGCCCGTATTAAACAAGCTAGCGCTATCCTGCATAACTTCCACCTGGGAGAACGTGAGTATTACATGCCCCATCAACTATCCGGTGGCCAAACCCAGCGCGTCGCGATTGCCCGCGCCCTGGTCAACAACCCATCGATCATTCTGGCTGATGAACCAACTGGGAACCTCGACTCGTACGCCAGCCACATCATTATGGAAGAGTTGTCTGATCTGCATAAACGTGGCAACACGATCATTATGGTGACGCACAACCCTCGCCTCACAACCTACGCCAGCCGCGTTATTACAATGCTCGATGGCAAGATCGCCACCGACACCCAAACACCAACTAAAAAATCTGACGGTGATGCCAAACGCCCTCTCGGCAAGAAAAAACGAGCCAAACGAAAGAAAGAGGCGAAATCATAATGCGCTTCCTATTCATTAATCACATCCAAAATGCGAAACAGTCATTAAAAAGTAATCGCATGCGCAGTACCCTGACAATGCTCGGTATTACTATCGGTGTCGCCAGCATTACCGCCATCCTCGCCCTCAGTGGCGGTGCCAGTAAAATCGTTGGCGATCAAGTTGACGCGCTGGGTGGTAACGTCGCGGTTATTCGTCCCGGTGCACCATCTGATACACCTTTATCGGATATTACCCAAACACCTAACCAGCAACAATTTGCTGCTAGTACCCTCACCGAGAACGATATCGACGCCATCGAAAAGATTCCTAATGTGACGTCCGTTGCCCCGATGATGATTCTGTCCGGCGCCGTTAAAGCGACTAAAAGTGCACCGGTTAACACTGCTATTATCGCCTCGACACCCGAATTAGCAGAAAGTAATGACCTGACCGTCCAAGACGGCCAATTCCTCGACCCCGAGCTCAGCCCATACACGACTGTCATCGGGCCCCAACTATCAATCGATGTCTTTGGCACCGAGCAGTCAATCGGCAAGATGGTGAATATCCGCGGTCAAGGCTTTACGGTCATCGGTGTATTAAAGCGGACGAACAACCCAATCAACTACAACGGTGTTGATTTCGACTCATCAGTCATCATTAGCCGCGACGCCGGCAAGTCACTCAACCAAGGTGCCCTACAGATTCAACAGATTAACGTTCGCAGCGATACAATCGGTAGTTTGGATCAAGTGATTATCGATACCAACAAGGCGCTTCTCAAGAATCACTTCGGTGAAGCCGACTTTAGTGTCCTCTCGGGTGACCAAATCGCCGAGCCAACCAATCGCCTGTTTACGGCTATTGCCGGCACAACAACTGCCATAGCGGCTATCTCGCTACTCGTTGGGGGCATTGGTATCATGAATATCATGTTGGTCAGTGTGGCCGAGCGCACCCGTGAGATTGGGATCCGCAAAGCCCTTGGTGCCAGTAACGCCGATGTTGTGGCGCAGTTTCTGATTGAGTCACTTGCTCTCAGTATCGGCGGCGGTATCAGTGGCTACGTTATCGGCTACGTTGTGGCCTTTGGTGTCAGCACGTTCCTGCCATTCGATCCGGTGTTTACCTGGGAAATTGGTGCAATCGCCGTTGGCGTTTCACTGATTATTGGCACCCTGTTTGGACTCTACCCTGCTATTAGAGCGGCACGCAAAGACCCAATCGACGCCCTTCGCCAGTACGATTGATGTTCGCAATAATTCTTAAATAAAAAAGAACTGTATTACAGTTCTTTTTTTAGCTTTTCGATTAGGTCGACGGGCGTTGGGTCGACGCCATTAAGTATGGCTGTATAGATACTGACATAATCTGCAAAGATTGATCCCCATAGCAGCTGGGCAATGACAGACTCACCTTCTAGGCGAATGACAGTAGCTTTTGGTCGCTTGCCGCTGAGTAATCGGTCGGAGATTTCAAATCGTTTCAAGATTTGTGGGTGTTCGAATGAACTGATCAGGTCAAAAACCGCAAATGGCTTCTCGACCGGGTGCGAAGTCCAGCCCATAAATTCGTTGTGGTTGAATTCAGGATACTCGTTCCAAAAGGCGGTGTTTTTAGATGTTTCGTTAAAGCTAATTTTCCATTTGTAAGCGACAGGGCCGGTTAAAGCGCCGCCGTAAAATACCGGTGTCTTGCCGACCGCTTGTTCGGCGAGTTGTTTGGCCCAGTTCTCTTCAGTCGGTACTTCAGGTCCCCAGTTGGCGCTTTCACGCCCTAACCAGCCCGATAAAGCATCAACTTCCTCTAACTTGCCGCGGATAATCGAGAAGTTCTCGAATAATGACAAGAGTGCCCGCAGGTTATAGATAACTGCCATGCGCGGTTGTAGGCCGTCAGGTAGGTTAACGTGCGCGATGTTGTACTCGCTGGCGATATCAATCAGTTTGCCCGATGAAGCAATAATAGCTAGTTGCGCGCCGGCTTTTTCGGCCTGAGCGAGTGCGCTCAGGGTTTCTTCGGTGTTGCCCGAGTAGCTACTGGCGACAACCAGCGTGTTTCGGCCGACGTAATCCGGCAGGTCGTACCCACGAATAATTTCAAATGGAATCTTAAGATCGTTCTTTAGCCAGACTTTCACTAGCAGTGCAGCCAGGGCTGATCCGCCCATGCCGGTCACGACAATCGCTGTGATTTCACGGTCATCGTGCTCTTTGTTCCAGACGACAGCGTCGTATGACGCCTGTTCAAACTGCGTTGCCGCAACTTTCAATGCCCCTTCTGGGTCTTTTTGTGCCAATATATTTTCGTTATCTAATGTATCACTCACGAGTCTTGCCCTACCCTTTGAATCTATGATACAGTATTTTTAAAGCATAAGCAGAAAAATAGATAGAGGTGGGCATGGATATTACTCCGCAAGACGATACACGACAACCAATTAGTGATGATCAGGAATTAGCAAAGGCGCTCGCCGGTGTTATGCCTGATGTCGCAGAACCTACTGTTGTTCCTTCAACAACACCAGATGGTGTGATGGATTTTGAAGAAACTCCAGCACCTTCACTGCCTCCGATTGTTGTACCACCAGTTGACGACAGTGCGCTCCCACAACCTTCAGTAGCACCAGTTGCGGCCGACGAGCCAGTCGACGCAGCAAACAGCGACCTCGAAGGTATCAAGAAAGACGCCCTTGAACAACTCCGCCCACTCATCGGTAAAGTCGACCTTCCAGCTGAAGAAAAGTTCGACACATACTTGATGCTTATCCGAAGCACCGACGACTCTAGTTTGATCGCCCCTGCCCACATCGCAGCCCAGGCTATCACCGACGAAAAGCGCCGCGCTGAAGCACTCCTCGATATCATCAAAGAAATCGACTACCTTTCTCGCAACAAAACAGCCGCCTAAGTAGGCGCTCACCTCTCTACTATTCCCGCTTTCGTCTGCGGGGATTTTTATTTTCGGATATAAAGCTGCTGCTTTCTTCACTCCAGCGTCACAGTGCGGTACAATTGTACTAATGTCTGTACGCTATGCCACCACCGAAGAAGTATCGCGCTGGGATGAATTAATCATTCAAAACCCAGATGGTGGCAACGTCTTCTCTAGTTACGAGTACGCCGAACAAAAAGAAACTGGTGGTTACGTGCACCGCTTTATTCTGGTCAATGATCTCGCGGTTACTGTTCTGGAAAAGAACACACCCCCACTCGGTAAACTTTGGTATTTACCAAAAGGGCCGAACGTCACGACCACCAAAGCACTGATCTCGACCCTTAAGTTGTTACAACCTTTTGCCCGCAAGCACGGTGTGTTTACGATTCGCATCGAAACCGAACTTCCCCGTAGCCAACAACCAACCATTTCACGTCATGGGTTGCGTAAAGCTGCGCCGATTATCCCTAACCCGTCAACTATTACGCTCGATATCGGCCCAAGTCTCGATGATATCCTGATGGGACTTCCCCAAAAAGGTCGCCACGCCATACGCCGCGCCGAACGCGACGGCGTGACTGCCGCCCAAGTTCCTGCCAGTGATAAGAACTGCAAAATTATGTATGCCCTTCTGGCTGAAACTGCTGAGGGTCAATTTGGTATCCGTAAGTACGAATACTACAGAACGTTCTGGCAGCGATTCGAAAAAGCCGGACTTGGGCAGTTATTCTTCGCCTACTTTGACGGCAAAGTTGTTGCTGGTGCCTACGCCATGGTATTCGGTACCAAAAGCACATACAAAGACGGCGCCTCAGTCCGCAAACGTACCGCGTATGGCGCCAGCCACTTCCTGCAATGGAACGTCATCAAATGGGCGAAGTCTAAGGGTGCCGTGATCCACGACTTCTGCGGCTCACCACCAAGCGACGAAATCACAAACGCCGATCATCCTCACTATGGGATCGGTCAGTTCAAAACAGCTTTTAACAAACAGGTCACTGATTACATTGGCTGTTATGACCTAATCATCAGCCCAGTCCGCTACAAAGCCTGGTCAAAGATCGGCGAGCGCGTCTACCGACATTTTTATTTCAAGCGCACGAAAGATTATTACTACTAACCCCATTTTCCGGAGGATTCCCGTATGCCACTGATTAACCGCACCGTACTTATGTCTGACGCCATGCACTTTAGTGCCGAACAAGCCATTAATCCTTATTACGACGATCAAAATGTCGATGTTGCTAAAGCAACTGCCGAACATCTCTCGATTACTCACGCGCTCTCGTCGGCTGGCATTACGATTGCAGCCGTTCCCTCACCTATCGATAGTCAAGACGGCGTCTACACCGCTAACTGGGCACTAGTACGCGGCGATAAAGCGATTCTCGCTCGCCTTCCTGACGTCCGCCGCGCCGAAGAGGCTTACGCCAAACAAGTCCTCGAACAACTTGGTAAAACCGTTATCGAAGTCCCCGAGGGCTGGAAATTTAGTGGCCAAGGTGACGCGCTTGCCTGTGGCAACCTACTCTTCTGTGGTCAGGGCTACCGTAGCGACGAAAAAGCGCAGAAATTTGCTGCCAAAAAACTTGGCTATAAGCGAATCCAGCTACAAACCGTCCCAGAACTAGATGATGATGGCGTCCCAGTCATTAATGCAATCTCTGGTTGGGCTGATAGCTTTTTTTACGATATCGACCTGGCATTATCGATCATCAAACCACCAATCGATGGCCAAAAAGGATTGATCGCCTACTGTCCTGAAGCGTTTACGCCCGACAGCCAAGATAAACTCGCAAAACTAAAAGCTGTTGATAAAATTGAAGTCTCACTCGAAGAAGCAACCCGTGCCTTCGCCCAGAACTTGGTCTCTACCGGTGAAATCGTCGTCATGAGTGCGCACGCCCCACACTTTACCGCCGCACTTGAAGCGCATGGCATGAAAGTACTAACACCAGAGGTGTCAGAACTTGCTAAGGGCGGCGGCTATATCCGTTGCACGACACTGACTATCGACTGATACCCAGTTGGTTTCTTAACCAGTAGTTAACTATTCTTAAATTCTTGTAAGGCAGCGCGAGCGACTTCGGCTTCGTTCCATGGATACGTACCATCGGCGCGTTCAATTGTTAGTTCGTGACCTTTACCGAGTAGCACAACGACGTCATCAGGACTGGTGACCTGTGTCATCGCAAAGCCGATGGCTTCTTCGCGGTTAAGGACGAGGAAAAGGTCTTTACCAAGTTTCTTACCGGCTTTTTTGGCACCTTCGGCGATTTGTTCAAGGATTTCGTTGCCATCAACATCGCGGTCGTCTTCTTCGGTTGCGATTACAATGTCGGCACTCTTGCCGGCGATGTTTCCCTGCACGGCACGCTTACTTTCGTCGCGTCGGCCAGCTGAGCCAAAGACAGCAATCAACTTTCCTTTAGTGAGGGGGCGGACACTTTCAAAGAATCGCTCAAAAGCATCGGGCGTACTGGCAAAGTCGACAATAACCTGGAACTTCTGCCCTTCGTTAATGACATTCATGCGACCCTCAACACCCGAGAGTGCCGCGATGCCAGTTTCAATTTCTTTTTTTGATAATCCAAGCTTTCGTCCAACCGCAATTGCCGCCAAACTGTTGCTAACATTGAATTCACCGGGGATATTAACCTGGATATCGTAATGATCGTCATTGATTGTGGCGGTATACCTCGAGTGATCGGCAGCTAATTTCACCTTAGTGGCTGATAATTCACCCGTTCCAATACCATATGTTGTCGCATTTGCAACGGTACTCACGAACAGGTCAGCGCTTGGGTCCTGCTGATTCACCACTCCGTAGCGAAGTCCATTTTTGTTAGCGATCTTGAATAGTCGGCGCTTTGCTTCAACATAATTTTTAAAGGTGCCGTGATAATCAAGGTGTTCGTGCGTGATATTCGTCATAACAGCGATTTCGTATGGCACGCCCCAAACGCGGTGCTGCGCCAATGAGTGACTCGACGTTTCAACCACCACCCATTCAACGCCGGCTCGGGCGTAGTCGCGTAGCTTCTTTTGCAAGATACCTGCCTGCGCGGTCGTAATGTGTTCGGACTGCGGAATAATATTGTCACCGATGCCATTTGCTACCGTCGTCAGCAACGCAACTTTGATGCCTGATTCATGCAGCAAGCGGTGAATCAGGAAAGATGTCGTCGTCTTGCCGTTCGTTCCGGTGACACCAATAATACGCAGCTTTCGTCCTGGGAATCCGTAGCGGACATTCATAAGCACCGCTTCAACGAGGTGACCGTACGGTTCAATTTTCTTAAATAATCCAGTTGGAACAAGTTTCTTTACCAGGGTACGCAGTGCAGTCATACGCCTATTATACCGAACGTACCCGTTTCACCCACCTTCTACGTACTAGAATAGTCATAACAAGCACCATCACCACTAAACCGATCGCCGCGCCGATCCACACCCACAATGGGAAAGTATGTTGAACGGTGGGCTCCTTAGGCTTATCGACAATCGTCGACGCCGGTGACGAAACGGGTACGTGTCGATCACTGTTGTTCGACGTCTGCGCCCCGAGTACAGAAGGGTCGGCTGTACGCATTGTCGCCAGTTCACGCTCCGCAATCTGTGGCGCAGGCGGACTAGACCCCGAACCAGCCATCGATTTCGTCGAAACAGTAGGGGTCGCCTGTCCTTGTTCGTTAATATCGATGAATTGATATACATCGATAGCCGTACCGTCGGGACTCGTTCCAAAGGCGTGTACGGTGTGAGCACCCGGTTGGACCGATAACGGTAGTATCAGCTCGCCCTCCGCAGCACCATATTGATCAGCGATCAGTGTCCCAAGAACCGTTGGTTCAGACCGAAGCTCAATTCGCACCTGTGATCCAGGCATCACGCTATTGGTGCGCAGACTTATTTTTATTCGATCTGTCGCACCTTTCACGAATGAAAAGATATCGTCAATATATGCACGCAGTCCATCATATTCCGCCGTCACATCCCAATACGCACTTGGCTCTGGAACCCCAATGTTAACTGGACATAGCAGCACCCCGCCGGAACACCATTCATACTCCTCAAGGTGAGGGTACTCACCTAATACCGCCGATGCAATCATCTGATGACCGGTCGGTGTAGGGTGAAACGAGCCCGAACTAATCACCTTTAATTGTGGCAACGCACTAATGGGCGCAATGTCGTTGCCGGCCACAACTCCATTCATTGCAGTTGAGATCATTCTATCGCACAGTCGATTATCACCAAATGCGTCCTGAATCTCGATATATTTAATTCCCGCTTGTGCCGCCGCCATACTAATCACTTGATTTACATAACGGATACTTTCCTGCATATATATACGCTCTTCACTAGTAAAGAGCAGTGCAGTTATTGGATCACACGCGCCATTTGGGTTGAGGGCGTCGGGGTATCCAAAAGCGTAGATACGCGAGGCCGGCGAAAGTCGCGCCAGTTCTTCGTACAGCGCAACTAATCTATCAAATAAACCTTTTATTTCTCTCGCTGACTTTTGTCTCCCTTCGCCTACCGCCCACTCACAGGTCCCTGGCATCGCACAAACTCGCAACTTCCCCATCAGTCCAGCATCATTTCCGCCGACACCAACCATCATGATGTCCGGTTGGTACAGTTCCGCAAACGATGATTGTGCAACATTTCCTGATCCTGACTCGCCCGTAACATCCTGGACTCTTGCGCCAGCGCAGGCAACGCTCTTTGCGCTTCCAGGCACTGCACCAATAGAAGCGGCTAGTAAGAACGGATACGAGCGGCGACTAACGTGACAGTTATCAACTCCGCCATCTGTTCGCGCGAGGTAGTACGATGTATCAGACTCACCCTCCCCACTTATAAACGAGTCTCCGAGTGCCAATAGCGCGGTTGAACTAACCGGTGACGATCCAGCAATACCATACGTCACTCGTCGACCAGGTGACTGCATCCAAAGTAATATCTCGATACTAAACGAGCGGCCGTTAGCACTAAATCTAGGGCGGTAGGCACTATGAAATCCCGGAAATGTCGTGCCAATCCCGACGTCGCTGCTGGGACATGGTGACTTGCTAGCGATTTGTGACAATGAACCGATCAGCGGTTGACCACAATCCGGCAGAACGTCATAAACTGCAAACCCCGCATTCATACCTGTCACAATCACACTAAGTCCATCATTTGAGACCGCCAGCTCTTCGGTTGGATCCATGCCGACACCGTATTGGTATCCTGACAAAGTAATGTGCCTCGTCGTGAACATTTTAGTATTGAGTAATGCCAAGCCCTTACCTGGTAATTCGATAATCACCCACTCACCATTAGCCGACAGCGCATACGATCGCGTCGCCACATACTGCCCGATGTCGTTCTTTATTTCATAATCAGGATTAGTTGCATCAAAGGAATACGCAGAGCTGCTCGCTCCGGCTGTGACGGTGCGTGTTATACGCTCCGAAACATGGGTATACACCTTAATTCCCCATCCAAACTGACTAATTCTCTGTTGAGTTACAAGAATGTCTTGATCGGGCGAATACTGACAATCTACCTCTTCACAAACTCCGTCCAGCACATGCAATCCACTATCGTACGCAAACCCTATCACAGCGTGCCGCGACGAGCCATTCAAAAACACCCCAAACCGGAGCGGTCCAGTAGCGTACATACAGGTACGCACACTATCCCCTACCCCGATCACCGCGACATCTTGATAAGCCGTTGGACAGTTACTATAGCCCTCAACTGCGAAGGGAGTATCGTATTGCACCACAGGTGGTGATCCAGTCCATGGTCGCTCCTCAAAGGCTCCGACCTGCTGCGCGCCACCCAGCACAATACAACACACAATAAACATGCCTAATAAAGCGACAATCGCCTTCATTCCACCCTCCTGGTTAGCTTCAATCTCTGTATATTATTCTAAGCTTGCTCTCAGCCACGAGCAATAATGACCGTGTAAAAGTTCATAATGTTGGTTCGTGCTAAAATATAACAGATGAGAATTTTGGGAATTGAAAGTAGTTGCGACGAAACTGCGGCCGCTATCGTTGAAGATGGCCACCGTTTGCTTTCAAATGTCGTTAACTCGCAAATTGATATCCACGCCGTCTATGGCGGGGTTGTTCCCGAAGTTGCCGCTCGTAGCCACATTGAAGTGATCAATCCGGTCATCAATCAGGCGTTAACAGAGGCAAACCTAACCTGGGATGATATCGACGCGATTGCCGTCACCTACGCACCTGGCCTGATCGGGTCATTGCTGGTCGGCACACTTGCCGCCCGGACACTTGCAACCCTTAAAAATAAACCCCTTTACCCTATTCACCACGTTGAAGCCCATGTCTACGCCAACTTTATTACCGATCAATCGAATAATGTCGAATTAACCCTGCCCTCAAAACAACCAGAATTTCCAATGCTTGCCCTGATCGTTAGTGGTGGTCACTCACAACTTGTTCTCTTTAGAGACCACGGCGATTACGAACTGCTCGGTCAAACGCAAGATGACGCTGTCGGCGAAGCCTTTGATAAGGTCGCGAAAATCCTCGGACTCCCCTACCCTGGTGGCCCCTCAATTACTAAGGCAGCGCTTAACGGTGACCCCCGTGCATATCCGTTACCAAAAGCTCGCATGCAAGGCAAATACGATTTCAGTTTCTCTGGCCTTAAGACAGCCGTTCTACGCGCTGTTCAACGCGAAGTAGGCGTCGACACGACTTTCCCGTCTCGTGAGCTTGCAGCGCTCCTGAGCGACGCACAGAAGGCAAACTTTGCCGCTAGCTTCCAGCGAGTCGCGATCGAAACACTCGTCGACAAGGCCGAAGCCGCTTTCAAAGATTACTCCCCCGCTTCGGTTGTTATTGCCGGCGGTGTAGCCGCTAACGAAGAACTGCGCAAGCAATTATCAGCTCGACTTCCCCTCCCTATCGAATATGCTCCGATGAGTCTGTGTACGGATAACGCTGCCATGATCGGTACACTTGGATATTTCTACGCTCAGAAAAAAGATCCGATTTCACCCCTTGAACTAGAGGTTATCCCGAGTCTTTCGATGACCAAAACTGCTTGGGCATAACCCTTCCCCACCACTGTCCTATTGACAATTCATAATACTTATGCTAATATATCATTACTTTATGATATTGAAAGGGTTGCGATTATGAATACTACCGAAATAACTCCTCATCTTATTACCCCAGAACAGCCCGATATATCAATCGATTACGCAGAAGTGCATTACCGATACACCCAAGAAGCATCAAACCCTGATCTCAGCCCAATTGAACGCCAAGCAAAACAGGATATTGCCGACTTTGCTGCCAAAAGACACCTCGAGATCGCGGTAGAAAATTATATGCCCAATACAATTCCACATCAGTTAGGCAAAAGCGCCCTACATCGTTAAATAGAATCGTTCGGCCATCGCTATAATTCGTCGCTCAAGTTAGCGGCGAATTTTGTGTATAACGGCTTTTGCTTTTGGTAGACCTTTACTCCAGATGGCGTAAAGAGGGGAGAGTGGCTTGTCGAATGTCCCTGAAAATGAGGTTTCTTCGGATGACCACCCCTGTTTAAAGATCGAGACACCGCCGACAACCAGGCCGCCGAAGTCATACTTCGTCAGGCCCCATTCGCGCACCTTACGGATAACGTGCCATTTAAGGGCGTAGTTAGCGCGTAACTGTTGGCCGTCTTCGTTCATACCACCGTACAACTCGTAGGCAGTGTCGGCGCTGATCGCCATCCACAAGAAGGCGACCGGTTTGCCGTCAACGTATGCCGCAAAAACAGGGGAGTGGTCACCCATTAAATGGAAAACATCGTAGTAATACTGGTCCTGGTGCAAGTTAAAGCCTGCTCGGTCAGAGGTTTGTTTGTAGATATCCAAACAAGCAGCCAATTCTTCCTTGGTGCGGACTTGTTTGATCGTGATTCCTTCAGCGGCCGACTTACGGATATACTGACGAGTTTTCTTGACCATATCGGCTAACAGATCACTTTCAGACTTCTTGAGGTCTAAAAGGATGGTGTGTGGGGATAAAATTTTGTTTTCTGATCGCTGCCAACCGGCTGGTGGATCAAATTCAAAGGTATCAGGTTCAATCGAGATAGCCACTGATTGGTGATCCCGTTTCGCTAGCACAGCCAGCGACTCTAAGAAATCGTTACGGAAAGCATCTTCCACGATCGGACCCCTAGGAATATAAGAAAATGAGCGCAGTGGAAAGGGAAGTCGTCGCACAAGTAATTGTGCAGCCCCTACGAGCCGGCCGTCTTCACTGTCGTGAGCGAATACACGCTCAGCAGTCCAGCCGTGGCCAGCCTTTACTTGTCCCCAGCCCCAAAGCTGTAGGGGATGACCCCCATGTTCTAGTACGTATTCGTCCCATTGCTCTTTGTCGGTACACTTCTGAAGCTCAATCATATACCCCATTATACAACGGGGGTTATGGTATAATTGAAAACAAGAAACATTCACGTGAACTCTTGTGAAATAAACTCATAAAAATGTTAAAAAGAGATTAACTATTCACGTGAATAAGGAGAGTGTGTGAAGCTAGCAAAAGCTTACGAGCCAAACGAATACGAGCCTAATATTTACGCCCTTTGGGAAAAGAGCGGCGCTTTCACACCTACCGGAGTAGGGGAGCCATTTAGTACTGTTATGCCGCCTCCAAACGCCAATGGAAACCTACACATCGGTCACGCTCTTGATATGGGCCTGAAAGACATCATGGTTCGCTACAAACGAATGCAGGGCTTTGATACGATTTACATACCTGGCGCTGACCACGCTGGTTTTGAAACATGGGTCGTCTTCGATAAAGAATTACAAAAACAAGGCAAGAACCGCTTCGACTTTAGCCGTGAACAGCTGTACACCCAAGTTTGGGATTTCGTTGACCAACAACGCGGCAACGTGGAGTTACAACTACGCGCCATCGGCGTTAGTGCGGACTGGGATAGCCTCGTCTTTACCCTTGACGATAAGGTCATTAAAACCGTCAACTCAACCTTCAAAAAATTATGGGACGAAGGCCTCATTTACAGAGGTGAGCGCATCGTTAACTACAGCACGAAGTACCAAACCAGTTACTCTGATATCGAAGTTGATCACAAGCAAGAAAAGGGCACACTCTGGCACATCGCCTACCCACTAATCGACAAGATCGGTGAGATTATCATTGCGACGTCACGTCCTGAAACCCTTTTCGGTGACACGGCTGTTGCGGTGAATCCTAACGACGAACGTTATAAACACCTGATTGGTTCACACGTCGTATTGCCATTAACTGGTCGCGAGATTCCAATTATTGCCGACGAATACGTTGATGTCGCTTTCGGAACTGGTGCTGTCAAAATCACCCCTGCTCACGACCCGAACGACTTCGAAGTAGGGCAGCGTCACGACCTCGAACGCATCCAAGTCATCGACTTCGATGGCACCATGATCAACGTACCAGAACAATACCTTGGTCTTGATGTTGATGCTGCGCGAAAACTCACATTAGCCTCACTCGAAGCCGAAGAATTGATCCGCAAAGAAGAAACTATCGAACACAGCGTTGGCTATGACTACAAGAGTGGTCTGCCAATTCAACCCCTGATCAAAGAACAGTGGTTTATCAATATGAAACCACTGGCAAAGCGCGCCCTCGATGCGCTCGAGAACGGTGAGATCGATTTTTTCCCAGCTTCTCGTCAGCAAATTCTCAAACAGTACCTGGGTAACATCCGTGACTGGAACCTTTCACGCCAAATTCCTTGGGGCATTCCGATTCCGGCCTTCCAAAACGTCGCTGACGAGAACGACTGGATTTTTGACGACCGCGTCAACGAAGAAACCATTGAAGTCGACGGCAAAACTTATAAACGAGAAGAAGACACCTTTGACACCTGGTTTAGCAGTGGTCAGTGGCCTTTCATCACAACCGACGTTATGGACGGCGGCGATCTTTCACGCTTCTACCCGACCAGCCTCCTCGAAACAGGCACCGACCTCTTGGATCGCTGGATTGCTCGTATGATCATGCTTGGCTTGTACGTCACGGATAAGGTTCCGTTCAAGGACGTCTACCTGCACGGTATGGTGCTCGACGCCCACAGCCAAAAAATGAGCAAAAGTAAGGGCAACGTCATCAACCCAATGGATTCAATTGCCGAATATGGCTCTGATGCGCTTCGCCTTGGCCTGATCGCCAGCCGTAGCCCCGGTCAGAACCAAGCTTTCAGTGACGATCGCATCATTGCTGGTCGTAACTTCTGTAATAAACTCTGGAATATTGCTCGCTTCGTCGAGAACAAGCTAGGGGACAGCTACATGCCAGAAGCGCCTGTCGCTAAATCTCTAGCTGACCACTGGATTATCAGCGAACTCGCAACTGCCAAAACAACCATCGAACGCACTCTCGACGGCTACCGCTTCGCTGAAGCCAGCGACGCCATGTATCACGCCATCTGGGATAGCGTTGCCGACTGGTATATCGAAGCGTCAAAAGACCAGGACAATCCTGATCTGTTAGCTTGGGTCATCGATACCAGCCTTAAATTAGCCCACCCGTTCGCACCATTCGTTACCGAGACGATCTGGCAAACCCTGCAATGGCACGATAGTCTGCTTATTAAAGAAGACTGGCCGACAATTATCGATTTCAACGAGATTGCTGCCGCTGAGTTTGGCCGCGTCCAGCAACTGGTGAGCGAGACTCGATTTGTCATCACCTCATTACCGGGTAACGAGAAGTATGGCCTCCTCTACCAAGACGACAGCTTGATCGAAGATAACAAGGATCTGATCCAACGACTAGCTCGCTTGAAATCAGTTGAATCAACCGATCAAGCCCGTGGTGTCCGCCTGGCCGCTAGTGGTCGTGATGCTTGGTTAGACGTCTCTGCCGAAACACTTTCGGAGCACCAGATCAACCTCGAAGAACGCCTTGCGAGCACCCATGGGGATATCAAAGCGCTCGAAGGTCGCCTCAAGAACGTTAACTACCTCCAAAAAGCACCCGCTAAACTGGTAGATGAAACAAAGAGTCAGCTCGAAGAGAAAAAAGCCGTCGTTATCCGACTACAACACGAACTCGAAGTACTTAAATAATCTTTAACGAGATTAAACTGAAGGCCACAAACTTGAACCGTTGCCACCACCAAAGATAATTTTCTTTGATTGGACATATTTACGGTCATCATCGCGTGGGGGAATCTTGGCAATTGCACCGCGGAGGCCCGCGAGGTGAGCGCCAGCTTTTTCAACGTGAACATGATCATTCGACTTACTACTAAGGTCGACTGCGGCAAATGAAGCGAGCGCCACAGGGGCAGCTAACGCAACGGTGGTCGCTTTGTCGATTTGGGTATCATGAATCAAGACACCAAACGCTGTCGCGAAGGTTAAGTTGATCAGTAGTGGGGTGGCAAATGATGTCATTGGTGTTTTTTTGAATCTGTTTGTTTTTTATTGGTAACTTATACGATGATAGCATAAGCTTTACTTATTGTCAATATAGTGCCCGGTATACTTATTGACCATTACTTAATGCACGGGTTAGACTAGGCTTAATAACATAAGCGGAAACACCCATGGATTATAAAGACCCTACATCAGCCCCTTTTCAGACACCAGAACCGACACACCAACCGGTCTCAACACCATTTCCGCAACCAGTCCTTAACAATACAACAGCTACCCCACAAGGTAAGAGTAAGTTTGCACTATGGTCACTAATCCTCGGTATCGTGTCAGCCGCACTGGCTGTTGTCTTCTTTATCTCTATCCCAGCTGCCATCGTGGCGATAGTACTGGGTATTGTCGCTCTCGTAAAACAACACCCCGGTAAAGGCAAAAGTATTGCCGGCATTATTACCGCCAGTTTTGCACTGCTTGTTTTGATTCCTATCTCGGCGATTATCGCCCTCGGTGTCATTGCCGGTGTTTCAGAAGGACTCGACAGCAAAGAGGGAAGGGATCTACTCCAGCAACTTCAAAATGACGTCAAATCCGACGACTCAAAAGACACTTCCACCACAGAACCTTCGGCAACCAAGACAAAAGTCACTACCGACTGTTACACCTATGCAATTCCAGCCAGCTACGTCTTTGATGACAATTCAAAGGATTGCCATACCGCAATTAACATTCCCAGTGGTGATGCCCTTACGCGCATTCAAGCAAAGGGGACTGTTGGTGAAATCGGAACACTTGATGAGGTTGTCGCACACTATAACAACACCCTAGAAGCTACCTATCCGAATTCAAAAGGCATTATCGATAAAGAGCAATTTATCGTTAATGGCAAAACTGTCTATTACGTTTCGTACGAAGATGAGTCAGGGCTACTGACGGGTATCTACATCATCAATGACCCAGAGAGCACCAAAATGCTAGGTGGTGAACCAGTTGAAGCCTATAGTATCCTCGGCTACACCTATAACTCGACACTCAAGGCGACAGTTCGCAGCGTTGTTGATAGTTTCGTCACTAAATAAGATTATCTACGATCATTCGTGGTGATACGAACCGCCGAGTGCAATTTGTTGCGCTCGGTATAGTTGTTCGGTCAGCATCAATCGCACCAACTGGTGCGGAAAAACAAGGTCAGATAACGACCACACCACCTGCGCCTTTTGGCGCAGTTCGTCTGTCACGCCGTATGCCCCACCAATGACGATAGCTACTTTTTGTGAGCGATCCAGGTTTGTCTGTAGCAGCTGCGCAAAAGCTGGCGAATCGAGTTGTTTCCCACGCTCGTCTAAAAGAATAATAAAATCATAAGCACTAAGCCGTGAAAGCAGTCGCTCTGACTCGTCCTGACGAGCTTTAAGGCCGTCGAACGACGAATGAGCCATAAGTACCCATTCGGCTAAAAAGGGTGCTTTTAGGCGCTTCTGATAGCGTTCGATTCCTTCAGCAACCCAGGACTCGTGTTTCTTTCCGACGGCAATGATGTGTAATGGCATATATAACAGTTTAACAGGTTGGCGTCAGTAAGAATTTAGCTAGTTCTGAACGCTGCTTATGCTACTATTTAAGAATCATGACGGAAAAGCTTCAGTATCACGACATGTTCAAGACAATCAACGTTCCAAAGACCGAACGACGCCTTGCTCTTAAGGCAAAAGACTTACTCGATAGTGCCAACGGCCTAAACAACCCTGATCCAGCAGTCTTTGCACATCTTTCGAGAGTTACCAACCAAGAAAGTGCCGCCCAGGCCTTCTGGGATTTTGAGAATGATGAAGCGGCATCGTACGATCGCATGGCAATTACATTGATGCGCCGCGGACTCACTATCGCCCTCGAACACCGTCGATTCGACAACGCAGACAACAATGCTCGCCAAAGCCTCATCCTGAACAACGGCGAAGCAAAGGTCTACACCACCGATTTACGGCGCGGTGGTCATATGGATATGGGAGTTGTCTCACCAGAAGCCATCCTACAATTTAAGAATATGTTCCTCGAAACAACCGCTAACCTGGGGTTGTACCACCGCATTCAGCGACTTGATCAGAACGAAAGTAGTTCGGCAACCTTCGCCAGCGCAGCGTGATCTGGCTCAGCTGATTGATCAGCTTCTTGGTGATATTCAATCGCGTGTACAAATGGGATCAAATGAACGTGCGCATGCGGCACATCGACACCGATAATCTGCTCACCGATATACGGAACACCGAGTGTTTCGCGTAGGTGCAGGGCTATTTTTTGAACAGCAGCGGTCAGTTTTGCGTAGTCTTCGGGTGATAAATCCCAGACGAACTCAACCTGTTTCTTGGGAACAACTAGTGTGTGTCCAGGGGTGATTGGGCGAATATCAAGGAAAGCAAAGACGTCGTCGTCTTCATAAATCTTGTGTGAAGGAATCTGACCTTTGATAATCTTTGAGAAAATTGATTCTTGCATACCCTTATTCTACTACGAAACAAAAACGAACCCCGGAAGGTTCGTTTAATAAGGTCGTGGCGGAGAGAGAGGGATTCGAACCCTCGGAGGCTTGCGCCTCACTTGTTTTCGAGACAAGCCAGTTCAACCACTCCTGCACCTCTCCAGAAGCTTCATTGTAACAGAGGTAAAAAGCTATTTCTAGTATAATAGAAGGAGAGGGATTGAAACATAAACACACAGTCGCTCACACAATATAACAGGGTGAAAGGAATATTATGGCAAACATACAACCTACAATAATTGTTACCGACGAGTACGGTGACGAACACGAAGCTGCACCTTACGGGCTGCAACTTTTCGGTGATGGTACGGTCTACATGACAGTTGCGTACGACGAAAAAATCGTTCAAATACCACCACAACAAGGCTGGGCGTTCTCGAGTGACGACGGCTGGACATACGATATGTAGTCCAATAAAAATAACCCCTCGCAAAAGGGGTTATTTCATAATTTTGGTACACCTGGCAGGATTTGAACCTACGACCTCTGCCTCCGCAAGGCAGCGCTCTATCCAGCTGAGCTACAGGTGCATATCATACAGCCCGCTGTCATAAAGACAACGGACTATATCTTTGTAACTAGAAGGTGCTTCCACAACTTGCGTCACGAACAGATGATATTGTACCACAGTAAAAGGGGTTTTGGCTATGCCTCTAATACTCAGTTATAAACGGAGTTTGCGAACGACGATATCGATGATATCGAGCTTGAGGTCTTCCATTGGCAAACGTTGGCCAAGGATGTCGACGATTTGCTCGCCAGCTTCGGTGGGGAAGTAGACCGATACGCCCGGTGCGAAGCGTTTGGTCGGAATCAACATAATCGAGTTGTGTTCACCGTCGGGGATCAAACCAAATGATTTAAATTCATCAAAGTGATACAGCTTTTCGCCAACATACAGCCCTTGTCGAGCACTTAACCCGTACGTCAGTGTGCGAGGTGGACGACGAGTATAAATTACTACCGCAACTGCCATAACCACAACAAGTGCAGAGAATGTATATGATTTAAGTAAAAAGATATCGATAGCGATAAAGCCAAGGACGATTATAACGAAAAGTACAAACCAGATAGGACTTTTGTCGATGTGAACGTACTCCTGTGCAGTCCAGGTAACAGGGGTATCTTTGCTGTCATTTGTAATAGTAACCTGTTCAACGTACTCTGACTCAGCAAGAGGCTGGTCGTCTTCGGGCGCTGCCCAGTAGTTTTTATTATTGTCATCGGGGGGATTCATTGTATTTTCAGTATACCATGAGCGCAAAGCCTATGTAGATACCAGCGACCAAAGAAAAAAGCCCTGATACAGCAGGACTTATTTCATTTGGCGGAGGAGGAGAGATTCGAACTCTCGCTCCAGGTTTCCCCAGACTAACGATTTAGCAAACCGTCCCCTTCAGCCACTTGGGTACTCCTCCATATCGGTTCCTTTTTCAAGGGTGTACGACTTGAACGATTGTAGCATAAAACAGAGGCGCAGACTAGATTTGAGTCCAACAATTTGCTATAATTAATATATAATTGTCTAATATAATAAGGAGAAGCAGAATGAATACTTTACGAAAAGTTGCCTTTCCTGTGCTCGCGACACTTCTCGTCTTTGGACTTGTCTTTATGCTTCAGCCTGATGTTGCTGCTCAAAGTATCGTTGACGGCGCCAATGCCGCCCGTGGTGACGGTCAACCGTCTGAACTTTTTGGTGATGGGGGATTCATTACCACCGCAACAAACATTCTCTTGTTTATCGTCGGCGTTCTAAGCGTCATCATGCTTATTGTCGGTGGACTACGCTATGTTATCTCCGGTGGAAACGCCAGCGCAGTCACAGCGGCCAAGAACACTATCTTGTATGCCATCGTTGGCCTAGTAATTGCCTTCTTGGCGTTTGCTGCTGTTAACTTCGTCCTTGGTGCACTTACCCCTGGATCAGCCGGCTTTACCGACCTCTAGTCCGGTATTTAGTTATCGAGTAGGCTATCAGCTGCCGATGATTCAAGTGAAGATTGCTCAAGCTGACTAGTATACGCATCCAGTTTTGCGGAAAGAATTGATGATTGAATCAACTGCGTCAGACTCATTGAGAACGCAATTGCGCCAAACACAAAGCCAGCCAGGATAATTGCGCCGATTTTTGCTGCACTCCGTAGCGCAAAGATCGCTGCGGCCACACTGGCAAGGCCGAGCACGAGTGAGATGATCAATAGTAGGTATGATTCGCCACTTGTGTAAAGGATCGGGATCAAAATAATACCGATAACACCGAGTGCCAGGCTAATAATACCGAAAAGAGGCAGGCCGCTCTGAGTTGATTGAGTAGGGGCGTTGTAGCTTACTGGTGCGGCAGCTGGTGTTGGGGTTGGTGTAGGTACAGATGCAACCGGTTGTTGCGGTTGTTGGTACTGCGGTTGTGGCTGCTGATATTGCGGCTGAGGCGCAGGTTGTGGAAAGGGCTGCGGTGCTGGGGGAAGGGGTTGAGGTTGGTTTGGGTCGTTAGGGTACATTGTTAATTCCTTTGTATGTTTATACAGATATACCCTTATAGTACCTGTTTGCAGGTCATTATGGCAAAGTACTTGTGTTTAGAAATTAAAAAACAGTCCCGAAAGACTGTATTTTAATTGGCGGAGAGGGCGAGATTCGAACTCGCGGTAAGTCTCCCTACGCTTGTTTTCAAGACAAGTACCATCAACCACTCGGTCACCTCTCCAGGCAACTTGCCCCATTTTAACAGATAGCGGGTGATCAGTCGAGAGGTTGGCGTGCAATTGCTGCAACAAGGATATGCTCGGCACCAGCTTGGCGTAGCTGAAGGGCGGCCTGTTCGATTGTTGCACCGGTCGTCACAACATCATCAACTATCATATATGTCAGCGCAGAATCCAGTGTCCCCTGTACCCGGTAGGCCGATTTCGCCTGCTCAAGGCGGTCTTTTCGATTGGCATGGTGCTGGGTGAGGGTGTTATCGCGTATCAATAGGCGTCGTACTGGTAGTTTTCGCAGGCGGGCCAGCTGTTTCGCAATTAATAGCATATGATCATAGCCCCGTTCACGAATATGAGCCGGACTGGTCGGGATAGGGACGAGTACTGTATTGTTACTCAGTTGTGGTAAACGGGTATCAAGTAATTCCGCTAATGCAACAGAGGTAGCTTTCATATTTTGGAACTTATATCCACCGATCAATCGTTGCAATGCACCGCGTCGTTCGCCGACGACAAATGCTTGATTATATGATGAATTATGGTCCATACAGATGCCAAAAGTTTGTGGTTTTTGGCACAATATACAGCCCGTAAAAGGCTCTTCGCTGATGTTATATTTACAATTATCGCAAAAAGTTGACCCAATTTGACCACATCCAGAACAGAGGTGTGGGGCCACCATAGAGAGCAGAGCGTCAATCATTGTGTTTTTTACGTATGCCATAGGTCTACAGTTGATTATAATGCATATGCCATTTATAATACGAGGGACTATTTGTCAAATGAGCCTAGAGAAAGTGGAGGATATCATGGCCCGCAAACAAAACGAAGACCTATTAATTGAAGATGAACTGGCCGCAGCTTTTTTGAGCGACGACGACCTAACATCAACTGACGCACCAGCGCCAGCCGCAACTGAAGATACTTGGGATGACAGCGAAGAAGAATTCCCTGGACAACTCGCAGTAGACGTATATGAAACCGACGAAAAGCTTGTCGTAAAAGCGCGTACTGCAGGTGTGAACAAGGAAGAACTCGACGTTAGCATTAGCGACGGCATCCTGACTATTAGTGGAACACTAAATAGCGGTGATGACACAGCAGCAACCAACTGGCACATTCAAGAATGTTACTGGGGAGAGTTCAGCCGAACACTCGCATTGCCTGTTAGCGTTAAAGAAGACGAAGTAGAAGCAGTCCTGAAAGATGGCGTTCTGACCGTAACCTTTAGCAAGATCAAGCAAGAACAAGCGAAGAAAATCCAAGTTCAATAATCTTCAACGATTAATATAAAATAAGCTCCCTACAACGGGAGCTTATTTTATATCCATTTACCAAGTAGGGGATACTGATAGTTTTGCCTATATAAAAACCCCGACCTTTCAGCCGGGGTTTTCGTCTATAAAGAAAGTAACTACGCTGTTGTTGCGTTGCCGCTAAGTGCAGCCAGTACCCAGTTCACAAGCGCAAAGGCGAGGAAGGCAATGATCAGACCGATGATCGCGTAAAGAATCGTGTTCTTTGCAGCGGTTACGGCACTACTGTCACCAGCAGAGATCGTGTAACGAATACCACCGAAGATTAGCATAATAACGCTAATTGCACCGATGATGAACAATAGTACGTTCACAACGAGCTGGAAGATACCGCCGTCTGCGAAGAGTGATTGTGGTGTGTTGTTTGTGTTAGCTGCGTCGATACCAGCTTGGACTTGTGCAGATGCTGTTCCGGTTGGAACGAATACTGCGACAAATGCTAGTGCGGTTGAACCGGCAAGGCTAGCGAGTGCTTTTTTTGAAATTTTCATATTATTGATATTCCTTTCTTATAGAATCTCTTGTTAATGTTATACCAGATCTCGTGGACTTTGTTAAGGGGTGATCTACGCGAATAGTCGCTCCACAACGAAGTTTACGATTGCATAGCCCAGGAATGCGACCACTAATCCAATAATCGCACCGAGAATTGTATTCTTGGCCCGAGTTACACCAGATGAGTCACCAGCTGAGGTTGTGTACATGATACCGCCGATAATAACGACGATAACCGATACCGCACCAACAATAAATAGCAGGGTATTAATGACTACTTTCATAATGGCACCAAAATCGTTGTTAGAACTACTCTGACAAATACTTGCGTCAGGGTTATCAGCACAGGCTTCATCCAGTCCGACGGCACCAACAGCTGGGGCGGCAAAGACCAATGTACCAATGCCGATCACTGCGACAAAGCTCATGATCGCTCGTGTTAGGCGGCCCATTACGCGAACCGTCCAGTAATAAAGTTTGTAATTGCAAACGCCGAGATGACAACAATAAGCCCAATTACCGAGTAAAGAATCATATTCTTTGCCTTGGTCATTGATGCAGCGTTACCACCTGAAGTAGCGTAGGTAATACCAGCAATAATGATGACAATAACTGCCACCAGTCCCGCCAAGAAGTAGGCAAGGTTCAAGATATTGTGCACGACGTCTTCACCTCTTAGTGTCGGGATGCCCGGCGCATTCCCCCCGGCGCCAGTGCTAATCGTTTGTGCGAGCTGTAAAAGATAGTACTGCATTATCCAATGATCCTTCCGATAAGTAGGTTAACGATTGCGATGGCACCGATAGCGATAGCCAGTCCGATAACCGCGTTGAGAATTGACTTTCGGGCCTTTTCAATCTGTGCAGGGTTGCTGCCTCCGGTCAGGAATTGGAATCCGCCAAACAGGATAAAGAAGACAGCGATATAGCCAACCAGAACAAGCCCGATTTCAATAATGTTGACGATGATCTTAGTGATGAACTTACGCAGCCCATCTTTGTCAGCCGTAGGGCCAGCGATTTCACACTTTGCACCCGATGTTAGTCCCTTGTACCAAGGGGGGAAGCCTAAAACGCGGTCGTCACAAGCGGCTGAAACGCTTGTCGGGAACGGAGTTGCTACCGCCATAATTGGTGAGGCGATCAAAAAGACGAACAAGAAGGGCGCTAGTATATTACGTAGTTTTTTCATTATGCGAAAATTCCTCCAGGGATCAAGAAGTTACTGACCGAGTACATTAACGCGTAAGCGATAACACCAATAACGACGTTTGTAATAATACCCATCGCTTTTTTGACTTGTTCTTGGTTACCACCAGCTGATGTATATAGCACCGAGCCGTAGACAACGCCGACAACAGCAGCCAACGCGACGAGGCCTGTCAGGATATTGATAGCGATCAATAGGATACCCCAGACGCCAGTATCTTCGATTGCAGCATTTTCGCCGCCTGCTTGGTCACAGCTAATAATTGACGTTGTAACCCCACCACACGTAAGCGCCAGAGAAGGCGTCGATACTGCCACCGTCGCGATTCCTGCAAATAGGAAAGCGCCGATAGCAAATAGTTTCATTTTTTGTTTTATATTCATAACTACTCTATAAATTACGACGTTCTCGAGATAAATGCAAGTATTTATGGCATAAGCTATTTACTTTTTAAGACTTTTGTGATATATTAACTTTAACAAAGCGCCTCGGTGCTGAAGTTGCAACAAGCCCAAGTCGATGCATTATATAAATGTCGCCAAGCGCGAAAAGGAACACAGCAGTGTTAGAATCAAGCAACAAATTCCAAAACCCAAACATTAGCAACGTGATTGCCCCTGAAGCACCTCACTCAGCTGGTGGCACACCTCCATCATACGAATCCCCTCAAGATGCACCTGAAAAGGGCAAGAACAATAAGGGACGCAACTTACTTATTAAAATTGGTGCTGGCGCATTAGTCGCGCTTAGTGCTGGTATCGGTATCGGTGTCGCCGCTTCTAATGGTGGCGAACGAGCACCTGCAGCAACAGAAACAAGCGAACCCGCAGAGCCAGCGCCTGAAGCTACAGCCGAAGCACCTGTTGAAGCTCCAAACCCTGGTGAGCTTGATAGCTTTACGGGTGAAGTCCTCGAACAGACACTTACCATAGAAGAGATGGACGCGATTACTGACATTACTGAATTTGCGCAACTTCCATACGCTGATCGTTTGGCATATACTCTCGATAAACTTCCTAGCTTTGGCGCTGCAACTCCTGATAATGATTTCGGCTACACAGACCCATCGTCTATCCCAGCCTACTTCTGGCAATCAGTAGACGGCATGTCTATTAATACCGAAGATACTCTACAAGGTGCAAAAACAGTTTCAGCGGTTGATTATTACACTACTGAAGCAGACGGCACTATAGATACCGAATACCAACAGGTTGCTAATAGCGTCCTAGAGAATGGTGGTGCCGGTAAATCAAACGCAACAACTCGTATATACGAAGATAGTGGTGAATGGCAATCCGGTCTCGACCGTGATGGCAAGCCAATTGATTTCATTAACGTTACTTCGTACGTTGGCGACAGCGCAACTGGTGAACGAATTGCCGGTGACATCACCTACCAAGTAATTCGCCAAGAAGTAAAGCTACTAAGTGGCGAATCGGTGATATATTATCCTATCGCTTATAGTGTTGACGGTAAAGCGTCACCGGTTAGTGGTTACGACTACTAAGCTTAAGCGTTTTATGCTATAAATGTAGGCGTGGCGTCTGCAAAAAATAAAAAATTTATCGTAAGATTATTAGCCGGAATATTTATGGTCGCATCCCTTGCGACCTTTTTTCCGTCTCAAGGGGCATACGCTGCTGATCCTGGCCTAAAATCAGGTGGATGCGTTGGCTATGATAGCGTTGGATATTCTTCACCGTTCTCGAAAACAAAAGACCAATGTCTTGGACAAGGGCAAACATACCAGTATTACCAATTCGCCGTAAAGTTCGATAGTGCCGTTAAGGACGCAAAAGTTACTGCCAAGAGTGGTAGCGGCACTGTTATCACTTTCGTCAAACAAGACGATCAGACCTACGTCAGCCAAGATTCGAAGGATTTCGAAGCTATGGGCTACGCAGCGCCAAAATCTAGCTCAAAGAGTGCGTGTAATGCTAAGGATAAAATATACATTATAAATATTACCGCCAAAGGTAATGATAAAACCCAGATAATACCACCGGTAAACTTGTGTAGCTACACGAAACAAGATCAAAGCCTTATTTATGTAAAGGCTAATGAAATACCGGGCGATAATGGAACACAGTCAACAACAGGTAAAATTCGTGGAAATTTAGGAATTAACCGTGAAGACCCTCTGGTGCCAGACAACTGGAAAAAGGGAACCCTCGAACAAGAAGGTGTCGTATCGATCAAGCTAAGCGGCAAAGCTTCAAAATCTGGCACTAACGTTGACACATGGTATTCACTCAACGATGGAAAACTAATAATCGACGAGCTGGCGTCTGGTACGTATAGCCTTGATGTCGTATATAACGATAAAATTATTCTGCAACAACTAGGTGGCGACTCTGGCTGGACAAGTGGCGACATCAAAATGTCATGGAAAGATTTTTTCGTGCCCCCTGGTGGCGAAATCTGGCTTGGTAACTCGTCAGAGGGTACACCAACCTATTACAACGCAAAAGGCGACGTCGTTAAAGTTGTTGATGCCGAACCTGTTGATGAATCATCAAGTTGTGTCGTTGAAGGAATCGGCTGGATCCTTTGCCCGGTTGCAAATGCAATTGCTGGACTAACGGACGCGTTATTTGAAGCAGTCGAAGCATTTATGAAGGTTGCCCCACTGGGTCTAAGTGTGACAGATAATCCTTTATATGAGGCTTGGTCTGTCATGCGTAGCATCGCCAACGTCGCCTTCGTTATAGCATTCTTGATTATCATATTTTCACAATTAACAAGCGCGGGTGTATCAAATTACGGAGTGAAAAAATTATTACCAAGGCTTATTGTTGCGGCTATCCTGGTAAACCTGTCGTACTTTATATGTGCAATCGCTGTCGACTTATCAAACATCTTGGGTGTTGCGATTCAGGAACTCTTTAAGGGCATAGCTGACCAATCCGCAGTATCACCCGAAAAGGGTGATAACTGGGGGAGTATTATTACTGCAGTTTTGACCGGTGGGGCAGCACTCGCTGGTGGCCTACTCGCAGTCGAAGCATTCACCGCCGGTGGTGTATGGGGAGCACTCGCTGCAGCCCTACCGCTACTTGTTGGGGCATTATTTGCACTTGTTGTTGCGTTCCTTATATTACTTGCGCGCCAAGCGCTCATCATTATGCTAATCGTATTAGCTCCGCTAGCCTTTGTTGCCTATCTGTTGCCTAATACTGAGAATTTGTATAAAAAATGGCAGAAACTCTTTATGACATTACTGTTGTTATTCCCAATGCTATCAGTAATCTTTGGTGGGTCGTTACTTGCCTCATCAATCTTACGAAACACCGCCTTTGCACCTGGAACTCAACCGTTCGTCAGTCTCTGTCTATACATCGGTTCATTCGCGGTTCAGGCAATTCCATTCTTTATCACACCGTTACTTATTAGCTTGAGCCAAGGTGTCCTAAGTCGATTCGCTGGACTGGTCAACAACCGAAACAAGGGACCATTCGACCGACTCCGCAAGGGCGGCGAACGGATCGCCAAAGATGCATATAATCGTGGCAATGCCCGCAAGCTTAACGACACTAACCGTAATAGCGCCTTTAGCTTCGGCGCCCGTCGACGAGCAAACCGTGAACGAGTCAGTTCAAGCCTCGAGGGTATTGCGAAAAACAATGCAACTGACACTGTCGTTAGCCAACTCGAACAGCGAGGGCCGAATGGTGAGCCTTCATCACTTGCAATGCGTATGGCTGGTGGTAGGGGTAACGAGACACAGGCTGGAATCATTGCTAATAAAGCAGTGGCTGCCGCCGAGGCCGAAGAACTAAAAGAAGCATTACAGCCTTTACTGCGTGAGATTTCTAGATTAGATCCAGCCGGCAAGGATAAGTATTTAAAGGCAGAAGTAGCTGCCGGTGGTGCGCGCGCATCGGCCTCCCTGCATTACTCAGCTCAAATTGGTGACTCTGCAACGATGCGTGATCATCTTGCAAATGGTAGCGAAGAGGTCAAACAAAAGGCACAGGAGGCTATCAACGCCAATGCCAACGCCTTCCTTGCTAAGGCTCCTGACCTCGTCAAGGGACCTGGCGCAGCCTTCGGAAGCGTTAAGGGTGGTGAACTGGTTAACTTTAAACCAGATACAGCCAAGGCGTATATTGATCACATCCGCTCGCTTTCTCAAAAAGCCCAAGCCCTCAAGTCGAGTAGCCCCGGTAGCCAAGCACACATCGACGCCGAGAAGAAATACCAAACCGCCGTTAATGGATTCAATAGTGCCGTCGAAGACATCACAAAGAGTGTCGACCTTCAAGGTCAGTTCAGTGGTGAACTTGGTACGAAACTTCGTGATGAAATCACTAGCGCCGAACTACGAGGCGAACCACTCGGTACAGATATGAATAAGGGAGCTGCAGGTATCTTGGATGACGGCAAAATCCGTTAACATAACTGATATACTAAACCTACTATGGCAACATACAAAGTACCCCAAGACGTCGAGGCAGATGACAAACTAATCGGACCATTCAGTTTCCGACAGTTTATTTATCTGATTATTGTTGCACTCGCTGGGGTTGCTGCGTGGGGACTTGCGCAACTATTTATTGGTCTCGTGATTATTCCACTGCCAATCATTCTCCTATTTGGTGCGTTAGCCCTACCTCTACGTAAAGATCAGCCGATGGAAATCTATTTGGCGGCAATCGTGTCATTTTATTTAAAACCTCACAAACGTTTATGGGATCCAGATGGTGTCGAATCATTGATCGAAATTACCGTCCCAAAAACGGTAGAGATTCACCGCACGAAAGACATTACTCAGGCCGACGCCGAGCAACGTTTTAGTTACCTTGCCAACATTGTTGACTCGCAGGGCTGGGCAATTCGTGGTGAAGGGGCAGGGGCACAGTCAATGAGCACCACGATTAATAATGACGTCTACGTCGAAGCCCAAAGCACGCAGGACGTTCTCGACAGTAACAGTTCAGTTGCCCAGTCGTTCAACACACTTATGGACCAAGAGGCTGGTCGTATACGCCAAGAGGCGATCGATCGCATGCGCAATCCAGTACCAGCGCCGATAGCAATGCCTGCATCGGCCCCAGTTGCACCGCCCGTTTACCAACAGCCCCTCGCACCAACACCGCAAAATCCAGCCGTGGTGTACGCAGCTCCGGCTGCCATTGCTCCTGATCCGCAAGCACCAACATACAACCCATACCCCGACATTCAGCAAATGGTTATTCAACCAATGAACGACCCATCTCACCAGGCAAATCAGTCAATTCCAATTCCGCCACCACAAACTCCACCAACCACTAGCGATAAAGCACCGTCTGCTGATATAATAAACCTTGCAAATAACCCCGACCTATCTATCGAGACAATTGCCCGTGAAGCGCATCGTATTCAACAAAAAGAAGACGATATGTCTGAAGAGGTAGTGATATCATTACGATAATTCGGCACTAACCATGGGAGTGGGTGGAGAAACGGCATGCAGCCAAACAATCCGTTTTTAAATCAGCCAGGCGCTAACGGCGCACCGGCTCCAGCACCTGTTGCTCAGGCGCCTACTTATGGTGTCCCGGCTCAGCCCCAAGCTCCGCAGCCAATGCAACAAGCGCCTATCGCTGCACCAGTTGCTCAACAAGCCGCCAATATCGCCTCTGGTGCGCAGGAAAAACCCATCCCAAAGAACCCTAACTCAACCCAAAGTACGCTTCAGTTATCTGAAGTCCGTGACAATATGGTGATTATGATTGATGGTTCAATGCGTGCTGTTGTTGCGTGTAAATCGATTAACTTTGACTTGATGAGCGACCGTGAACGCGAAGGTGTTGAATACAGCTACCAGAACTTCCTTAACTCACTGAACTTTCCTGTGCAGATTTTGATTCGTTCACAGCGCGTCGATATCAGTACGTACCTCGATAAGTTAGCTCTGCTTCGTCGCAGCCAGGACAATATGCTCCTCGGTGTCCTGATGGATGATTACATGAACTATATCGACATCCTGTCACAGGAAGCGAACATCATGGAAAAGACTTTCTATATTGTCGTACCTTACTTCCCGAAGGGTGACGCTGCGAACTTTGTGGAACAGGGGAAGGGTTTCTTTGGAAAACTATTCGCCAAACCTACTAACACCGTCACAAAAATCGATACAGCCACCTATTCAAAGGCCAAAGACGAAATCAAAAACCGTGTTGATAACGTCATCGCTGGTATGTTCCAAATCGGTGTCCAAAGCGTGCAACTTGATACCAAGTCGCTCGGTGAGCTGTATTACAACTTCTACAACCCTGACACAGCCGTTCGCCAGCCGCTTGGTGACTTCGAAAACACAACTGGTATTTACACTACCAAGGGTGGACCAGCTAGTGCAGCAAATCCAAACGCATATCCCAACCAAAACCCGAACTCAGGAGTACCCCAATAATGGCTAAACAAACTGCTATCGACGTCGCTGCGCAACAACGTGCCCGCGAACAGGCTGAAGTTGAACAGGCTTTCCTCAAAGGTGTTTCGACACTGCGTGACCTTATCGCCCCAAGTAGCATTGAGATTCACTCGTCATACTTCCGCCTGGGAACAAAGTACGGCCGCACCCTCTACGTCTACGGCTACCCCCGCCAAATCTACACTGGTTGGTTGAGTTCACTGATTAACATCGACGAAGTACTCGATGTCAGTATGTATATCTACCCAGTTGATTCACAAGTTGTCCTGAACAACCTGCGCAAAAAAGTGACGCAGCTCGAAGCAAGTACCTCGATCAACAACGAAAAGGGGAGGACGCGTGACCCAGCCCTCGAAGCGGCCATTAGTGACGCCGAGGAACTGCGTGACCAGATTCAACTTGGTGCCGAGCGATTCTTCCGTTTCGGCCTATACGTCACGCTCTACGCTGATAGTTTAGACGAACTCAATTTCGTCCAGAACAAGATCGAAACATTATTCGGCCAACAATTGGTATTTAGTAAGGTTGCTTCGTCGCAACAAGAACAGGGCCTGAACAGTACTATTCCACAAATGTCTGATCAATTACAGATCCGCCGCAACATGAACACTGGTGCGATTAGTACCAGCTTCCCATTCACCAGCGCCGACCTGACTGATAACAGCGGTATTCTGTACGGCATTAACATGCACAATAATGGCCTGGTTATCTTCGACCGTTTCAAACTCGAAAATGCCAACCTGGTTGTCTTTGCGAAATCTGGTGCGGGTAAGTCATTCACCGTCAAACTCGAGGCCCTTCGCAGCATGATGCTTGGTGCCGAAATTATTATTATCGACCCTGAAAATGAATATCAGAAACTAACCGAAGCAGTTGGTGGAAGTTACGTTCGCCTCAGCCTGAATTCAACAACCCGTATCAACCCCTTCGATTTGCCTCGCGTCATTGATAGTGATGAAGCCGAAGATGCGCTGCGTGCGAACCTTGTGACACTCCATGGACTATTCCGCCTAATGCTTGGTGGTACACAGGTTGCTGCCAACGGTACTGCCATGACAACACTTAACCCTGTTGAAGAAGCTGACCTCGACCAGGCCCTAATCGATACCTATGCCCGTGTTGGTATTACGAGTGACCCATTAACACACAACTCGCCGCCACCGACGATTTCCGATCTGTACGATACACTCCTTCACATGGGAGGTAGTGGACCGCAACTCGCACAGCGCCTTCGTAAATATACAACGGGTACATTTGCTGGTATCTTCTCACAGCAATCAAATATCGATATCAATAACCCAATGGTCGTCTTTAATATCCGTGATCTAGAAGACGAACTTCGCCCAGTTGCGATGTATATTGTCCTGAGTCACATCTGGAACATCGTTCGTACTGACCGTAAAAAACGCATGTTGATCGTTGATGAAGCATGGCAACTAATGAAGTATGATGACTCGGCTAACTTCTTATTTAGCCTCGCGAAACGCGCTCGTAAATATTTCCTAGGCCTGACGACTATTACACAGGACGTTGAAGACTTTATGGGTAGTAAAATGGGTCGTGCCATCGTTGCCAACAGCTCGATGCAACTACTTTTGAAGCAATCTTCGTCAGCCGTCGATGTCCTATCGGACGTCTTTAAACTGACCGAAGAAGAGAAGAAGCGCCTGGCGAACTTCCCAATTGGACAAGGTCTATTCTTTGCCGGCCAAAGCCACGTTCATATCAATATTCAGGCTAGCCCAACCGAACAACAGCTCATTACTACTAACCCTCAAGCCCAGAACCCTGGACAGGGTAACGGCCAGGGATAAACCCTTGATCGATGGAGTATAATAGAAAGTAATTATGGCTTCTCCGAATTCAGTATTACCTCCTCAAAGTGATGAAGAACAAAACAGGGCTCACAACCCTGGCGAGTTAGCGTATCTTGAGGGCATGGCGACAGGCAAGGTTAAAAGCGGCGTCGACCAAGCCGAAGCCTACGCAAATGATCCAAAAAATCATGACAATATCGGTGACGCAGAAGCGAATCCTGATGACAATATCAATGGTGGTCTGTACCGACCCTCAGCTGGTGGTAAAAAAACAAAGATTGTTCTTAAGGGCCTGATAAAGAAAAAGGGCGCGATCGCGGCAATTATTTCACTCGTCTTTGGGGCTGGGCTTGGTTTCTCGGCGCTTCTGTCGCCAAGTCTCCTTATTATCCACATGAAAGAAATCATGACTGAGAAATTCAATACTCAGCTAAGTAGTCTTGATGTACGCTCGACAAAACTTTTAAATGCCAAGATCGATAACGCCACGACTGGGCTATGTACGAAGGTGACTATTCGCTGTAAATTCTCGACAATGTCAGCAAAGCAAGTTACTAATTTTAAAAATGCCGGCATCGAAGTACAACCCGCTGAACCAACGAACGGCACTCGCACCAAACCAACTGGGTATGTATACAAGGATAAACTAATTGGAGCTGCGGAGTTTGCTGCCTTATCCAAGTCAGATCCTGATTTCAAAGCTGCGCTACGCCAAGCATATAACCCAAAGTACGCTGGGTTTACCGGTAAAGCGTGGAATAGTATGGCGAAATTCTTTGGTGTCGATAAATCACCGACAACTATTGACGGTGAAACCGACGAAGAACGAATGAAGAGCTTGAACGATACCGCACAAAACGGTGAAGAGAACACCTCGGCTAGAAAAACCGCTGCCGATCTCGAGGCTGAGGGATGCGAAGAAGATTGCCAAGGTAAGGCAGATAGAACAAACACCGCAGCTAATGATATTGATGTTGAAGGTAAAAGCGGAGCGGCCGCAAGGTCGGCTGCGTCAACACTCTCCAGTCTTGCGGTTGGATCACTCGGTTCAGCTATTAAGATTACTGGAGCTGTCGATACATATTGCCAGGCCTATGGTGCAGTCAAGGCTGTTGGTTACGCCGCCAAGTCGGTTCGCGCAATTCAACTTGCGAGGTATGCAATGGTATTCCTCAAGGCCGGTGATGAAATTAAATCAAGCGAAGGACTGAGTCCAGAGACGGCAACTTTCCTCGGTGGTGTCCTGACAGAAGTTACCTATGATGTTTCGAGTACAACCAGAAGAATTAAAAATGGAGCAGCAACCGATTCATTAGGATATAAGTTTGCTGCCTTTGGTGATACAACTGCTAGCAAAAATAGTATGAATATAGCTAACCGATACCTTGCTGGTGGGGGATTCACCGGACAATTGATTGAGTTTAGTAATGTGCTAAGTAATAGTTTCCCTGGTGGTAAGAAAAACGCCGCCGCAACTTGTGGAACACTTGCCAATCCTATCGTACAAGGAGGGTCGCTATTACTCGGAGCTGCATCTTTGCTAATCCCTGGTGTAAACGTGGCAAAAGTTGCCGTCGGTGCTGCTTCGGGTATTATTATTAGTGCTGGTTTGGCCGTACTACCATCACTATTATCCGATATTATCGCTGGCACAGTCACGCAAGATATTGACGGTGAAGAATCCGGCAATGCGATAACCTCTGGTTCCGGGAAAATGATGGCCGATACGTTAGCTGGATTGAACGGAAATGCACTCATGACAAAGGCTGATGCTGTGGCGTATAACAACCTTCAGACAGAAACTATCGCTTCATATGGTAATGACGAAAAACTTGCGTTGAGCCCGCTTGATCCAACAAGCAAATATACCTTCCTTGGAAACATCGTATCGCAATTACTTCCAACATCGAGCTCTATTTCTGACGGTGGCAGCATACTTGCATCTATCGGGTCTCTCTTCTCAACTTCTATGGCGAGTATCATACCAAAAACAAATGCGCTCACAACAGAACAATATTCAAAATCGCTCAATGTCTGTCAGGACGAAGATTCTGTAGATGCTGGCTATGCAACCGATCCATTTTGTAATGTCATTCGCGGTATTCCGCCAAAATACCTCAATAAAGACCCTATGGTTGTTGTGAGTGAATTATTACGCGATGGATACCTTAGTAGCGCCGAAGAGTTACCAACCTCTAAGTATCAAGATTTTATTACCAAATGTATCGAGAGCACTGATGCTCCAGGCTGGGCGAGTCCCGACACTGGATTCAACGTCGATGCAGCAAAGGAATGTATCATCAGCGATACAAATGCCAATCAATATCTTCATTACATGGATCGCAACGTTGAATCAGGCATGGCAGATGAAGTAGAAGAGGCAGCCCCTTCATCCGAAGCAACTGACAAAAAATCACTGGCCGCTAAAATCGTTGCCAAAAATAACGTTACTTACCTCGGTAACGTTCATCCAACTATGCAAGAACTAGCCGATGGCACGTACGACGGCAATTCTGAGCCATGTGGTATCAATATGTACATCCTAAAGGCTATCGACGCTATCACCGACAAGCACTCGTTAAAGATTAGTGACATTAACCGTCACTGTATCGATAGTACCGCTGGTGGTGCGTCATCAAAGCAAAGTCGCCACTACGCTGGTAACGGAAGTGCAATCGACATCGCGGTCATTGATGGCAAGGCGACTAATGGGCGAGATGCAAATGCGATCAGTGCGATTGGACTAGCGATGCCGTTCTTATCCGAAGCGGCTGGTATCGCGGGTAAGGGGTCACAGGTCGGACAAAAACAATGTGGTGCCGCACCAGCCTTCCTGGCAGGGGTTACCGCAATCACTGACTTCTGTACCCACCTTCACATGGATGTGTCGCCACCGTCAGATACAACTCTTAAATTTACGCCGGGCTGGTAATGATGAAGCGAATTATTGCTCTTTTCCTCGTTACACTGACACTCGTCTCATTTACCGTGTCGGCCGGCAAAGTATTTGCTGTTGATAAGGTATTCTACAGCGGTAACGACATTTTATTCTATAACCCAGAAGATAAAACCTGTAGTACAACACCGATTTCGAGCAGTGGTGATAACACGGGTAACGCATATAATTACCTCGTTTCTAAAACACTGACCGCCGTCCAAGCAGCGGCAATCGTTGGTAACCTAAAACAAGAATCAGGCGTCGATCCAAAAGCACTGAACAAATCGAGTAAAGCTTATGGTATTGCCCAGTGGCTCGGCGGACGAAAAGATAAACTGTTGGCGAAAGAATTTTACCAAACAGGTTCTCCAGACAATACGAAAGAATTCCAAGTGCAACTCGATTACCTCTGGGAAGAACTCCAAGGAAGCGAAAAGGGTTCATTGGATGCATTAAAAGCTTCAACAAGTACTGATGTAAAAGTCTTGGCAGTATTGTTCGGTGAAAAGTTCGAACGCTATGGCAAGAATGAAGAAGGTAAACGTGCCCAGTTCGCGGAAGATATCTATAAACAATACGGCAATACGACCACTTCAACCGGTACAGGTAGTTGTGATAATGTCGGTGCCGGTAACTTTGTTTTCTACTCCCAAAAAGATGCCAAGTGGGCAAGCCACTCGTATGGCGCTGCCGGCACTGTCGGGCCTGCTGGCTGTGGCCCAACTTCAATGGCGATGATCGTCGCGACACTTGCTAATAAAAGCGTGACACCGGTTGAGACAGCTGATCTTGGTGTTGCGAACGGCTCAGCTTTTGAAGGTGGCACTATTCACTTACCACTTATTAAAGCTGCCTCTGAGAAGTGGGGATTAAACTACAGTGATATTAGCGGTCAAACGCTTGATATTGCCATCGAAACCGTCAAAGCAGGTGGTCTGGTTTACATTGGCGGACAAGGCCCGGCACCATTCACCGCTGGTGGGCACATTATCGTGATGCGCGGCGTCACTGATGATGGCAAGATTATTATCGGCGACCCATACCGTAATGCAGCTGATGTTTATCCTCGAGAAACTATTGAAGCCTACCGCTCATCATCATTCGCCATAACTAAAAAGTAAGGAATATATGAACCGTAAACGTATCGTTATTATCAGTCTCATCGCCCTCGCTATTATTGGTCTCATCATTTGGGCAATCGTTTCCACCGCTCAAAAGGAAGACCCTTCACAAGCCTACCTCAAAGACGCTGTTACTTTTACTGTTGATGAAGACACTGGCGAAAGGGTATCCGACGATCCTAACCTCACTGACCAGTCGACCAATAATAGAACGGTCATCGTATTAGGCGTAGAAGAACTTGTTAATCGAAATATCGTCAATGCGCAAATTGATTACGTTAAAGATGCATTGAACACATATTCGAAAGAACGACTAAAGAACGCATATGAAACAATTACAATTCGCCCTCAAGGTCTAACGTATGCAGATGGCATCATCACAACAACTATTCGACTTGGTCAAACAGGTACAACCCTTCCAATCTCTATGACACTCATCAATACCGGCGAGACCCGTGTTGTCATAAGTGATCCTGACAATAAATTTGGCGGTACCTTCGATACCGGCGAAACGAACCTCAGCGCCGACTGATACTAACTTAGCGCAACGTGATGATACTGTTTACTATCAGATAAGACGTGCGTACTGGTCATAATAATTTGATGGGCCCGAGTTTTGTCACTGAGGGCTTTTTGACGTGCCAAATCGAGCTCTGAAAAGACATCATCGAGCAAGATAAGTGGTTTCAAACCTGTCAGTTGTTCGATAATATCCACTTCCAGAAACTTGAGGGCGAGAATAATTGTGCGAGCTTCACCCCGAGAGGCATTTGAAAGCGCAGGTGAGTGATTCAGTTCGAACATCACGTCATGACGGTGTGGCCCAACAGAGGTATTGCCGAGCATTTTGTCACGATCAACATGGGCGTGTAGTTCGTTCAGGATCTTTTGTTTTATATCACCGACGAAAGTATGCGAGTAGTGAACCGATATTTCATCGTCCGATTCGGCGATGTCGTGATAGGCATCGTTTAATTGACTATTAATAGTTTCGATAAAGGCGATACGCTGCTCGATAATATAAGCGCCGTGTTCCGCTAATGTGATATCCCAAGCAAATAATTCGTCAGGCGACGTGTTAAAGCGTTTCAGCAGATTATTTCGCTGTCTAAGTGCACGTTCATATTTGCGAAGTGACGCACCGTACAGCGGGTTTAGTTGCGAAATAAAGCGATCGATGAACTGGCGGCGGCGAGCAGGGGAGCCATTGAGTAGTCGTAGGTCTTCTGGCTCGAATAAGACGATGGGGTATTTGTTTTTGGGTGCTAAACGGGCAGTCGTCTTCCCATCAACCACGAATTGTTTTTTCGAGGTTACTTTTAATGGATCGAACTTCACTGTTCGTTTGTCTTGATCATCAAGTAGTAGATCGATTTTCCACCATGGGCTGGCTGATTTTAGTACATCCTTATCAACACCTTTAAATGAGGTTCCCTGAAGAGCGATATAGATCGATTCCAAGATAGTTGTCTTGCCACTCCCATTTGGGCCAGTAATCACTGTGACGCCAGGAACAAGTGATACTTCGTATTGCTCGTGTGAGCGAACATTCTGTACAACTAGTTTACTGACGATCGCCATGGTTATTAGTTCCTGTTAATAAAAAGATTAACTTTTTAGCGGCATGATGACGTGGTAGTAGTTTGTGTCTTTCTTGACTGATTTCAAGATACACGGTGACAACTTCCCACTAAAGCTAAATTCGAGGGTATCATCATCAACAACCGAGAGTGCTTCTGATAGGTAGCGGGAGTTCAATGTCACTTGTCCACTACCTTCCACTTCAGCTGTGGTTAACTCTGAAGTGTTTTCACCGTACTCAGAGGCGATAGAGTGCAGTGAGACTGATTTGTTATCCGCATCAACTGTGACCGTGACGCTGCCGCCTGATTCACGAGCAAAGAGTCCGGCGATCTTGGTGACACGAACGAATTCTTGTTTATTTACCGTTGCGTTAATCTCAGATTTCGCTGGGATAAGCTGTCGGTAGTCAGGGAAGTTGCCATCAACCAGACGGCTAATAATCTCTGCTTCGTTAATTCGGAAGCGTACTTGGGTCTCATCAAACAGGATATCCACCGTATCAGCGTCATCAACAATAGTACGAAGCACTTCCTGGAGTGTTTGAACAGGAATGATAGCCGAGACTTCACTCGAGGTTTCTACCAGGCGACGCTCAGACAGGCGGTAGCCGTCAGTTGCTGCCAAATAGAGTTGTCCTTCATGTGAGTGCCAGTAGACACCTGTTAGTACGGGACGTGTCGAATCAGAGGATGCAGTAATGATCGTCTGACTGACAGCTTGTTTGAAATCAACTGTGTTAATCGTGTAGCTAATTGAAGACTCTTCATTAATAGTCGGGAGTTCAGGGAATTCATCTGCAATGACACCGTTAATAACTGAATGGAACTTACCTGAGGTTAGGTGAATGTTACTCCCAACGATCTTCAGGTCGATCGAAGCTTTTGGAAGGGAACTCACGAATTCAGATATAAGACGCGCTGGAACGGTGATCGCTCCTGGTTTCACAATTTTGGCACCAATGTACTGAGTTGTTGCAATCTCTAAATTAGTGGCAGCGACTAACAATCTATTACCATCTGTTCGTAAAAGGATATTACTTAATATTGGAAGTCCGGTCTTTGAACTAGCGACACGTCCGACAGCTGACAATGCTCGGGCGAAGTTTTCTTGAGTTACTGTAAGTTCCATTGTTTTATTCCTTTCCAATTTTTCTTTCGTTCTGGTTGTTAATAGGTGCTGTGGATTGTGGGTATAAGTGGTTGTTTAACGGATTGAAACGACGGATTTTTGACGGGGATAAGTGGGTTATAAATTGGTGTACAAGGCTTCGGATAACTGGGGACTTGTACGTTGGTGTTAGTGGGTAAGTATCAGATTGTGAACTAGCTGTGGGTAACTGCACACTGTTTGTACCTGTTTGTGTACCCAAGCTGTACACATTTTTTACCCAGGTTATAAGTAGGGGATTAGTGACAAATGTCAGCTGTTTAAGCATAGAGTTTCTCCCGAATTGAAGCGACTTGTTCACGAATGACGAAATCTAATTTAATAGCCTTTTCAATCTTTTCAACTGAGTGAATAGCAGTGGTGTGATCTTTACGACCAAGCTCTCCGGCAATCTTTGGGAAGCTCAGGTGTAGTTCACTGCGTAGTAAGTACATTGCGATCTGGCGCGGGACAACAATATGCTTGTCTCGTTTGACGCTACACATCTCTTCGGTCTGGAGCTGGAAGTGTTTAGCAGTTCGATCGATGATTTGTTTGCTCGTGAGGTGTTGGGGACGAGATTGACGAACATTCCCGAGGAGGCCTTCGGCAGTTGTAATATCAGGTTCAATACCGTGCAGTTCAGCATAGGCGAGTAGTTGATTAAGGGCACCTTCAAGCTCACGAATGTTCGTCTTGATGTTGGTTGCGAGGTATTCGACAGTTTCAGTATTTAGTTCAACACCGGATAACGAGGCTTTCGCACTCAGGATTGCACAACGAGTCTCGAAGTCGGGCATTTGGACGTCAATTGACATACCCATTTCAAAACGGCTACGCAGACGCTCGGTGAGGGTTGGAATGCTACGTGGTGGTTTATCACTTGAGATAATGATTTGTTTGTTGTTCTGGTGAAGGAAGTTAAAGGTGTGGAAGAATTCTTCTTGCGTCTTTTCTTTGTTGGCAATGAACTGCATGTCATCAACGATTAGGACGTCAATATTACGGTACTTATCAGAGAAGCCTTTTTTCTTGAAACGAATGTAGTCGAGGAATTCATTGACGAAGGTTTCAGAACTAACGTATAAAACGCGCGCCGCTGGGTTGGTCTTCATGATTTCATTACCAACCGCCTGCATAAGGTGAGTCTTACCCAATCCAACACCACCATAAAAGTAGAGTGGGTTGTACTTAATACCAGGGTTAGCGGCCACAGCTTGGCTGGCAGTATAGGCAAGGTCATTACTTGAACCGACGATAAAGTTATCAAAAGTATAGCGAGGATTTAAGTTACCCGTAACGGACAAACCATTTGTTTGACGAGATTGTGATCCAGCAGGAACTGAAGATTGACCGTTGTTCTGAGGAAGGAGGGCGTCAGCCATTGAACTATTGCCAACGTTATCAAGCGTTGTCTCACGGTTGACGCGGGTTTTCTTGCCGGCAACGATAATAGTATAGGTAATGCGCTTTGGGGTAACGCCGTTGTTGGCGAGGATCTTTTTTACAACTTCGTTAAACTTAACTTCGAATTGTTTTTTGGCAAAGATATTAGGAACGGCAATCACCAATTCCTCGTCACTGTGACTCACCAGCTCCGTATTCTTATACCAAGTGGTATACGTTGCATGTGAAACCGTCAGTTCGATCTCGCCCAAAACACTCTGCCATAACGCATTCATAAATTTACCATTCCCCGTAAACGTTGATTCCTGTATTACCCTTTACTATACGGCAGAAACAAAGTTTTCCACAACCCCCAGGATGACTTATTAAAAGTAGGGCAGTATAGGGGTGTGAGTTGTACACAATTATACGTCACCTCTGTTAATGTGTGGATAACTAGGTGGAATCAGGGGATAAGTTTTATATACAAAGTCATTATTTCGTGAAAAATCAAGCAAAAATAGGGCATAGGGGAGGCATGGTCTTGAATAATAGAGGTGAATTTGCTATGATTGTTGAGATATGCCAAAACGAACTCACCAACCACACACTCGCCACCGCGCTCGTACACACGGATTCCGTGCTCGTATCGCGACAAAGGCTGGACGGCTTCTTCTTAAGCGCCGCCGCAACAAGGGCCGCGCTCAACTAACTGTCTA